>Ga0209470_1002901_pt1 | contig 11988 bp, 9 predicted proteins | sample GraSoiAngelo_125_FD_185882 | JGI IMG/M metagenome (GOLD analysis project Ga0209470, IMG submission 185882) | Grasslands soil microbial communities from the Angelo Coastal Reserve, California, USA - 14_0927_05_40cm (SPAdes) (version 2) | ecosystem: Environmental > Terrestrial > Soil > Grasslands ... | reverse complement strand
TCGACCTCGGACCTTGCGATCGCGCGGCGCGATTTCCCGCGCGACATCGCGACCGAACGTCTCAACGACCTCGTCGCCGCAGCGCACGCGCTCGTCTACAGCGAGGCGCCGACGAGCGCTCGGCGCCTGCGGCGGTTCGTGCTCCGCGAGCTACCCGGTTCGGTGCACGCGCAGCTGCGCTGGACCGGCGTGGCATTCGTCATCACCGCCATCTTCACGTTCGCGACGTTCGCGCTCGGGCTTGCGTTCCCGGAGATCGCGGCGAACTCGCTTCCGCAGCAGACGCGCGACAACCTCGCGCACCGACAGCTCTGGACCAGCATCCCTGAGGGCCTGCGGGCCATAGCCGGGCCACTCATCATCGTGAACAACGTCCAGGTCGCGGTCTTCGCGTTCGTCGGCGGTATGACCGCGGGCGCGCTCACGCTCTATCTCCTGGTGTCGAACGGCGCGCTCCTCGGGACGATCTTCGCGGTCGTTCACACCTACGGGTTGGCGGGTGATCTGTTCACGTTCATCGCCGCACACGTGTTCCTCGAGCTTTCGTCGATCTTCCTCGCGGCCGGCGCGGGTCTGCGCCTCGCGTGGGCGATCCTTCGTCCCGGCGAGCGCAGCCGCCGCGACGCGCTGCGCCTCGCGGGCGCGCAATCCGTGCGAGTGATGCTGCTCGTCGTCTTCGTGCTCGGCTGCGCCGGGCTCATCGAGGGATTCCTCTCGCCGTCGAACGCGCCGGCCTTCGTCAAGGTCGGCGTGGGGCTGACGACCGGCGCCCTCTTGTGGTTCTACATACTGGTAGTAGGTAGGGTCAGGCGAGACAGCACGGCCTGACGCAGACCCCGGCCATCGCGCGACCGTCCTGTCAAAGAAGTCGCTTCTTGAGCTCGAGGTAGCGCTGGATCGTCGCGACGGTCAGGCGTTCGGCGGGCACATCGATCGCGTGCACGCCGCGGCGGCGTAGCGTCGCGAGCGCGCGCGCTCGCGCATCGCGCACCTCCTGCGCGACGACACGCTCGAAGAGAGCGGTCGTCGTGTCGGGGATGCGCGTCGCGGTCTCCTGCAGCTGCGGATCGGCGAGGAGGCAGCACAGCACGAGGTTGTGTCCAGCGAGCCTCGTGACCGCGCCGACGAGCGCGCGCGAAGCCTCCTCGTCGACGAGATCGGTGAAGAGCACGACCAGCGACCGCCGTCCGGCGCGCGCGCGCAGGAACTCGAACGCGGCGCGATAGTCCGACTCGGTCGTCGTCACCTCGATGCGCCGCAGCTCCTCGGTGAGACGCAGGAACTGCCGGCGTCCGCGGCGCGGCGGCGCGTAACGCCGGACCTCGTCGGCGAAGCCGAGCATCCCGACCTCGTCGCCCTTCGCGATCGCGACGTAGCTGAGCATGAGCGCGGTGTTCACCGCATGGTCGAGCTTCGTGAGCGAGCCGAGCGTGCTCGACATCATCCGGCCGGCGTCGAGGAGGATCTGCACGCGCTGCTGGCGCTCGGTCTCGTACTCGACGGTGATCGGACGGCCGCGCCGCGCGGTCGCCGTCCACGAGATCGAACGTGGATCGTCGTCGGGCACGTACTCGCGGAGCCGCTCGAAGATCGTGCCCGCGCCGGGGATGCGCGCGCGGCGCTGGCCGGCGTCGTACGCGAGGCCGCGTCGCAGCGTCACTTCATAACGGCGGATCTCGTGCAGGTCCGGGTAGACGTTTGCGGGCGCCGTCGTCGGCACGCGGTCCTGCAGCTCGACGAGGTCGAGTGGTCCGCGCACGCGCAGGTCGACGTTGCCGAACTGGAACGTGCCGCGGTAGCGCGGGCGCGCGCTGTACACGAGCTCCTGCTCGGCGCCGGGCGCGATCGCGAGCGCGAAGCGACGCTGATCGACCTGGAATGACGGCGGCACGTCATCGGCGAGCATCCCGCGCAGCTCGCGACCGAACGTATTCCGGATGCGCAGCGTCACCCGGTTGTTGACGCCGATCGAAAGCTGCGGATCCGCCTCGCGCTTGATCGCCACGTCTTTCGGGCGCGGCGTCGCGCGCGCATCGAGCGCGGCGAGCACCAACGCGGTCACCACGACGAGCGCCGCGATGAACGCGAACACCGGCGAGATGAACGAGAGCGCCATCGGCACCCCGGCGAGCGCGACGAGCGCGAGGAGACGCGGCCGCGGGAGCGGGATCCGGCTTAGCGTGGGACGTCGAGGCGCGTGAGGACGCGCCGGCACACCGCGTCGGCGTCGAGGCCCTCGATCTCGGCCTCGGCGCGAAGGACGACGCGATGGCGCAGCGTCGGGATCGCGAGTGACTTCACGTCATCGGGCGTCACGAAATCGCGCCCCTCGATCGCGGCAGCGGTCTTCGCGGCGCGCAGGAGATGCACACCCGCGCGCGGGCTCGCTCCGAGGATGAGGTCCTGCGACTTGCGTGACTCCTCGACGATGCGCACGACGTAGTCGAGCACGGAGTCCTCGACGGTCACGCGCTCGACCTCGGCCGCGCATTCGTCGAGCGTCCCCGCGGGGAACGGTTCGAGCGTGTTCACCTGGGCCGCGGGCTGGCCCTTGTCGTGCGCGCGCAGGATCTCGCGCTCCTCGCCGGTCGCGGGGTAGCGCACGATCGCCTTGAAGAGGAATCGGTCGAGCTCGGCTTCCGGCAGTGGATACGTGCCTTCGTACTCGACGGGGTTCTGGGTCGCGAGCACGATGAACGGACGTGGCAGCGGATGCGCCTCGCCCTCGAGCGTCACCTGCTTCTCCTCCATCGCCTCGAGCAGCGCGGCCTGCGCCTTCGCCGGCGCGCGGTTCACCTCGTCGGCGAGGACGACGTTCGCGAAGATCGGACCCTCCTTGATGCGGAACGCGGTCGTGCTGATCTCGTAGACGGACGTGCCGGTGATGTCGCTCGGCATGAGGTCCGGCGTGAACTGGATGCGCTTGAAGGTGCCGCCGATGAGCCGCGCGATCGTGCGCGCGAGGAGCGTCTTCGCGGTCCCGGGCACGCCCTCGATGAGGAGGTGCCCGCCGAGCACGAGCGCGATGAATGCGAGGCGCACCGTCTCGTCCTGCCCGATGACGATGCGATGCACGTCGCGCGTGAAACGCTCCGCGACCTCACGCGCGGTCATGCGGTCCGCCCCGCGACGAGACGTTCGATCTGCCGGACGGTACGGAGGAGACGGTCTTCGCGCAAGGGACGCGACAGCGCGGCATCGATCGCTCGTGCTTCCGCGGCTCGTGCGGGATCGACCGCGGCGACCGCGTTCGCGACGCGCTCGAAGGGCAGGTCGGGATCGAGACCGAGGTCCCGCGCGAGCGCGAGCCGCAGATCGTTTCTCAGTCGTCGCCGGGCGATCTCGCCGCGTCTGGCGCGACGGACGAGGCCGGCGAAGCCGCGGATGTATTCGAGGCTCGAGCGAGGCGGCCGCACCTCGAGCGGGATCGGCGGACCGAGCCGCCGCCCCGAGAGCGCGAGGTAGAGAAGGGTCGCAGCCGTGACGAAGACGAGCGCGCGGCCCGGCGCGGTGCGCTCGAGGAGCACGAGGATGTCCGACGACGGATGGAAGCCGTGGTGGTACTCGTCGAACGCGACGAGACCGCCCGCGAGCCCCAGACGCGCGAGGTCGAGCGCGAACGCGCCATCGTCGGCGATGCCGAGGTTGCCGGTGAGGAAGGGCGCGAGGCTGCCGACGACGTGAAAGAGGCCGCTGCCGATGCGGCCCGAGACCACGAGCGGACCTTTGCCGTCGGTCGCGAGGATGACGCGGCCCCGATCCGGCGTGAACGTCACCCCGCGGTCGACGGCGATCGATCGCGCCGGTGGCTCGGCGAACGCTGCGTTCGTGAGCGGATGGAGGCCACTGAGCGCGACCCCGCCGGTGTGCACGCCGAGCTGTTCGAGGATGGGCCGCTCGAAGAAGCCGATGTCCGTCGCGACGACGAGCACGCCGCCGCGATCGACGAAGTTCTTCACCAGGGTCACGTCCTCCGCGCTCACGGTCTCGTTCACGCCGAGGATGAAGAGCACCCCGGTACCCGACGGGATCGCGAAGACGTCGCCTTCGGCCACGACGGTCTGCGCGCCCATCGCCTCGAGGTAGCGGCGCAGTGCCGCGGCACCGCCGGGGCTGTCGTCGTGGACCGACGCGCTGCGGCCGCCTGCCTGACCCACTCCTGCGCCGCCTGCTGCGATCGCAACCGCGACGGTCGCGGCGAGGAGGAGCAGCGCCGCGGCGTAGATCGGATGGATACGCCTCACGCCGCCACCTGCAGAGCGAGCGCGCGCGCCCGTGCCGCCTCGGCCTCGTTCGGCTCGCGCAGTCCGAACCAGCTTCGCTCGTAGAGCACGATGAGATCGCGGAGCTCCTTCGCCTGCGGCAGCGCCGCGGTACGCAGGAGGATCTCGCCGTCCGTCAACGACGGGTCGTAACGGATGACCTCGCGCTCGGCGAGCGTGGTGAGCGCGTAAAGGAAGAGCGCGTGGATCGCCTCGCGCGAGCGTCGCGCGGCGATCGCCGCATCAGCCGCGGCGAGGTGACGGCGGGCGTCGCTCTGCGCCACACCGCCCGAGACGGCGAGCGCGGCCTCACGGCCGATGCGCTCGCGGAAGCCGCGTCCCAGCAGCGAGAGGATGAAGATGATCAGCCCAACGCCGAGCACGCCGATGATCGCGAGTACGCGCCAGATGTCGAGCGGCGGCAGCGCGACGCCGGAGAGAAGGCGCGCGATGAACTGCAGGATGAGGTCGGGGATGCTCAGCGACGATTCACGCGCGGCGTACTCGCCGACGATCTGGCGCAAGCGATCGCGCGCGACACCCGCGTCGATCTGACGCAGCGAGCGCGCGGCGAGCGACTGCGTGTCGAGCATCTCGATGAGCCGCGCCGGATCCTCGTTCGCGTCGATCGCATCGAGGAGCGCGTTGTCGCGCACCGTGTACGTCGATCCGTCGGGGAGGGCGAGCGCGTCGGTGCGAGCGAGGAGGTCACGCGCCGAGGCGAGCGCGCGCGTCCGGTCGGCGCCGGCGGAGCGCCGCGCCTGATCGAACAGCACACGTGCCGACGCGAGGCGCTGCTGATACGCGGACGGCGTGAGCGTGTCGGCGTTCGCGACCGTCCCCGCGCCGATCCACAGCGCGAGCGCGAGCGCGGCGACGCGCGCGACCGGCGCTATTCCGTGCGCGGCAGCGCTTCCGCCGCGAGCTGCAGGTCGAGCGCCTCTTTGCGCACGCGCATGTCGTAGTAGAAGAGCGCGAGCGTGGCCCACGGCAGCGGCTCCCAGGCGATGGTGCCTGCCGCGCCCACAAGGACAGCCGCGACGCGTCCGGCCGTGCTCTGGCTGAGGAACGCACCGAGGAAGACTGCGCTGAGGACGACGCCCAGCACGATCTCGAGCACCAGCAGCAGCACGAGGAGACCGATGATCCGCCAGCGGCTGCCGGCGATGAGCTGCAGCGACCGGCGCATCGAGTGGATGGGGCCCGCGTCCTCGAGCGCGGACACGGTCGGCACGAGCGCGAAGGACGCGAGGAGGAAGAACGGCAGGACCGCGACCGCGAAGAACACGAGGATGATGAGGATGCCGATCCCCGAGATCACCGCAGGCAATGTGCTCACGAAGATCGCCGCGAACCAGATGCCAAAGAGCACGATGACGAGGACGAAGAGCGTCAAGATGAGCCGCGGTACGTCGGCCAGCGCCGCGCGGAACGCCGCGCCGATCGCGACCGGTCGGCCGAGGTACATGTTCGCCGCGGCGTAGGTGAGCGCCGCGATGCCCAGTGACTGCGGGATGACGCTGACCAGGCCGACGATCGTGTCGCCGCTGCGGCCCTGCTGCGCCTGCAGCTGCGCGAGCATGCGGTTCGGGTCGTTGAGGAACGCGAACTGGTCGAAGTCAAGGAACGCGTTCGGCCACACCAGGCGCGCGCCCTGCGCGATGAGCACGCCGATCAGGTTGGGGATCGCCGACAGCGTGAGGAACAGCACCGGGCGCTGCCGGTACATGCGAAGGACGCGATCGATGATGTCGCCGACGCCGAGCGGTCTGAGCTGCGGAGCCTCCGCGGTAGATCCGAGGGGCGCCTCCATCGTCATGGCGCCCGCATCCTAGGGTGTCTCGGCTGCCGCGCCGATGGGAAGGCGTCCGGCCGATCCCTCACCGAGACCTAGCCGGCGATACAGACGCGCAAGCGGACGAGGCGCCCACCAGTTCCATCGCCCGAGGAGGCGCATCGTCGCGGGGACGACGAGCGCGCGCACGAGCGTCGCGTCAATGGCGACGGCGAGCGCCATGCCGAGGCCGATCGCCTTGATGAGGAGGATCTCGGCGAGGCCGAAGGCGGTGAAGACGCCGACCATGATCGCCGCCGCGCCGGTGATCAGGCGGCCACTGCGCTCGAGGCCCTCGGCGACCGCGGCGGTGTTGTCGCCCGTCCGCGCGTACTCCTCCTGCACGCGTGAGAGCAGCAGCACCTCGTAGTCCATCGAGAGGCCGAAGACGATGCAGAACATGATCACCGGCAGGCTCGGATCGATCGATCCGCTCGCGGTGAAGCCGAGCAGGTTCTGCAGGTGTCCTTGCTGGAAGACGAACACGAGCGCGCCGAACGACGCGCTGATCGAGAGCAGGTTCATGACGACCGCTTTGAGCGGGAGCACGACAGATCCGAGCAGGAGAAAGAGGACGACGACGGTCGCGAGCATGACGTACGCGACCGCGATCGGGGTCCGCTCAGTGATGAACGTCACTGTGTCGAGGTCGATCGCGCTGAAGCCGCCGACGAGGATCTCGCCGCCATCTGGCCGCGGCAGCCCGCGGATGTCTTTCACGATCTGACGGGCCTCGTCGGTACCGAACGCGAACGAGGTGACGACGTCAAAGAGGACGATGTGCTCGCCGACCGTGCTCTTCACGATCCCTTGCAGCCGCTGGGCGTCGGTCGCCGCGACGAGCGCCTGCAGCGGCGGCGGGAGACGATCCGGCGGCAGCGTGTAGAGCGCCGTGTACTCCGCGGGGCCGAGCCGCGGATCGAACGAGAACGCGGACTGCACCTTTTGCACATTCGCGATCGCGGCGAGCTTCTTCTGCATGTCGACGAGGTCGTTGACGCGCGAGCCGGAGTAGGGCTGGCCATCGGCGTAGTACACGAGCGCGCTGATGTGGTTCTGTCCGGCGTTCGGGAAGTCGGCGACGAGCTTGTCGTATGCCGCCCGCGACTCCTCGTGCTTCGGGAGCATCTCGACATCGCCATTCGCGAGCCGCAGCTGCAGGAACGGCGACCCGACGAGCACGATGATCGCGACGATCGGCACGAGGACGAGGATCGGGCGGCGCATGACGGTCATGGCGAGCGAGTGCCAGAAGCCGCGTCCCGTGGGATCCGGGGCGAAGATCGGGATGCGGCCGATGTCGATGCGCCGACCGATGACCGCAAGCAGCGCGGGAAGGAACGTGAGGCCGTAGAAGACCGCGCTCGCGACGACGATCGCGCCCGCGAGGCCCATCGACGAGAGGAACGTGCCCTGGAAGAAGAGCATCCCCGAGAGTCCGATCGCGACGGTGAGGCCGGAGAACGTCACTGCGCGCCCTGAGGTGGCCATCGCGAGCGCGACCGCGTCGTCGACGCTGCGACCGCGGTGCAGCTCTTCACGGAAGCGGTTCGCGACGAAGAGCGAGTAGTCGATCGCGACGCCGAGCCCGATGAGCGTGACGATGTTCTCCGCGTAGACCGACACGGTCGTGACGCGTGTGAGCAGGAACATGCCCGCGACGCCGCCCATGACCGCGAGCACCCCGACGAACAGGGGGATGAACGCGGCGACGACCGTCCCGAACACGAGGAGCAGGAGGACGAGCGCGAGCGGCAGTGAAACGATCTCGGCGCGGCGCAGGTCCTCCTCGAGGATGACGTTGAACCCGTTGTTGATCGCGAGCACGCCGGTCGCCTGCACGTCGAGCTTGTCCGAGCGCGCCTTCGCGCGCAGCTCCTGGTAGTAGCCACGCGCAGTCGGGATGTCGTCCTTCGCCGCGACGTTCACCGCGATCGCGTGCTGATCCTTCGAGATCGCGGAGGTCGGGTCGGCTGCGCTGCCGTCGTACGGCGTCTGGATCGTCGCGATGCGCGAGTCGCTGCGCAGTGGCGCGAGGGCGTCGTCGACCGCGCTCTTGAACGCGGAATCGTTCGCGGTCAGCGTCGCGCTGCTGAAGATGAGCGTGAAGGTCGATCCGCCGGCGCGAGGCAGCTCTTTCTCGATGAGCCGCGACGCGCGTCCGGATTCAGCCGTTTCGATGAAGCCGCCGCTCTCGAGCTTGCCGCCCTGCGAGGCGATGTAGCCCGAACCGACGAGGAGGAGCGCGGAGACGATGAGCACGTTCCAGCGCCAGCGGTAGACGAAGTGACCCCAGGCCGTGAACAAGTGGACCCTCCCGTCCTCTCATGCGCGGTCGTGCGCTCGCGAATTGCAAGCGTAGGGCGAAACGAGGCATGCGAGAATTGAAGTCGTCCACGGGGTGTAGCTCAGCTTGGTAGAGCGCCCGCTTTGGGAGCGGGAGGAATTTCGGCGGTTCGAGTCCGCCCACCCCGACAGATTCGCTAGCCAGCGTCGACCGCGACGATCTCCGAGGGGAACGCGATCCGCGCCATCGAGCCCAGCAGCTTTCCGCTTTGCGTGTCGATCGCGCTTATGACCCCGTCCTGGCGACCGAGGACGTAGAGCCGCGCGCCGTCGGGGCTTATCGCGAGCGTTTCATACCCGCCATCGCGCGTGAGCATCTTCGCCTTCATCGCAGCAAGATCGATCGACCACATGCCCTGCGCCGCGAGCACGTAGAGCGTCGCGCCATCTGGAGACAGGACAGCGCCGGTCCCGAACCCCATCTTCCCGTCGGCCACTGGATGGACGTGAGCGAGCAGCGCATCGAGAAGGCCCTGCTGCGACTTGGCGTCAGTCATCCGAGCGCTGCGGCGCAGCTCTAGCGATGCCACATCGATCTCGTAGATGGCCCCGGCCGCGGGGTTCACCACGTAGAGCAGCTTCTGGTCGCGTGACGGGACCAGTGACCACGCGAGCACATCCTCACCGCTGAGCATGCGTTCTACCGGAAGACGAAATACCTGGACAGTCCGCGATGACAGGTCGAAGCGAACGAGCTTGGTCACGGGCATGATCTGTGTCATGTCTGGCGACGGGTGCAATGTTTCCGTCGCGGTCGCGATCTCGAAGGCGAACGAGCCGATATATGTCCTGCGGTAGGAGTCTCCGATAGAACGCGCGTCGCCGCTCGGCTCGTCAAGCTTGTGACGCGTCATGTCATAGACGCGAAGTTGTACGTTTGCGGGTAGCTGCGGCGGTGTGTATTCATCGAGGAAGACGAAGCGACCGTCATTCGATACGGCATGAAGGGCGTAGCGACCGTCCAACTGCACGGGCTCGATGCTCAGCGATGCGACATCGAGTACGCCAAACGTCGTTCGCGCGGTCCACTTGCCGCTTTGATCGGTGAAGTTGTAGGAGCTGCCAAACAACACGGCGTGGCTGCCATTGGCGGAGGAGCCACTGAACGAGTTGTTGCCGGGATACAGCTGCCACGTGCCTTCAAGGCGCTGCGACGAACTCATCTGACCGGTGCGACGATCGAATTTCTTGACCAGTGTCGACGCGCCACCCGGCTCCAGCGCGAGGACCGTCACGCCGTCCGAAAGGAGCAGCCCGTCCGGCAGAGTGCGGACGGCTTCCGCGGTTGCGACCTTGCGCACGACGAGCGCGGGCTGCTGACCGCCCTCGCGCAACGTGATCAGGTCGGTCGTCTTGATCGGTTCGGACGACGCGCTCGACGGGCCGCTATCCGAGCGAGGCAGTGCGGTCGGCGCACATGTAAGGACGAACGCGAGCGCGACGCCTAAGCCAAGCTTTCGCATGACGCTACCGATACAGCAAGACCCACGCTCAGGTTCCCTGAACCGCGTGTCCTGCGTCCGAATCCCAGCGCCCTGACAGATTCGGTCGACGGCAATGTTCTTCGAGCCGACCTGATGTATGACACTGTGTTACATTGCTGCCGTGGCAGCACCTCGCACTGTTACGATCTCGCTTCCACCCGCGCTCGCGCGTGAAGTCGACCGTGTCGCTCGCGCGGAGCGCCGCAGTCGAAGCGAGCTATTGCGCGAGGCCTTCCGCCAGTACGTCGCGCGCCTCGAAAGATGGGAGCGTATCTTCACCGCCGGTACGCAGGCCGCGCGGCGTGCGGGCGTTACCGAGGCGGACGTCCTGCGTGTCGTCGCGGAGCGCCGACGGAGCAGCCGCGCGCGCTAGGTGCGCGTCCTGCTCGACACGAACGTCCTCGTCTCGGCCATTCTCTTCGGAGGGCTGCCCCGGGAACTGCTGCGGCGCGCCCTTCGCGGTGACTTCGCGGTCGTCACGAGCGCTCATCTCATGCGCGAGTTCGAGGAAGTCCTTCGCGACCGGTTTGGAGTGGCAGCGGCCGTCGCGCAAGCCGCACGAGCGGAATATGAGCTCCTTGCCACCCTGGTGCAGCCTGAGGCCCTGCCGCGCATCGTGCGCGATGCGGATGACGACCAGGTCCTTGCCGCTGCGGCGGCGGGTTATTGCGACGCCCTCGTGACGGGAGATCGCGATCTTCTCTCGCTCGGCAGTCACGACGACATGCCGATCATCACGCCGCGGCAGTTCGAAGAGCAGCTCGCCGGTTCACCGTAATCCGAGACTTTGCCGGAGGGATCGAGGTCGCTAGCCCAAGGCGAGCGCGATCACACCGACGACCATCCCGCTCGCGCCGATGAGCCTGCGACGAACATCGCCCTCTGCCAAGACGCGCGCGCCGAGCAGCGTGCCAAAGAGGATCCCCGTCTCGCGCGCGGGCGCGACGTACGACACCGGGCTGATCGCGAGCGCCGTGAGCATCAAGAAGTACGACAGGCGGCTCACGAGCCCAACGAACACGAGCTGCCCCCGTTGTTCATTCCACACGCGCGCGACATCGGCGCGGCGGCGCCATGCCGCGGGCGCGACCGCGATCGCCTGACCGCCGATGGTCATCCAGTCGTAGATCAGCGGCGGGATGAGCGCGACGCTCACCGCGGTCTTGTCCCAAAGCGTATAGAGGGCGATGACGACGCCGGTCGCGAGCGCGTAGCCGACGGCGCGGCCGGCTCCGCGCGCGCGGAGCGAGCGTGGATCGCCGGTGAGCACGAGCGCCCCGGTGACGATCGCGAGCGCGCCGATGATCGCGAGCACCGATGGCCGTTCGCCGAGCACGCCGATCGCGCCGACCGTCGCGAGCAGCGGACCGGTCGCGCGCGCGATCGGGTACACGAGCGAGAGATCGCCGGCGCGATAGCCTGCGGTGAGCGTCGCGAAGTACACGGTCTGGAGCACGATCGACATCGCGACGAATGCGAGCACCCAGATGCCGAGCAGTGGGTGCGCGATGACGATGATCGCGATCGCGAACGGCGTGTACGCCAGCGAGCCAACGACGTAGATGAGGAAGAGGAACGGCGATTCGGCCTGCACGCGCTTCGCGACGAGGTTCCAGCTCGCGTGCAGGACGGCGGAGCTGAGGACGAGGACGAGCGCGAGCCCGGTCACAGGCTAGCGAGGACGAGTGCGGAAGCCGCAGCTTCCGCATGAGGACGAGCGACGCCTGTATTGCGAAGCACTACTCGTCGAGCGGGCGGAAGTTCACGTCGAGCGCGCGAAGGCGCTCGAGATGCATGCGCAGCCGGGCCTTGAAGCCGTCGTAGTTTCGCGTCTCGGTCGGCGACCAGAGCACCTCGGCCATCGCGCAGAGGCGCGGCCAGGTCATGTACTCGACGTGCCGCGGGTCGGGCATGAACTCGGTCCAGAGCTGCGCCTGTGCGCCGAGCACGTGCGCGGCCTCAGCCGCCTTGAGCGCGCGCGGCACCGGCTCGTACGCGTACACGTCCGGCAGCGAGTTGTGGCCGCCGATGGCGATGGGCTCGCGGTCGTTCTTCGCCTGGT
>Ga0209470_1002900_pt1 | contig 11990 bp, 11 predicted proteins | sample GraSoiAngelo_125_FD_185882 | JGI IMG/M metagenome (GOLD analysis project Ga0209470, IMG submission 185882) | Grasslands soil microbial communities from the Angelo Coastal Reserve, California, USA - 14_0927_05_40cm (SPAdes) (version 2) | ecosystem: Environmental > Terrestrial > Soil > Grasslands ... | reverse complement strand
TTCGCGATGCCCACCTGTTACAGGAAGTCAAAAAAGCATCGCAACAAGGTCTCTTGAAGATTGGAGAGATCGGCGTCGATTTCGCAAAAATCCAAGACCGCAAAAGCGATGTGGTCGAGAAAATGGCGAAAGGGGTCGATTTTCTGCTCCGAAAAAACAGGGTCACCGTTTTCAAAGGCTACGGCACCGTCGTAACTCCCAATAAGATTGTTGTTAAGGGGGACGGTGTTTCAGCTGAAGTCAACTCGAAGAACATCATTCTCGCCACTGGTTCTGAAGCGAAATCGCTGCCTGGTTATAACTTCGACGAGAATTACATCCTCAGCAACGTAGGAGCTTTGGATCTCGCCGCCATCCCGAAATCGATGCTTATTGTCGGCTGCGGCGCCGTCGGTGTCGAATTTGCATCAATCTATAGCAGCTTCGGTGCGAAGGTGACGCTGATTGAAATCCTGCCCAGCATCGTTCCGCTGGAGGATGAGGAAGTTTCGAAGGAACTCAGGCGCGTCTTCACGAGAAAAGGCATCGAGGTGTATACGAAGGCGAAACTCGAAACTGCCCAACCAAAGGACGCAGGCGTTGAGGTTACATTTCAGACCGAAAAAGGCGAAGTCAAGCACTACACGGTTGAGAAATTGTTGATGGCCACGGGCCGCGGCCCAAATACGGCAAACATTGGACTCCAGAAGATCGGCGTCACGACGGATCGCGGTTTTATCAAGGTGAATGAGTTTATGGAGACGAACGTCAAGGGCGTTTACGCCATTGGCGATGTGACGCCGTCGCCGTTGCTGGCCCACGTGGCGCAGCAGGAGGGCATCGTTGCAGTCGAAAGAATCGCCGATAAGCACCCGGTTCCAATCAACTACAACCACGTGCCTTCCTGTACCTATTGTGATCCGCAGGTGGCAAGTGTCGGCTTGACCGAATCCAAGGCCCGAGAATCTGGATATCAAGTTAAAACCGGCAAGTTTCCATTTACGGCTATAAGCAAGGCGAAGATTGAAGACGCCAGCGATGGTTTCGTGAAAATCGTCGCCGATTCCGAATACGGTGAGATCCTCGGCATTCACATGATTGGAACTACCGTTACGGAAATCATTTCCGAAGCTGTGGCCGCAATCGCGTTGGAAGGCACCGTCGAAGACTTGGTCAACACGATCCACGCTCATCCCACGCTAGCGGAAGCTACACACGAAGCCATGGAAAACGTCTTTGGGGCTGCAATCCACATATGAGCAACCGTCCCGATTGGCTCAAGGTCCGCATACCCAGCGGCGAAAACTTTTTCGAAGTCCGCCGGATTCTTCGCTCTCACCAGCTCAACACGATTTGTGAGGATGCGATGTGTCCTAATATCGCCGAGTGTTGGGGCAAACATCGAACGGCTACATTCATGATTCTCGGCAACATCTGCACGCGTGCTTGCGCGTTCTGCGCCGTGACCAGCGGGCATCCCAGCGAATACGATCTGATGGAGCCCGCGCGTGTCGCTGCCGCCATTGCCGAGCTCCGGTTGAAGCATGCCGTGATCACCTCTGTCGATCGGGACGATCTGGCGGACGGCGGCGCAGCCATCTTCGCCGACACCGTCCAGCAGATTCGCAAACTCGACGGAAATGTGAAGATCGAGTTGCTAACGCCGGATTTCCAGGGCTCGCTGGACTCGGTAAAAACCGTCGTGACCGCCGGTCCCGATATCTTTTCCCATAACATCGAAACGATCCGACGGCTTTACCCTAGGATCCGCTTCAAGTCCGATTACACCGCGTCTTTCGGTCTCCTGAAGGCAGTGAAGGGGATGTCCTCGCACATTTTCATCAAGACCGGCATCATGGTGGGACTCGGCGAGACAACCGAAGAGATCGTTGAATTAACGCAGGACGCCGTCGAGGCCGGAGTCGATATCCTCACGATCGGGCAATACCTTCGACCTTCAATGAAGCACGCGGAAATTCAAAAATACTACCATCCCAACGAATTCGCTGAGCTGGGCGAAATCGCCCGCAATCTTGGCATCCGGTGGGTCTTCTCCGGACCCCTCGTTCGCAGTTCCTATCACGCCGAAGACGTCTTCGAGCAGATGATGTCGCAAAAATGACCACCGGGGCGGTTCGTCGTAGACACCGAACTTCTCGGCTTTTCCGGTCCTCGGGAAATTCCAGCATACGGGGCCTGGGGAAGCTCGTTCGTGTTGGAGAAATTAAATTGGCGAAAGACTACAATTCGCGACGGCCTTCTAACGCCTTGGCCATCGTGACTTCGTCGGCGTATTCTAAATCTCCGCCGACCGGTAATCCCAATGCAAGACGAGTAACGCGGATTCCGAGCGGTTTGATCAAGCGTGATAAATACAGAGCGGTCGTTTCGCCTTCAACGTTAGGATTCGTCGCAACAATCACTTCCTCGACGTTACCCGAGTGCAATCGTTGAAGCAGCGATGCGATCGCAAGCTGGTCGGGACCGACCCCTTTCAATGGCGAAATGGAACCCATCAGCACGTGATAGCGGCCTTTGAACTCATGGGTCTTTTCGACTGGAAGGATGTTGTTCGATTCTTCAACCACGCAGAGCACGCGGTCCGAACGGGACGGATGCGTGCAGAACTGGCATGGATCCACATCCGTCAGATTGTTGCAAATCGAGCAGCGCCGGATTGATCGCTTCACTTCCAGAATGGATTCGGCAAGCTCGGATGCTTCTGCTTGCTCCATTTTCAAAATGAAAAATGCAAGGCGCTGGGCCGACTTGGTTCCTATGCCGGGTAATTTTTTGAATTGCTCGACGAGTCGCTGGACGGGCTCCGCAATATCCATGAAACCAGATTTCAGAAGAGGCCTGGGATCTTCAGCCCGCCGGTCAAGCTTCCGAGCTGGCCTTGCAGCGCTTCATCGACCTTGCGACTGCCTTCGTTGACCGCAGCGACGATAAGGTCTTGCAACATATCCTTATCGCCTCCGTTGAAAACTTCCGGATCGATCTGCAGCGAAAGAAGGTGTTTTTGTCCGTTCATCTTTACGGAAACCATGCCGCCGCCCGCCGTCGCTTCGACAACCGTTGCCTCCATTTGTTTTTGCAGCTTCTCTTGCATCTGCTGGGCTTGCTTCATCAGCTGCTGCAAGTTCATTGTTATTCCCCTTTCGCGGGCTTGATTTGCGCGATATCGCCACGGAAAACTTCTAAAAATCTTTTCACGAGAGGTTCGTCCTTCGCGTTCCCACCGGCCAGTTCACCTTTCGGCTGCTGTTCTTTCATTATAAGAGACACGGAAACGGGTTTACCAATGAGTTCACTGGCGACGGCGTCGAGCACCGCTTTGTGCTCCTTGGATTGAAGCATCGTGGACGGCGTTCCACTGGCAATCACGACTTCCACATGGTTTTCGCCTCGTTCGATCCGTTCTGCCTTCTGGAGATGCACAGCCGTTGTCGCCGACCTGTCCTCTACTCGGCGCGTGAAAATATCGGCAAAGGTGAACGTGCCGGGAAGGTCCGCTACAACCGGAGGTGCCGAAAGTCTCTCTTCCTTCACCGGGGTGGGAGACGGCCGTTTCGGCGGCCCGTCGCTTCCCCTCATTTCGCGCAAGACTTCTTCGATGTCGCGCACGTGCCCGACTTTGGCGAGCTTGACGAGTCCGACCTCCAGGAGGAAGCGGGGCTGTGAAGTCCACCGGAGTTCGTTTTCGATTCGAAGCAGCATGTCGAAAAAACGAATCAGATCCTGTTCGGAGAATTTGCCGGCACGGGCAGCCAGTTCCCGTTTTTCGTCGGCGTTTGCTGAGATCTTCTCTTGCAATCCAAGACGCGAGATCAAAAGATCGCGAACTTTGCCGATAGACTCCCGGACGAACTGCTGGAGATTCCAACCCTGATCGACAATGACGCCGACAATTTCAAGCAGCGTCCTGGAATCCCTCTCAGCAAGGGCGTCGAGCGTCCGATCGAGGATCTCGCTCGGAATGAATCCCAGGACATCACGCACGTCTTCATCGGCGACTTCCTGTCCACTAAACGAAATGATCTGATCCAGAACCGACTGTGCATCACGCATGCTGCCTTCAGCGACTTTGACAACATAGCTCAACGCCCGGTCGTCGATCTTTATACCCTCGCGATCGGCAATTTGGCGGAGGTGCTGGTGGATTTCCGCGGCAGGAATAGTTCTAAAGATAAATTGCTGGCACCGCGACAGGATCGTGGCGGGAAGCTTATGCCGCTCTGTCGTCGCCATGATGAATATGACATGTGGCGGAGGTTCTTCCAGAATTTTCAGGAGAGCGTTGAAGGCGGATGTCGAAAGCATGTGAACTTCATCAACGATGAAGATCTTGTACCGGCTTCGCGCCGCCGCGTATTTCGCGCTCTCACGTAGTTCACGGATGTTGTCCACCCCAGTGTTGGAAGCCGCATCGATCTCAAAGACGTCAATCGACTTTGCCAAGGTGATTTCCTCGCAAGATGGACACCGGTTACACGGTGTAATCGTCGGCCCTTCGATGCAATTCAGGCCCTTAGCCAGAATCCGAGCCGTTGTCGTTTTTCCCACGCCGCGCGGTCCGCAGAAAAGATAGGCATGGCCGACCCGGCCCATTTGAATCGCATTCTGCAGCGTTTGGACAATCGGCTTCTGACCGACAACATCCTCAAAAACCTGCGGCCGAAATTTTCTCGCAATGACTTGGTATTTCATAAGCTGGAGGCAGCTTAACCTTCAGGAAATGAACAAATTAGCATTGAGCAACGACGCTTTCTCCGGAAATCTCAATTTTCGATTGTCATTTAAGACCGTGAGATGGCCAGGCTGGGGGATACTGCGTCACATTGGTTGACCCAATACCGTTGCTTCCTTCCGGACCTGGCGGGGTTTTTAGGCTCCAATTGCGCAGCCCCCCGGGCCTGCTAAGACGCGGGCGTCCACGGACGGACTGGTGTTTGCCATGGAAAGCGCACGCACTCAAACTGTTTCCTAGATTGAAGCGGAGAGAGTGGGATTCGAACCCACGGTGGAGTCACCCCCACACACGCTTTCCAAGCGTGCTCCTTAAACCACTCGGACATCTCTCCGGTGGCGAACATTTCTTGGCATCAAAGTTCCGACTGTATCTCAGCTCGCTGCTCGCGCACGATGTTGATTGGCCGGATGACGCCGTCCTCAAGGATCGTTCGAAGATCGGCGACGAGCTGTTCATTGTCAATTTGGCAAAAACGGGCCGGGTATTCGGCGAGCTTGGCAATAGACTTGGTTAGCTGGGCGCGACCCCCGTTTGGATTTCCGCGGGCAAAGTGGTAAAGGCCCACGGCAGCCTGGACCAACCCTTGATAGAACAGCTTCAACGGGCCGCGTGTCCTCCGCCACAGGTCTTCCCATCTTTCATGCGCCTCGAAATACCGGCCGTTGTTAAAAAAAATTATTCCTTCGACCAAAAGGTCGGTCATCGCGAAGCTGCTAAATTATTGAGAGTAATGGTACAAAACGACTAAGTATTGCGTCTGTAAACTACTTAATATACGACATCGGCAGGTCTCTCACAATGGTATTTTTTTGCAAGCCGTGACCCGGCAGTCTTCTCTTGCCAAGGCGTGTCCAGACAGTATGATTTTAAGAGGCTCGGGCAACCCCGATCTCGGGATCTGGAATTACATTCCAGTTGGTTTCGCGAACAACTCTGGATTCCGCTATCCCCCGAAAGGAGGAAAAATGCAGTCTATTGCATTCTGCAACCGATGTCGCGGTATGAAAGTAGGATGGAACCGCCGGTATTTGGTCCACTGTTTTGCCTGCAGAATTTCGCGTTCGAAATCATATAAGTCACTGATTTTGACGGTATTTGCTTCTGTTCTAGTTTTGGTTTTTTCTACACCCAGCGCGCTCGTTTTTTCTGATCAGGAAACAGTCCGACCCCTTTGGCAAACGCCACGACAAACCCCATCAGTCGTTCGAGACGATCCAGCCGTAGCGAACATGGACGCCTTCCTCGAGAAATACAAAGTGGACGTCGGCCAACGCCCGCGAATCGCTGGAGCCATTGTCGCCAGCGGCCGTAAATACAGTGTCGATCCGCGGCTGGTGGCCAGCATTATGATTGTTGAGAGCCGCGCCAATCCGTTTGCCATTTCCCAAAGCGACGCTATCGGGATAATGCAAATCCATTTGCCGACGTGGGGTCCGCAAGCCGATAAGGAAGGCATCAACCTGTTCAAGATTGAGGACAACATCAAATTCGGCACACGCATCCTGCAGGGCTACATTCGCCGTTTCGGCTTATGGGAGGGCGTCAAGCGGTATAAAGGATGGAATCCCGAAAGCTCCAGTTCCGCTGAGGCCGTCTCCAACTACGTCGCGAAGGTACAGGGGATTTACGGATATCCCAAGAACAACACCGCACTACAAGCACTTCAGTAATTTACGGAACATCCGCCATCTCCGATGGGAGATGCCAGCCTTGAGGGCCTCAAGATCCGTATAGACTTGCACCCACTAGGTGGGCAAACGTCTCTTGAGGCTTTGCCCTACCGGGAAGATGTCTTCGCCGCTGGCCCTCAGAGGGCGGAGTCCGCTCCCCAAAGATCTTACAATCTTTATATAAAGGTCTATTGACAGTCCTCTACTCACATCCTATATTGTAGTTGTTATTAAAACGGGATTGCTTGGTAGGCAGTGACTAGTCTAGGAGGACTTTAGCGATGAGTAAGATTATTGGTATCGACCTGGGTACCACGAACTCCGTTGTTGCCGTTATCGACGGAGGAGAGCCGGTCGTAATCGCAAATCAAGAGGGGGGCCGCACAACGCCTTCGGTGGTCGCGTTCACCAAGGGAGGCGAGCGATTGGTCGGCCAGGTGGCAAAGCGGCAAGCGGTGACGAATGCCGAGAACACGGTCTATTCGATCAAGAGATTCATGGGCCGCCGGTATGAGGAAGTCACCGAAGAGATGAAAATGGTGCCGTACAAAGTCACCCGGTCCAGCAATGGAGACGCGCGTGTCGACATCAGCGGCAAAGAATATTCGCCTCCGGAAATATCGGCGATGATTCTTCAGAAGCTGAAATCCGCGGCTGAGGACTACATCGGCCAAAAAATCGACAAGGCGGTCATTACCGTTCCAGCCTACTTCAATGACTCTCAGCGCCAGGCGACCAAAGATGCTGGGCGTATTGCGGGTCTGGAGGTCCTCCGAATCATTAACGAACCGACGGCGGCGGCCCTGGCCTATGGTCTCGATAAGAAGAAGGACGAGACGATCGCGGTTTATGACTTCGGCGGCGGTACGTTCGATATCTCGATTCTGGAGGTCGGAGAAGGCGTCGTTGAAGTAAAAGCCACGAACGGTGATACGCACCTAGGCGGCGACAACATCGATCAGCGGATTATCGATTGGATCATTGAAGAGTTCAAGAAGGATCAGGGAATCGATCTCTCCAAGGACAAAATGGCGCTGCAGCGCTTAAAGGAAGCTGCGGAAAAAGCCAAGATGGAGCTGTCCACTGTTCAGGAGACCGAAATCACCTTGCCGTTCATCACCGCAGATGCGACCGGTCCCAAACACCTGAATCTAAAGTTAACACGAGCCAAATTCGAATCGTTGGTGGATGATATCCTCCAGCGTTCGATTGGACCCTGCAAGCAGGCTTTGGCGGACGCAGGCGTCAAGCCGAGCGATATTGACGAGGTCGTGCTTGTCGGCGGCAGCACGCGAATTCCGAAAGTGCAGCAGATCGTACGCGACCTTTTCGGGAAAGAGCCTCATAAGGGCGTGAATCCGGACGAGGTTGTTGCAGTCGGCGCCGCTGTCCAGGCGGGTGTTCTGGGGGGCGAGGTTAAGGATGTGCTCCTGCTCGATGTGACGCCGCTGTCGCTAGGGATCGAAACACTTGGCGGCGTTTTCACAAGACTTATCGAGCGAAACACGACGATTCCGACACGCAAGAGCGAAATCTTTTCGACTGCGGCGGACAACCAGACGTCAGTCGAAATCCACGTGCTGCAGGGTGAACGCCCGATGGCGCGCGACAACCGGACCCTCGGCAAATTCCATTTGGTTGGGATTCCTCCGGCCCCACGCGGTATTCCTCAGATCGAAGTGACATTCGATATCGACGCCAACGGCATCGTGAACGTGTCGGCTAAAGATCTCGGCACCGGCAAAGAACAGAAAATCACGATTACGTCCTCTAGCGGCTTGTCTAAGGACGACATCAACAAGATGGTTCGGGAAGCAGAATCGCACGCAGATGAGGACAAGCGGAAGCGGGAAGAGATTGAAGCGCGAAACCGCGCGGATTCTCTCGTGTATTCGACTGAAAAGGTCCTGCGGGAGAACCGGGACAAGCTGTCGGATTCCGATGTGAAGTCGGTGGAAGCGGCCATTGCTGACTGCAAGAAGGCTTTGGATGGCACCGATATTGATGCGATCAACCGCGCAGCTGATGCTCTCATGCAGGCGTCTCACAAGGTGGCTGAGGCAATGTACAAATCAGGTTCGCAGACCGGCGGCGGCCAACGAGGTCCAGCTAGTGACGGCTCCGGCACGGCGGCTGGCGGAAAGACGGATGACGTCATCGACGCCGAGTACGTCGACGCGGATGAGAAGAAGAAAGAAAAGTAATTTTGTTTGACTGTAGCGGCGCTCGGTGAGACGGCGGAATCATGACAAGTAGCGAAGATCTGTATGTGATTCTCCAGGTCCGCCGAACGGCTTCGGTGGATGAGATCAAGCGCGCCTTTCGGAAGCTGGCTCGTCGGTATCATCCGGATATCAATCCGGGCGACCGGCATGCAGAAGACCGCTTCAAGCGGATCACCGAGGCATACGACATTCTAAGCGATCCCTTGAAGCGTGAATTCTATGACGTCAATGGCTTCTACACCGATGGCGTTTTGGAACACCGTGGCGCGGGATCCAATTGGGGCTTCCAATTCGAGGGTTTCGATTTCTCTCGTTCACACGAGGGCGATTTCCGCGAAATCTTCGAAAATATGTTTGCCCGGCAGAATCGGCAAACCCCGGAACGCGGCCTGGATCTGGAGTATCCGATCTCGATCAGCTTTGACGAATCGATCCGCGGGGTCAGGACCAACATCACCATCACGCGAATGCATCGATGCGCGGTATGCGAGGGAACTGGCCGTGCGGCCGGTTCGCGAGAGACAGCATGCCCGCTGTGCGGCGGTTCCGGTAAGACGACTCGAGTAAAAGGGCATCTGCAATTTGCCGTTACTTGCGGCCATTGCGGCGGCTCTGGACGTGTGATTACGCCGTGTCCCAATTGCCGCGGCGAGGGACGCGCCTCGCGTATGGAAACACTTGATGTGGAAGTGCCTCCCGGCGCGATGACCGGCACGCGCATTCGAATTCCATCGATGGGCGATGCGGGTCGCTTCGGTGGACTAAACGGCGATCTTTATATTGTGGTGAGCGCCGGCTCGCATCCGTTCTTCGAAAGAAAGGGTGATAACATTCACAGCAGTATTCCCCTGACGGTAACCGAAGCGGCGCTCGGCACGAAAATTCAAGTTCCTACGATTGACGGGCCGGCTGTAGTCCGCATCCCGCCAGGAACGCAGTCGGGGCAGACGTTGCGGATTCGCGGCAGGGGTGCACCGTCGCTTTTGAGTCCAGGCGTACGCGGCGATCAATACCTTGAAGTGAAAGTGGTTGTCCCTCGCGTCGCCGACGAGCGGTCGAAGGAAATTCTGCGAGAACTGGCGAGACTGAATCCGGACAATCCGCGAAGCCATTTGTGGTAACTCGCTATGGAACGCAAAAAAACGGGCAAGGCCGCCTACATGATCAGTGCCGTCGCCCAAACTTACAGCATTCATCCTCAGACGCTCCGCCTCTATGAGCGTGAGGGTTTATTAAAGCCCTCACGGTCGGAGGGAAATACCCGTCTATATACTCAGGAAGATCTCGAAAGGCTCGAAGTCATCTTGAATTTGACGCGAGATCTTGGCGTGAATCTTGCCGGTGTCGAAGTGATCCTGAACATGCGGCAGCGGCTGGAAGACATGCATCACGAGATGCAGCAGTTTATCGAGTACATTGAACGCGAATTTCAGCAACGGTCGCCGGAATTGAACCAAAGGATCCAGCACGCTCTCGTCAAAGTGACCCCTCCACACGTCACTCTCGCGAGACCACGCAAATAGGACGCCGCTTATACCGGCGCTAGACAAATGAAGCAAATTTCATACGAACGAGTTATCGAAGGGCCCGATACGCTCCGGATGTATCTGAAGGAGATCTCTCGGTTTCCGCAATTATCGCCGGAGCAAGAAAAAGAGCTTGGCAAACGTATTCAAAACGGCGATGAAGAAGCGTTTCGAAAGTTAATTGAATCCAATCTTCGCTTTGTTGTCGCGATGGCCAAGAAATACGCGCGGTCCGGCTATCCGCTCCACGAATTGATCAATGAAGGCAACATGGGTTTGATCGAAGCGGCCTCGCGTTTCGACCCGACGCGTGATGTGCGATTCATCACCTACGCAAGCTGGTGGATTCGCCAGGCCATTTTGGCGGCGATCGCTCACCATGGCCAGGTGTTCCGCCTCCCCCCAAAATTGAAACATGAACTCTACCGTTTCGAAACCAAAGTAGCGCGCCTGACACAGGAGCTCGGCCGGCGGCCCAGCGTCGAGGAGATTTCGAAGGAACTCGGTATGAAGGAAGAAGATGTCCGCGGCATGATGGAAGGAACTCCAACCGAGGTTTCGCTTAGCACTCCAATCGGAGACGAGGACGAGGTACATCTGGAAGACCTGATCCGGGACCCGGGTGTTACCCCTGTCGACGAGATTCTCATCGCACAGTCCTTCGAGGAGCAGCTTCAAAAACTGCTTTCTCAATTGGACGAGAAAGAAAGGCTCATCATCGAGCGAAGGTTCGGCCTCGGCGATCGCGAACCGGAGACCTTGGCCGAAATCGGCTCGGAACTGAATCTTTCCCGAGAACGTATCCGGCAAATTGAAGAACGAGCGCTCGGAAAACTCCGCCGCTCCCAGCGCGCGAAGCAGTTGTTGGGCTATTTGAACTGATTCTGTAGCGGCGGTCTGTTACTTGAGGTCGCGCGCTGTCGCGCTTGCGCTTCGCGGACTGCCGGCGATCTACGCTCGACGAAATGGCCGGCGGTCATAGACCGCCGCTACAGGTAAATGTAGAATGCGGTGATGGGTTCCCAACTTACAGAAGCATGCTCTAGGTGCGGGGGGACGGGCTGGATGCGCGTTGCTCGAAAAGGTGTCGAAGGAGTGATCCGCTGCGAGTGCGCGAAGGTCGCACGTACCGATCGGTTGCTGGAGGCCGCGAATATCCCCTTTCGGTATGCCCGCTGCGAACTCGAAAATTTCGATGTCATGCCTTCCCCGGATCGCTCGATCGAGAAGGCGAAGATAGCCGCTGAAAAATTCGTGGATGAGTATCCGATGCCTCGCGTCTCTTTCGGCTTGCTTTTCATGGGCCCGCAGGGAGTCGGGAAAACCCATCTTGCAGTGGGAGTGATTAAGGCGCTCATGCGCCGGAAAGGCGTTTCGTGTTTGTTTAGATCGTTCCCTGAGCTCTTGAAAGAAATTCAGAATTCGTATAGTCCGATATCTCAGTCCTCGGAGTTCTCCCTGCTGGCCCCGGTTTTGGATACAGAGGTGCTGGTCTTGGATGAATTGGGAGCTCAGACTCCTTCGACGTGGGTTCGTGACACGGTGAGCTATATCCTCAATCATCGATACAGCGAGAACAAAGTGACCGTCTTTACAACAAATTACCAGGACAAAGATGAACTCACAGACAATCGGAAGGGTGTCACGTACACACTCGCAGAACGCATAGGCGATCAGATGCGATCGCGGCTATTCGAGATGTGCAAAACGATAACGATGGTGGGAAACGATTTTCGGAAGGCGGTCAAACAGGCCGAACACCACTTTTGAGGATCAGTATTCTTCCTCTTCTTCCTCATCCCCTTCTCCCTCTTCGACTACCTGAATGAAGAAACTG
>Ga0209470_1002898_pt1 | contig 12001 bp, 16 predicted proteins | sample GraSoiAngelo_125_FD_185882 | JGI IMG/M metagenome (GOLD analysis project Ga0209470, IMG submission 185882) | Grasslands soil microbial communities from the Angelo Coastal Reserve, California, USA - 14_0927_05_40cm (SPAdes) (version 2) | ecosystem: Environmental > Terrestrial > Soil > Grasslands ... | reverse complement strand
GTGCACTGCAGGAACTTGCACGTGCCGCCCGGGCAGTCGGCGGCCGTCGTACAGGCGTTGTGGTGATTCGAGCCGCCCGAGCAGCGGTTGCCGCCCGCCTCGGTGGGCGAGGTCCCGCTCAGGGTGAGAGTCGTCCCCGTGCACGCCGCCTTGCTGAATGACTTCCCCTGGTCGGGAACGGTGGAGGGCAGCGGCACCCCCACGCCCGCGCCGCCGAAGTAGAGCCCGCCGCAGTTGAGCGACAGGAAGTTCGGGTTCGTGTCTGAGGCGAGGTGCCCGCAGGTGCCCGAGCCGACCCCGGTCGTGAACGTCACCTGCGACGGCGCCCCGCCCGAGCAGGTGCACGACGGGACGGTCGTGGTCGTGGTGCTCGTCGTCGTGGTGGTCGACGTCGCAACCGTCGTGCTCGTGGTGGTCGTCGTCGTGCTGCTCGACGTCGCAACCGTCGTGCTCGTGGTGGTCGTCGTCGTGCTGCTCGACGTCGCAACCGTCGTGCTCGTGGTGGTCGTCGTCGTGCTGCTCGATGTCGCAACCGTCGTGCTCGTGGTCGTGGTGGTCGGGGTCGTTGCCACCGTGCTCGTGGTGGTCGTGGTGGTGGTGGACGTGGTCGTCGGCGGGCACGAGCCGGAGGCCCCACCCGGGCACAGGGTCCCGATCATATCGCCGCAGCTACCGCAGGCGTTGGCACTGCCACCGCAGTCGCATGTCCCGGCTTTGCAGGCGCTTATGACAGCCTTGAAGCACCCGGACTTCGCCCCGCCCGAAAGGCCTGAGAGTGCGACTTCGTCCTTGCAAGCGGTATGACCACACGGTGCCGCGCCCGCGCGGGGCACCGGCCCCACCAGCAACAGGGCGATCACTGCGATGAAGGTGACAAGGCTCCCCTTCGTTCTGACGTCTGTCATGGGGGTTCTCCTGCGGTTGCGAGGCGTGACTGACCTTCCTCATCGTCCTCCGTGCACCAGCACGTGAGGGTGCTGACCTGGGTGACACCAGACTCGATTGCGAGCGAATCAGCAACCTGTGTTGGGCGTGAATATCTACGCGAAAAAGGGCGAGCCTTGTGTAAAAGGTTGGGGAGATCGCGCCGGTCCGACGCCCTATGGCACCTGCCCGATGTCGTGCCCGAGGGCAGGACCGGGTGGGACCAGCCGGGCGGAGCGATCCCGCACGTATTCCCGCGTCGGATGGGGCGCCAGTCCAGGCGTGGGCGTCGCCACACCCTCTCTTATTGGTCGGACCGGAAGTCCGGAACTGGAAGCCATCATGGTATCTAGGCGCGACGGCCCGGACGCTTGGTCTTCGCGCATCCGCCGCGACCACCAACGCATGACGCCGCGCCGGCGCTTGTTCCTGCATCGCGACTCTGCTACCGAATGATCAATGCCCTTCACCATCGTCGCGGAGAACTGCACGGGCTGCACGGCCTGCGAGAAGCGCTGCCCGACGCACGCGATCAGCGGCGACCCGAAGAAGGCGTTCTTCATCGAGCCCGCCCTGTGCATCGACTGTGGCGCCTGCGGCGTCATCTGCCCGGACGAGGCGATCCTCGACACCTACGGCAACGTCACCAAGGTGCTAAAGCGCCAGGAACGGCCGATCGCCATCGTGCACCCGGACAATTGCAACGGCTGCGGCGTCTGCATCGACGTCTGCCCGTTCGACTGCATCTACCCCTCCCCCGAGAACCAGGCCCAGTACCTCGGCAAGGTGGAGGTCGACGAGAAGACCTGCGTCGGCTGCAAGCTGTGCGAGGAGGTGTGCGGCTGGGAGGGCATCTACATCATGCCCGGCAAGGAGAAGGCCGCCTTCCTCTCGTCGCTCGGCCACGGGCTCGACGAGAGCGCCGCGTAGCCCACGCGCGCCGCTACCCGACGATCTTGTTCAGCGGGTACTCGATGATCCCGACCGCCCCGGCGCGCAGGAGCCGCGGGATCAAGTCGCGCACCGTGGCCTCCGCGATGACGCTCTCGACCGCGAACCAGTCGGTCGCGTTGAGGTTCGAAACCGTCGGCGCCGTGATCGCGGGCAGGAGCGCGATCACCTCCTGGAGCCGGGCTGCCGGCACGTTCATCTTGAGCCCGACCTGGGCTTCGGCGCGGAGCGCGCCCGCCAGCAGCAGGCCGATCTGCTCGACCTTCTCGCGCTTCCAGCCGACGCCCCAGGCAGCGCGGTTGGCGATCAGCTGGGGCACCGACTCGAAGAGCTCGCACACGATGCGCAGCCCGTGCGCGCGGATCGTCGAGCCGGTTTCGGTGACCTCGACGATGGCGTCGACCAGTCCCTCGGCGACCTTGGCCTCGGTGGCGCCCCACGAGAACTCGATCTGCACGTCGATGCCGCGCTCGGCGAACCAGCGCCGGGTGTAGCCCACCAGCTCGGTGGCGATGCGCCCGCCACGCAGGTCCTCCGGCCGCTGCACGCGCGAATCGGGGCCGACGACCAGCACCCAGCGCGTGGGGCGCAGGCTCGTCTTGGAGTAGACGAGCTCGTGCGCGACGACGACGTCCGCGTCGTGCTCGAGGACCCAGTCGCGGCCGGTGATGCCCGCGTCGAGCGTGCCGCTCTCGACGTAGCGGGCCATCTCCTGCGCGCGCACGAGGAGACAGCGGAGGCTCGGGTCATCGACGGTGGGGAAGTAGCTGCGCGCGTCGGCGTTGATCTTCCAGCCCGAGCGGCGGAAGAGCTCGATCGTCGCGGCCTCGAGGCTGCCCTTCGGGATGCCGAGCCGGAGGACGCTCATCAATCGCGTGGCGCCTCGCGAGGCGTGGCGATCACGCGCCAGTCGGCGCCGTCGCGGCCCTCGACGCGGCGGAAGAAGCAGCTTCGGTAGCCGAGGTGACAGGCGACGTCACCCACCTGCTCGACCCGCAGCAGGACGGCATCCGCGTCGCAGTCGACCAGTACCTCGCGTACGTGCTGCAGGTGACCGGAGGTCTCGCCCTTCACCCAGAGGGCCTTGCGCGAGGTGCTCCAGTAGGTGGCCTGGCGGGTGGCGAGCGTCCGCTGCCACGCCTCGCGGTTCATGTAGGCGACCATCAGGATCTCGCCGCTCGCCGCGTCCTGCGCGATCGCCGGCACGAGGCCGCCCCGCTTCTCGAAGTCGGGCTCCGGCATGGCCTCGCTCCTAGCATGCCGCGGGTGCGCGGGCGAGAGTTGGACGATCACACGAGCGTCGGCTAAAGGACCCGCATGAAGCTCTCCGAGATCGCGCGGGTGCTCGGCTGCGAGCTGCGAGGCGACGGCGACGTCGAGATCACAGACGTGGCGCCGATCGAGGACGCGCCGCCGGGGACGCTCACGTTCGTGGCCGATCGCCGCCACGCGCATGGGCTCGCCGGCTCGCGCGCGGCGGCGGTGCTGCTCCCGCCCGACGCCCCCGACGTGCCGCTGCCCTCGCTGCGCAGCCCGGAGCCGTATGCCGCCTTCGTCGCCGCGGTCGAGCTCTTCCACCGGCCGTGGCGGCCGGAGCCCGGCGTGCATCCGACGGCGGTGGTCGCGGCAACGGCGAAGATCGGTCCCGAGGCCGCCATCGGACCGCACGTCGTCATCGGTGAACGGGCGGTGATCGGACGCCGCGCGGTGCTCGATGCGCACGTCGTCATCTACCGCGACGTCCGGATCGGCGACGCCTTCACGGCGTATGCGGGCGTGGTGGTGCGCGAGGGCGTGCGGATCGGCCACCGCGTCACGCTGCACGCGGGCGCGGTGATCGGCAGCGACGGCTTCGGCTTCCTGCCGCTGGCCGAGGGCAACCGCAAGATCCCCCAAGTCGGGACCGTGGTCGTCGAGGACGATGTCGAGATCGGCGCCAACGCCACGGTCGATCGTGCCACGCTCGGCGCCACCGTGGTCGGCCGCGGCACGAAGATCGACAACCTGGTGATGGTGGGGCACGGCTGCCGGATCGGCCCGCACTGCCTGATCGCCGGACAGGTGGGTCTGGCGGGCAGCACGACGCTCGGGGCGCGGGTGATGCTCGGCGGGCAGGCGGGCTCGGCCGGCCACCTGACCGTGGGCGACGGGGCTCGCATTGCCGCCCAGTCCGGGGTCCCTCGGGATCTTCCCGCCGGCGGCGAGTACGCGGGCTATCCCGCCGTCGAGGCCCGCGAATGGCGGCGCGTCTCGGCGAGCCTGCCACGCCTGCCCGATCTGTTGCGGCGCGTGCGCCGCGTGGAGCGGGCCCTCGGGATCGGCGCCGCGGAGGAGCCCGGATGACCGAGGCCGCAGCCGCCCTTTGTCGGCGTTTCCCACCGGGCTATAGTGACTTCGGCCCCCACGCCATGAAGATCACGGTCAGCGACATCAAGGCGGAGCCGCAGCACCTCTCGTACGTCGAGGAAGTGGAGGAGCTGAACCAGCGGCTCGGCCGCGGCGTCCGCGACTTCCAGGTCGCCCCGGGCATGGACGTGGACGTGGAGTATTACCGCGCCGGTCTCGATCTGTTCTTCCAGGGCACGGTGCGCGGCGAGGTGGTCGGGAGCTGCGCGCGTTGCCTCGAGGAATATCCCTTCCCGCTCGATCGGCGCTTCGCCTTCGTGCTCACGCCGCGCGTCGCGGCGGGCGTCGCGAAGGGAGAGCTGTCCGTCGAGGAGCTCGAGCTCGCCACCTACACGGGCGAGGAGGTCGACCTCACCCCGCTCGTCTACGAGGAGACCATCCTGGCACTGCCGACGCGCGCCCTGTGCGGGGAGGGCTGCCGGGGGCTCTGCCAGCGCTGCGGCGCGAACCTGAACGAGGGCCCGTGCGGATGTGCCCGCGCGGAGGATCCCGCCGCGCATCCGCGAGCCAAGTAGCCGCCGGCAAGAGGAGGAGACCCGATGGCCGTCCCCAAGCGCCGCACGTCGGCGGCGAAGCGAGACAAGCGGCGCGCGCACGACGCGCTCCAGGCACCCCACGTGATCGCCTGTCCGCAGTGTGGCGAGGCGACGCAGCGCCATCGCGCCTGTCCGCACTGCGGCACGTACCGCGGCCGCAAGGTCGTCGACGTCGAGGAAGGCTAGGGCAACGTGGCGCGCCCGGGGGCGGTCTGATGGCGGCGGCTGCCGTCTGCCTCTTTCCGGGGCAGGGATCGCAGCGCGTCGGCATGGGGCGCGATCTCGCGGAGGCGTTTCCGGTCGCGCGGCGCACGTTCGAGGAGGCCGACGACCGTCTCGGCATGCCGCTCTCGCGCCTCTGCTTCGACGGGCCCGAAGCCGTGCTGCGGCTCACCGAGCACGCCCAGCCCGCGATCCTCACGGTCAGCGTGTGCGTCTATCGCGTCCTCCTCGAGACGAGCGGGCTCGTGCCGGCGGCCGTCTGCGGGCACAGCCTCGGCGAGTGGTCCGCGCTCGTCGCGGCGGGCGCTCTCGACTTCGGCGATGCGGTTCGCGGCGTGCGCGAGCGCGGCCGGCTGATGCAGGAGGCGGTGCCTCCGGGCGAAGGCGCGATGGCGGCCGTCCTCGGGCTCGAGGCCGAGGCCGTGGCCAGCCTCTGCGCCGCGGCCGCCGGCACCGATGTGCTGGCCCCTGCCAACCTGAACGGCGGGGGGCAGATCGTGGTCGCGGGTCATGCGCGGGCGGTCGAGCGTCTCGCGGAGCTCGCGACCGCGAGGCGGGGCCGGGTGCAGCGCCTGCCCGTGAGCGCGCCGTTTCACTGCGCGCTGATGGCGCCGGCGGCGGCCGGGCTCGAACGCTTTCTCGCCGGCGTCTCGTTTCGTACGCCGGCGGTCCCGGTGGTGACGAGCGTCGCGGCACGTCCGGTGGCGAGCGCCGCCGAGCTGCCCTCGCTGCTCGTGCGTCAGGTGACCGCGCCCGTACGGTGGGAGGAGACGGTGCGGGAGCTCGCCCGCTTCGGGGCCAGGCTCGCGCTCGAGATCGGCCCCGGGCACGTGCTCACCGGACTCACGAAGCGCATCGAGCCCGCCCTCGCCGGCGTGCCGGTCGGCGACCTCGACGGCATCGCGCGCGCCCGGGAGCTGCTTGCGTGAGCGGCGCGCTCGACGGCCAGCTCGCCCTGGTGACGGGCGCGTCACGCGGCATCGGCCGGGCGATCGCCCTGGCGCTGGGCGGCGCGGGGGCCGAGGTGGTGGCGAGCTATCTCGCGAACGACGCGGCGGCGGAGGACACTGTGCGGCTGATCGGTGCACGCGGCGGGGTTGCGACCGCCGTCCGCTTCGACGTCGGCGACGCCGAGGCCGTGCGTCACGCCGTGCAAAACATCGTTGACCGAAGGGGGAGAATTGATATCCTGGTGAACAATGCCGGACTGGCGATGGACGCCCTGCTCCTGCGTCTCAAGGCAGAAGACTGGGAGCGCGCCCTGCGGGTCAACCTGACGGGCGTCTTTCACTGCACGCGGGCGGCGCTCCGGCCCATGGTCCGGGCCCGTTACGGCCGGATCGTCAACCTCACCTCGGTCGTCGCGGAAATGGGCAACGCGGGGCAGGCGGCCTACGCGGCGGCCAAGGCCGGGGTGATCGGGCTCACCAAGTCGCTCGCCCGCGAGGTCGCCGCCCGCGGCATCACCGTGAACGCGGTCGCGCCGGGGTTCGTCGAGACCGACATGGTCGGGACGCTGAGCGACGAGCAGAGGAGCTTCTACACGAGCGTCATTCCCGCGGGACGCATGGCCGCCGCCGACGAGATCGCCGCGGCGGTCGCCTTTCTCGCCTCGCCCGGCGCGGGGTACATCACCGGACACGTCCTCGACGTGAACGGTGGCCTCTACATGTGAGGCGCGCGGGGCGCGAGAGGCAGGTCAGGAGGGGCACGATGGCAGCGAGCGTGGAGCAGAAGGTGAGGGAGATCATCTGCGAGCAGCTCGGCGTGAGCGAGGAGGAGGTGACGCCGGAGGCGTCCTTCATCGAGGACCTCGGCGCCGATTCGCTCGACATCGTCGAGCTCGTGATGGCGCTCGAGGAAGAGTACGACATGGAGATCTCGGACGAGGAGGCGGAGAAGATCCGCACCGTGCGGGACGTCGTCAACTACATCGAGAGCCACAAGTAAGGGGCAGGTAACGGGATAGATGGCCGCCGCACTCGAACGGACCGATCCGGAGATCTTCGCGGCCATCGGCCGGGAAACGGAGCGGCAGCGGTACAACCTCGAGCTCATCGCCTCGGAGAACATCGTCAGCGAGGCGGTGCTCGAGGCGCAGGGCTCGGTGCTCACCAACAAGTACGCCGAGGGGCTGCCCGGCCGGCGCTACTACGGCGGCTGCGAGTTCGTCGATCAGGTCGAGCAGCTGGCGATCGATCGCGCCCGCGCGCTCTTCGGCGCCGAGGGAGCGAACGTCCAGCCCCACTCCGGCGCGCAGGCGAACATGTGCGTGTACTTCGCCGAGCTCGAGCCCGGTGACACGATCCTCGCCATGAACCTCGCGCACGGAGGCCACCTCACGCACGGCAGCCCGGTCAATTTCTCGGGCCGTTTTTTCCGCGTCGTGCCGTACGGCGTGCGCGAGTCCGACGGGCGCATCGACCTCGACCAGGTCCGCGAGCTGGCGCGGCGCGAGCGGCCGAAGATGCTCGTCGTCGGCCATTCGGCGTACCCGCGGGCGATCGACTTCGCCCCCTTCCGGGCGATCGCCGACGAGGTGGGAGCGACCGTGATGGCCGACATGGCCCACTTCGCGGGCCTGGTCGCCGCCGGCATCCATCCGTCTCCCGTGCCCCACTGCGAATTCGTCACCACGACGACGCACAAGACGCTGCGGGGTCCGCGCGGCGGGATGATTCTCTTCCGCGAGGCCCATGCGAAGACGATCAACGCCTCGGTGTTCCCCGGCAATCAGGGCGGTCCGCTGATGCACGTCATCGCCGCCAAGGCGGTGGCGCTGAAGGAGGCGTCGTCGCCCGAGTTCCGGGCCTACCAGCGGCAGGTCGTCGCCAACGCGCAAGCGCTCGGCCAGGGCCTCGTGCGCCGCGGCTTTCGTCTGGCATCGGGCGGCACGGACAACCACCTGCTGCTGGTCGACCTCCGCGGCACCGAGCTCTCGGGCAAGGTCGCCCAGGAGACCCTCGACAAGGCGCGCATCACGGTCAACAAGAACGCGGTGCCCTTCGACCCGCGCCCGCCCTTCGTGACCAGCGGCATCCGCCTCGGGACGCCCGCGGTCACCACGCGCGGCATGCGCGAGGTGGAGATGGACGCGATCGCGGAGCTGATCCGGCGCGGCCTCGAGCACGTGGGCGACGACCGAGCGCTCGCCGCGCTCGGCGCCGAGGTGCGCGACCTCTGTGCCCGCTTCCCGATCTACCCCGGCCGCGGCGCCTGACGGCCCGCGATGCGCTGCCCCTTCTGCCACGGCCTGGAGAACCGGGTCGTGGACTCACGGCTCGCGAAGGAGGGCGACGTCATCCGGCGGCGCCGGCACTGCGGCGGCTGCGCGCGCCGCTTCACGACCTACGAGCGGGTCGACGAGGTGCTGCCGATGGTCGTCAAGAAGGACGGCCGGCGCGAACCCTTCGACCGCCAGAAGATCGTCAGCGGCTTGAAGCGCGCGTGCGAGAAGCGTCCGGTCTCGGTCGACGCCATCGAGGCCGTGGTCGACAAGATCGAGCGCCAGCTCCAGGAGCGTGGCGAGCGCGAGCTCGAGAGCCGCGAGATCGGCGAAGCCGTCATGCGGGAGCTGCACGCGCTCGACGCCGTGGCCTACGTGCGCTTCGCGTCGGTGTACCGATCCTTCCGCGACGTCCACGAGTTCATGCGCGAGCTCGAGGACCTGATCGCGGAGAGGCGCCGGACGCCGCGCCGCCGGCGTGCCGCGCGCGGCGCCGGGCGTCGCAGCGCGTGACGGCGGCGCGCGCGCGCGCGGCCGCCCTCCGAACCGCCGCCGATGCCCGCTTCATGGCGCGCGCGCTCGCGCTCGCCGCCCGCGGGCTCGGGCGGACGTTTCCCAACCCGCCCGTCGGCGCCGTCTTCGTGCGCGGCGGACGGGTGGTGGGCGAAGGCTTCCACACGCGGGCGGGCGCGCCGCATGCCGAGATCGAGGCGCTCCGCGCCGCCGGGCGGCGCGCGACGGGGGCGGTGCTCTACGTGACGCTCGAGCCCTGCGTGCACCACGGCCGCACGCCGCCCTGCGTGGATGCGCTCCTGCCGCTCGGCCTCGAGCGTGTCGTGGTGGCCATCGCGGATCCCGACCCACGCGTCCGGGGCCGTGGCCTCGCGCGCCTGAGACGCGCGGGCGTCCCGGTCGTCGTGGGCGTCGGAGCGGCCGAGGCGACGCTGCTGACGGCGGGCTACCGCTCCCGGGTGCTGCGCGGCCGGCCGCTCGTCACGCTGAAGCTCGCGACGACGCTCGACGGCCGGATCGCGCCGGCCGGCCGGCCGCGGCGGGGGGCGGGTCCCGACTGGATCACCGGGCCGGCGGCGCGGCGACTCGCGCACGCCTTGCGCGACATCTCGGACGCCGTGCTGGTGGGGGCGGGCACCGTGCGGGCAGACGATCCGCGGCTCACGACCCGGCTCCGCGGCGGCCGGGATCCCGTGCGCGTCGTGGTCGCGGGTCGCGGGCTCGACCTGCCGGCCCGCGCCCGCATCCTCGCGCCCGGTGGGCCGCCGACCTGGATCGTGGCGCCGGCGGGGGCGGCGCCGGAGCGGGTGGCCGCCCTCCGTGGCCGGGGGGTCACCGTCATCCTCGAGCCGGCCCGCGGCCGGGCTATCCCGTTCGGGGCCGTCGTGCGCGCCCTCGGGAAGCGGGGGCTCACCACGGTGCTCGTCGAAGGGGGAGCCACCGTCGCCGCGCAGGCGCTCGCCGCTGGCGTGGTCGACCGGCTCGTGCTCTTCGTGGCGCCCCTCCTGCTCGCCGGCGATGGCGTGCCCGCGGTCGGGCCGCTCGGCCTGCGGCGCGTGGCGGACGCCATCCGGATCGAGGGGCTGGCGGTCGGGCGCGTGGGACGCGATCTCGTCGTCGAAGGTCGGGTGCAGCGGCGGTGAGACAGCCCTTTGCCTCGGGGGAGGCCCCGCGGTACTCTCGGCGCGTGGGCGCGTCGGATCGCACCCCCGAGTGTCTCGAGCAGCTGCGCGGGGGCGGGCTCGTGCTGATCGTCGACAGCGCGAGCGAGCCACCCGAGGCGGTGCTCGCCTGCGGCGCCGCGCGCGTCACGCCCGAGGTCATCAACTTCATGGTGACGCACGGGCGCGGCCTCGTCTGTCTCGCGCTGACGCGCGAGCGGATGCGGCAGCTCGGCATTCCGTTGATGCCGGCCGACCCGACCCGGCCGCTGCCCGCGTACGGGGCGTCGATCGAGGCACGGCACGGCGTCTCCACCGGCATCAGCGCCGCCGACCGCGCCACGACCGTGCGCGCGGCGGTGGCGGACGACGCGACGCCGGCAGACCTGGTGATGCCCGGTCACGTGACGACGATCGAGGGCGCGCCGGGCGGGGTCCTGGTGCGCGCCGCGCTCCCCGAGGCGGCGAGCGACCTGTCCCGTCTGGCCGGCCTCGGCGCGTCGGCGGCCCTCTGCGCGGTGCTCGGTCGCGACGGCAACCTCGCGACGCCCGCGGAGCTCGACGCGCTCGCCGCGGCGCACGGGCTGCCGCGCGTCACGGTGACCGACGTGATCCAGATGCGGCTCCGCTCCGACAGCCTGGTGCGCCGCGTCGCGGAGGCGCTGCTCCCGACCCACGACGGGCCGACGTTCCGGGCCATCGTGTACGACAACACCATCGACCAGCATCAACACATGGCCCTCGTGCTCGGCGACGTGCAGGGCGACGGCGACGTGCTGGTCCGGCTGCACTCCGAGTGCCTGACCGGCGACGTCTTCGGCTCCGAGCGCTGCGACTGCGGCGACCAGCTCCGCCAGGCGCTCGAGCAGATCACGGTGGCCGGCCGCGGCGTCGTCGTCTACCTCCACCAGGAGGGGCGCGGCATCGGCCTCGCCAACAAGATCCGTGCCTACGCGCTCCAGGACCAGGGACGCGACACCGTCGAGGCCAACCTCGAGCTCGGCTTCAAGGAAGACCTCCGGGACTACGGCATCGGCGCCCAGATCCTGCGCGACCTCGGCGTCCGGCGCGTGCGGCTGCTCACCAATAACCCGCAGAAGATCGTGGGGCTCGAGACCTACGGCGTCGACGTGGTCGCGCGCGCGCCGCTCGAGGTGGTGCCGCATTCCGGCAACATCGACTACCTCCGGACGAAGCAGGCGAAGCTCGGCCACCTCCTGTCCGGCCTCACGCGGAGCGCCTGACCCCTCCCGGCGGCCTCACCGTGCCCCGCACCCTGCAGGCCGAACCGAGTGGCGACGGACTCCGCATCGGGGTCGCGCTCGCGCGCTTCAACCAGGCCGTCACCGACCGGCTGCTCGCCGGCGCGCTGGAGGCGCTCGGCCACCACGGCGTGGCCGACGACGCGATCGACGTCGTGCTGGTGCCCGGCGCGTTCGAGCTGCCGCTCTGCGCCGAGCGCATGGCGGCAACCGGACGGTACGACGCGCTGGTCTGCCTGGGCGCGGTGGTGCGCGGCGAGACGCCGCACTTCGAGTACGTGGCCGGCGAAGCGGCGCGCGGCATCGGGGACGTCGCCCGCCGGCACGACCTTCCCGTGGCGTTCGGCGTGCTCACCACGGACACGATCGAGCAGGCGCTGGCGCGGGCCGGCGGGGCGCGCGGCAACAAGGGCTACGAGGCGGCGGTGACGGCGCTCGAGATGGTGCATCTCCTGCGCGTCGTGCAGAAGTTCTGATGGGCGTCAGGCGCGAAGCGCGCGAGCTGGCGCTCCAGGCGCTCTACCAGCTCGACATGAGCGGCGACGAGGATCCCGCCCGCAGCCTCGCGCTCTTCTGGTCCCACTTCCGCGGGCGCGACGATGCGCGCAGCTTCGCCCGCGAGCTGGTCGAGGGCGTGTGCGCGGAGCGGGAGCGCCTCGACGCGCTCATCCGCCAGTGCGCCGAGCACTGGCGGCTGCCGCGGCTCTCCCGCGTCGACCTGAACCTGCTCCGCCTGGCGACGTTCGAGCTCCTCGCCTGCGCGGAGATCCCCACCTCGGTCTCGATCAACGAGGCGGTCGA
>Ga0209470_1002890_pt1 | contig 12012 bp, 9 predicted proteins | sample GraSoiAngelo_125_FD_185882 | JGI IMG/M metagenome (GOLD analysis project Ga0209470, IMG submission 185882) | Grasslands soil microbial communities from the Angelo Coastal Reserve, California, USA - 14_0927_05_40cm (SPAdes) (version 2) | ecosystem: Environmental > Terrestrial > Soil > Grasslands ... | reverse complement strand
CCGGTGAATGAGGGCCAGAGAAGATTTCTGATTTCTGATTGCTGATTGCTGATTTCAGCTCGGCGACTGCCGGCGCGATGATTTGGATTTCTTCGCGGCCGATTCTTCCCGATTCGCCGGCGTGCGGGTTTAATCCGGCCACGGCGATCCTCGGCGATTTAGTACCGCGGCGGCGGAGAAAATCAGCAAGCAACAAACCGACGCGGACGATCTCGTTTTGCTTTAGTGCGCGCGGCACTTCGCTGAGCGAAATGTGCGTCGTCACCAGCGCGACGGTGATTTTGCCGCCGGTCAAACACATGGCGAAGTTCTTCACGCCGCAGCGTTCGGCAAAGAATTCGGTTTGGCCGGGAAACTTAAATCCGGCTTCGTACATCCGGGCTTTATGGATCGGCCCGGTCACGATCGCGTGCAGCTCGCCGCGTCGCGCGCGAGTGACCGCTTCTTCGAGTGCCGCGGCTGCGGCACGCGCGGTTTCAATTGTCGGCCCGCCCGGTTTGCAATCCGGTTGTCGGCCAATGACGATGTAGTCGGCCGAATCGGGAACGCGTTTGGATTTCAGGGCAAGATCGACAATCTCCGGTCCGATCCCGGCGCAATCACCCAGCGTGATTCCGATGCGCGGTGGCTGGCTCGTGCTCATACTCCATGATCGTAATCGAATCTGATCAATCGAGCACGAGCATGATCAGGAGCAAGAGCAAGACGGAAGCGGAAGAGGAGTTCTTGATACTCGATCAAGAACTCAGAAAGTTTTGATGTAAGCTTTTGATCGCAAACTGGTGAGCCAGCGTTCCTGCAAGTTCTGGGCTTCCTGCTGGATCAATTTCTTTTCGATGTCGGCGCGCGCATCGGCAAGCGATTTGGTGTCGCCGCCGTGTTTGTCTTCGACTTTGAGAATGTAGTAGTTGCCGCCGAACTCGATGATGTTGCTGATCTTGCCGGGCTCGAGACTGAACGCCGCTTTCTCGAGCGGCCCGGCCAACGTTTTGCGCTCGACCCAACCCCAATCCCCGCCGTGTTCGCGGGTGCTGTCTTCGGAATAGAGCTGCGCCATACGCTCGAACTCAGCCCCGTTGACTAGTTTGCCAAGAATTTCGTCCGCCATCGCTTTTTGCGCGGCGGCGTTGCCGTCACTGGCGTGGCTCGGGACCATGATCAGGCGCAACTTGATTTGCGCTTTGCTGGTGAACTCGTCTCGATGCGCCTTATAATATTCTTCCACTTTCGCAGGCGAAGCGATGAGGTTGAGCTTGACGTTTTTGCTTCGCATCGCCTGGACGATAATTTTCTCAGTCTCCATCTTTTTGAATTCGCCCATGGTGAAGTTCTGCGCCTCGAGCGTTTTGACGAAGGTATTGCGGTCGCCGCCGAAATCCTGCTTGAGAATTTCGTGAATTCGTTCTTCGACAAAATGATCGGGAATCTGGAAGTTTTCTTTCTTAAACGACTGAATGATAAGCTGGCGATCGATCAGATCCTGAAGAGCCGCCGAGCGGACTTCCTTGATCTTCTTGATGAGCTCCTCGCCGTTAAACTGGGCGCGCAACAATTTCTCGCGCGGCGCGACCAGACCGCGCACCTGCGAGTAGGTAACGACCTCGCCGTTGACGACCGCCGCGACGCCGTCGACCACTTCCGGTTCCGCCGCGGCGTAAGCGGCGCGACATATCGGCGAAAAATTCAGCAGGCAGGCTGCGATCAGGGCGATGAGAATTTGCCGTATCATGTAAATTTTTTCGTTAGCTCCAAAACTTCCCAGAGATGCGCTCGTTTCGCAACTAAACGGGGGAATTTGCCATCGACAAGTATAAGTTCGCCCCGCCGGGTCAGCATCAATTTTCGCTCACGCACTTCCACGCGAGTGATGCCGGTTTTGGCGGCAGCGAGCTTGATTTCGGCGAGGAGAAACAGGTTGTCAACTGCCGCCGGGAATTTCCCGAACCGGTCGTGCCATTCGCGCTGGATGCGCTGGAATTGCTCGCGGGTGCTGATCTCGGCGATCTCGCGATAAGCCTTGATCCGCAATCCAGTGTCGCTGACGTAATTGGCGGGAACGAACGCCGGAACGCGTTGGTCGGGACCGAGCTGGGCGAACTCGGCTTCGTTCGTGGCCACAAAATCGATTCGAAGATCGACATCGAGCCGGGGCTGAAATTTTCGCCCTTTCAATTGCGCGACGGCTTGTTTGAGAAGCTGACAATAGAGATCGAAACCGATCGCCATAATGTGGCCGCTCTGAGCGGTGCCGAGAATGCTGCCAGCGCCGCGGATTTCGAGGTCGCGCATGGCAATGCGAAAACCGGCGCCGAGCGAGCTGTACTGTTTGATGGCGTTGATTCGCTTGCGCGCGGCGCCGATTGTCATCATCTCGCGCGGCAGGAGTAAGTAGGCGTAAGCCTTGTGCTCCGCGCGACCAACGCGGCCGCGCAGTTGATAAAGATCGGCCAAGCCAAAGCGGTCGGCGCGGTCGATGACGATCGTGTTCGCATTTGGAATGTCGAGACCGCTTTCAATGATGGTGGTGCAAACAAGCACATCGATTTTTCCGGCGACGAAACGCGCCATCCTTTCCTCGAGCTCGTCCGAATCCATCTGGCCGTGACCGATCTCGACCCGCGCTTGGGGAACAAGATCGACAATGCGTTCGCGCACGCGCTCGATGGTTTGGACGCGGTTATGCAAAAAATAAACCTGACCCTGACGTTCGAGCTCACGATTGATCGCGTCCCTGATAATTCGTTCGTCGTAACCGCAGACGATCGTTTCCACCGGCAAACGGTTGAGCGGTGGCGTCTCGATCGTAGACATGTCTTTGACGCCGACGAGCGAAAGATAAAGTGTGCGCGGAATTGGCGTGGCCGAAAGCGTGAGCACGTCGACGAGCTTGAAAAGCTCCTTGAATTTTTCCTTGTGCAGAACGCCGAAGCGCTGCTCTTCATCGATCACGGCCAGGCCGAGATCTTTAAAAATGACGTCCCCGGAAATCAGGCGATGCGTGCCGATGACGATGTCGACGCCGCCCTGACGAAGCAGTTCGAGAATTTTGCGCTGCTCACTTTGCGATCGAAAGCGGCTCAGCATCTCGATTCGCACCGGATAATCGAGCATCCGCTGACGAAAGACTTCGAAGTGTTGTTGTGCGAGCACGGTCGTGGGTGCGAGGACGGCAACTTGTCTGCCGTCCATGACCGCTTTGAACGCGGCGCGGATTGCCACTTCCGTTTTGCCGAAGCCGACGTCGCCGCAAATCAATCGGTCCATCGGCCGCGGCTGCTCCATGTCGATCTTCGCGTCGATGATCGCCTTCATTTGGTCGGGCGTTTCGCGAAATGGAAAAGAATGCTCGAACTCGCGTTGCCATTTTGTGTCCGGGCCGAACACGTGACCCGGAACCGTTTCGCGCTCGGCCTGGACCGCGAGCATTTTGCCGGCGTAATCGAAAATGGATGAGGCCGCGTTCTTTTTCGCGCGCGCCCATTTTGAATCGGCCAGCGAGCTGAGATGCGGCGATCGTTTGCCAACGCCGACGTAACGCGAAACGAGATAAGCCTGCTCCAGCGGCACGTAGAGCTTGGCTTCGTCGGCGAATTCGAGCGCTAGCACTTCCTGTTCGCCAGTGGTTGACGTTGGAATACGCATCAGGCCGGCGAACCGAGCCACCCCGTGTTCGAGATGAACCACAAGATCGTCTTCAGTCAGCTCACTGAAATCGATTTGGGCGCGATGGCGCTCGGCGTGGTAAAGCCGTCGTCGCGCGTGCGGCGCGAAACGGCCGAACAATTCGGCGGCGGACAAAGCGACCAGGTTTGCAGCCGGAAAACAAAAACCGCGCGCGAGTGTGCCGAGAACAAGATCCACATCTTGCAACGCCTCGGCGCTGATCAGTTCTCGGAAACGCTCGATCTCGCCTTCGGTTTGAAAATAAACCATGATGCGCGCTTTATTTTTTCGCCATTCATTCAATCGCTTGACGAATTGGTCACGTTTCGCTTCTGCCAGCAGAAAATCGCCGACGGCGAATTCGCCGATATCGCAGTCCTGAAAGGCGCCGCTGAAATCCTCGGGACCGGTTTCGATCCAGCTTTCGCTGATTTGAATTAGCGCCTCCGATTTTTCGTCAGGCTCGATCTCGATCGTGAGATCTTCTTTGCCGATGTAATCGCGAACGAAACCGGTTTGGTCGTCCGCCCCGCCGAGCAAGACGTCGATCTTGCGCAGATCGCGCACCGAAGTTTGGGTGTCGATGTCGAACTCGCGGAGCGATTCGACGTTGTCGCCGAAAAACTCGATGCGGGTGGGCAGCGGCGCTTGCCAGGAGTAGAGATCGACAATGCCGCCGCGAACCGCGATTTGCCCGCGAGTGGTGACCTGCGCGACGCGCTCGTAACCGGCGGTGTTCAACTTTTCGAGCAATTGCTCCATGGTTAAGGTCGCGCTGCGCTTGATTTTTAAAGTCGCCGCTGACACTGCGCCGCGTGTCGGCGCGGGTTGATCGAGACTCGCACGAGTCGTCACGATCAGGTGCGGCCCGGGTTCGCTGTTCGCCGCGGCGAATCCGTCCTTTGCCGGATCGATCGTGGCCAGAAGCGCGAGGCGTTCAGCCGCGATTTCCGGATCTGGTAAAACGTTTTCGACCGCGGCGAATTCGGCTTCGGGCAAAAATTGCGCGCTTGGAAACCAATTCAGTATTGTTTCGTAAAGCGAATCCTGAGCGCGCACGCTCGGGCAAAGAATCCACACTGTTTTCCGCAGGCGGCTCCCGATAACGGCAGCGAGAAACGCCTGGGCTGGCGGGACGACGTGCGAGAACTTTACCGGCGCTCGTTCTGTCCCGATCTGCTCGAGTTTGCGCGCGATCGGTTCGGATTGCGCGACTCGTTCGATCAATTCGCCGGATATCGATCTTTCCACGGCGAACCTTCGCCGAAAGTCCGGTGTCGGCTACGGATTAATTGGTGATGGTCACCGGAGTGCCGGCGGAAACCGATTTGAAGAAATTTTCGGCCATGAACTGCGGCATCCGGATGCAACCGTGCGACGCTGGATAGCCAGGCAAATAACCGGCGTGCATGCCGACACCGTCGACAATGCGCATAAAGTAGGGCATGGGCGCGCCCTTGAAATGCGCCCCCGGCGGTTTTTTATCGTCAACAGAGACGTTTGGCATCACGACGTTACCAGCATCGTCAACGAAGTCGCCATACTTGGTTGAGACATGGTTAACGTCCTTTTGGATGATCGAGAAATGACCGGCTGGCGTAATCAAACCTTCGCGTCCTGTGGAAAGCTGCGAGATCCCGACAAGCATTCCGCTTTTGTAAAAATAAGCGCGTTGTTCTTTCAGGCTGATTTTCACAGAAGGCTTGCCGCCGATGTGGTCGCCGTCCCAATAGGAAACGTTGTCGGTTGGGGCGCCTGTAGTTGGGGCATTGCCGTAAATGCCGCCCAGATACCGGGTCTGGCCGGAGTAGCGGACGTCCTCCTCACAGCTGGTCACGATCAAAGCCAACGCTGGAAACAGTGAAAAAAGGAGCAGCCGATAAAATGGAGAACGCATAAAAACTTTTCGGTCGAACCCTTTACCGGCGGCGGATGCAAAGTCAAGGGGCGCGGCGCTGGCGGAGCTGGCAAATTTCGGCCCGTTCCGCGGCTTGAATTGTGCTTTCTTCGAGGCAGCATCTCAGGCATGCCGACTTACGATTATCACTGCCAGAAATGCGACCAAAATTTTGAGATGTTTCAATCAATGCGAGACCAACCGCTCCGGGAATGTCCCCAGGACCTTTGCCGGCTCCCGAAATGGGGCCATGGCAAAGTGAAACGCCTCCTCGGCACTGGCGCCGGTATTATTTTTAAAGGCTCCGGTTTTTACATCACCGATTATCGAAGCAAGGCCTACCAGGAGGCGGCCAAGAAAGAAGCGCCCGCCGGATCGCGCACGGCCGCCGAAAAATCCCCCTCTGACAAAGAATCGAAAACGCCCCCGCCAAAAACATCGACATCAGCCCCACCGACTAAACCGAAAAAGGAATCGGCTGTATGACGACTACGACGGCAATGACGAAGTTGGTCTGCGCGGAATGCCGGCACGAAAACGAAGCCGAGCGCATTTACTGCCACAATTGCGGCGAGCGCCTGGACCGTTCCGCTGTGTCGGCGCAGAAAAAAGCGCGGGATCCGCAAGAAGTGCACCGGCGTTTGCAGAAGATGTTGGGACCGCCAAACATGGCGAGGCGCAATTTCTTCAGGGTCAGCAAATTGGTTTTGGCTGCAGCAGTCGTAGCCGCGCTGGTGGAAATCGCGCTGCCGCCGGAATTGCCGGCTCCGACCAAGGCTGTGCCGCCGCAAGTGGATCTCGATTTGGAGAACGCAGCCTTTTATCAGAAGACTGGCGCCCTCGAATATTCGCAGGACCAAATCAACGCCTATCTCGCTTATCGATTGACCAGTAAAAAAACCGCGCTGAACAAGCCGCTCCTGACTTTCGTGCGCGCGACCGCTTCTTTCCGTGACGGCGCGTGTACGATCGGCATGGAGCGCTCGCTCTTTGGTTACTCGATTTACAGTCGCACATCCTACCAGGTCGATGCGGGCGCAGGAAAAATTTCGGCCACGAACGTCGGGGGTTGGATCGGCAGATTTCCGATTCATCCTGCGATCATGCGATTCGGCGATATTATTTTTGCCGACTTGTGGTCCGCCCTCGAGCGCGAGCGCAAATTACTGGGGAAAATGGGAGCCGTCAGCTTTCACGACGGCGGCGTTACGATAACGGCGCCGGCGCGTTAAAAAGGAAGTGGCCGGGAGCCCGCCATCGGACTCGCCGGCCAACCAACCAATCAATCAATCTGTTTTCGGTTTCTCGCTAGTAACGGAGACCCATGTTCCGCAGAAGCTGTCCGCTGATCACGCCGTCCACGCGCAGGCCGTGATCGCGCTCATAAGCGCGAATGGCGTAATGCGTGCGCGGTCCCATGGCTCCATCAATGGGTCCGCGATAGTAACCGGCGCGAGCCAGTCGCGATTGAACTTGGATCACGATTGAGTCGTTTGCGTAGGTGTTGTACCCGGGCCGGTTATAACCGTAGTAGCCGTAAGTGTAGTCGTACGGGTAATAACTGGAGTTACCGTACGGATAGTAGCCGGAGGAGTACGGGTAACCGAATCCAAAGGAAACGGACGGGCCGTACGAGTAATACGGATAGCCGTAACCATAACCATATGAGCTGTACGGGTATCCGCTGCCGCCTACGAAAACCGTACTACGGTCTCGAGCGGTACGAGTTCGAACCGTGGCCGTATTTCCGCCGGTTACGAAACTGCGAGTTCGGACCGCCGCGTTGCTGCGGGTCGCGAAACTGCGAGTTCGGACCGCCGCCTTTCCGCGGGTTGTCATCGTTGTGGTCTGCTTTGCCGCTCGCACTTTTGTTTTCGAGCGAGCCTGATCATTCCCGTGGGCCGCAATCGCAACCGACGCGGTTAACATCGTCGCTGCGACCACACTGGATAGTATGCGTTTTGTGTTCATAAGCCTGTTTTTGGTTCTAAAAAATTAGACGTTGGAAGCAGCTCAGAGTTTCACCCTTTTTTGAAAGAAAATTGGCAATCGTGCTCGCCACCGCGTGCCTTGCGCAACTATTCTGGCCGCAACCGGTTGTGAACATCGAAATCCTCCGAATTTTCGCCGCTACATCTTTTGCGTTGTCGATCTTTGCTCTCGACTCAGGCGCAGCCACATCGGTCGAACGCAGCGTGAGCCCCTCCGGGCAATTCATTATTTACGGCGGCGATGCGGCCTGGCGCGGTGCAGTCTCGGCGCTGGCGGAGCGGACCAAAGCCAATTTGCTTGCTGTTTTGCGACGACGCGATCAATGGGTCACCGCGGCGGTCATTAATTTGCAACCGCGGGCGGCGAATTTGCCGGAAATTCCAGCTGCCGCATTGCGTTTTAGCCAAACCGGTTCCGGATTGAAACTCCAACTCGATCTCACGATTTCAGGGGAAGTGAATTTGGGAGCAATGGAGCGCGAACTTTTGCGGGTGATCCTGCTGGAAATGAGTTATCGGAATCAAACCGCAATTCCATCGGGCGAGGCTTACGTGGAGGCGCCAGACTGGCTCGTCGAAGGTTTGCTTGCACTAACGCCGAACCGCGATTGCCTCTTGCTCGTCAACGCGCTGGCCGCGTCGGAGCGAATCACACCGCTCGATGAATTTCTGCGCGAGCGGCCCGAATTACTCGATTCGGCCGGGCGACTCTTTTACCGCGCCTATTCGTTCGCGCTCGTGCAGTTGGTCGTCGAAAGCGCTGACGGTCGCGCGCGTCTTGGGAGTTACATCGACAATCTCGCATTTGCTTCAAATGATCTGCTCGCAGATTTGCAGGCCGCTTTTCCACAACTTGCCGGAAACGATTTGGGGAAAATCTGGAAATCGATGATCGCGAGCATGAAGCGCTCGGCGCGCACTGACCTTTTGACTTTTTCGCAGACAGACGAAAAGCTCGATCAGCTGTTGCAGACAAAATTTTCGCCTGCCGATGGTCGCGATAAATCTTTGTCGCTCGAAGATCTTTGCCAAAAGAAGCCGACTTCGAAGCAGCGAATGGCGCTCCAAAAATTCACTCAGGAGTTCATGCTGCTCGCTGCCCACGCCAACCCGATCCTTCGGTCGATCATTCAGGATTATCAGCAGCTTGTTGCGCAGCTCGCACTCGGAAAAGGTCGCGCGGTTGGGGCGCGACTGACCGAGTTGAAAACTTTGCGCGCCAGACTTTCCGATCGAATGACCGAGATCGACGATTACCTGAACTGGTTCGAGGCGACGCAATTGTCGACACGGAGCGGTCTCTTTGAGGGTTTTCTCAACACTTCGAGCGCGGCCAGTCCTTCCGCAGCGCACCGAAAGGACGCGTTCTCGGCTTATCTTGACGCGATGGAAGAACAATTCTAGTTGCCAAATGCACGAGTCACTGCCGAACACGATCGATTACATCGAGACGCCCTCGCGCGATCTCGCGAAGACGAAGAAATTCTTCTCTGCGCTTTTCGGTTGGTCGTTCGTCGATTACGGGCCGGATTATGCCTCGTTTGATGACGGCCGGATGACCGGAGGCTTTTTCAGCTCGGAAAAAAATGCGAGTGTGGACTCAGGCGCGCCGCTCATCGTGTTGTATCATCCCGAACTTGAGAAGACGCACGCGAAAGTTGTCAATCTTGGCGGCGAGATCACAAAAGAAATTTTCCAATTTCCCAGCGGCCGCCGTTTCCATTTTCGCGAGCCGGGCGGAGGCGAGTTCGCCGTTTGGTCGGACGGATAGGCATCATCGATCTCAGAAGTTATCGATGTTGCGCGACAGTTGCTCATTCTGGGGTTACTGATTATCATTGTTGGCGCGTTTTAAACGCGCATCTCTATTGATGCAGAAAATTGGATTTGCGGAAGCCCTCGATTCAATCGTGGCGAGCGACCCGCGTTATCAACGCGAGGCCTACGTTTTCCTGCGTGACTCGCTCGATTTCACGACCAAGCAGCAGAAGAAAGCGAAAGGCGCGACGGTGCGGCACGTTTCCGGGCCGGAATTGCTGGAAGGCGTTCGCCGATACGCGCTCAAGGAATTCGGGCCGATGGTAGTGACGGTGTTTGATAATTGGGGAATTCGTTCCTGCGAAGATATTGGTCACATGGTTTTCAATCTCATCGGCGCCGGAATTTTTGGGAAAACCGACGAAGATTCGATCGAGGATTTCAAAGCAGTTTACGATTTTAACGACGCGTTCCTGAAACCGTTCACGCCCGAGAAAAAAACCGAAGTCCCGAAAAGTTTACCAGCGCCCAAGGTTTCGTAACTGGCGCGGTCCGCTCCTTTCATTGGAATCACAGTGGCCAATAAATTTTTGTATCGCGTTGAAGTAGCGGGGCTACTTTCTGCAATTGTATTTAGCATGGCGAACTTGAAAGCTGCTTCTGTTGATCGTCCTCGTTCGGGGAAATCCCATGGGGAGTCCCAAAAGAACCAGGATGGCTCGAGTATGGTCACTTTTCCGCCGAGCTCGTCGAAAAAATGGGTCTTGCCCGACGGCTTGACGCTGATTGTGCAAGAAGACCGAAGCGCGCCGGTGGCAAGTGTGCAGGCCTGGTGCAACACCGGCAGCATTTACGAGGACGAGAAATTGGGCGCGGGGCTCTCGCACATCCTCGAGCACATGCTCTTCAAAGGGACCAAAACGCAATCGAGCAACGCGATCGCGCAAAAAATCCAGGACGTGGGCGGTTACATCAACGCTTATACTTCGTTCGATCGGACCGTCTTTTGGATCGACGTGCCGAAAGACGGAGTGCCGGCCGCGCTCTCGATTTTGTCCGACGCGATGATGAATTCTACTCTGCCGCCGGAAGAATACGCGAAAGAACAGGAAGTCATTCGTCGCGAATTCGCGATGGGGCTTGACGATCCGGATCGCCAGTCGGGTCTGCTGTTGTTTGCGACCGCCTACCAGCGTCATCCTTATCGGCTGCCAGTGATCGGCGAGATGGAAATTTACAACCAGCTCACGCAAGAGCAGGTGATGCAGTATTACAAGTCGCGTTACGTGCCGAACAATCTCACCTTCATTGTGGTGGGAGATGTCGATGCAGAAAAAGTGCATCAACAATTAGCTGATTTTTTCAAAAGTTATCCGGAGAAATCGCTCAAGCCGGTTTTTGTTCCGGAAGAACCGCCCCAACTCGGGCGTCGCGAAGTGCACAATGAATTCGCGACCGAGCTGACGCGGCTTTCATTGGCCTGGCACATTCCCGAGATCACGCATCCGGATGTTCCTGCGCTCGATTTGCTTTCGACGATTTTGGGCGAAGGCCGCAGCTCGCGTTTGTATCGGCGGGTTCGCGAAGAATCCGGCCTCGCTTTCGGCGTGTCGGCATTTTCCTATACGCCGGGCGATCCGGGATTGCTCGGCGTGGACGCGACTGTCGACCCAAAGAAACGCGACGCAGCCGAGAAGTTGATCTTGCAGATCGTCGCCGAAGTGAAACAAGCCGGCGTGACCGCCGATGAATTGATGAAAGCGAAAAAAATGTCGCTCAGTCATCACCTCGACGCGCTCACGACCATGCGCGGGCAAGCCTCCGATCTCGGATCAAATTGGTTGCTGACGCGAAACCTGAATTTCAGTCGCGATTATTTGACCGCCGTCCAAAAAGTAACACTGGATGACATTCGCCGCGTCGCCACGAAATATCTTGTCGATCAAAACCTGACCGTTGCGTCCCTAAATCCGAAAGGTTCGGTCGGCGCAAAACAGGAAGCTTCAAAGCCAGCTCCGATCGCCGAAATTCAGAAATTTGAGCTTTCCAACGGTCTGCGTTTGGTCGTGCGCGAAGATCCACGTTTGCCGCTGGTTTCGATGAGCGCCCTTTTTCGCAGCGGATTGCTCGCCGAAACTCCGAAGACGAATGGGATTACTCGTTTGACCGCTCGCGTTTTGCTCAAAGGAACCAAGACGCGCACCGCCGAGCAAATCGCCAATCAGATCGAAGCCATCGGCGGCTCGATCTCGAGCGACGCTGGCAACAACAGCATGAGTGTCGGCGTTCATGTGATGAAACCGGACTTGAAAACCGGCGTCGATTTGCTGGCTGACGTTTTGCTCAATGCGAACTTTCCGGAAAAGGCGGTCGCGCGCGAAAAAGAAGTTCAGATTGCAGGGATTAAACAGGAAGAGGAACAGTTGACGACAGTCGCGCGCAACATTTTGCGCCAGGCGCTCTTTACCGATCATCCTTACGCCTTGCGCTCGACTGGTTCGCCGGAATCAGTGCAGCAGCTTACCCAAAAAGATTTGCTCGAATTCCGCGACAAATACCTGGTCGCGAAAAACGGTGTGATTTCGGTTTTCGGAAATGTGAACGCCGCTGAAGTGAAGGAGCTTTTCGAAAAAGAGCTCGGTAAGATGAAGCCCGGCGCTCTCGCGTTGACCGATACGCGTCCGCCCGCTCCGATCGCGAAAA
>Ga0209470_1002888_pt1 | contig 12014 bp, 13 predicted proteins | sample GraSoiAngelo_125_FD_185882 | JGI IMG/M metagenome (GOLD analysis project Ga0209470, IMG submission 185882) | Grasslands soil microbial communities from the Angelo Coastal Reserve, California, USA - 14_0927_05_40cm (SPAdes) (version 2) | ecosystem: Environmental > Terrestrial > Soil > Grasslands ... | reverse complement strand
TAGATGATTCGGCTCATCAGGGCACCTGAACGACCCCGCCGTGTCCGGGGCCGAAGGAGGCGGCGACGACGCTACCGTTCTCATCGATGATCTGGTTGTTGATCGAGCCGCCCGTGTTGAAGTCGACGGTGCCCACGCCGCTGGCCACCTTGACGAAATGGAACGTAATGAGACTCGCGCTGCCTACGGCGGAGACGCTCGAATCGGGCCTGAAGAGCGTTGCGCTGGCCACGATATCCCCCGGCGAAGGATTCGTGACGAAGAACTGCGGTGGGATCGGCGGGCTACCCTGTTGGAGAAGAGGGCCCGGGCTGAAGCTCTGATACTCGATCACCGAGGACGGATAGTTGATTTCGAACCCGACCGTGAAGATCCCCGAAAGGTTCGTCACCAAAACGCTGATGTCGACCGAATCGCAGGAACTGATCGGCGACAGGAGATAGACATCCCCCGCTCCCGGGGAGCCGATCGAGGGGGCGAAGGCGATCGGGGTACACGGCATCACGTCGTCTCCGTTGCCCTTGCCGCCCTTGCATCCCAGTCCGAGCACAAGGAGCAGCACGCCGAGAGGAGCGACGCCGGTCAGCAGTCTTCTTCTGTTCATGGACAGACCGCCAACCGCTGACCGAGGTAACTCACGAGGATGTCAAGATCGGCGCCTCCCACGTCACCGTCGCCGTCCAGATCGGCACTCGCGATGTAGGCGGGATCGGAGCTCAGCGTGTTCCAGGCACGGGCGAGAAGATTCAGGTCGAACAGGTCGATCTTGCAGTCGCGGTTGATGTCCGCGGTCTTCACCACGGTCAGGGTGTTCGGCCTGCTTGCCATACCGCTGTCAGGGTTCGTGACGGACAGGGTCCTGGGCCCCAGGAGCGCAGAGGAGCTTACGGTGATCGACGCAGTCAAGTGGCCCGAGTCCATCAGTGAGGTTGGGCCGACGCTGATGTCGGCGCCCAATCCCACAGTAGCACCGCTCTGGAAATTGCTCCCGTTCACCTGGATGGTCTGGCTTCCGGACTGCAGAATGTAAACCGACCCCGTACCAAGCTCGACGGCTTGACTGATGGTCGGCGTCAGCGTCGTCACCGTCGGCTGGACGGCGACTTCGTTCGAAGGCAAGCTCTCGTTCCCCGCGCGGTCGTAGGCGGTGACCACGAAGTAGTAGGTCGTGTTCGCTGCGAGGTTCGGGACCGAATAGCCGTTGACCGGGCCAACATCGATGACGGGAAGGGTGTAACTGCGCGAAGCGGTGCCGAAGTGGATCCGATAGCCCGCCAGGTCCGATTCGAGGTTGGCGTCCCAAGCGAGTCTGACCACCGTACTCGCTTCGAGGATTCCAGACGGCCATATCAAAAGGATAAGACCGATCAGGAATCCGGTCGAGCCGACCACCGACTGAAAGAGCCTGCGGTGAGTCGTCATCGCCCCCCCTAGGCAGCCGGCAAAACGGCAGGCCGGAGACTGCGGACATATTGGTCACTGCAAGCGGGCTGCCACCACCGATAGTGTTATGCCGCGATTCCTCCTTCGCAACCCTCTGATTCCAAATACTTCAACGCCTGTCGACATTTGGAGCATGGGCTGTCGGAGATGTGGCACCCTGTCAACGTAATCGACACTGACAATTTCGTGTCCTTCGCTGAGGACATCAGCGTAGATTAATTAGCTCACAGGACCTGGCGCCGCCAGGTGACAGATTGGCTCGGAGGTCCAAGAATTGCTGTGCCGGTGAGCGCGCGGCCATTCGCTCCAGGTCCCAGCAAGCGAGGCAGAAGGCCAGGAGCGGCCGCGGCCATCGGGGGCGCGAAAGATGATCGGCGCCCCGGGCCGGGTCGCCCGGAGCGTCCGTTCGGCGTGGGAAGAAACGTCAGGCTGAGGTTGGAAAGCCGCATCGTCTACGTGGACCTGGTCCACGAGATGACCGAGGGGCTCGCCCGCAGGATGGGTTTCGCGAAGCCGATGGCGCTCAATATCGGTCTTGCGGTGCGCGAGGCGGTCATCAACGCCATCAAGCACGGCAACGGCATGGATGCGAGCAAGCGGATCGAAGTGAGCTTCGAGCAGGATGACGGCCTGTTCCGGGTGCGCGTGCGGGACCAGGGACCCGGGTTTGACTGGACCCACACCTCCAACCCTCTCGACCGGGAGAACATCTTCCGCACGAGCGGCAGAGGCATCTTCTTCATGAAACATTTCGTCGACCGGGTCGAGTTCCAGCGCCGCCGGGGGCAGGGAACCGAGGTCGTCCTCGAGAAAAAATTCGAACAGGCCGGCCGTGCCGGGCGCGGCGGCGAGGTCATCAAGCGGAGGAAGGGATGAAGGCCAACGCCAGGCACCACGGGAAAGTCACCGTCGTCGACCTCTCCGGGAAGATTACCATCGGGGAGGGGGACATCAAGCTCCGCCAGGCGGTCAACTCGATTCTGGACGAGGGCCGCAAGAACGTCATCCTGAATCTGGGCGGCGTGTCCTACATGGACAGCGCCGGGATCGGCGAGCTGGTGGCCTGCTACAAGCGCGCCCGGGAGAAGGGCGCGGCCCTCAAATTGCTGAATCCCAACGGCAAGGTTCAGGATCTGCTCATCCTGACCAAACTCCAAGAGATCTTCGACATCTACCGCGACGAGCGCGAGGCGCTGGCCAGCTTCTAGCCGGGCCGGCGCCCGGCTCCCCGCCGGTGCGCGTTCTTTCCCTCTCTTGACGGCGCTCCCCCAGGAGGAGTATCTATGGTGTCCGATCGGGGACGCCGCGACACCGCACCCCGTCATCCCGTGTCCCATTCCTCCCTGTCCTCCAGGTGTCGAGGCACGACCCACGATCTTGGAGGACCACCCTATGACCGGACTGACCTGGTTGCGTCGTCGCGGGCCCTGGCACATCGAGACCCGCTCCATGGCCGACTGGCAGATCCTGCAGGTGCGAGGGAAATTCGTCTCGGGGGAGCCGCACAAGAGATTCCTTGAGGCGGCCGACGGCCTCCTGCAATCCGGAGCCCGGCGGGTCGTCGTCGACCTGACGGAGTCGCTCCTGGCCGACGACAGCGTGGCCAGCGCGGCGACGGAGGTGTACCACAAGGCGCGCGAGAAGGGGGTCGAGATCCGCTTCATCGTGCAGCCGGGCCAGGCGGGCGGCTATTACCACATGGCCGGGCTGGAGATGACCATCCCCACCTTCTCGAGACTGAACGGCGCCATCGAGATCTGAGCGTCATCTGGTCTCAGGCGAGCAGGCGCTTTTTCAGGTCGGCCAGGAAATTCAACGCCTGGATCGGCGTCATCTCCTCGATCCGGGCGCTGCGGATCTCCTCCAGGACCGGATCTTCTTCGGGGGCGAACAGGCCGAGCTGGGAGGGCGCGGGCGGGGTCCCGCCTTCGGCGGTCTCCGCCGCGCCGGGGGCCGCGCTCCCGGCACGGACCGTCCCCGCCGGCCCCGGAAGGCCGTGCCCGCGCGCCAGCTTCGGCCGGCCGTCGCGCGACAGCTCCTCGCGCTCCAGGTTCAGGAGCACCTCCCTGGCCCTCTCGATGACTTCGCGCGGCAGCCCGGCCAGCCGCGCCACCTGGATGCCGTAAGAGCGGTCGGCGGCACCCTCCAGGACGCGGCGCAGGAAGACGATGGTGTCGTTCCACTCACGCACCGCCATCGTCAGGTTGCAGACGCGCGGCTTGAGAAGCGCCAGCTCGATCATCTCGTGGTAGTGCGTGGCGAACATCGTTCGCGCCGCGACCGAAGGCGTGTCGTGCAGATACTCGGCGACGGACCAGGCGATCGACAGCCCGTCGAAGGTCGAGGTGCCGCGTCCGACCTCGTCCAGGAGAACGAGCGAGCGGACCGTGGCGTTATTGAGGATGTTGGCGGTCTCGATCATCTCCACGAGAAAAGTGCTCTGGCCCCGCGCCAGGTTGTCCGAGGCGCCCACGCGGCTGAAGATGCGGTCGACCAGGCCGATCTCGGCTTCGGCCGCCGGCACGAACGAGCCGGCCTGGGCCATCAGAACGATGAGCGCCACCTGTCGCAGATAGGTGGACTTTCCACCCATGTTCGGGCCGGTCAGGATCAGGATCTGCCGGCTTTCGACATCCATCAGGCAGTCGTTGGGGACGAAGCGCTCGGTGTCGAGGAGTTGCTCGACCACCGGGTGGCGCCCCTCCACGATGCGCAGGCCGAGACTGTCGTCCACCTTCGGCCGGCGGTAGCCGTACACGGAGGCCGCTTCGGCAAAGGCCGCCAGGGCGTCGATCGTGGCGAGCGCCCGGCTCGTTGCGCCCAGGCGTGGCGCCGCGCGAGTCACCTCGTCGCGCAGGGCCACGAACAGTTCGTACTCCAGCGCTTCGATGCGCTCCTGGGCCGTCAGGACCTTGGCTTCGTACTCTTTCAGCTCGGGGGTGATGTAACGTTCCGCGCCGACCAGTGTCTGCTTGCGCTCGTAGTCGGCCGGCACGGACTTCCGATGCGCGTTGCTGATCTCGATGTAATAGCCGAAGACCTTGTTGTAGCGGACCTTGAGCGAGGCGATCCCGGTGCGCTCGCGTTCGCGTGTCTCGATCGAGGCGAGGTAGGCGCGGCTGTCGCGCCTGATCGAACGAAGTTCGTCGAGCTCCTGCCGGTAGCCGTCGCGCAGCAGACCGCCTTCTCTGACGGTCGCGGGCGGATCGTCGGCGATCGATTCCTGAAGCCGCGCATGCAGATCGGCGAGCCCATCGAAGCCGGCCATGATCCGAGCCAGGGGCGGCGACGTCAGGGCCATGGAGAACGCGGCGATCTCCGGCAAAACCGCGAGCGAATCGCGCAACGCGACGAGGTCCCGTGCCGAGGCGGTGCCGAGAGAGCAGCGCGCCAGGAGGCGCTCGAGGTCGTGGATGTTCGCCAGGCGGGCGCGCAAGGCCGAGCGCTCGCCCTGCCGATCCAGGAGGAACTCGACCGCGTCCAGGCGCTCCGCGATCGCCCCGACCGACAGCAGCGGTCGCAAGACCCAGTCGCGCACGAGACGCCCTCCCATCGCCGTCTCGGTGCGATCGAGAATCGAAAGGAGCGTCCCGTCGCGCCCGCCGTCGCGCGTGTTCTCGGCCACCTCGAGCGTGCGCCGCGTGGTTGCGTCGAGAACCATGGCCTCGCTCGGATGGTGCCAGACGACCCGCGTCACGTGCCTGAAGTCGGCCTTGTGGGCCTCCTGCAGGTAGTGCAGGAGCGCCCCGGCCGCGCCCACCGCCAGGTTCCGCCCCTCGACGCCGAACCCGGCGAGCGAGGCCGTCCCCAGGATCTCGTTCAGAAGCCGCGACGCGGCTTCGGTGCCGAGCGTCCAGCCCGGGACGGCATGGGCGAGCACGCCCTCGAGCAGCTCCACGGGGACGAGATTCTCGAGAGACGTTTCCTCGGGGTGCAGGATCTCGCGCGGCCGGAACAGGGCCAACTGCGCCGCGAGGGAGTCGCCGGCCGAATGACCGCGATGCTCCGACAGTCGGAAATCGCCTGTGGACAGATCGAGATAGGCGCACCCGAAGCCGTCGCCCGCGCCGCCGCGTTCGGGGACCCCGGTGGCCTGGATGGCCGCGATGTAGTTCGGCTCGGAGGCCCGGAGCTGTGCCGGATCGGTGACCGTCCCGGGAGAGACGACGCGCGTCACGGCGCGTCTCACGATCCCTCTGGCGACGCGCGGGTCCTCCACCTGGTCGCAGATGGCGACCCGGTGCCCCTGACGGATCAGACGCGCCACGTACGAGTCGGCCGCGTGGTAAGGTACACCGCACATCGGCGCCTCGTTCTTCGTGCCCCGGCCTCGCGAGGTCAGGGTCAGTGACAGCGCCTTGGAGGCCAGTAGCGCGTCGTCGTAGAACATCTCGTAGAAATCGCCGAGGCGGAACATGAGGACGGCGTCGGGGTGCTGCGCCTTGATCGATCGGTACTGCCGGAGCATCGGCGTGAGCGTGTCCATGGCGCTCCTTGACATTCGCAGGGCCCGCCATTATAAAACAGCGTCTTCGATGTCCCGCGTCGCAGGAGTTCCTGCCCGATGACCGTCGATCCTCTGACCACAGACGAGGCCCAGGTATCTCCCGAGGACTTGAACGAGGAGGACAAGGTCATGCTGGTCTTCTCGTACCTCTGGGTCCTGGCCATCGTGCCATTCATGGTCACGCGCCGCGAGTACGTGCGCTGGCACGCCAAGCAGGGACTCATCCTGTGCGGCGTCGCCTGTCTGGTCTTCCTGGGCGTGATCTTCGTGGGGGCCGTGCTCGCCACCATCTCCCGCGTGTTCGCCTGGTTGTTCGCCTTCGGCCTGATCAACCTGGTGCTGCTCTATCTGGCGATCGCCATCGTGTGCGTCATCAAGGCGATGCGCGGCGAGCGCTGGGCGATCCCCTTCCTGGGCGACCTGGTCGAGAAGATCTGAGCGGGTCATGAGCGAGGCGATCCAGAGCGCCATGGCCGCCCACGCCTGGGCCGCGCTGCTTCTGGTCTTCCTCCTGGCCTGGCTCGAATACGTCTTCCCGCCCGTGCCGGGCGACTCAACCATGCTGTTCGGCTTTTTCCTGGCGGGCGCCGGCGCCCTTCCCCTGGCCGCGGTGACGGCGGCCGCCATGTCGGGGAGCGTGCTGGGCGCGCTGACGGCTTACTCCGTCGGGGCGCGCCTGGGGCGGTCCTATTTCTTCCTGCGGTCCGCGTGGGCGAGGGACGAGCTTGCCAGGGTCGAGGGCTGGTTCGGACGATTCGGGCCGCGACTCCTCACGATCAACCGCTTCATACCAGGGGTGCGCGGCTTTTTCCTGTACGCCGCGGGGATCGGTCGCGTCAGCCCGCGGCCGGTGCTCCTCTACTCGACGGCGAGCAATGCGCTGTGGGTGGGGCTCCTCGCCTGGGGAGGAACGAGTCTCGGAACGACCTGGGACGACGTGCGCGTCGTCTTCCGGCGCTATGTCTGGGGGATCGCCATCGTTGTCGGGGTGTACGCGGCCGTGACGATCGTGCGCGCCCGGCGAAGGCGCCGGGTCCTCCTCACGCCTTCTTCCTGATCTGCGCTTCGAGTTTCTTCAGCGTCTCCCGGCGGTCGGGCTGGTCCGGCCGCAACGCCAGAGATCGCCGCAAGTACTCCGCGGCCCGATCGAGCTGTCCCTTCTGCACGTAGGCCTGGGCGAGAGAATTGAACAGGGCGTGGTTCGGCGGGCCGGAACGCTCCGCGCGGTGGAAGTACTCCAGGGCCTTGTCCATTTCACCCTTGAGAGCGTAAGCGGTGCCCAGATTGAACAACGCCAGAGGGTGATCCGGCTTCAGCTCCAGGGCCTTCTGGAAGGCCGCAATCGCATCGTCGACCTTGCCCTGCTTCGCCTCGAGGCCGCCCAGGTTGATCTGGAACTGGGCCTCCTTTGGCGCCAGACCGACGGCGGTGTGGAAGGCCATCGTCGCCTTGTCGTATTTCCCCTCGCGCAGGTAGACCTGCCCGAGCCAGTCGTGGTGGATCGCGGAATCCTTCTTCTTCTCCAGACTGGCCTCGAGCAGGCGCTCGAGCTTCATGATCCTGGCCGGGTCCTGCGTCGTCTGGTAGAACACGTAGAGCCGGCTCATCGGCTCCAGCGCGGTCGGGTCGTAGTAAAGCGCCTCCAGGTATTTCTGCTCGGCCTCGTCCTTCTTTCCCTCCGCCTCCAGGACCTGGCCCAGGGCGGCATGATAGAGCGCCTCCTTCGGGTCGGCCACGAGCGAGCGCTCGGCCAGGGCGCGCGCCGAGGCGGGAAACCGGCGCCGCAGGTAGTCGACGACGGCGTTGAACACGACACGGGGCTCCGGGCTGCTCACGATCAGGCCGTCGTCCGCGATACCCCGGGTGATCAGGTCGGCGGACACCAGCGGGGCCAGCCGGCGGTCGATCTGCGGCGACAGGATCTCGTCGGCGTTGAATCCGCGCGCCGCCGCGATCACGGCCGCCTTGAGGCGTTCCTCGATGTAGACCCGGGGTTCGCGCCCGCTGCGGCCACGATGAAAGGTCAGCACGTCGCTCGCGGAGGCGCGGCCGGCGATCCGCACCGGAAGTTTAAAGCCGGCGTGGTCCTTGGTGACGACGTCGACCGGACCGTCGAGAACCACCGGTGTGCTGTCATACACGTACAGGCGGTGGTACAAGGGGACGCGCAGGTGCAGGCCGGAGCCGAGCGGCAGGACCGATCCACCCGGCCCCTCGCGCACGGCGAAGTCCCCCGCCGGGACGTGGGCGACGTTGGCCGCCGCCAGCGCCACGAGCGCGACGAGCATCCACGACCATCTGCCCTTGAGACGCATGTCCCGAGATGTCCCCGGTGGTTCCCGCAACACCGCGACCGGAGCGGCGCGTGAGCGAGTCGGGAGTCTAACCCACGCCCCGGGCGGAGTCAACGAGCGCGCCGGAAGGCCGTGGGTGTACGATCGTCCCCATGGGATTCGTGTCGCGCATGGCTCTCGTCACCGTGTCGACGATCCTCGCCGGGTCGCGCCTCGCGGCGGCACCGCCGGCCGCGGGTTCGCCGGCCGTCCCAGCCGACGCCGTGACCGAAGCGCGCGCCGTCGAGGAGGCGCTCAACGGCCTGGACGGGCTCGTGGCCTCGTTCACCCAGACGGTCGAGTCCGCCGGGCTCCCAAGACCCCAGGTCGAGAGGGGGAAGGTCTACCTCCTGAGGCCGGGGCGCATGCGCTGGGACTACGAGGTACCGCGCGGCAAGCTGGCGATTGCCGACGGCCGGAAGAGCTACGTCTACCTGCCGGAGGAACGACAGGTCCTGGTGGTGCCGCTCGATCCTCAGGGAACGCGTACGGGTATCGGGCTCCTGCTCAATCGGGTCGACCTGGTCGGGTCGTTCGAGATCGGCTGGGGGCCAGGCGCCGAGACCGGGCCGCGGCCGTTGCTCCTGAGGCCCCGCGCCCCCCGCACCGAGTACGATTCCCTGCTTCTGTTCACTGGACCGGACCACCTGGTGCGGGCGCTGACGATCGTCGACCCGCTGGGGAGCCGGGTCACCTATCGCTTCGATCACCTCAGGCTCGTCGACACGCTCGACGACGACCTGTTCCGCTTCCAGCCGCCACCCGGAGTCCAGATCCAGGAAATCCCGCCGCCGTGATGCGCGGGTTGGCCGTCCTCCAAATCTTGCAATGGCGCGGATCAGGGTGCTAAGATCACCCGCCTTTTCGCCCTCCGGAGGACGTGGTGGCGTCCGAAAACACCTTCGACATCGTCTCGAAGATCGATCTGCAGGAGGTCGACAACGCCATCCAGCAGGCCCTGAAGGAAATTCGACAGCGCTACGATTTCAAGGGAAGCATCTCCGACATCAGGCGTGAAAAAGATATCGTGCACCTCGTGGCGGACGACGAGTACAAGTTGCGGGCGGTCACCGAGATCCTGCTGCAGAAACTGGCGGCCCGACGCGTGCCGGCGAAGGGGTTGACGTTCAAGACGCCCGAGCAGGCCACAGGAGGAAGCCTGAGGCAGGAGGTCGTCCTGCAGCAGGGGATCCCCCAGGAGCAGGCGAAGGAAATCGTGAAAATCCTCAAGTCGAGCGGCCTCAAGGTGCAGGCGTCGATCCAGGCCGACCAGGTGCGGGTCAAAGCGAAGAGCAAGGACGAGCTTCAGGGGGCGATCAAGGTCCTGCGCGATTGCGCCCTGAACTTCGACATGCAGTTCACGAATTACCGCTGAGGAGGCGCCCTTGAACGTCCGGGCACGCGAGGCGGTTCGTAGCAATGCGGGACGGATCGCGTCCGCCGCGGCGCTGCTGCTCGTCCTTCTGGCGCCCGCCGCGGCTCTCGCAGAAGGCGAGGAGGGTCGGGTCGTCCTGCGCGGTCGGATCATCGACGAGACGGGGGCGGGGCTGGCGGGGCAGACGGTGCGCCTGCTGAAATCACGCACCTACGTCAAGATCGGCGGCCTGCGGTCCCTCGACCAGAGCGTCGAGGAGGCAAGGGCCACGACCGATACGCTCGGCTTCTTCGAGTTCGAGGACCGCCCCGATCCCGCCTTCCCTTACTACTACCTGCGCTTCTACGACCCGAAGACGTTCGACGCGGTGAAGTACCGTCTGCCGGAAGACCGGGACGTCTCGAAACGGCTGCGCGCGGGACGACCGGTGCAGGTCTCGGTCTCCCTGCGTTTCCAGCCCGACTGGCCGAAGGTCAAAGCGCTCCTCGACACTTACGCGGCGGGTAGCCAGGTCGGGCAGGTCCTGCGTTCGCTCGGGCTGCCGTCCTTCCGAGCGCCCGAAGGGCCTGGGCGCGAGCTGTGGACCTACGAGAAGGCAGGCGTAGCCTACGTGGTCGAGGGCGCCAAGATCATCGAGACACGCACGCTCCCGGGAGGCGCGAAGAGCGCCGAGGGTGAATCCAAGAAGGACGAGCCGATCCCCGCCGTGCGGGTGGACGAGCCGTGACCGACCTCGCCTCCGAATTGAAGGCGGCGCGGACGCGGCCCGCGGCGCCCGGCAGCGCGCCACCTCGCGCGGCCGCCCCCCGCGGCGTGCGCTCGCTGCCACCCGGTCTTCCCGAAATCATGCTGCTGGTGGGCGACAAGCTGGCGCAGGTCGAGGCGGAGTGCCGGCGCCACCTGCGCTCGGAAGTCGGCGTCATCGACGAGCTCGGCCGCTACATCGCCGAGGGCGGCGGCAAGCGCGTGCGTCCCATCCTGCTCCTTTTGTCCGCGCAGCTCTGCGGCTACAAGGGCGATCGCGACGTCATGTTCGCCTCGGTGTTCGAGTTCATCCACACTGCGACGCTGGTGCACGACGACGTGATCGACGAGGCGGAGCTGAGGCGCGGCCGCGGGTCGCTCAACGCCCGCTGGGGGAACGGCCTCACCGTGCTTCTCGGCGATTACCTGTACATCAAGTCGATGAACATGGCGCTGGCGGCCGACGACCTCGAGATCATCAAGATCCTGGCGGAGATCACTCTGAAGATGATCGAGGGCGAGCTGATCGCCGATCGGCGACGATCGGACATCGACATCAGCGAGACGGAGCACCTGGAGATCATCCGCCGCAAGACGGCCTGCCTGTTCTCCGGCTGCGGCCGCGTGGCCGGCGTCCTCGCGAAGGCGCCGCCGGAACGGGTCATGGCGCTGGCCGAATACGGCATGAACCTGGGCATGGCCTTCCAGATCATCGACGACCTTCTGGACTTTACCGCCAGCGAGAGCGTCCTCGGCAAGCCGGTGGCCTCGGACCTGAAAGAAGGGAAGCTGACGCTGCCGCTCATCTACCTGCTGCAGGAAAGCGAGCCGGCGGCGCGCGTCATGGTGCAGACCGTCCTGGAGGAACGCGACTTCAGGACGGTGCCGCGTCAGGAAATCATCGGCCTGTTGCGGCGCGCCCGCACGCTCGAGCGGACACGCGAGCTGGCCGTGTCCTATGCCCGCCGGGCGCAGGCGGCCCTGCAGGTGTTCCCCTGCTCTCCGGTGCGCGACGCCCTCATGGCGCTGCCCGATTTCGTTCTGTTCCGGGAGTACTGAGCTCGGGGACACGAGATCCCGGTTGATCCCGCCGCCCCTCAACATTTAGGGTCTCCGGGTCGCGCGACCCCCACATCTTGGCCATTTCGGACCTCGGAATCTCTTTTCGCTGTGCTAGAATCCCTGGCTCGATGGCTCCTTTCTTCCCCGGCCAGACAGGACACTGATGCCCCGCATCCTCAGGCTCGACCGGATGGAGATCCTCGGCTTCAAATCGTTCTATGGCCGGACCCGGTTCGACTTCCCGGACGGCATCACGGCGGTGGTCGGCCCGAACGGCTGCGGCAAGAGCAACATCGGCGACGCGATCTCCTGGGTGCTCGGCGAGCAGAAGGCCAGCTCTCTGCGCAGCGATCGGATGGAAGATGTCATCTTCAACGGCAGCGAGGGACGGCGGCCGCTGGGGATGGCGGAGGTTTCGCTCCATTTCAAGAACCTCCTGGCGGATGGGAACGGTCACGCGAACGGCAACGGCCACGGCGCCGGCAATGGCCACGGCGCCGCTCCCGAGGTGACGGTCGCGGCCGATCGCGAGGTGCCCATCCCGGAGGCC
>Ga0209470_1002879_pt1 | contig 12033 bp, 12 predicted proteins | sample GraSoiAngelo_125_FD_185882 | JGI IMG/M metagenome (GOLD analysis project Ga0209470, IMG submission 185882) | Grasslands soil microbial communities from the Angelo Coastal Reserve, California, USA - 14_0927_05_40cm (SPAdes) (version 2) | ecosystem: Environmental > Terrestrial > Soil > Grasslands ... | reverse complement strand
ACCTGTCAAATGGTTTATTTACCTATCGGTATGAAATCAAAAAGTGCACAACTCGGACGGCCGCGTGCGTTCGATCCTGACGCGGCCCTGGAACGCGCCATGCACGTTTTTTGGGCCAAAGGTTACGAAGGCGCCTCGCTTTCCAATCTCACACGGGCCATGCGCATCAATCGACCAAGTCTTTACGCCGCATTTGGCAACAAGGAGCAACTCTTTGGAAAAGTTCTCGATCGATACATGGACGGGCCGGTCGCCTATTTTGGCAAGGCTCTGGCGGCACCGAAGGCGCGGGATGTGGTCGAAGAAATATTCCTCGGCACGGCCAGGATGGCGGATGATCCGAGGATTCCAGCAGGATGCCTCATGGTTCAAGGCGCGTTGGCGTGCGGAGATACGTCCGTTCGGAAGGAAGTAGCTGCGCGGCGGGCGGCGGCCGAAGTTGCGTTGCGTCGTCGCCTTCAACGAGCAAAGCGCGAAGGCGATCTTCCGAAAAACGCTGACCCAGCCGAACTGGCCGGTTACGTGATGACTGTCGTGCGCGGAATGGCGGTCCAGTCAGCTGGCGGCGCCAGTCGCGATCAACTGCGTCGAGTTGCGCAAATGGCAATGCGCGCGTGGCCGAAGCGTTAACTCGAATGTCACGGTGCCGACGCCATGAACGAAACAAACAAGCTCCAACAGTCACGTAGCTGGCAAACGCCTGCTCTACCGCCCACTCACGGGCACAACTCCAACGGCGTCCGTCGGCATCGTCCGCGCTACAAAGCGTGGCGTGACACTTGCTGGAGAAAAATTTTGCGAAATCTTGCGGCACGCCTCGGCCGATCACCCGCTAAAACTGCGGACACGGCATTCTTCCCCTTCCCCCATTCTTTTCCAAGCCGCCACTTAGCGCGGTCACGGCTTGTCGCTGCACCGAAGCAAATCTCATTTGCCAAGTTGAATCGCGTCGGATTGAACTGTCGGCGTAGCTGCTAATTTCGCCATCGCCTCATCGCTCGCCAGAATCTCGCCCACCGCTTTACTCAGGACATATTGTGATACGGCACCTGTGAAGACGGCATCCACCGCATATTCTCTTTGCAAGGCGGGATGCCACGTTCGTGGACGCTTCACGCTTTGATGGTGCAAAAATCCTCGCATCTCGACCATCTGCGTTATCACTTTTTCGTCTGTTTCATTGCCGTACCTTTCCTGAAACATCTCGAAGGTATCAGCACCGCGCAGCTGTACAAAGGTTTGGCGCCGAGCCTCAGCGAGTCCCTCAATCAGTGCTGGTGAGGCTTGAAAGTTGGCGATAAGCCGCGTTTTTCGATGCTGCCCGCCACCAAACAAGTATTCGAGTACAAAGAAGAAGTTTACGATAGCCTCGACGAATCGTCCGTCGTTTTGACCATTCATTCCTCTTCGGTGAAATTCGAGCGGAATTTCATATTCGCTTATAGCCTCGTAAGATAGCACGCACTGCACTAATCGTTCGGGAATATGATCGCCAAGCGGCAATTGATCGCGCTTAAATCTCTCGTAGCGCATCGATTTGGTTTGCATCTTAAGCTGCTCGTCCATCGTTGATGGGAAGAACTCACGTAGGCACTCGTCAATGGAAATATCAGCTACACCTACCAAACCAAATGCTCCCCTTATGATTCTTAACCAGCCCTGGACCTTCTCGAAAAACGGATCTGGAGGCTCAGTGTATAGTGTGTGCTTTCGTAGCATGAACCAGTCCAATGGCACTTCTGCATGTGGAGACGTAACCACGACCTTCGTCAATCGTACATTGGAATGTTCTAGACGAAAATCATAGCCGTCGTAGGTAAATTGCAGCGCCGCATTTAGTCGCGTATGCGACTGTACGTTGAAGGTATAGCGAAACCGCATGCGTAGAAATCTAATTGGGGCCCATCTACTTTTTGTTCGGGCTTGCCCACCGATACTGCGCCGCTCCTGACTCGGCAACTAGTCACCGTCATCGCGATGCATGCGCAAAATCTGTATTGCAGGCTGCTTTTATCGTTTATGCGAGCGCTGCGCAACTACGTGGCACTTGCTGGCCGACTAAGCAATCGGATTACCGCCGCTTCTAGCTCTAGGGAGCAAACGGGTCATTCCTAGCTTTTTGAACGGAGAGACTGCAGCGGCTCCGTATTCCGGTGGATTGCAGGATTAGGCAAGAATTGCGGATGCACGTGCCGTTGCAGCGCGAGCGCCGGCGCTTACGGTGACACACTCGAACATGAAAACCAAAGGAAAGGCTACGACGTTCACAACACTGCCAGGAGGCACATTCAAGCTCGCCGATGATTTGATCCTTACTCGCGTGGGCTACGGTGCCATGCAACTGGCTGGTCCGCACGTATTCGGGCCGCCAGCAGATCACGACGGTGCACTCGCCGTCCTGCGCGAGGTTGTTAGCCTCGGTATCACCCACATCGACACCAGCGACTTCTATGGCCCGCACATAACTAATCAACTCATCAAAGAAGCGCTGCATCCCTATCCGGAGCAGTTACGGATCGTGACCAAGGTCGGGGCGCTGCGGGATGTGGAAGGAAATTGGCCCAAAGCGCTCGCTCCCGATCAGCTCCGACAAGCCGTTCATGATAACCTGACGAACCTCGGTCTCAGCGCACTCGATGTCGTCAATTTGCGGGTCGGCGGCCTCGATGCACCGGAGCCAGGTTCGATCACGGAGCCGTTCAGCGTGCTCGCCGAAATGCAGCGAGAAGGTCTTATAAAGCATCTCGGGGTAAGTACTGTTAACGCCGAGCAAGTCGCCGAGGCGCAATCCATCGCGCCGGTTGTCTGCGTCCAGAATTTCTACAATATCGCTCACCGCCAGGATGATTCGCTTATCGACTCGCTTGCCGAACAAGGAATTGCTTATGTGCCGTACTTCCCACTCGGAGGTTTTTCACCGCTGCAATCCGATACGTTGTCCAGCGTTGCTGCCCGCTTGGATACTAGTCCAATGGCCGTCGCCCTGGCGTGGCTGCTGCAACGCTCACCTAACATTCTGCTCATACCCGGGACATCATCTGTTGAGCATCTGAGAGAGAATGTAGCCGGCGCCGGCCTGCAACTGCCCGATGACGCGATTAAGGAGTTGGACGACATCGCCGGTTAAGGCGCGAGTTATGGCGTTGGTTCGTCGTTCTTCTCGTCTGCCCGGGATGCCTGACGCATTTGATCGTGCTCGGCTTCGGTGACGCCTTCTTCGAAAAGCTGCGCGCTCTCGCTCCGTCCCTCGGCATCTTCATCTTCACCGAGGGAGTCTGCTGCTTGCCGTCCGGTTGAGCCCGGCACGGGATCCCAACCATCGGATTCGGGTATGGATTCACTACTCTCTTCCTGCAGATCCATTTCCGCTTCTCCTGTCAGCTCACGTTTGGCCTGTTGATAATCAGCCTCGGACGGTTTGGAAGGATGACCGTTAATCGCGGCTAACTCGCGCGCACGGACTTCAACCATCTCAGAAGTCACCGTCCCAATCCCGGCAGCGTTCTCCATTATAATACCTTTGTTCAGCGGATTTTTTCTCATAATTTAACCAGCCCCCAGTTCTTTTTATTTACGTTGAGTTGCGCGACGAGCAGTCAGGTGAGCTTCGTCGCGAACATCCTCACGATTCGATCGCTCTTTTCCTCATTAAATTCAACACCAGTTTCGTCTAAAGGCACCTCAGTTGGACGTTTGCTTGGATGGATTTTTTGTCGCTCGAATATTCCTTCGGCGACGTATCTCAGAGAATCGGCCAGGGTCCAAATAGCCGCTCCCAACAACACAACATCCTTGACCAGGAACTGGCTAGGAGACGCGGCGAGGGCAGGAAATCCATATCCTGCCTGCCATACTCCTGGCGTCGTAATGACAAAACTCAGGGTAGTTAAGAACATTCCAATTCCGGCTAGACTGCCGACAATCGAGAGCTTTGGCCAGACTGGTCCAGCCGCTATTAGCAACGCAATGGCAATCTCAACTACGCCGAGGCCGCGCGAGAAATCTCGCACGTCCAGGATGTGATAAGCCCAGGCCAAGAGTGGACTATGAGAGGCGTGGTTGAAAACACCTTTGGATTCGTAGGCGGTGAACTTCAGGCACCCGATCCAGAAAACCACCAGGACTAAGCCGTAGCGAAGGACGAACGCACTTATTTTGTCGATGCTACGAACTCGCCTTTCCCTGAACTCGCAATCCAACCGGCATGTGTTCCACCTTTATTCCTCCTGTAACGAACGGTTTGTTTTGCATATGTGTTTGTCTATTGGGCGTGCGTGGCAGCTTCTTCGATCAGAGCTGCGACTTCCTTCGGCCTGGAGACGTAGACCGAGTGACTCGCCCCCGCGACTTCGACCTTATGGCTCTTCGCTCGTTCGGCGTACCACCGTTCGAGGTCCGGATTGATGGTTCGATCTTTCGTCGCTACTAACATCCAACTCGGTTTGCTTCTCCAGGCCGCGGTCGTGAGAACAGCTTTGAAATTGTCAGCTGCGTTGAGCACTTGCGATCGCGCCATGAACGCGGCCTGCTCGGCAGATAGATCGGCCGCGAAGTACTCATGAAACTGCGCGGGGTCGAGGTAAGTGAAACCGTCTGCCGTCTTCTTTATCGCAGTCGACTTGCTGAGATCGCTCGGGAAGCGCTTTCCATCGTCAGCCTCGTTCTCTCCCGCGTCCGGCATGTGGGCCGCGATGTAGACCAATCCGGCAACTGATGGATCTGTCCCGGCTTGGGTAATTACTGCTCCCCCATAGCTATGAGCGACGAGTATGCACGGTCCATCTTGTTGAGCCAGGATGCGCTTCGTCGCAGCCACATCTTCTCTAAAGGACGTCTCCGGCTCTTGGACTATGCTGACGTTGTAGCCATCCTTAACCAGAATGTCGTAAACGCCTTTCCAGCCGGAACCATCTGCCCAGGCGCCGTGAACCAGAACAATATTCCGAACGCGAGGTTGTTCGGTCTGCGCTGCGAGCGCGCAGCAGGTCAACAGCAATAATACGACGCACAGGGAGTGCGACATCCCTCGTGCTACTTGCACAGCCTTCAGTGAATTACTCATTTTGTTGCTCCTTTTTTGCGAATTGATTTGCATAGCGGTAGGAAAATACTCATTCGGAGACTCAGAGCGTCAGATAGACGATTTGGACGAACTGGTCGCTGTTGATGATGCCTTTGCCCCAGCCAGGATCGAGATCGGCTCAGTGGGTGGTATCCCGGGCTTTTCAGTGGCTAATATGTCGCCGTGATTCGTGTTGGCGATTCAATGTGCGACCTGATTGAGAGACACGACCGCGCAGGTAAGTTCGGTCGCCATAGCGGTATCCGTAACCGGGGCCACCATAGTAACCGTACGGGTAGTAATCGTACGGGTAGTCGTCGTAACCGTAATCGTAATATCCGTACGGGTAACCCCAGCCCCACCATCCCGGAAAGCCGAAGTCACCTATGAAGATGACATCATTAGAGAATCGATGATTGTGACGACCCCAATTGCCGCTCCAGCCGCGCCCGTTCCAGTTTCGTCCCCGCCATGAAGAAGCTCTCCCGTGAAAAAATTGTCCGCCTCGCATTGAATTGAAATGGCTGTTACCACCACGGAACCCTCCACCGTGAAAGCCGCCTCCTCCGAAGCCAGCCCCACGGAAACCACCGCCTCCGAATCCTCCTCCGTGGAAACCACCACCACCGCCAAAGCCGCCGCCGCCGTGGCCAGCTGCCCATCCTGCGTGAGCTAGGACGATCGATGTGATGCCGACTAAAGTCAGTAACGTTAACTTTTTCATGTCCCAAGATCGCTATTCCTGCGTTTTGCTGCGATGGTGCATTCGCGGGATTTTGCGGTGGCACTTAAGAGTTGATCCTCACTCCCTCGTTCGAGATGAAAGAGGAAGGCTTGCTGTGCGAAATTCTCGACAGCAAATCTGTCGCGTTTAGGATCTCAGCCTTGTGAGGGATCGGACGCGAAACAATCGTGAAATTGAACGCAAATTTTTGGTTAAGCAGCTCCCGGAGAAATTGAAGCGCCGTCGCCATTATCCAATTGCGCAAGGTTACCTGGCTTCCGAACCCGGAGGCCGACATGTTCGGCTTCGAAAAAAGGGCAAAACTGCATCGCTTACTTTCAAAGTTGGCCGCGGCGCGCATCGGGAAGAACGCGAGGTCAAGCTCAGCCCAAAGCAGTTTGCTGCGCTGTGGCCGGGCACGGCGGGAAGAAGGTTGCGCAAGTTGCGGTATGAAATTCCCTGGAGAAATCTGATGATCGAGATTGATGTTTATCGCGGTAAACATTCCGGTCTGGTAGTGGCCGAGGTGGAATTCCCCGACCTCGCAACGTGTCGCGAATTCAAGCCGCCCCGGTGGTTTGGCCGGGAAGTGACCAGTCAAAAACGTTATAGCAACGTAAGACTGGCTAACGAGTAGGATTCTATGAGAGAAGCCAGTGGTAGAGCGCCCAGGAAACGTCAACCGGCCAGGTGATCGCTGGAATGATGAACCACCAGAACAGCAGAACCGCATTACCTTTCAATGAACCCGTCCATACAAATGCGGATAGCCCACCTGTAGCTGCCGCCGAGAAATTCTCGAGGAACGATATCGAAAACCCGATACCAAGGTAGATAGCAATGAAACGGAGAACGAGGCGCTGCCATCTTCTTTTCCCCGCGGGGATGCTGGATATTAACTCCTCATTCGCCATTGGGATTTCGTCATTTAACCCGGGAATGTCTCCTGCTCGGTGCTCGCCGCGAGCTAATTGAAGGAAAAGGTTAGGAGTAGTAGCAGTCGAGGTATTTGACGCCCGAGCCGGTGTTGAAAATTACTACGCGTTCACCGGAAGCGATTTTGCCTTTAGAGCGGAGCGATTTAAGAGCTGCGAAACAGGCTGCTCCTTCCGGACATACGAAGAGACCTTCCTTCGATCCCACTTCGCGCGCGACGCGGATCATTTCTTCATCATCAACAGCGATTGCGCCGCCGTTGGATTCGCGAAGGATTTCCAAAATCAGGAAATCGCCGATTGCTTTTGGAACGCGCAGACCGGCTGCAATCGTGCACGCATTCGGAAATTCCGCGGCGGTCTTTTCTCCCCTTTCGAATGCGCGGACGATCGGCGCGCAACCGACAGCCTGTACTGCGAACATCCGTGGCCGCTTTCTCCCGATCCAGCCGAGCGTTTCCAATTCATCGAATGCTTTCCACATTCCGATGAGGCCCGTGCCGCCGCCGGTGGGATAAAGAATGGCGTCGGGCAGTTGCCAGTCGCACTGCTCTGCTAATTCGTAGCCGAGCGTCTTTTTCCCTTCCACGCGATACGGCTCTTTCAGCGTGGACATGTCGAACCATCCTTCCTTGGTTTTTCGTCGCCCGATTTCCGCGCCGCAATCAGTAATTAGTCCGTCGATCAACGTGACGTGAGCGCCCAGCTCGCGGCACTCGACAATGTTCGCGCGGTGTGTGTCGCGCGGCATGAAGATGTGCGCTTCGAGATCCGCCCGGGCTGCGTAAGCGGCAAGCGCTCCTCCGGCGTTTCCAGCGCTCGGCGCAGCAAGTTTCGTAGCGCCCAGATGCTTTGCCATTGAAACGGCCACACTCATTCCGCGCGCCTTGAAACTCTGCGTAGGGTTGAGCGACTCGTCTTTGATCCAGAGATCAATGTCGTCAGTCCGGTAGCTGCCGGATGCGGGCAATAACGGTGTTCCGCCTTCGCCTAACGAAACCGGCTCAACATCGCCGGGTAACGGCAGCACTTCGCGATAACGCCACAATGATTTCTCTCGGGTGGCGAGTGTCTTGCGTGTCAGCGTTCGACTCGCCGCGGCGAGATCAACAATCGCAAGGAGCGGTTTATGGCAGGAGCTGCAGAGATTCTGCAGGCGCGACCATTCGTAATGAAGCCCGCACGCGCTGCACTCAAGATGCTTCAAAAACATTCACGAAATGGAGCGTACATGTGGCGCCGCCGCTAATTGTCGGAGACATGACGAGCCTGTGTGAGGCGACCGACCGCTGTACAGTCCGCTGTCCTCAGCAGACTTCTGTGGCAGGCGAAAACGATGTGCGCTGAGACAGCCCACGCTACAGCACAAGTTGCGACTCATGATAGATTCAAATGATGGATTTGCTGACTCTGACAGAAATTCGCCGTGCGGCGTCCCGCACAGGCGGGAGCGCGGTGCCGGCGCGCGTACATGTGCAGGTGGAAAGTGCGACCCCAAAGCTGACGCGTGAACAACAGCCGTACTGCGAGCTTACCCTGGCCGATGCGTGCGATCGCATGACGTTACGCGTCTGGAGCGATCATCCCGCGTACAAAACTTGCAGTGCGCTCAGTGGGCACGAATTCATCGAGCTTGCCGCGGAGTTTCACACACATTCGCAATACGGACTTGAAGCACGTAAATGGACAGTGCGCCCGCTTACCGACCAGGAGAAAAACGAGTTGCTGCAAGGGCCGGCAGATTTGCACGCAAAACAGCAGGCCGATTGGGAATTCATTTTGCAGACGATGCAGATGCTTGGCGATCCGCGGCTGCGGGCCTTGTGCGATGCCTTTCTAAATGAATGGGGCGAACGTTTTCGTCGCGCCGCGGCAGCGCGCAAATACCATCATGCTCGTCGTGGCGGGCTCGTCGAGCACACCGCGCAAATGATGCGCGTAGCGAAGGAGATCGCACCGGTCTATCCGCAATTGAATACTGACCTGTTGATCGCCGGGATTCTTTTTCACGACTCCGGTAAGCTTTGGGAAAACCAATTCTCTGAAAAGGGCTTCGTTATGGACTACGACGAACTCGGCGAACTTGTCGGCCACATTTCTATTGGACTCGAGCTCGTCAATTCGCTCTGGCGAAAGCTCAGCGCTGAAAATGCAGAGCGTTGGAAAACCTACTCACCGCCATCGGAAGATGTGCGCCTGCATCTGCTCCACCTGATTGGTTCTCATCATGGCCAGAAGGAGCTGGGGTCACCAGTTGAGCCGAAGACGCCCGAAGCGATGGCGTTGCATTACATCGATAATCTCGATTCAAAGTTGGAAATGTTCGCCGCCGGGTACGCAACGGCCCAACCGCTGGCCCCGCGCATCTTCGATCGCGTGCGGCCGTTGCCCGGGAATCTTGTAAAGTCGCTGGAGAAATTTCGGCAATCCTCAGACGCCAAAGCGGCAGCTGAAGCCGAACTGCTGTGACACGGTACAAACATACGCAGATCGGTCACGTGGTGATTGGGCCGTGCTTGTCATTTCCGTTGTCGTTGCGATCGGAACGATTTCTCAGCCATCGCGGTCGCACGAAATTTCGGTCGTCATTTCACTCGTGCTTTTAGTTACAATTCCGTTGTTCTGTAAGCTCAGAATCGAGATTGATGATCAAACTTTGCTCGCGTCGTTCGGGATTGGCGTGATTAGGAAAAAAGTGCCACTCGCTCAGATTATCGCATGCGCACCAATCCGGATCCGCTGGTGGTACGGCTGGGGAATTCATCTGACACCGTACGGGTGGCTTTATAATATTTCGGGCTTGGACGCCGTAGCGATCACGTTGCGTAATGGCCGAAAATTTGCGTTAGGCACTGATGATCCTCACGGTCTCGTAGCGGCCATCCGGCGTTTCAGTTCCGCCGAATAGGCTCTCCTACCTCGCTAATTCACGGAACCATCGCAAAGCGATGGAAGTCTGCGCGTCGTTAACTTCATGGCCGCCATGGAACGTCCCGATTCGAATTCGCTGGAAACCAGTTCGTTTGATTGATCCGGCGACGTTGTATTGCTGCTCTACCGTGGCGATCCTGTCATCCCGGCCGGCGCTGATGTAAATCGGCGTGTTGAGAAAGCCCGCGCCCGGGCCAATTTTCATGTATCCATCGCTCAGGTGATCTTCGTTGGCGCCGGTAACGTAGATTCCGGACACGCGGCAACCACTTTTTGCAAGCAAAGGCGTGACGTAACCAACGCCCTTTCCGCCTCCGGAGAAGCCAGCACATGCGATCGGCCACTTTTCCGATCCGGGAAAGCTGCGACGCAAAGCTTGGATGGCGGCCAACGTCATTGCGCCACGCCAGGCCGCGGTGTCGCTGCGCGCATGCTGCGGCCCGTCTCCGGCCAGCAGCACCCAGCCTTCAGCAACGCCAACTCTGCGATAAAAATCAGCGAGATCATCTCGATTCTGACGTTTGAAATCGCTGGTGGAACAAATCACCAACACGGGCCAGCTCGTTCGCGGATCGAAATTGCTGGGTGTCGCCAGCACAGCAACTGCATTCGGCGGTACGACATTTCCTCCTTGCGCGGCCAATGATTTCTCCTGCGCGCTTAGAGGAACATTGGCCTTGACGGTTGAACCTGGAGAAAAAGCAACGCCCGCAAAGCTAAGAGAAGCGCCAGTAGCTTCTGCGTTGAACAGTAAGAAAACCTTCAGCGCGACGATCAGCTCACCAATGAAGAGTGATCTTGTTGAGAATAGCGGTCGCCGCGGCGACTTGGTCGCGGCGTCCTCGCTGCGAGGGACTTTCCTTGCGATCATCGCACTCCAGTCTATCACGCAAAAAAGAAGGTCGCGAAGCCGGAACCTCGTCGCTGGCATGCGCGACACGCGCTCACCCGAGCCGACGCTTCGCCTCCGCGAGATAAGTCTCGTCGATCTCGAAGCCGATAAACCTTTTCACGCCGCAGCGCTTCGCCGCCACAGCTGAATTCCCGATCCCGAGAAATGGATCGAGCATTGTTTGCACGCGCGAAACACCGTGAAGTTTGATGCACCATTCAGCCAATTGCACCGGAAACGTTGCGGGATGCGGCCTTTCCTTCTCGCGGCTTTGAATTGTTTCGTAAGGAATGAACCACGTATTACCGCGACACCGCACATCGCTTCCGCGAGTGTGACGCCAGCGCGCGATATTGCTTTTATCCTGATACGGAACGCCAAGGGCGAGTCGATCAAGTTCGACGTGACCAGTTTTCGTGAAATGGAAAATATATTCATGACAGTCGTTTAGGAACCGTTTCGAACTGATCGGCTTGAAATGGCCGTATGTTTTGGTTCCGCCGTTGACCCTCACCTGGCGCTTCGCGTCTGGGTTGGGATCGCGACTGGGCGGAGCGCTGAGAGGATTGAGGTGAGGGTTCGGTGCGCTTGTCCTTCCCTGTGCCGTATCAATCGCTATCGACTTGATCCAGTGAATGCTATTCTGCAGCACAAAAAAATTGCGCAATGTCATCACGATTTCGTGTGGCAACATCGGATTCGACGGCGCGGCGCCAATATTGAGAAACAATGAGCCGCTCGGTTTCAGGATGCGCCGAATCTGTGCGGCCCATTCGGCGCACCAATTCAAATACAATCGTCGATCCTGCCGGTCAGAAAATTTTCGGTAGCGAATACCGAGATTGTATGGCGGTGAGGTGACCACGAGATCAAGGTGTTGGTCAGGCACTGATGCCATTCCGGTAACGCAATCTTGCAAGCGGAGATCGAACCGCGTCATTGTCGGGAATGTGCGTGATTAGTTGCTTCGTACAACCAGAAAGTCACGCGGGCGTCCCGCTACTCAGACATGGATATTCGCGCGCTTGGGCAAATTCGTTTATTTTCTCGCAATGGCGGACAAGCCCTCGAAACTGAAGATCGCCGATCGCGAGTTCACCTCGCGCCTGATTCTTGGCACTGGGAAATTTGCGTCGAACGAACTGATGCGGGATGCGCTCATTGCCAGCGGTACCGAGCTGGTGACTGTGGCACTGCGGCGCGCCGATCTTTCAGGCAAACACGATCCGTTCGCGAACATTCTCGACTTTATCGATCCGAAACGTTTTCTCCTCCTGCCAAATACGAGCGGCGCGCGCAACGCGGAGGAGGCGGTGCGTCTCGCGCGGCTGGCCGTAAGCGCAGGCTTGCCAAAGTGGATCAAGCTCGAGATTCATCCTGACCCGCGCTATTTGCTTCCCGATCCGGTTGAGACACTGGCGGCTGCGGAAATTTTGGTGAAACAAGGTTTCACTGTTCTTCCTTACATCAACGCCGATCCGGTTTTGGC
>Ga0209470_1002870_pt1 | contig 12061 bp, 11 predicted proteins | sample GraSoiAngelo_125_FD_185882 | JGI IMG/M metagenome (GOLD analysis project Ga0209470, IMG submission 185882) | Grasslands soil microbial communities from the Angelo Coastal Reserve, California, USA - 14_0927_05_40cm (SPAdes) (version 2) | ecosystem: Environmental > Terrestrial > Soil > Grasslands ... | reverse complement strand
GTTCCATGTCGCTGGTCACGTGGTTCACGATTTCTAGAGGTCAGATCGGTGGCTCGACGATTTTCTATTTCGGTTTGGTGCTTGTGGAGCGCCGTTTCGATGGCGGCTTTCAGTCCCGCTCCGCTAAATGGCTTGAGCACATACCCAAAGGCGCCGGCAGCCACTGCGCGCTCCATCGTTCCGTCATCAGCATGCGCGGTGAGAAAGACGACCGGCACATCGAAGTTACCGCGGATAGCGACTGCGCCAACGATGCCATTGACAGTTCCAGCGAGGGTGATGTCCATAAGAACCAGATCCGGCTTGTGTAATTCAACGGTCCTAAGCGCTTCATCAGCGGTGCTAGCGGTAGCTGCGACCTTGTAGCCAAGTGAAACGAGTTCGCGTTTAAGGGCTGACACGGTGATGGCTTCGTCTTCGACGATAAGGATGCGGGCGTTAGTCATGGTAAGTCGGTTTGGATTGGGGGTTCTGTTTTCGCTGTTTCCGAAGATAGGAGAGAAGGGAAGAAAATCGTGGTGCGCGTGCCGCCCCCTGGGTCATTTTCAATTTTTGCTTCGCCGCGAATCTGCCTCGTCATTCCGAGGACGAGTTCGAGGCCGAGCCCTGCATTCTTTCTGGCGGCGAATCCCGGCGGCAACCCGCAACCATCGTCGCGCACGGTCATTTGATTGCGGTTACCGCCGCAGAGTTCCACCGTGAGCTCACCCGCAGGGCGTCCGCTAAACCCATGCTTAAGCGCATTAAGCAGGAGTTCGTTGGCGATGAGACCCAACGTCACCGCCGTGTCCAGGTCGACGGCGACGGGATCGGCCCGGACGTCGAGCACCAAAGTGCAGCCTTGAGGCGTGTGGGAGCGGACGAGCATCTCGGCCATCTCCCGAAGGTGTGCTGCGAAGTCCAAATCGGAAAATTCGCCGCTGGAGTAGAGCCGTTCGTGCAGCCGAGCCATGGAGTAGATGCGGTCGCGACATTCATCGAACACAGTCTTGTCTGCAGCGTTGCTGAGCTTCTCCGCCTGGAGCATCAGGAGGCTGGAGATGATCTGGAGGTTATTCTTGACCCTGTGGTGCACTTCGGCGAGCGAAGCAGTGCGTCGCTCGACCCGCTCTTGCAGTTCGATCTGGAGCCGGTGGAGCGTTGACAAAAGGTGCGCGACGATGCCGTAGATCAACGCTAGCATCGCAGCGTTCCAGTAAGGCATAAGCGGGTGGCCGTAGGAGTGGCTCAGCACCGGGTCGCCGACGAGCCATGCGGCGGCGCTCAACACCCCGATTAACCACCCGCTCAGACGGCCTGCATACCAGGTAGCCAGGACCACCGGCACGAGGTAGAACAACGCCAGCGAGAAGTCGCCCGTCACGTAATCGAACCAGGCGATCACCGCCACGAGGACTACGGCCAGCACCATCGCGGCGGTCGGCGAGATGCGCCCGAGGAGCTCGAGCGCGCGATGAATCGGAGCGAGAGATTGCTCCCAGGCCGAGGCGCCGAACCGAGTAGTCGTGATGAACAAGTCAGAGGTACTGAGCTGCTTTGTTTTCATCTCGATCTTTTGAGTTCAGTTCCCTTTCCATTTAGACTTCAGATTCCCGATTTCGTTCGGCAGAGATCAGAAGCTGATCGGGCTCTGAGTTCGCGTTTAGCGAGCAGCGCGGCCGACAGCAACTGGTTGAAGCAAAAACGAGCGCCATTCGCGTAGGCGACGGCGCTCGCGCGGGTAGAGAAGAACAAGCCGTCGTTTCATCGCAATCCGATGTTGGGATTCAACTTGCCACCGGCTGCGACAATCCGAAGGATCGCAATGTCTCCGGTGATAGACTCCCGGTTACATCCTGATGCATGGCGATTTGATACTTTGCCACTGCATCGCGCACGAGCGGGCCATAAATCCCGTCGATTGGACCGCTATAATAGCCCAGTTGCGCAAGCTGCTTCTGAACCGCGGTGACCGTCGGATCAACCATCGGCGTATTACTGTATACGTTCTCATTATAATAGTACGGCTCAACGTCGGCGTAATAGCCCGGATAGTAGTCGTACGGGTAATAGTCGTAGGTGTAGTATGGGTAGTAGTCCCACGGGAAGAACCCGTCATCCAATCCACACCAGAAGCCATCGATGAAAACAAAGAAGCGATTGTGGAAGAAGTGCGCATGACGCCGGTCCCAATCGCCGTGCCAATTTTGATCGTGACGTTCAGCGATATGGCCGTTGAACGCCGACTGGCGAGATGTTCGATCTTGCCGAGCCGTTGCATTATTCCCGCGGAGATCCGGTCTGGTCACAGAAGGCGATCGCGGAACCGGAGAACGCACCTGGCCGGGGCGCGGGTTCGTATAATGCATGCCTCTGCTATAATAGTAAGCAGACCGACCACTAACGCTGGGTCTGCCAAAGCCGACTCCACCTCCGCGGCTACTCACTCCGCCTCCCGGTCCACCCCCACCTCCGCCTCCTTCGTGTCCGCCGCCAAAACCACCAGCACTGCCGAATACGCCTGCACCCCCTTGGTGACCAGCTGCCCAGCCAGTGTGAGCTAAGGCGATCGAGATGATGCCTACTAGACTAAGGAATGTTAATCTTTTCATGTCCCAAGATCGTGACTTTCCCCTTTCGCGACTATTGCGCGTCGGTGGGATTTTTGGGTACCACGTTCGAGTGATGCTCGCTCCCTCTTTGGGGAGACGCGGCCTCGGACCTGGCTCCAGCCTTTGTTTCCCCGCTCAGCCCCCCGAAAGCATCAACAGAGCGCCCACAAAATTGCGGTCACCAATGTCATGATCCATATCGACAAACTGACGAGGTGCCGTGAGCTTGCGTGGGGCGGTCGGGGGAGACCGACTTCAGGGGGGTAGTGCTGCCAAACACGAGGCGAAGGCTCTCGGGGTGATCATCAAAAATCAGAATGTGCTGCATGTTCCTGCCCTCGGCAGAATTTGTCGGTGGCAGGTGTATCGCCTGCTTAATGATGAAAATTCTTTTCGCCCGCGTGCCAGGCTGCCGGCCAAGAGAAAGAACGCGAAACGAATTAGACGAACGATCTTCGGCCGGCGGCTTAAGGAGAGGCGTGTTGAATATTCTGGCCCGGTGATGATAGCTCCTTCTTTTCATAACTTACGCTATGGCAAGCCATCACATCACCGCTACGGCGCGTCCGCGGGATTTTGTCGTGCTACTTACGGAAACATCCTGATTACCTCGTTCGAGATAGATGTTATAGCGGAGCCCTTGGGGGTGATCGCGGGAGTGATGGCGCATGGATTCGTCATACCGGCATTACCACCGTCGCCTCTCTTGGTATTGCATCGAGGGTCGCTTTGTCGGTATGCAAATGCGCCATGACCAATTCCGGCGGCGTGTGAGCCAGCCATTCCGAGAAGGAAAAGTCTTGAAAGCGATCGGCCTTGAACATCTCCAGGAACACCAAATCGGTGTCGCCTGTATTCTCGATGTAGTGCAGCAAGCTCTTCTGCACGTATCCGACATCTCCCTCCTGAAAGTCCATTGTCCGAGCTTTGTTGCCTGTAGCCACCACCGTCATTCGTCCCTTCCCACTGATAAAATACTGCCACTCGTCTGCGTTCGGGTGCCAATGCAGTTCCCGTAGCCCGCCCGGGTGAACAGTCACCATGGCCATCGCTGTGGTGGAGACTTTGAAATTGCTCGAATCAACGACGCGCACCTCACCCCCCTTCGTCCGCCTTGTCGGCGGCATTTCCATCGTGCGAAAAGCAAAATTCTTGGGCGACTTTCCACGTACTCCTGCCGCTGCTTTCTGATCGGCCTCTAGTCCCCCTGGAACATCCGTTTGGAAGATGAACAACTCTTCTCTCGGGACATTCTTGAATGCCTCTTGGCCGACAGCGAAATTTTTTGCCAACACTTCAGGCGGCAAATGTGCCATCGCGTCGCTCAGCAGCACCGTCTCCGACTCGGAAAATTCACCGTCATCGAACACGAGCATGAATTCGCAACCGTCGGGGTTGAGGCCTTGAATCGAGTGTGGGATCCCGCTCGGAAAAAACCAAAGATCGTTTTTTTTCACGTCGGCGACAAAACTCTTGCCATCTGCGTCGATCGCCGTAATCCGCGCTGTCCCGTAAAGCATGATGGCCCATTCGCCGGCGGTGTGCCAATGCAGCTCCCGGACGCCTCCAGCGGTCAGTCTCATGTTTACACCCGCTAGCGTCTTGGAGACGGGTAATTCTCGGACAGTCACCTCACGTGACCATCCGCCTTCGTAAGTGCGCTTGTTCGCAAAGGAAAATGGATACTTGAAATTTTGGACCAGGCTTTTGGAGTCCGTGCCGGGTGGCCAGATGGAATCCGGGTTCTGGCCATCGAGTACCGTATTGGCCGGCCCAGGATCGCTCCCGCTTCTGTCTGCGGCTGCGATTTTTTGCAACGCTGCAAAACTGCCAATCGCGACCGCGTTTTTTCCGATGAAACTTCGACGAGTGAATGCGCTCATAATTATTGCTCCTGAGGGATGTGAGTTTGTGTTTTGGATTTGAAATTGTTCACTTCATTCGGTCCACACCTGGTAGAGGATGCTGATCAGGACGAGCGTCAGTCCGCCCCAAACAAATAGGATTCCCTCCAGACGATTGTGTCTGGTTACAGCGAAATCGTTCTCGACGTTTGAATCGCGATCGAAGAGCTGGTGTCGCTTGCGGAAAATCACATAGCCGCCAAACAGAAAAACGATTACGGCGATAGTGAAGGCGACGCGTAATGCCGGAAGGCCAGCCTACTCAATCACCGCCATGAACGCCATTATTCGGTAAGTAACTAGGATGTTCATTTCGATTTGCGATGCGTTGTCCCCACCCAGTCATGCCTATCCTGACCGATGATGATCGTAATGATGCGATCGGGCGGAGAAGGTTTGCTCGGGTAGGGTGATCGGAGCACCGCGAACGCGTTGGAAGCGAAGATCGACAATGCGATCATCGCTATCGCGAGAGATTTGTTCGTTTTCATAAGAAACGTTCGTCCTGCGTCTAATCGGTTTCTACGAGGCATCCGGAGGATTTTCCGATGCCGCTAAAGGGCATACCGCGACTCCCCCTTTTGGAGCAAAGAGGCTCAGCGCTCGACAGTGCAGTCGCGGACGCATAGCGTAGAGAAGATAAAGGAGGCGCGCGTGAAATCGGAAGTAACGATCGAATACTGCACGGTCTGAAATTACGAACCTAAAGCCGCCAGTTTGGCGGCTCGCATTCGTAAAACGGCGGGCGTGACTCCCAGGTTGATCGCGTCCGGCGGCGGTGCCTTCGAAATTCGCGTCAACGGTGAACTCATCTACTCCAAACTCGAGACCGGCGAGTGGCCCGATTTCGACGCGATTGCCGCGCAGATCAGAGCGCATAAGTAATCTCCGTAGCGCTTTCGCTTCTTCTTCATTTGAACGTTCGAAGTTGGGCCTTGGGCGTTGGACGTTTTTCTTCTGCCGGAGAGTGAAGGGTGCCTGGTGGCCCTCGCGGTCTTCAAAACCGTTGTCGGTCCGGCAGCTGCCGGATCGGGGTAGGTTCGATTCCTATCCTCTCCGCCCACCTTTTATCTGTTGCCTAACGAGTGGAAAGGAGGTGATCGCATGTCGCGCGAGCAAATTCGCAAGCTCACGTCGCTCTCATCCTGCGCCGGGTGAGCATCGAAGTTGAGCCAAAAGGCCCTGTCGCAAGTTTTGCGGCAGCTACCAAAAGTGCGCGATCCGAACGTGCTCGTCGGTTCCGTCAGCGCGGACGACGCCGGCGTCTATCGCCTAACGAGAGATCGCGCACTGGTGCAAACGGTGGACTTCTTCACGCCCATCGTGGACGACCCGTTTTGCTACGGTCAAATCGCCGCCACCAATGCGATCTCCGACATTTACGCAATGGGCGGCCGCCCGCTCACGGCGTTGAACATCATGGGAATCCCGACTGATCTCGTCCCGAACGAGGTGATTACGGAGATCCTTCGCGGCAGCACGGCGAAGGCAAAAGAGGCAGGCTGCGCAATAATCGGCGGGCACACCATTCGCAATCCCGAGCCGATTTATGGACTCTCCGTCACTGGAATCGTCTCGCCAAAACGCATGCTGACGAATTCGCGCGCCCGCGCCGGCGATCTGCTTCTTCTGACGAAGCCTCTCGGAACCGGGATCGCAACGACGGGGATCAAACGCGGACTAACGAGTGCTGCGCTAACGAAGAAATCCATCACGCTCATGTGCCAGCTGAACATCGTTGGAGCGGAGTTGGCTGAGCTTGGCTTGATTGGCGCGGCTGTTGATGTGACCGGCTTTGGTTTGCTCGGACATCTCGCATCGATGTGCCGCGCCAGTGGCGTCGGTGCAGAAATTGTTGCCGCGAAAGTACCGTTGATTAGCCGGGAAGTTCTCGCGCTCATCGCGCAAGACTGTGTTCCGGGCGGGACACGGCAAAATCTCGAAACAGCAAATGCCATTGTGGAATGGAGCAACACGCCCGAGTCGCTGCGCCTCCTGCTTGCGGACGCACAGACGAGTGGCGGCTTGCTGCTCTGTGTTCCACCGACACGATTGCGAAAAGTGGAAGCTGTTTTGAAAAAGAACCGCACCGCCTGCGCGGCGATTATCGGCCAAGTCATTCGCTCCAGCAGAACGCGCATATGCATGATCGATTAAAAGCGGTTGCCACATTCTCGCGCCCTCACCCCCGCGGGATGCTTTTGCCTCTCCCTTTGCCAAAGGGAGAGGATGAAGGTGAGGGATTTCTTCTTCGAGGGTCGGCTCATTCCAAGGATGGGATCACCTGTTTCGACTCCTCACCCTCGCCCTCTCCTCGATCGAGGAGGAAAGGAAACCGTTTCAGCGCGCTCCGGTGCCGAAAGAGAGCGCTAAACACGCACAAGGGCGAGGTGGTTCCCTTGTCCCCGGCGGAGAAGGTTAGGATGAGGGCTGCGCAATCGGTCGGCGGCTAATACTTCTTATGAAACCAGCCATTGCAACGGCGTCGCTGCGGAAAATTCCTTCCGTTGACAAAGTGGTCGGTGAAATCGGCGGCTGCGATCTGCCGCGCCGCGTTGTCGTTGACGTCGTTCGACACGAACTCGGGTTGTTGCGGGCAGAGAAGAATATCCCCAACTTCAGCGGCGTTATGAGCCGCATTCGCGCGGCCATAGACCCGTTGCAGCTCGCGAAAATTCAACCAGTGATCAACGGCACCGGTATCGTCATTCACACAAATTTCGGCCGCGCGCCCCTTGCTCCTGCGGTGATCGAATCGCTCACCGCGATCGCCGCTAATTACACCAACCTTGAATACGATCTGGCGAGCGGCGAACGCGGCCATCGAGCGACTTACCTCGAGCACAATCTCGCGCTGGTCTGCGGCGCCGAGGCAACGACCGTTGTGAACAATTGCGCCGCTGCGCTCATCCTCATCCTGCGGCATTTCACCGCGAAGAAAAAGGAAGTGGTCATCTCGCGCGGCGAGCTAATTCAGATTGGTGGCGGTTTCCGCATCCCAGAAATTCTCGAAGCCAGCGGTGCCAAACTCCGCGAAATCGGCACCACGAACAAAACTTCGATTAAAGATTACGCCCGCGCGCTAGGGCCCGATACCGCCCTGATCCTAAAGGTGCATCGCAGCAATTTTTTCATGGGCGGATTTGTTGAATCTCCGAGCACGGAAACACTGGCCAAACTTGCCCGCACAAAACGGATTCCATTTGTCGAAGATCTCGGCAGCGGCGCGCTTGTCGCGACAGAAAAGGTCGGCGCAATGGAACACGAACCCACGCCTAACGAGACGTTAAGAAGTGGGGTCGATCTCGTTTGCTTCAGCGCCGACAAATTGTTCGGCGGTCCACAAGCCGGAATCATCGCTGGAAAACGGCGCCACATCGCGGCGCTCAAGCGTGAGCCGTTTTTCCGCGCGCTACGCTGTGACAAACTCATTCTGAGCGCGCTACAAGCGACAGTTGATCTCTACCTCGCGGATAAGAGCAGGGAATTGCCGGCGCTTGCGATGCTCGAAGTCACTGCCGACCAGCTGCGCGTCCGCGCGGAAGCATTGCTCGCGCAAATTCGCGATCTGCCCCTGCGCAGTTCGATCGGCGAAGGCAAGGCACAAGTTGGCGGTGGTAGTTTGCCGCGCGCTGTCATTTCGTCTGTCGCGCTTGATCTGCTACCGGACAAAGTCTCGGTTGAGGATTTTGCAGCCACGCTCCGGCGCGGCTCGCCTCCGATCGTCGGCTACGTCGCAGGTGGAAAATTCAAACTCGATCTGCGCACAATTTTTCCGCGACAGGACGCGCAGGTTGTGAGCGCACTGCGCTCAGCGGCACAATGGAATTGAAACGGTTCATCCTCGCGACGGCCGGGCATGTTGATCACGGCAAGAGCGCGCTGGTGCGTGCACTCACTGGCACCGATCCGGATCGCCTCCCCGAAGAAAAGCTACGCGGCATCACAATTCAGCTCGGTTTTGCGCAACTTGAGCTGCATACGCCGAATGCGCTGCTCAGCGTCGGGATCGTGGACGTGCCGGGGCACGAGGATTTCGTCAAGAACATGGTCGCAGGCGTCGGTTCGATCGATCTCGCGCTGCTCGTTGTCGCAGCTGATGACGGCTGGATGCCGCAGACGGAAGAACATTTGCAGATTTTGATTTATCTCGGGGTGCGGCAAATGGTCGTTGCCCTCACGAAAATTGACCTCGTTGAATCGGCGGATGCGGCCGAGAAAAAGGTCCGCGCCGAACTCCGCGATACGCCCTTCGGGGATGCGGCAATCGTTCGGACATCGATCACAACTGAGAGCGGTATCGAGGAATTGAAAGCGCAGCTCGCGCGCGAATTCAGCGCGCTCGTTTCGCAGCGCGATATCGGCAAACCGCGACTCGCGGTCGATCGCGCGTTCATCTTGCGCGGCATTGGAACTATCGTGACCGGCACGCTTGCGGGCGGAACGCTGAGGCGCGGACAAGCTGTGGTCGTTCAACCGGCGAAGATTCCGGCGCGGATTCGCACGATTCAAAATCACAATCGCGAAGTTGAAGAGATCGGCCCCGGCGCACGCACGGCGCTGAGTGTGCCGGATGTGGCCGTAGCGCGAGAGAAGAACACTCCCGGTGTTTGGCGCGGCGATGTTATCACGCTCAGTGAATTCGGCGAAGCGAGTGCGGTTGCAGACGTGATGCTGTGTCGCTCTCCGCGCCTCCCCCCGAAGACGCGACCGATCAAAAATGGCGCCGCCGTGCGCGTGCACCATGGCAGCGCCAACTTCGGTGCGCGTGTTTTTTTCCAAAGCAGCGAAGAGCTGCGCGCGGGCGAAAATGCCGTTGCGCAAATCCGTCTTGAAGCCCCGGCGTTCATGTTTGCAGGCGATCGTTTTGTGATTCGCGATGCCTCCGAGCAGAACACGCTCGCCGGCGGCGTTGTCTTGGATCCGGATGCGAGCGTGCGAAATTTTCGGAGCGCAGCTCTGCGCGAATTTCTGGCCGAGCGTGCGCAGGCGCCGCATGACGCAGGAGTCTTTACTGCGACGGAGATCGGGCGCGATCGCGCGGTGAAGCGCAATGCGCTGCTCGCAAAATCATCGTTCGGTGCAGACGAAATCGCTCAGTCCATTAAGAGGGCGAATGTGATTGAGCGCGGGGACCTCGTGGTTGATGCAAAGTGGTGGAATGAAGTTTTGCGACAGGCCGAAGCGATAATTGACGTCGAACATAAGGCGCATCCGAATCACGCGGGTATCGCGCTCTCAGAGCTTCGGCAGGCGTTAGCACGTGAGTTACCGCTCCCGGAAATTTTCGACGTGCTCGCTTCTGAATTGTGCGGCATCGGTTTCGTGCGAACCGGCGAAGCGATCGCGCGCGCCACGCACCGTCCGACTTTGCCGCCGCAACTCCAAAATGCCGCGGCCAGAATTTGCGCCGTCCTCGCGGCAAAGAAAGTCGATCCGCCTTCACGCGCTGAGCTCGCTCCCGAAGCGACATCGCAGCAGGCGCTCCGTTTTCTCCGCGATTGCGGCGAACTTGTAGAACTGAGTACGGATGTTGTTCTCGCGACAGAGCAGTTTGTAAAAATGCGCGAGGCGGTCGTCGCCTTTCTGCGCAAAAACAATTCCGCCGGCGCCTCCGAATTACGCGAGCTCCTCGGCACGAGCCGTCGCGTGATCATTCCGTTTCTCGAGCGTCTCGATCGCGACGGCGTTACTCGCCGCATCGGCGACAAGAGAGTCCTGGCGAAACCGCAGTGAAAGTCAGTGCTGCGAAGCGAAGACTGCTTCCGGATCAGAGCCGGAAATTTTGCCCACCCAAATCCAGCCGAAGCGGCTAACGAGTGCGCCGATTAAAAATGAAAGCGCCGCGAATGGAATGAGGCCGAACAGCCGGAGAACGATTGCGAGCGGGCCGTTCAAAACTTCGCCGATCCGAATGAGCCAGCCTGAGCCGTGCTCGTGTATCGCTCGATTGGCCGCGCCCTGTTTATCGAGGCTGAGCCAGATGAGCAGCGCCGACTCAACCCCGGCCGCGTAGTATCCGAGGAAGTTGAGCGCGGCGATTCGATGCCCGAGCAATTCCAATAATCCCGCTGCCGATCCCAATCCTGCGGTCCCGAAATGAATCGGTAGCAGCGTGCGATGCGAGAACCACGCGGGAATGGCGGTTGCCCCAATCAGGACGCCAGTATAGGTCGCGAGCAAAGTTCCGAAGATGGCCGAGCCAAAAATGAAGAGGCCGGCCGCGAGGCGCAGGAGTTGATCGAGTGGACCGGTGAAAGTTTGATGGGCGTGCAGTTCGAGTGCGATCAAACCCGGCACCGCACAGGCGCCGAATAGACTGAGAATCCAGGCACCCATCGACATGGCCGATCGATGTTTAAAAACGCGCAGCATGTTGAGGAAGAGGCGGGGGCGGCCGAGATCCATGATCAGCAGAATTGGTGAAAGGACCGCTCCAGCGATGGCCGCGAGCCACATGGCCGCGCGTGCAAGATCGGTATGATGAAAGAGAACGGCGGCGCTTGCGATCACCGCTGACATCCCCGCGAGCCCGCCCATGAAAAAATAGAGCGGAACTTCCCACGTCCAAACCGGCGGCTTGACTACGGGCTGACCGTAGTAACCGGGTTTGCGCGGAATTGGGCCGCCCGCAACTTCGACACCTTTGCCGGGAACGACGCCCTCCTTCCACGCTTGCTCGCGCAACTCTTCGAGTCGCTTTTCGCTAGTCATGTTGAATCATCGAGAGCTCTGTAGCCGCTTCGCTCTGCGAAGCGCCGAGCAGGTTGCAAGGCTCACAAGGGACGCGTCGCCCAGAGGGCGACGGCTACAACTGAGGTTCGCTTGAATCTCCATCATGAGAAAAATGCAAACGCCAGAAGCGCCGCGATGATCGATGCGATCGCCGTCGCGAATGCTGAAGTCCACGCGGACTTCAAGTGAATCGTTGGACTCTGCGGTTTCGGCGGAAGTCCATACGCTTCAGGTTCGCCAAGAATCAAAAAGAAAGCGTGAATGCCGCGGACGGAAGTTTCCGTCGGATCGTAAAGTTGCGCGTCGTTGTAACCGCTTTGTTGTAATTGCTGTACGCGTTTCGCTCCGCGCGCGCGGAGATCATCCAACCGGCCGAAGACGATCGATTCAGTCGGGCAAACTTTTGCACACGCCGGCACGAGTCCACTCTTTTGTCGATCGTAACAGAAAGTGCATTTGAACGCGCCGCCTGCGTCCGGCAGCGGTGAGGGCCGACGATCAATCACCCCGAACGGACACGACACCACGCAGTAGCCGCAGCCATTGCAGACATCGTTCTGCACCAGGACCGAGCCGACCTCGGTCCGCACAATTGATCCGGTTGGACACGCTTCCAGGCAACCGGCCTCCTCGCAATGCTTACAAACGTCCGACAAGAAAACCCAGCGAAAGGGATCTTCTCCATCGCCGTTGCCTAGCGAATGCGACCCGACAATCTGGTTTCCTTTTTGCCGGTCCTGTTCCAGAAACATCACGTGGCGCCACGTGGAGGCACCAAGGTGACCGGTGTTGTCGTAGGAATTCCCCGACCAGGTGAATCCGTCGTCGGGC
>Ga0209470_1002866_pt1 | contig 12066 bp, 16 predicted proteins | sample GraSoiAngelo_125_FD_185882 | JGI IMG/M metagenome (GOLD analysis project Ga0209470, IMG submission 185882) | Grasslands soil microbial communities from the Angelo Coastal Reserve, California, USA - 14_0927_05_40cm (SPAdes) (version 2) | ecosystem: Environmental > Terrestrial > Soil > Grasslands ... | reverse complement strand
GGACGGGATCATTTACAGCGACCATGACAATTGGGATTGTCGTCGTGGCGTACTTCGCAGCAAGAGTAGCCGGAGTTGCGGTCGTCATAATGAGGTCGACCTCCCGATGGACTAGATCCGCAGCACGATCGGCGAGGCCCTCGTCGCGTTCTGAGTAACGCAGTTCAAGCAGCAGATTGGCTCCCTCGGCGTAGCCCAAGGCGCGGAGCGCTTCGCGGGAAACGGCGACGTACGGGGCCGCTGCTGCTTCTGTCGTTGGCACCAGTACCCCGATCCGCCATACCTTCCGCGGCTGCTGCGCCTCCGCTGCGAGCGGCGTGGCAACATCACCGACGAGCCCTGCCAGGAAGGATCGGCGGCGCATGGAACCTCCACCGAGCGAACGGGTGGGACGCCGCGACTCTTAGGGCGTCAGGCGGGGAGCGTCAACAGACTATCGGACCCGGATCGGTCGGGTCGAGGCGCATCGGGCCCGTTAGAAAGAGGGCTCGGAGCAGCCGCGGCGCGCCCTCATTGCATCCAGAAGGGCTCTCAGGAGGATTACGACTTCGTCGGCCAAATCCGGAAGTGGCGGCACGCCGTCAATCGGCTTGAAGCTGGGATCAGGGGGTGTCGCGCGCTCCGCGAAACGACCGAGATTCGTGATCACGGCGTCTACTGTTTTTTGCACCTCCAGCCATTGCCTCTCCACCTCCAGCCACCCCGGGTCGCTCATTGTGTCGTCCTCGGGCTTTGTAGGATCCTCGCATCCTATTAGACGTCTCGGGGAGTAACGCAAGTTTCCTGGACAGCCACACGTGGCCCGCTCAACAACTCGACGCGAAAACCACGCCCTACTTCACCGCGGCCTACATTACGCTCCGCTCCAAGCCGATTTGAACCAGCCAAACCAGTAAGAAAGAGCCGCCTCCGTGTTCTAGTTACGTGGTATTTTTGACGTCTTCCTGGAACCGGATTCCCTGAAGATTCGAAGGGCTACGGTAGACCGGAGGCGCTCTATTGGTTGAGCTCCGCGTTGGGGACCACGTGATTCGGAGTCACCGCCTGTTCAAGACTCGCGGGACCGTGGTGCGGGTCGCGGCGCAGCGCCGGGGAGCGGCGCGGCAGGTGTGGGTCAAGTGGGACCACCCCGACACGCTCCCCAACCCGAGCCTCGAGAGCGCGGACAGCCTCAAGGCGATCAAGGGCACGAGTTCGCCGGCCTAGCCGCAGCGAGCGCGATCGCGGCCGCGGTTCTCCGGCGCTCCGCGCGCGAGAGCGGAGGAGCTATACCTTGCGGACGTTCGCAGCCTGCAGCCCCTTCGGGCCGCGGGTGACTTCGAACTCGACCCGATCACCTTCAGCAAGGCTCTTGAAGCCTTGCGCCTGGACGGCGGAGTAGTGGACGAACACGTCCTCGCCGCCCTCTTGCGTGATGAAGCCGAAGCCCTTCGCGTCGTTGAACCACTTCACTGTTCCTGTTGCCATGACTGAAACCTTCCTCCGGGGCATTGCCCCTGTTGCCCCCGCCGTGATGGCGGTGTCATCCGCCGACATTGGCGGACAAACAAAAACGCCGCGCGAACTGGGTCTCGCACGGCGTGTAGCTCAAACCTCGAAGCACGCGACCGAAGCTGCCCAAAATTATTGGCAATATGACAAATCCCGGTTGCACCGTCAACTTGATTCGTGCCCCGCGCGGAGGATCCCGACCGCCATGGTCGTGCGGCGCGAACCCTGGACCCCTGATTCGTTGGCCGAAACGAGGAAGCCTTCAGGTCGAGTGCGCTCGGATTGCGGAGCACTTGGGGCCGATGTCAACGGGATCAGCTAAACCCTCATCGTTGAGGGTTGCCACGGCTACGGGGTGGCACAGAGGCTGAGCAATGAGCGGATGTCTGCTGCGGCGGCGAGGCACAGAGTACCTTGCTCGAGCGCCGCGACCCGGGAAGGACCAAGCACCCGACCGGCATTCCGCCTGAACTTGGCGACGATGTCGTCCCGTTCGAGAGGGTTCTCGGCGCTTCCTCGATTAAACGGCTCTTCTGCCTCGAGCCGTCGTCCGTCCCTCAGCCGGACGATCAGCCTGCCGAGAAAGCTCTTGGGAAACGTGCTGGTCGGGGCGACCGAGTAGCTCACTCTCGCGGCCAGCGCCAGGAGTCGCTCGTCTTCAATCCGCTCGTGGGAAAAGGTCTCGATCCCTATCTCGTCGTCGACGAGCGCAACCGCCACGGCATACGGCAAGCTGAACTGGGCTTCATAGGCCGTACGGGGGCGCCGTTTCGAGGCCAGGGGCTCGCAAACGATGGGCACCTCCGGGGCAGGAACCAGACACTCGACGGTATCGATTGCCTCCGGCGTGACAGCGTGCTCGCGTCTCAGACGCGCTGCGCAGTCCATGAAGGCGTGGTTGTAGTGGCAGCACGGATAGGGCTTAAACGCCACTCGAAGCGTTTCCCACCGACTGCCGAGGTCGCCGACGATTCGAGCCGAGTCGGGAACACTCCCGAGAAAGGTCCGGTAGAACCCAAAGCGCCCCTCGAGAATCGTCGCCGGCCCCGTGAAGCCCCGTCGGGCCAGTCCGGCGGCCACGGCACCGGAATGCCCCGCCCACCCCGCGTGCAGGCGCTTGACCCACGAGCCGTCTTCAAGGCATTCGAGTACACCCGACGCGAGGCTTCCCGCGATCCCCAGCGCGGCGGTCAATTCTGACGGGGAAAGCCCCAGGCACTTCCCCGCAACTACGGTGGCCGCGAACGTCCCGCAGACGGCCGTCGCGTGCCAACCGCGGGCGTGGAACTCGCCCGAAGCCGCCATCCCGAGCCGCGTCATGGTTTCGTACCCTGCCGCCATCGCCGTCAGGGCGGTGCGCCCATCGAGCCCAACGGACTCCGCGAGCGCCAGCGCCGTCGGCACGACCACCGCGGACGGCTTGCAGATGGCAAGAATGTGCGCGTCGTCGTAGTCCAGGCCGTGGGCGAGACTTCCGTTGGTGAGAATCGCCATCGGCACCGAGGCTCGGATCTTGGTGCCGATGACCGTACATTCTCCGCGTCCCCACCCCTCGACGAGACCCAGGACGGGTGGCGCGAAATCCTCGCGGGTCGAGGCGATCGCGACCCCAACGGTTATCAAGAACGCGCAGCGCGATATTCTCGCGCACCTCGTGGGGGATCGCGTCGAAGTGGAGTGCGTGGGTAAACTCGGACAGGCGATCGGCACAGGCGGTGAGAAGCTCCGTCATGTTCAGCTGCTCATCCCGGCAGTCGCCACCAGCCACGGAATACAGAGCCTGGCGGCGGCCAACGCTTGTTCCGGATTCGGATAGACTGCGTTCGCGTAGCAGCTGACCGGTGTCCAGGCCTCAAGGTCTTCCGGATCTCGCCTGAATTCCTCAAAGCCGTATGTCCCGTCGGATCTGGCAAACAGATCCACGCATCGGATTCCTTCCGGATCAGCGTAGCTCGACACGACCACACACGATGTGTCGATGCGAAGGGACATAATGGTTTCAAGAGTGCCGAATCGAAATCCTCAACAGAAGCGGTCTTTCGGAACGTCTGCCATCGCAGTTTGCGATGGTGTATCAGGCACTCAGGGCAAGGTATCTCGCGAAGGTCAGCGCGGCGAGCGGCAAACTGTCGAGACTACGGACACCGATGCTGAGCTGGCGAAGCGCCCAGCCATCGGTCAACGGCACCGATCGGAGTTTCATCGCGGCTTCGTACGGCTTCACACAGGCCTCTGGGAGGATGGCGATGCCGAGGCCGGCTTGCACCAGCCTCCGGACCGCGTCGAAGGTCGTGACACGGACTCGAACGTTCAGGCGCCGCTCCGTCCGCTCCGCAGCCGCGGTGAGCAGCACGTGAAGAGAGCAACGATCTTGCATGCCGATGTGATCGAACTCGAGGGTCTGTTCGAACGCTACGCGAGGGAGCTTCGCCATCGGATGCCTCGCCGGAGCGAGGACGACGAGGCGGTCGGAACGGTATGGGAGGAGCTTGAGGCCGCCCGTCGGCACCGCCGCCCCGAATACGCCGATGTCGACGACGCCGTCGCGCACGGCACGCACAATGTTCAGGCTGAAGTCCTGCTCAAGGTCGATGCGGATTCCCGGGTGGCCCGCGAGGAAGGCCGGTAAGTCATCGGCGAGAAACTCGACAATCGCCGATGCGTGGGCGGCGACGCGGACGTAGCCCACGGTCCCCTTCTCGTGCTCACTGATCTCTCCGCGCATCCGATCGAGGATGGCGAAAACACTACGAGCATGGTGGACGAGCGCCTCACCGGCCGCCGTCAACCTCACGCCCCGCGAGCCCCGTCGAAAGAGAGGTATAGCGAGCCCGCGCTCGAGTTCCTGGATGCGCTTGCTGACTGCCGAGGCAGCGATGTGCTCCCGGTCGGCCGCACGAGCAATGTTCCTCTCCGCGGCCACGGCCAGGAAGAGACGGAGCGTGTCGAGATCGAATTGGCGCAGCGTCCGATCGATCCGCATCGCACTATCCTACGACGACAACAATGAGTATCGGCGTCGCAACGTCGATCACGCCGCGGACGCGGTGCGGCGGGAGCAACGCGGTAGCAAAAACGACGAAGGGATTAGCGGCGCTTGCGTCCGCTAACCCCTCGTCGTCCCATGGTTGCGGGGGCTGGATATGCTGAATGCTACACGGCACCGGAAACCTTCTGGATCGACCTCCGCTGACGCACAACACGGGTTCGATTCCCCAACGGGATTCGACCGAACTTACAGAATTCAAGTTCGCGATTTCATTGCCCGCTGACGAGCCTGCCCAGCTGCTCGGAGGCTGCAGCACGGCGACGCCCCCGAAGTCTCCGCGTGGTGCCGGAGGCCCGCACTCACCGTTATCAAACGCCCTGGGATTTGAGGTCGAGGTAATCTAGGCCACTGGCCGCGTCTCCTGCCCGGCGGCTTCCCCGTCGCTGGAGGCAGGCGTGACGCCACCGAGGAGTCGACGCGATGTCGAAAGCGATCATCAACCCATTGCGAGAGGCCAAGCCGCCTTCACACTGAGCGCCCGAAGATTGCGCCTCGCGGGGCGAGGCCACCGGCGTGTTTGTGTCCGGGACGGATTGGTTCCTCTCCTCCAGCGTCGATCGCCGAACGCTCCTGAAGGGCGTGAGCAGCGCGGTGCTCGGCCTGCTCGGTTCCGCTTGCGGTGTATCCACGCCGAGTGCGTCTTCTTCCGTCGCCGGCTCGAGCATCGCCGGCTCAACTCCCTCGGAGACGAATATGGCCGCCGCGGAATCTGCCCCGGCGTCCGGCTCTATAGATAGCCAGGAAACAGTCTACGTCTTCAATGTCGGCTCGAAGGACGTCACGCTGATCAACGCCGCCAGCCGCCAGGTGCGCGAAACCAGGCCACTGGGCGCGTCAGTGCGCTGGTTGTCCAACGAGCAGACGTACTGGGACGGGGGGCGGATCTGGACCTATGACTTTCCCAACAATCTAGTCCAGGCCATCGCCATCGACCCGAAGCAGGTGGCGGTCACTAAAACGATCGCTGGCCTCGGCAAGGGCCCGGGGCACAGTCTGGTAGTGTTACCCGATAAGAAGAAGGCCGCGATCAACGTGGCGGGTGACAACCTCATCGTCTTCCTCGATCTCGAGACCGGCCAAGTGGATTCCACGCTCAAGACCGGCGCCTTCCCTTGAGACCTCCACCTCTCGCCGGACGGTCGGTTCGGCTATACACCAGAGCGCGGGGCGGACACGGTTTCGAAGATCGACATGATCAGCCGGAAGCTCGTCAAAACCGTCTCGTTCCCCGCCCGCAGCAAGCCGCACATGCTGCGTGTGTCTCCCGATGGGAAGGAGGTGTGGGTGCAGACAGCCGAAGCGAACACGAACGTGGTTCTCGGCGCTGATGACCTGTCGGTGCTCTCGACCGAACCGACCGGGAGCTCGCCTGTGACGAACGCGTGGACGCCCGACCGGCGATACTCGATTATCACCAACAGCAAGGACACCGTCGCCCAAGTGTTCGATGCGAGAACGTTCAAAGAGGTGAAGCGATTGACCATCGGCCAGGGCGGCACCAACATTGGGTTCAGCAAGGACGGCAAAACCGCATTCATCGCCGTAACCGGCGCGAACTCCGTGGCCGTCATCGATGTGCAGAAGCTGGCGCTCGAGAGCCAGATCAAGGCGGGGAAGGAACCTCAGGGGCTGATCGTCCGGTAGTCGTCGGCGGGGGCGGTCACGACCATGACCCGCTCGGTCGCTCGTGTCATGTGCCACCTCGTCCAGCGGTCACGGCGTCAGGGCGGCTGACCGGAGTCCGATTTGCGGAAGCGTCAATGCGAGGCCTGCCGTCCTTTCATCATTCATCGGTTGATCCTGTTAGCACTCTGGCCTGGCGGCACTGCCACGCCGTCGCGATCAGGAGCGCCGCGCCAAAGAGAAATGGAGTGGAGAGGTCCACGGCATCAGCAAGGGCGCCCATCACCAGAGGGCCCAGGATCTGGCCACTATCCGTCATCATGCGGAGCCAGCCGATCGCCACTCCTAGCAAAGGTGGCGGAACCTGATCGCCGATGAGGGCCGTCGGGAGGGCGGCCACGAAGCCCGCGGCGGCGCCGATCGCCAGGCTCCAGAGGCCGAGCGCCCCGGGATGCCTCAAGAACGTCAGGCTCCCGAGCAAGGCGGCATAGCTCAGCAAGCCGGGAATCAACACGCGCATGCGGCCCCAGCGGTCCGAAACACTGCCCCCGAGCCAGAGCGCCAGCAGTCGGCCGAGCACGTTCAGACTGACGAGGAACCCGACGGTTTCCGGGCCCACGCCTCCCCGGTCGACCAAGTAGAGAGGAAAGAGGAAGACAAGAACACCGGTCTGAATGGCGATCAACACCGCATTGGTCAGGCCCATGAGGAGCACACCGGGCGTGCGAAGTACCGCCCCAAGGAGGCGCTGGTCGCGCGATTTTCGCGGTGCCCTCGACTGGTGGGCGGCCAGCGACGCCCAACGTCCCACCGTGACGGCCGCCACCAGCATGCAAGCCGCCTCGAATACGAACGGGCTGGCCACCCCGGCCCCCTGATACAGCCAGCCGCCGCCCGCGCTTCCTAGTAGCAGCCCTGATGTTTCGCTCATCAACAACACGCTGACCGCCCGCCCACGCCGCTGCGCGGCCGGGAGATTGACTACGCTCGTGGTCGCGACCGTTGCGAACATAGCCCAGCCCACTCCGCTCAGAGCGCGCAAGCCTAGGAAGACGCCGTAGGTCGAGGTCAGCACGCTGGCGACATCGATGAACGCGATCAACAGAAGGCCCCAGATCATCAGCGATCGCCCGAGACGGTCCAGCAGGTATCCGGTCGGCAGGCTGACGATCCACTTCCCGGCGCCGAAAACGACCGGGATCAACGTCACCATGCTGTAGGTCGCGGCGAAAGACCGTTGGAGGTAGAGCGGCAATGAGGGACGAAGCACGCCCTGGCCGAGGTTGAACAAGAACGCCGCAGCAAGCACCGCGACCGGCAGTCGCGGCTCCTGCCCACCGCGAGGTGAAGTCACCCGGTGCCTTCGGGCGCGTTCATGTGTGCCGGGCTCGACGACTGGGCGGGCGGATAGCAGCGTTCTCAACCTCCAGACATCGGCACGCCCCTGTTTGACGCCCGCGCGGCGACGTCAGCAGTCGGCGCGACACTTGTTCGAGCTGTTGCTGGAGCAGCTTGAGCGCAGCGATCTGGTGCTGCACGGCAGAGAGCTGCTCGCGCACCAGCGCGAGCAGACGAGGACGGAGAGCCGGACACGGCCCACCGTCCAGAGTGATCGTCAGTGCCTTGAGGTCCTGGAGGGGCAGGCCCAACGCGCGGGCCCGACGGATGAAGCGCAGACGCTGCACGCCGGGCTGACCGTACTGCCGATAGCCCGACGCGGTGCGGCTCGGTGTCGGCAACACCCCAATCTGTTCGTAGTAGCGAATGGTCTTCGCGGCCACGCCAGTGGACTTGGCGACCTGACCGATGGTGAGCGCTTGCGCCATCGGCGCACCTCCTTTTCCAAATGTCGCGGCTACGATAGACCTTCCAGCGGCGGGAAGGTCAAGCGGGAGCGCACGCAGCAGGGCAACACAGCTCGGCACGCAAGGGACGGCGAGCCATCATCGCTCGAGTCCTACTTGGGCCGCGGGGCGTGCGTCGGGTTGAGGTAGTTGACGCTCAAAGGCCCAATCCCATGCTCCTGGATGATCGTCTCTTCGCTCGTCCAGCCGTAATGATGAATCGATGCCGGCATCTCGAAAATGCTGCCGGCAGGGAGCACCTTGCCTGCGCCGGTGTCCAGCTCCTCGCCGAACCCCATGTTGAATGTGCCCGAGATCACGGTCACCATCACTTTCACCGGGTGCCAGTGCGGCGGGATCCGGTAGTTGGCCGGAAATTTCAGGCGCACGATGAATGGACCGGGTTTGTCGAACGCCCCCTCGATCACGGCCATGCGTGCACCAACCGGTAGGGCTCGAGGCCCGGCGATCCAGTTGAGCTCGGCCGGCGTGAGTCTGAGAACGTTGTCGCCGCGGCCGGTCATCCAATGTGCGGTCTGCGCCTCTTGCGCTCGTGCCCCCGATCCGGTGATCGAGCTGACCGTGATCATGAAAATGGTCACTGCAGCTCTCGGAAAGAACGTTTTCATGTGCCGCCCTCCTTGGGTTTTTGACCTGAGGAGAGTGTGCGCACCCCGAGTGAGCGGCGTATGTCACAAATGTTACGGGTGTGGTTTTCAGGCCTCGGTTACACCATCGTGCAGTGCTACGGCTCGTCGATGTCTTCGAACAGCTGCCTGAGGCTGGTGAGGTCCGGAATGCGGATGAGCTCTCTACTGAGGCGGATCACTCCTGCACTGGCGAGGCTCTTCAGGCTCCTCGAGACATGGACGCGAACCGTGCCGAGAAGGGACGCGATCTCCTCCTCGCGCAGGCTCTCTCGCCGCAGACACACGTCCTTGCCATTGCGCACGCCCTGCACGAGGGCCATCTCGTAGAGCAGTTTCGCCAGGCGCGCGGTCACACTCTTCAATGACAGATCCTCGGCAAGCCCCGCCAGACTCTGCAGTTGATCGCCGGCGGCGGAGACCAACCACAGCGCGAACGATGGATGCTCGCGAGCAAGCTGCTTCACCGTGTCGATATCAACGACATACAACCTGGTCTCGGACATGGTGGTCGCCGTGACGATGTGCTTGCCGGCCTTGAAGGCCGATGTCATACAGAAGGCGTCTCCGGAACGTTCGAACACCTTCAGAATCTGTTCGCGCCCCGCGGCGTTCGCGCGATAGCACTTCACTTTGCCAGTTTCCAGAATGTAAAGACTTCGACACGGCTCCCCTTCCATAAAGATCAGTTGATCGCGTCCGAGGCTCAGACCTCGCCAGCGGGCACGAATCGCCGTGCGTATATTTGGAGCGAGCTCCCGAAGCATCGTCTCCGACGTACTCATCCGGTCCGCCGATCCCTCAACTCGTGAGGCGGTGATAATCTCGCAGCTCTTTGATCTTGTTCCCGACAAACTCGACGACCTCGGGTCCGCATGCGGACACGATACGCCCGCTCTTCGCATGTGTCCCATGAAACGCCGTCTCCGCCATTCCGGTTACCCCGTGTCCGATGACGGCGTTGATGTCGCAACGCCCATCCGGAAACAGCGCGAATTGCACCGCATAGAATTTCCGAACCTGCTCAGGCCCCTCGTGGCGTGTGCCGGACATATCCAGGATGATGGGGTCGTCAACGAAATGCGCCATGACCGCCTCGATATCGTGCCGATTGAAGGACTCCACATAGGATCGCAGGGTCTGCTCTTGGGGCGTCGTCATATCCGACTGCTATGCCACCATCCGCCGCAACGCTCCGGCGACACCTCCGCTGCGACACAAGCACCAGCGGCGCCAGCCGCCTGTCTCGGGATCCTGAGTTGCTCGAGGCACGGGCGCATCGGCGACACAGAGAGCCGATAGCTTCTCGATGAAGGTTTGCGGGGCGCGAACCGGCCGCGCCGCGTCGGTCATTAAGGCGCCGGTTACCTCAGCAGTGGCCACCACACGCTGACTCCCGGCCTCGCGGATCTCCTGGACCCACAGCGATCGGGCACCTCGAATCTCCCGTATATACGTGATGATCTCCAGTGTTTCACCGGCCCGGGCGGGCGCACGGTATTTGATGGACAGGTCGGCAGCGAAGATCAGATACCCCTGTCGCTGCATTTCTCCCAGCGAGAGACCAACGGCCTCGAGGGCCTCGATACGTGCCGTCTCGAAATAATGCGCGTAGTTTGCATGGTTCACGTGGCCGTACGAGTCGACTTCGTAGTGGCGTACTTTCAGACGCCATAGCGCCGGCTCTCCCATCGCATGTCCTCCTCTAGGGCGACGTTTGACGCGGCGACCGCACCTACACGCGCAACCGACGGCCTTCCTCGTCGAGTAGGCGCGCGAAGGCTCGTGCGGTCGCGCTCAATTCCCGTGAGTCGTTGTGGATCACGTGGAAGTGTCGCTGGATGCGGAGCCCGCTCAAGCGCAGAGCGTGCAGCCGCCGTGCGGCGAGCTCTCCGCGGATGGCATAGGTCGAGACGAATGCGACGCCCAGCCCCGCGATGACGCCCTGCTTGATCGCCTCGGTGTGCCCGAGTTCCATCCCAGTTCGCGGCGCGATACCGGCCTGCTGGAGCGCCCGCTCCATGACCCGACGGGTGGCCGACCCTTCCTCGCGGAGGAGCATCGGCTGTTCCTCCAGCCGGGCGGGTGCAAGCTGACGCCGCCCTGCCCACGGATGGCGCGATGGGACGATGAGCATCAGCTCGTCGACGAGTCCAGCGGCGAGGCATCGCTCCCCTGGCCCCAGCTCGTGGCCACCGACGATGCCAAGATCTACCTCGCTGGCGCGGACGCGCTCTTCGATCAGGCGAGAATTTCCGATCTCCAGACGCAGCTCGACGCCGGGGTGACGAGCGCGAAACAAGCCGACCACGGCTGGCAAGAGATAGATGCCGGGGGTCGTGCTGGCGCCGATGATGAGGGAGCCACGCTTGAGGCCGTCGATCTCCTCGATGGCCCTTCGGCCGTCGGCAACCGTCGAGATGACTCGCGCGGCGTAGGCTTCGAACACCCGCCCGGCCTCGGTCGGCGAAGTCCGGCCTCCGCGGCGCCGAGCGAACAGCCGCGTACCCAGTTCCCGCTCGAGTTCGGCAACGTGCTCGGACAGCGTTGGCTGCGACAGGTTGATGCGGCGGGCCGCGCTACTGAAGTTTTGCTCCCGTGCGATCGCCAGGAAGACCTGCAGCTGCTTCAGCGTCATTCGGGTTTTCCCTATCGATTCGATCCAAACATCGTATTGGACCCTATAGCAGTGCGGGGCGTATCACAAGAGCGAAAGGAGGCTCGTATGATCTTCCGCCAGTTCCTCGCTCCGAAGACCGGGTGCGCCAGCTACCTGTTCGGCTGAAGCGGCGCCGCTGCGTGCGCTGTGGTGGATCCACAGCAGGATATCGAGCCGTATCTCGAGGCCGCCGCTCAGAAAAACATGCGCATCACGCACATCTTCGAGACCCACGTGCAGGCCGACCATGTCTCCGGCGCGCGGGCGCTCGCGAATGCGACTCGGGCGCCCATCTTGTTACACGCTTCGGCCGGCGTGCGGTTCCCCCACGTGCCCCTTGTCGACGACGAGGACCACGAGATGGGCAACGTCCGCGTCACCGTGCTCCACACACCAGGCCATACGCCGGAGGGGGTGTCCTTTCTCGTCACTGATCGGACGAGAGCATCCGAGCCGTGGTTCATCCTCACCGGCGATACGTTGTTCTCGGGCGGCGTGGGTCGGCCAGATCTCCTTGGCGATGGCTCGCAGACGGCGCTCGCTGAGCAACTCTACGAGAGCCTGTACGGCAAGCTACTTAAGCTGCCGGATCATATCGAGGTCTATCCGGCGCACTTCGGCGGGGCCGCCTGCGGCAAGGGCCTCAGCGGCAAGCCAGCCTCGACGATCGGCTTCGAGCGCCGCTTCAACCCGGCTTTACAGTTCACCTCGAAGACCGAGTTCGTGCGGTTCGTGCTGAACTGTAAAGCCGGG
>Ga0209470_1002863_pt1 | contig 12070 bp, 8 predicted proteins | sample GraSoiAngelo_125_FD_185882 | JGI IMG/M metagenome (GOLD analysis project Ga0209470, IMG submission 185882) | Grasslands soil microbial communities from the Angelo Coastal Reserve, California, USA - 14_0927_05_40cm (SPAdes) (version 2) | ecosystem: Environmental > Terrestrial > Soil > Grasslands ... | reverse complement strand
TTTGGTTCCACTCCACCAGTTCTTCATTCGGAATTTCACGTTCGTAGTACCACTTCAGACCGAGGGGTTCCTCGCTCAGAATGGTCGTCTTGAAACTTCGCCACGCCTGAATCTCAAAGTAATCGAGCGGCCCGCCATGAGAGCGGAGACGGTGGGGAGTACCTGGGGGAAAATAGACGAGCGTGCCGGGTTCGATCTCTTTGAAGTCGTTTTCCACTTCAACGACGCCGCGGCCTTTAAAGGTCATGTAGCAATGCGCCGCGCCTTCCGGGTTGGCATCAGTGCCTCGGTGCACGTGATATGGAGAAGAGCCGCCCTCCTTGTAGTGCATCTCTCCTGCCTGGATGGCATTCGTGGGCGTTAGCCTCGTTCCATCACGAAGCCTGACGCTGGACTCGGCGCAGAATCGGCGGATACGACCGCCACTAGCGTCACTCAATGCGCGAAGCGTTTGCCTGTTGAAGAAATATCCAGGTCCTCCCGGTAGTCCGGCTTCAACGGCCGCAGGAGGCTTCGGCACGATCATGTGCAGCAGTTCGAGATTCGAACCCGACGCTTCAAATCGAGCTGATTCCGATGGTCCGAGAAGCACGCCTGCCCCTTCCTCGGCATCATGAAGCTGATTGTTGAAACGAATGATGCCCTTAGTGGGACTCGCTATGACATACACGAGGTGGTAATCGTTCGCAGCCGGCACATCGAGTCTCCGGCCGGCAAAGATCGTTCTCTTATAGACCGTCAGATTCCTGGAACCACAGTAGCCGGGGCTGCAAAGAGTTACCTCGGTCCCGGATTCAACTCGCCTGGCCTCAGCAGTATTCGAATTGACTATCGTGAGGTCGCTGATACTCGCCATGTTTCGACACTCCTTAACAGGATGCGGGAAAGCTGCGATCGCGGACTATATCACGCCGCCAGGACTTTTCCCTTCGTTTCCGGAAGAAGGAAAGCGGCGATCGCCATCGTTGCGTAGGCAATGGCGGCGAACACACCGATCGCGCTACCCAACGACATCGATGCGGAGAGATATCCGACCAGCGTTGGAAAAAGCGCGCCCGTTGCTCGTCCAAGGTTATAGGCGAAGCCCTGACCGACACCGCGCACACGCGTTGGGAAATGCTCAGTGTAGAACGCCCCCATCGCGCTGAATACGCCGGAGGCGAAAAAACCCAGCGGGAAGCCGAGCACCAGCATGGCGCTGTTGCCAAACGACAGGCTTGTATAGGTCACCACGACAATAGCGGCTCCGATCGCGAATACAAGAAACGTTAGTCTCCTGCCGATACGATCCGCAAGGAAACCACCGCTTAAATAGCCGCAAAAGGAACCGCAGATCAGTACGGCCAAATAGCCTGTGGAGTCCAGGACTGAAAGTCCTCGCTCGGAGCGGAGATAGGTGGGAAGCCACGTCATGACGGCGTAATACCCTCCCTGGGCGCCCGTGCCCAGCAAGCCGCCTAAGAGTGTGATCCGGAGCAGCGGAGGTTTGAAGATCTCGAAGAATGTGGGCCGTTCTCCATGCACAGCCAGTTGTGCTCGCGATTCAAGGTATACCGGCGGCTCTTCCACGTACCGGCGAACGAAAAACACAAAAACCGCAGGCGCGATGCCGAACATAAATAATGCCCGCCACGCGGTCGCGACCGGCAAGAACGTGAAAAAGATGGCGTAAAGAAGCGTTGCCATTCCCCATCCCACCGCCCAGCCCCCTTGCATCATACCCAACGCTTTCCCCCGATGTTCGGCGCGGATGGATTCGCCCAGGAGAACGGCTCCCGCGGCCCACTCACCGCCGAAACCAAGCCCCAGAAGCGCGCGAGCGGCGAACAGTTGCTCGTAGTTCTGCGCAACGCCTGAAAGAAAAGTAAAGATCGCAAACCACAGGATCGCAACCTGCAACGTCCGGACCCGCCCAAACCGATCGGCAACCCAACCTGCGAGCCAGCCGCCGAGCGCCGACGCCAGCAGCGCCGCGGTGCCAAGCACGCCGGCGTCGGCGCGCGTGATTCCCCAGGACGCGATGAGCGCGGGAATGACAAAGCTGTACATTTGAACATCCATCGCGTCCAGCGCCCAGCCGCCGGCACACGCGCCGAACGCGCGCCGTTCCCGGGGAGCGAGATCCCAAACCCATGCAAATGCGCTTTTGCGCTTAAAGGCTGCGGACTCGGCCGTATTAGCTCGCATATTTTCCGGACAGGAGGCTTCCGGCGTTCGGAACACAGGTTTTGAGGCCGAGCCGTTCAAGCATTTGGTGCGTAGTGCACACGGCAGCAGAAACGACGGGCAGGCCGCATTCCTTTTCGACAATCGGAATCGCGGCCAGGGAAGGCATTTGAACACACGAGGAAAGGACCAGGGCATCGACGCCGTCTAATCGCAGGTCACGATGAACCTCAATCAGCGCCATCGGGTCCACCTGTCCTACCTCGACGTTATCTGCAATTTCGAGCGAGACGTAGTCGGATACCTGAATGCCCTCCGCTTCGATGTAATCCACAACCAGCTTTGTGAGCGCGTTCAGGTACGGCGCGACCAGCGCAATTTTTTTTGCTTTGAGGGCGTTCAGTCCGGCAATGAGTGCGCCCGCGCTGGTGACGACGGGCACGTCGTGGCCTTCCTTCACGCTGATATCGTGCAATTTCTGTTCGGACGTCCGGTGATAGCCTTTTCCCATGCTCATAATGGCCACAAGGCAGGCATAGCCCAGAATATCGACGCATGCATCGGCCAGTTCCACTGCGCAGCGGCCGGAATCGGCATCCATCGCTTCGAGTTCCTCTTTGGTGACGTTCTTCATGCGCATCCGGCTGGAATGAAATGTAAACCGTTCCGGCTCGGTAGCTTCACGCGCGCGAAGCATGGCAGGAATTTCCGTTTCCATCGTGGTATTGGAGCTGGGGACAATCTGGCCTATTCGATAGGTTTCTTTTCTGGTTTCCACAGCGGGATTGTACCATTGCTCTCCTAAGTCGGGACGGGTGCACTATTGACATAACATCGCATCCGGTGTGAAATTCCCAAACATCTCAAAGGAGAGCAGAGTGGCGGTCTATCGAGCCGGGTGCGTCGTTTCGTTAGTTCTGTTGGGAATGGTCCTGAGCGGCATTCCGGCCTTTGCTCAGGTGGATTTCTCCGGTGAATGGTCACCCCGATTTTATGAAGACGAACCCGAACGCGTTCCGGGTCCGGAACTGGGTGACTACCTGGGACTTCCAATCAATGATGCAGCCAGAGAACGCGCGGATACGTGGGCAGCGTCAATCCAGAGTATGCCGGAATGGCAGTGCCGGCCGCATTCGGCCGATTACATCTGGCGCGGTCCCTCGCAGCTTCGCATAACGAAGGAAGTGGACCCCGTGACGCGGCAGATCACTGCGTTTCATGCGGAATGGCTGCGTTCCGTTGATAACATTTATTACCTGGATGGACGCCCGCACCCCTCGGCCAACGCGCCTCACACGTGGGGCGGTTTTGCGACGGCGAAGTGGGATGGCGACATGTTGACGATCAAGGTGAGTCATCTCAAAGAAGGATACGTTCGCCGCAACGGCGTTCCGCGCAGCGATCTCGCTACCGTGACCGAGCATTGGATGCGTCATGGTAATTGGTTGACGGTGGTCACGATCGTGGAGGATCCCGTTTATTTGACTGAACCATTCGTTCGGAGTACAGATTATGAATTAGACGAGCATCAACTCGTCGCTCCATATCCATGCGATGTGGTTGAGGAAGTCGAGCGAGGGAAGAACGTGGTGCCTCATTTCTTGCCCGGCACCAACCCGTCCCTCAAGGATTTTGCAGTCGCTCACAATCTCCCGGAAGAAGCAACGCGGGGCGGGGCGGCTACAATGTATCCGGAATATCGATCGAAATTGGCTACAATGCCTACGGTTGGGAAGAAATAACTATTGGAGATTGCAAACTGGAAGTTTTTTCATTTCTAAATTTCAGATGAAGCAATCTCGAATTTGCAGATTTGTGTTTCTCAGGAGGAAACATGAAGGCTCGATGGATTCTTTTAGTGGTTGCTCTGGCGGCGCTGATGTCGGGAATTCAGCTTTATGCGCATCATTCCTTCGCAGCGACCTACTTCGAAGACAAGCAACAGACGGTTGAAGGCGATCTGGTTCAGTTCTTATTCCGCAATCCACATTCTTTCGTCCATGTGGAAGGCAAGGACGAGAAGGGAGAAACCGTTCGATGGGCTATCGAATGGGGCGGGGGCGGCCAGCTTGGGCGTCAGGGCGTCACTCGCGAAACGCTGAAACCCGGCGACCATGTCGTCATTGTCGGCAACCCCGGGCGGAATCCGGATGATCATCGTCTTCGCATGCTTCGTTTGAAGCGGACCTCCGATGGTTGGACATGGGGCGGTCGTCCGGGCGAGTCGTTTGACTAAACGGAGCGCCTGCGTCGCTGTTTTCCTTCTGTTCCGGACGATTCCCGAAGGCGTGCAGGCGCAGCGCGGCCGCCCTCAGGCGGCCGCGAATGTGCCGGCAAAGGCATCGGCGCCGATCGATCTGACGGGCTACTGGGTTTCCCTTGTCACGGAAGATTGGCGCTGGCGCATGGTCACGCCGGCCAAAGGTGATTATCCCAGCATCCCCCTGAACGAAGCCGGTAAGCGTGTCGCTAATGAGTGGGATCCTTCCAAGGACGAAGCCGCCGGCGAACAATGCAAGTCTTACGGCGCCGGCAACATCATTCGTCAACCTGGACGTCTTCACATCACCTGGGAGGACGACGACACGCTTCGCGTGGATTTTGACGCGGGAACGCAAACGCGACTCTTGCACTTCGGAGACTGGCGCGCCCCGAGTGGTCCTCCAAACTTGCAAGGCGATTCCATTGCCCAATGGGAATTTGCAGGTGGAGGCGGCGGACGTGGACAAGCCAATCAAGCCCGAGGCGGGGATCTAAAGGTGGTCACGACTCATATGCGGCCTGGCTATTTGCAGAAGAATGGTGTGCCCTATAGCGGAACCGCAATCGTGACGGAGTATTTCCACCGCGCCGACGAAGAGAACGGAGACTCGCTGCTGATCGTCACCACGATTGTGGAAGACCCGCAGTATCTCACGCGCCAGTTTGTCCGCAGCACGCATTTCAAGAGACTTCCGGATGCTTCCGGCTGGAATCCACAACCCTGTACGGTTCGCTAGGTATTGCTCGTTCACCCTCACCCGGCGCGCCAGCCCGCTAGCTGTCGCGTCGCCCTCTGCCCGGAGAAGGTCCAATTACACCTCGATCGAGAACGGTGTGAAGTCCGTACCGATATCGTAGTAGTCCTCCTGCTCGGCGCGCTTGAGGAATCCGACGACTCGATATGTGAAGGGTGTCACCATTGCTTCCCACAGGACTTTGATGATGTAGTTGCTAACCATCACTGTGAGCACCAACTGGTTTTCCCACACGCCCAGGAAGGCGAGCGGATAGAAAACAAGCGAGTCCACCCCTTCGCCGACAATCGTGGATCCGATCGTCCGCGACCAGAGAAATCGGCCGCTCGTCAAAATTTTCATCTTCGCCAGAACGTAGGAATTGGCAAATTCACCAACAAAGAAAGCTGCCAGCGAAGCGAATACGATTCGTGGTGTTTGGCCGAACACGGTTTCGTAAGCGCGTTGATCGTTCCAACCTATCGCCGGAGGCAAGGTCAGAACGACCCAGCTCATAAAAGACGCAAATACAATGGCGCCGAAGCCGGCCCACACCACTTTACGCGCGCGTGCGTAACCGTATACCTCCGTAAGGACGTCATTGAAGATGTAACTGATGGGGAAGAATAGGACGCCCGCTCCAAATGTGAGTCCCCAGACAGTACAAACCTTTGCAGCGCCGATGACATTTGAGCACAGCAAAACTGTCACGAAAAGGGCCATCACCAGGTCATAGTATTTGTAGAGCCGGCGGCGGATCTGAGACATGCATCACTCCAAAAAAGGCCTATCGTAGCATGCTTATTCCCCGTCTGCGCCTTCGCTTCGCTCGGCGCATCCACTTTTAAGGCTTCGCCCTATCGGGCTCGCGCTTCGCGCCCTCCTCTGCGAGGAGGGGACTAGAGGCTATGCTGCGATATCGCGTTTCAGTGAAACGAGCTTGAAAAGGTCAGAACGTGTCAGAAACCCGAGCAGTAGGCCGTTTCGAACGATCGGAGCTTTGCTGCAGTTTCGAGTCAGCAGGGTGCGGAGGGCGTCTGTCGCATCGAGATTGGGATCGAGTACGCAGTAGGTGGAAGGGTCCGAGAGATACGCACCAATCCTGGTAGTAGGCCAGTCGCCAGGGGGCACGCCCTTCATCGAGCGCACATCGACTACTCCCACGAACCGCCCGGACTCCAGTACTGGAAAGACTCGGTAATGGTAGTGAAATACGTACTCGTTTATAAAATGCGCGATCGTCATCGAAGTCTCGACGGCAACCGGCGGAGCCATGATTTCGCGTAACTTCATGTCCCGTAATCCGAACCGTAGCTCGAAGGACCGATATTCATTTTCAGCCGAATTCTTCAAAAATAATCCGATCAGCACCAGCCATACACCAGGAATAACGTGCATCGTGATGGCGGAGGCGAATCCGAGCGCGATTAGCGTCATTGCGAAAATCCGGCCTATACGTGCGGCAGATTTTGTCGCCTGAGCGAGATTTCCTTTGCGGTGCCAAAGATAGGAACGCAGCACGCGGCCGCCATCGAGCGGAAAGCCAGGGATCAAATTGAAGATAGCCAGCAGGAAGTTGACATGGTATATGTACCGAAGCATCTCGACAACGATCCGGCTCACCGCCCCGGTAGCAAGTACGGCCAGGCTCAAGAACAGGGCACCCAGGCCCATGCTGGCTAGAGGCCCAGCAATCGTGGTTAGAAATTCCGGTCTTGCTCCGGCCGGCTGCATCTGTTCCATCTCCGAGACCCCGCCGAAAATAAACAGGGTGATTCGCCGGACAGGAATTCCAAGGCGGCGAGCAACGACACAGTGACTCAGTTCGTGCAGGAGCACGCAGCCGAAGAAGGCCAGCGCACTAATAGAACCCGCCAACCAATATGTGTATTTGGGGTAATCAGGAACTTGGAGGGGAAAATACCCGGCCGATAGCGTCCAGGAAAATAAAATAAACGCAATAAACCATGACTTGTCAATACGTACACGTATGCCGCCGAGGGAAAACGCGTTGAATGCAGGCACTGCCCCCTCCGCTAGATTTGATGCAAGGGAGTAGCCACAGTATTCAATTAGAAATGAGTTGCCGCAGGACGTACTGCAAGATGCCGCCGTGCTGGTAGTACTGAACCTCGTAGGGCGTGTCGATTCGAGTAACGGCCTGAAAGGTCTTTTCCTTGCCGTTCTCTGCCCGTGCGCGGACACGCACGAGCATGCCGGGCTCAATGCCCCTCGCAACGCCATCGATATCGAACGTTTCGAAGCCCGTGAGGCCAAGAGTCGCGGCGTTTTCTCCTGCTCTGAACTGCAAAGGAAGCACTCCCATACCGACCAGATTGCTGCGGTGAATCCGTTCGAAGCTTTCCGCGATTACGGCTTCGATACCTAGCAACCGAGGGCCCTTGGCAGCCCAGTCTCGAGATGATCCCGAACCATACTCTTTGCCGGCCAGAACCACGAGAGGCACACCCTCGTTCCGATACTGCATCGCCGCCTCGTAGATGGTTGTTTGTGTCTTATCCGGCAAGTGAATGGTCCATCCGCCTTCGGTTCCAGGCGCCATCTGATTTCGCAGCCGGACGTTCGCAAACGTACCGCGCATCATGACTTCATGGTTGCCGCGGCGTGCTCCGTATGAATTAAAATCTTTCGGAGCGACGCCGTGCTCGATCAGGTATTGACCAGCGGGACTATCGATCGCAATAGAGCCGGCGGGAGAAATATGGTCGGTGGTAACAGAGTCTCCGAGCACCGCCAGGACGCGGGCTGCACCGATATCTCTTGGCGGCGGAGCGTTCCAGGACATGTTTTCAAAATATGGCGGACGTTTGACATATGTCGAACTGGGATCCCACTGGAAGAGCTCGCCCGAGGGAGCGTCGATCATCTTCCATCGCTGGTCGCCTTCAAGAGATTCCACGTAGGCCTTGTGGAACATCTCGGCCCGAATCGACGAATTGATCGCCTCCATGACTTCTTTTTGCGTCGGCCAGACATCGCGCAGATAGACAGGCTTTCCGCTTTTGTCGCTGCCGAGCGGCTCGGTTTCCAGGTCGATGTCCATCTTACCCGCGAGCGCGTATGCCACCACGAGCGGAGGCGAGGCCAGATAATTCGCCCGCACCAGGGGGTTGATCCGGCCTTCAAAATTGCGGTTTCCGCTGAGAACGGCGACCACAACCAATCCGTTGTCTTTCACCGCAGAAGCAACCGGCTCGGGAAGCGGGCCGCTGTTGCCGATGCAGGTTGTGCAGCCGTAGCCCACGAGATGGAACCGCAGCTTCTCAAGGTACAGCATCAACCCTGTTTCTTTGAGGTAATCCGAAACGACTCGTGAGCCGGGCGCGAGACTCGTCTTGACCCAGGGCTGTACTGTGAGTCCGCGCTCGACCGCCTTTTTTGCGAGAAGGCCTGCGGCTAGCATTACGGAAGGATTCGATGTGTTGGTGCAGCTCGTGATGGCGGCAATCACAACGGACCCGTCTCCGACGCTGTATTGGTTTCCATTGTCGGATACCTTAACGCTCGATACGTTCTTCGTCTGTTTCGCCGCCATCGAAGGCAGCGCTTCTCGAAAAGCCTGTTTCGCTTTTTTCAATGGCACTCGATCCTGCGGCCGGCGAGGTCCAGCGAGGCTCGGCTCTACCGACGTCAAATCGAGTTCGAGCGTGTCGTTGAAGATCGGATCGGCCGTTGTTTCCGTGCGGAACAGCCCTTGAGCTTTCGCATAGGTCTCGACAAGCTCGATGTGGCTCGGCTCGCGTCCAGTGAGCTTCAGATAATTCAATGTTTCCGAATCGATCGGAAAGAAACCGATTGTCGCGCCATATTCGGGGGCCATATTGCCGATCGTGGCGCGATCGGCGAGGCTTAAGCTTGAAAGACCGGGGCCGTAGAACTCGACGAACTTCCCAACCACGCCTTTTGTGCGAAGCATTTGCGTAACCGTGAGCACAACGTCCGTGGCAGTCGTTCCCTCCCGCATACGTCCGCTCAGCTTGAAGCCAACAACCTGGGGAATCAGCATGGATAGAGGCTGCCCCAGCATGGCCCCTTCCGCTTCGATGCCGCCGACACCCCAACCGACGACGCCAAGGCCATTGATCATCGTCGTATGCGAATCAGTTCCAACCAGTGTGTCTGGGTAGGCGCGCGGACGCCCACTCCTGTGCTCGACGAATACGGTCTTCGCGATGTATTCGAGATTCACCTGGTGGCAGATTCCAACATCGGGTGGCACCACATGGCAATTTTGAAATGCCTTCTGTCCCCATTTGAGAAAGACGTATCGTTCACGGTTGCGTTCCAACTCACGGTCGGCGTTGAAGGCGAACGCAGCAGGACTACCATACTGATCGACTTGTACGGAATGATCGATGATCAGGTCGACCTGCTGGAGCGGATTAATCCGTTTCGGATCGCCGCCCATCTGCTTGATGACGTCCCGCATCGTGGCAAGATCTACAATCGCCGGAACGCCCGTGAAATCTTGCATCAGGACGCGTGCCGGACGAAATGCGATTTCTTTTTCCAGGCGCCTCGCAGCGGGCGAGGACACCAGCGCGCCGATGTCATCAGCCGAAACGGTCTGCCCGTCTTCAAAGCGAAGCAGATTTTCCAGCATTACCTTCAGCGAAAACGGGAGTTTCGATACCTCACCGGCACCAGACTTCTCCGCGTTCTCCAACGAGAAGTACTCGAATTCAACACTTCCTACTTTCAACATCGACTGCGAATTGAACGTGTTCATAAGACTAAAATTTTAGTTTGAAACCGTAGCGGCGGTCTACGACGCGACTGAAACGCCGAGGAACCTGCCGATAAAGTACGTAACGGCCGCCGCTACGGTCCCGATGCCAAGCATCCGGAATCCGCTGAAAAACAGATTGCGGCCGGTGAAGACCGAGACGACGCCGCCGAGGATGAACAGGCCGGCTCCGCATACGACAGCGCTTGTGACGAACGCAGCACTGCCGGAAAGCAGAACGTATGGAATGACCGGAATGACGGCCCCCGTAGCAAACGCAACAAAGGAGCTTGCTGCAGCAAGCCAAGGAGATCCTCCCAATGCTGCCGGATCCAGTCCGAGTTCCTCTCGCGCAAGCGTCTCGATTGCCGAGCCGGGATTCGACAAAATACGGTCCGCCAGTTCCTCCGCCTGGCCGCTTGGAACTCCTTTGGCTTGATAGATCAACGCCAGCTCCTCTTTTTCTTCTTCAGGCGACATTTCCAGTTCCTGGCGCTCTACCGCAATCTGCTGCTCATAGAGTTCGCGCTGCGATCGCACCGAAACATATTCGCCGGCGGCCATGGAAGAAGCGCCCGCCAGCAGGCCGGCGATTCCCGCAAGCAGAACGAACCGCGGTTCGGCGGTCGCACCTGCAATTCCCATCACCAGACTGAAGTTTGAAAGCAGTCCATCATTAGCGCCGAAGACCGCAGCGCGCAAGCCGCCCGCATAAAGCGTGCGGTGCCATCCTTCAAGATCGAGAATCGATTCAGGCCGGTCCTGGCCGCGCCGCTGCATCGCGCGCAGCGCGCGCATATGACTGCGTTCCTCAGCGGGAATGCCACGGGCCTCAACCTGGCCTCTGTAGACGTCCTGGTCTCGAGATTCCAGTCCTGTGACGACGGGCAGTAAGTGCTGAGTTCCGAAACGTCTCGAAAGCCAGCCCAGTAAAAGAATGCGCCAGCCCGGCGTGTATACGGGCACAGGAGCCTGGTTGTTCCGCAACAACCTTGCCCATCGTGCCGCGTGGCGCTCTTCGGCTTTCGCAAGCTTTTCGAAAATTTCGGCTCGCGCCGGATCTTTTTCGGCTTTCGCAAGCGCGCGATACAGGGCAATTCCATCCTGTTCGCGAAGGAAATTGTCCTCGTAACGACGAAGATCTTGCTCGGACGGCTTCACAAGAAAATCTACGACAGTGCAAGTTTAACCCGGCGGTTGAGCTCAGCGTCGGGTTTCGATAAGGCCAGACTTCTGGGCAATGGTATGTGCTTCAAGCCGAATTGTTTTTCACGCAGCCCCTCGTACGCGGAAACACAGTCTAAGTGGACACGGCTGATGCCCCCCGACATGGGGTGCAGTCTCTTCGCCGCTGAAAAGCGAGCGAACAGCGGATTACCGAGATAGACCAGTAAACCGCCGAGCGCTTCGCGGCGGAAACCTTGAATCGCGGTCTGCACCATATGCCCTGCATTATAAAAGTAGCGATAGCACCGGAACAGGAGGTCCTGCAGTTCCGGCCAGCTCAGATTGGGATGGCTCCACGTTGTTGTGGTCCCATCGAAACGATCCAGATTCTGTTCTGTGATCCAGTCCGCTTCCAGGAAACTATCGTATTGCTCAGTTCCGGGAATCGGCGTGAGGATATAAAAGGACGCCTTGTGCGGACGCAGACTCCGGAGCACACCCAGATGTTCGCGAACCGTGCGTATAGAATCTTCCGGGAATCCGATGATGTTTGAAAAATGTGCCAGAACGCCGTATTTGTGGCACAGCTTCACAATGTCGCCGTACGTGGATGGATGATTTTGCGTCTTGTGCACAGCCAGTAACGTTTGCCGGCTAAAGGATTCCACGCCGACGAACATTTCAAAGCAGCCGGCCTTTCCGAGCAGGCTGACCAGTTCCTCTTGCTTTGCGATTTGCGTGTCACACTGCACAAAAAACGGAATATCGATCTTTTCCGCGATCATTTGCTCCAGCAGTTCGTGAGCCTCGGCGTATTTATTGAAATTGTCGGAAGTGAACATCACCATACGAATGCCGGCAGCCTTAGCCCGCCTGAGACTTTCCATTGTCGTTTCGATCGCCTGGCTCCGGATCTGACGGCCTGCGATTTTGATAACTGAACAAAAATTGCAGGTGAAGGGACAGCCGCGGGCAGGATAGATGCCGAGCAACG
>Ga0209470_1002862_pt1 | contig 12071 bp, 11 predicted proteins | sample GraSoiAngelo_125_FD_185882 | JGI IMG/M metagenome (GOLD analysis project Ga0209470, IMG submission 185882) | Grasslands soil microbial communities from the Angelo Coastal Reserve, California, USA - 14_0927_05_40cm (SPAdes) (version 2) | ecosystem: Environmental > Terrestrial > Soil > Grasslands ... | reverse complement strand
TGCTACCGTCGTCGCCCTCAACAAGCGCCGAGCAACTCTCCACCCAATCACCGCAGTTGTAATATGTGACCCTGCCAAATTCCCGAATGGCCGGGCTATGGATATGGCCGCATAGAACGGCATCTACGTGATAGCGTTCCGCATAATGCGCGACAGCAGCTTCGAATTTACCGATGAAGCTGACAGCGTCTTTCACCCGCCGCTTGGCATACGCGCTAAGCGACCAGTACCCTAGACCGAACCGTCGTCTGACGAAATTGATGAGCGGATTCAGCGAGAGCAAAAATTGATAGCCAACGTCGCCGGCGAATGCCAGCCACTTCACGTTTTGCACCACGGCATCCAGTTCGTGTCCGTGAATGATTAAAATGCGTTCTCCACAGGCCGTCACATGAGTGGCGTTCTCCTTGATGTCGATGTTCCCATAAGCACCGAAGAAGCTGGTTACTAGCTCGTCGTGATTTCCCGGAATATAAATTACGCGAGTGCCCTTGCGCGCCTTGCGCAGGATTTTTTGGATGACGTCGTTATGTTGCTGCGGCCAATAAATTCCGCGGCGTAGCGACCAGATATCGATGAGATCACCCACAACGTAAAGCGTCTCGAAGTCGTTCTCGCGAAGAAAATCGAGCAGCGCGGTGGCATTGCAGCCGCGCGTGCCCAGATGCATGTCGGAGATCCAGCCGGTGCGGTAACGCTTGGGCGACGGGTGTTGCTCTGGCGGTTTCCCAAACGAGAAACGCTGTTGAGCCGTGAAAATCTGCGTTGAATCCCTTCTGGGAAAGGTGAACGCTTGCATTCCCGGTCAGGAGCAAGCGTAAGAATCAATTGGCGCTGCTGCAAAAGAATTACTGTTACGTTTGTGTGAACCAAACCCATGGCCCAAGCGAGCGCCGAACAGCGTGATCGAAACGCGGATGGCGAGCCTGCCACAGCTTTTTTTGCGTTAACCGCACTCAATTTTTTTGTCCGATGCTTGAGACTAAATCGACAATCAGAGAGTCGATCTTACGCAAGTCTTTGCGTCGGCCTTTCTCCGGTTTCAGTTTGCGATTGCGAACGACAATCGTCAGATCGCGGATCTCGTGCAGCATTTCCCGAGACACCTGTTCGATCGGTCCATACGACCTTAGTGCCGAAAGGCAGACGAGTAGATCATTTTCGAGACGAGCGATGTATGCCTTAGCAATCGTGCGCAAATCGCGCTGCAGCGTACGAAGTTCAGATTCAAACATCGTCAGCGGTGACGATTCCCGCGATCGTCGGCGAGGGGCTCGTTTGCGCTTCGCCTTTACTTTCATGCGCTGGCTATGATTGCGGTATAATGGAAAGCCCGCCGGGGGAGGCTCTCCCGGCGGGCTTTCGGTAACCTAACCAAGCTGTTCAATGCTCAGAACTTCACGTTCAGGTCAGCAGTGAAGAAATTGTATTGATTCGTTGGATTGATTGCGATGGCGACATTGCTTCCGCCAGTGCCGAGATTGTGATTGTACCACCAGCCGTGGCCGTAGTTCAGGGTGAGGTTGACAGCGGCACTCAGGTTGTATGCCGCTGTGATACCGATGCCGTGAACATTCAATTGACCATTGAACCAATCATCATCGATCAGGTTCGGATCGAGCGCGAACTGCTCGGCGTGTTGATACCAAACGTCTATCTGCCAATCGTTCTTCTTCTTTAATTGGCCGACGCCGAGTCCGAGCGTATACGCGTAGCGCTGACTACCTTGGCCCGGTTGGCCCGCGGCGGTAGCGCGGTCGTCACCTTCTAAATTGGTCGCGAAGTCGCCGAATATCCGCCCCGGCACTCCCCACATTTTCCAGCCGAATTCCGCTGGCATATCGAACACCAATAGGCTGTTGATGCCAGTTTGGTTCTGCGCCAGCGAATCCGCGTTCGTTAAGTGGGGATCACCACCCTGATAGTGCACGTTAAACGTGTCGCCGTTGCCGGTGTAATTGTAGAGGGTTGGCGCCAGTTGGAAGTAAAAGGACTTCGGGAAGTTAAATCTCGCTCCTGCCTGCCACGCAAGCAGGAACGCATCCGCATTCGGGACTAGCTGGGTTCCACCGTTTGCAGTCGTCGTCTTTCTGGCGCCGAGCGGATTCTCCGGATTCGCATCGTCATAAACGAATTGCGCGAAATTCGCGAAAACGTCGATTTTTAGGAACGGCTCTGACGGCGGCGGTGGTGCAACGGTCTTGCTGTCCTTGCTGTAGGATACTGGCGCTACTTCTCCGCCACCAATAGTGAAGGTGTGTTTCCATTGCTCAGCCAATCCCTCCGGATTGATGTCTGGGTCCCACACCATGCGCGTGCTAAGAAGCGGATTCGCCATTCTGCCTGCAGTGAATGTAAAACCGGGAAAGCCTTTGTAACCGGCATACGCCTGGCCGACATAGACGGCGTCGCTGCCTTTTGCGAATGGTCCGCCGCCGCCGGGCGAATCGCTCGAAGTATCGTCACCAAACGTCACGTTCGTTGAACGTGCGTTCGCGCTTGTCTCCAATCGAAGGCCGAAGAACCAATCATCCAGAAGCGTTCCACGAAGACCCAGGCGTAGACGATATCGCTCGCGCTCGCGCTCCTGCCAATCATGTGTCCCTGCAACGCCCGCGCCGGGTGGGGCTACGGGAGTGTCGTCGGTCCGGCCTCCGTTATATTGGTAACGCAGACGGACATCGCCGTAGAGTTCCATCTCGGTGGTGGAAGTGGACAATTTCCACTTGTCCGCGCTCGACTTCTCGACGGGGACGCTTTTCTCGACATAAGTCTTTCCATCGTAAGTGACTTCCGTTTTGGTTTTGCCTTCTGCCCCAGCCACCGGCGTCCAAGAGGTACGCTTCTTTAATCCCGAAACCTCCTGTTCAAGTTCGGCATTGCGTTTTTGTAGCTGGTTGACGGCCTGTTCGAGCTTTTGCAGCCGCTCGGCATCGGATCCTTGAGCTCTTAGCGGCTGTGCCGCCAGTGAAAGAACTACAGCCAGGCTCGCTCCGGCTGCGCGTAAGATGGTTTTTCTTGTGAACATTCGTTTCTCCTTATTCTGTTGGTTATGGTTGCCTGAGGGGACGCGGTTCAAATGAACGCGGAGCAGGCTAGAAGCCGATTGTTACAGGCGTATGGCGAAGAAGTAACAATTCGGCGAACTTTGCCGCGGACCTCAGGCAGCGACGGCTTTCAAACCGCCGAGTGAAATAAGGCGGCTGGGCAGCCGTCTTTTTTGTTCGCTTCAGCGAAACGCCAGCCTTACGGCGTCGCTGTTGGTTGCGCCGCGGGCGCAGGAGAAGAAGCGGGAGACGCCTGAATGGGCGAACTCGGTGGAGAAGAAACGGGTGAAGATTGAGCCGTGGCTGGTGCGGGAGAAGTTGCCGGAGCAGCTTGCTGTTTCATCAGCTCACGCCGGAACGCGCTCTCCCCACCCGTACCCCGATGCGCATACAAAACCGACAACCCAAATGTGAGTGCGAAGAAAATGCCAGCCAACCAGGTCGTGAACTTCACAAGAACGTTCGTCGTTTGCGCGCCGAAAATGTTTTCCGTGACCCCCCCGCCAAATGCTGCGCCCAGGCCTTCGCTCTTTGGACGTTGCATCAAGATCACGAGCACCATGAGCAGGGCCACCAGAACAAAAAACACCAACGACAGGTTGATCAGAAGATTCATCGGGGCGGGAAATATGAACGCTAAATGACGAATGTCGAATGACGAATGAATGATCAATGTCGAAGACACCGGTTCGTCATTCTGGCTTCGTCATTGATTCGTCATTCGACATTTGTGCTTCGTCATTCTTCTTGATCTTCTCCCAAACCGCATCCATCTCCGCAAGGTCGACGTCGCCCAGCTTTTTGCCGCGCGATTGCAGTTCGTCCTCTAATTGATTGAAACGGGCGACGAATTTGTCAGTCGCACCTTGCAACGCTCTTTCCGCATCGAGTTTGCATTTCCGTGCGAGATTCACGGCTGCGAAGAGCAAATCACCTGTTTCGTCTTCGACCTCGTGGAACGCGTTTTCAGTCCGCGAAGCATCGGCAGGATGCCGATGCCACTTCGCGATGGCCTGTTTTAATTCCTGAATCTCTTCTTCAACTTTTGCGACCACGTCGCCCAGTTCAGTCCAGTCGAAATTGACACGGGCAACCTTCGACTGCGCTTTTTGCGCGCGCATGAGGGCGGGAAACGCGAGCGGCAAATCATCGAGATAATGTCCAGCTGCATCACTGGCATTAGGGCCGGGTTTATGTTTTTTTTCAGCGCGTTTGATCGATTCCCACTGTTTTAGCACTGCACCGCTGTCGCGCGCATCGCTACTGCCGAAGACATGTGGATGACGCCGGATCAGTTTCTCCGTTACATCCTTGAGTACGCCGTTGATATCGAACCGGTCGGATTCGCTCGCGAGTTGGGCATGCATCACTATCAACAGCAGCAGATCGCCGAGTTCTTCGCGAAAATTTGCGGTATCCTTGGAGCGCACCGCCCCGGCTACTTCGTATGCCTCTTCGATCAGCGTGGGCAACAGTGATTCATGGGTTTGCTCGCGATCCCAGGGGCAGCCGCCGGGAGCGCGAAGCTTCGCGACAATTTCGCAGAGCCGCGCGAAGCTGATGGCCGATGCCTGATGGCCGACGGCCTGAGAGTGCGATTCTTTGCTATCAGCCATTAGCTATTCGCCACCCGCCAGCTCAAATCCGCCAGAGGGAACGGTGCGTGCCGAACTCTGAAATTTCGCCGGACGATTTCTTGCTGACGTAAATCGTAATGGAAATCACGCTCACAAACGTGCTGGCAACAATCAAAGCCACGAACCAGGACGGAACATGCCCGATGCGCAGCGCCTGATAAAACGAGACCAGATCGTTAATCGGCTCGCTGGCATGTAAGAATATCTTAATTATCCATGCCATCAGGATAAGAATGAAAATGAACACATAATTGCGCTTCAATCGGCGTCCTATCGCTTCCAGTTTGCTGATCTTAAAGCAGGGCAAGATCAAATCCTCGCAAACGAGCTTTTTCCATTCACCGTGGAGCATCTCGCGATTTTCCATCACCATCGGAACAAGAAAATGCGCTTCGAGCATTCGGACGCGGGCGCGAAAGGCATCGTAAAAGCGATAACGACGCGCCTCGATCCACAGCAATACCCAGACGATGGCGAGGTTGAAGAAGAAAATGATATGTGGCACTTCGCGAGTGGAAAACGCGATGGTAATGATGGCGGTGGTACTGGTGATTGCCCAGTTTGTTGTCACATCGAGCCGCTGCCGCCACACCATGATCCGGCCCATTTCGCCGCGGTAAAAATGCGACATCGCGTTGACATAGCCCGGATCGTAAATGCTCCGTTGCAAAGAGACGGTCCTCTCTTCGTTTTCTGCTACTGCTGTGTTTTCAGTTGCCACGGCGTATTTAACTGGATAACTGGCTTTGCCTGATAATCCAATAAATCTCTCCACACCCCAATGGCTATCGCGCTGACCGATCTTCTGGATGAAAAACAGGTGATCCTGGGGTTGCGCTCCAGGAAAGTACCAAACGCGCTGCGCGAGATTATCGAGTTGCTGGCGCGAAACGGGAAGATCCAGAACCCGGAAGCGTTTTTTGAACAGGTGGTCGCGCGGGAGGAAGTGCATCCCAGTGTAGGCGAAAGCGGCGTCGCATTCCCCCATGCGCGAACGGATTTGGTTGATGAAATTGTCGTTGGCATAGGTCGCAGCCGTGCCGGGATTCCATTCGGACACAACGGAGTGCGCGCGCGTTTGATTTTTGTAATCGGCGTTCCGGAACGGTTGGTGAACGATTATCTGATTTGCGTTGGGACGCTCGTCCGGTTGATGAGAGATGACGCGATACGATCAGCGCTGCTGCATGCTCAAACTCCGCGCGAATTTATCGACGCCCTTACAGCAACCCTGTAGCCCCGAAAAGCATTCGGGGTGACCCCGGCCGTGCTAAGTCAGATCCCGGACCGCGCGAAGCGCCGTGTCGACCTCCTGCGGAGCGTTGACGACGCTGCACGCCAGGCGCGCATACGACACGCGATAAGGAGTCGTTGAAGCGACAATACGCTGATCGAGAAGGCGCTTCACAACTTGCTCGGGCTTTATACCCTTTACATCAAAGCAAACGATTCCGGCCGAAAGATTCTCATCACGCGGCGTGTAGAGCTGAATATTCGGCATCCGCGCAAGTCCCTCCTTCATTTGACCGTTCAATTCGTGTATGCGCGCCGTGATTCGCGCGGGCCCGATGTTCTGGTGAAAACGAATGGCCGCCGGCAGTGCAAAGTAATGTTCGAAAGCCTGGAAGCCGCCCGGTGAAAACCAAGCTGCACGCGCCGGAATCTGCGGTGCATGTTCCTGTTCCCACGCTTCGAACGGTTCGAGCGAAAAGAAACTCGGAATCACCGGGCGCATTTTCTGCCAAACTCCGGGCTTTGCCCAAACGAACCCGGTGCCGCGGGGCCCGAACATCCATTTGTGGGTGCCGGCCGCAAACGCGTCGCATCCCAAGGCGGTGATCTTCGGATCTTCCACTCCCAACCCATGCACGCCATCGACGATCAGCAGCACCCGATCGTTCTCTTCGCGACCGCGATTCGCATCCGCAATGCTTTCTGCAATCCGTGCGATTGGAAGGCGCACACCGCTGCTGGAATGCACCCATGTCACCCCCACAGCGCGCGTTTTTGGTCCGATTGCCTTGCGAACGCGTTGCGCGATTTCATCCGGCGAAATCGAGTCGTAGGAATCGAAAAGCGGAATCTTGCGCCAGGTCGCTCCGCAACGCCCGGTGGCCAGCCGAATGGACTCGTGATGCACGTAGTGATCGTGCGTAGTGGTTAGAATCTCATCGCCTTCGCGCAACGGCAGTCCGTGGTAGAGAAGAGCGAGACCGGTCGTAGTGTTCTGGGTCAGGGCGATGTCCTGCGGGTCGCCACCGATGTAGCTGGCGATGGGCCGGCAGATCTGTAACGAAATATTTTCCCGATTCAAAGATCGCGGTATCAACGGCAATCAACGGATTTGAATCTATTTTTTCTCTGTAATGTTCAATCGCCTGCCGTACCGGTCTGGGGTGAGACGCAAGAAAGAACAACGCGAGATGCACGTAACCGGGAGCCAGTTCGAACTCCCGGCGCACTGATTCCCAATCCTTGAAGTCAGCGGGCGTGTTCGGCTTCGTTTTCTCGGCTCCGACAACAAGCGGTGAAAACGCTCCAGCAGCGAGGGACAGTGAGCCACTGATGAGAAAATCGCGGCGGGTGAGTGGCATGACTTCTTTTCCTCTCTTCGCTTTGAATGATTATCTCGTCCACCGGGATCAACGATCCCGGCTACAGCTACACTGCGGCGCGCTCGGCTCTGATTTCGCTCGGCGCAACGGCAGCGCTCGCGCTCCTGCGGTATCGCCAGATGGCGAACGCTACGAACAAAAGATCCAGAGCAACAAAGATTGCCACGTAAGTCTCACCGCCGATGCCGAAGCCGTAGCTATGCAGCCCCTTGCCCAGTACAAAGTTCACGCCGTACCACGCCATTAACACAGCGAGAAAACAAACGACGCTCGCAACGGCCAGGCCGAATTGCGTCCACCAACCTGCCAGCCGGCCATGCAACGCCAGGATGTAACAAAGCAACGCGATCAGTGCCCATGTCTCCTTTGGATCCCAACCCCAGAACCTGCCCCAGGAATAATTTGCCCAGACTCCACCGAGAATCGTTCCGGCCGCGAGCAAAAGGACACCGAGTTGCAGCACGCGATAAAGCCAGAAATGCATCGGCGCGTCGCCGCGCGCGGCTGCCGGATTCCGTGCGTATCGCCATAGCAAAATGTGTCCGAAACCCATCGCCAGCGCGAAAGCCGCGTAGCTTAGCGTAATCGTTAACACATGAATCGTGAGCCAGAAATTATCGCGCAGCACAGGGACCAACGGATCGATGCTCGAAGGCATGGCAATCGGCATTTGATGCACCAGCAACAGGATAACGAACAAAAAAGATCATTCCGAAAAACGAAACTGCGAACGAGACCCAGATGATCGATTCATACATGTTCGTAACCGGCGGACGGCCAGCGATCATGCAACGCATGACGATCCCAGCCGCTTGAAACGCCAGACCGACTATCGCCACTGCCACGCCAACGTTTTGCAGCGCGCGTCCGCGTTTGCGAAGATGCGCTGTAATCAGAATTACCAACGCAATTCCGTAACACCAGATGGCCCGATAAAACGCTTCGAAATGATTATAGAAATATTCGAGACGTAATTGCTGGTCCCGCGGATAAATCGACGGACTCAAGGCGCGCAGATCTTCGCGAAGCTGATTCGCGGCGCGATTGAGGTTAAATCCGTCCCCCTGCACATATGCGCTGGCAACCGTTTGCAACTGAGTCTGGATGGGCGCGAATTGCGCATCGGCATAATATCCCGACCCGCCTAAGGCGGGCTCGACCCACGGATCCGTTTCGTTGGCCGGCGCAGGGACGATCAGCAATGCTCTTCCGTCCATTACACGTGCAAGAAGCGTAAGCCGATCGCTCACACTGAGTGCTTCCTGCTGGGCCCGGGTCAACGGTTTCTCGGCGCGCTTGAGCGACTGTGCCTCAGTCGCGAGCCGCTGCAGTTCGGCCGATCCGGTTAATTGCGTGAACGAAAATCGCCGCTGCGTCTTATCGAGTCCAAGCTGCTCGACTAACTGGCCTGACGAGATCAACACGATTGGCTCATTTTTCCAATCGTGCGTCTCGATCAAAGCCGACAAGACGAAATCGTTCGGTCGCCACTTTTTGCCTGTCTTATCTGCGTGTGTCGATCGTCCAGTGATCCGAATCAGTGCGTCTTTCGCAAACGTGTCCACTGGTTTGCGCCGTCCCCCATCCTGGATTGCTAACAAGCCCCATTGCTTGAAATCCAGATCAGGGGCATCCGCTGCCGACAAATGTGACGCAAGCGCGCTGACAACCGCAGCGAAAATAAAGGCACGTATCTTCAAGCGACGCGAATGTAATTCTCTCAGCGCATCGTGTCGAGCAAGCGGCCAGGATGAGATAATCTCCATTTAGTATTTAATTCCACATGATATTTGATAACCAACCGTGTGCGCGGCACCGGGCCAGCCGGATTACTTTGTAACGCCGGCGTTGCAGCAACACGGCCGGCAGTTCACTTTGCGCGAGGGTTGGGGATCAACGGTTGCTATTCTCTTATTGGACCAAGGTCTCATTTGCAGAGGCCGCGGGAACGACTACTGTCGCCGCCCATCATGATTCATTCATTTCTGAAAACCACTGTGCGCTTTGCGAAATTTCCCCAAACTATCGCCCTAATTCTGCTTGTTACGGCGATCACCAGTCCCTATGCGGCCAGCGCTGTAGTAACAGCCAACGGTTTCCAACTAAATCTTAACGGACAACCGTTCGTTGCGAAAGGGATGAATTACTCACCCGTACCGATCGGCACGGCTCCCGGTTTTGTTCCCTATGGCGATTATTTTATTCCTTACTACGCCAATGTCTGGAAGCCGGACGTGGACAAGATGCGCGCGGCAAACATCAATGTAATCAAACTGTACGCTGGCAATCCTGATCTGAACGCAGGCGCTCCGGGGACTTCTGGCAATTGGAAAGCTTTTCTCGATTACTGTTACAACGGCGGAAACAAACCGATTTACGTGGTCATGTTTTCTTATACCCAGGGGAACGTCATTGCGCAGGGAGGAACCGGCTTAAACGACTATATCAGGCAGTACACTGAGCTCGTGAAGAGCACCGTCAAACATCCGGCGGTTTTTGGATATATGGTTGGCAATGAAATATTCGGCGGCGTGACGCAGAACCCACAGTTCTGGACGAACTTTGGGACACTAATCGATGCTGCGCGCGGCGCGGGTCTTAGCCAAGGTCAGAAACCCTTCCTTACGACTGCTGTTAACGATGAATTCACGCCGCAAACCAGCTGGCCGGCAATAAAGTTGGGCCAACAATCTGGCAAGCTTAAGAATCTTGACTCCTGGTGTATCAACATTTATCGCGGCCCGGAGTTTGGCGGCGACGGTAATTCGGCCTTCGCCCAATATCTGGCTTTGATGAACTCGCTTGGGATCAAGAAACCGCTAATTTTTGGCGAGTGGGGTACACCGCACACGACCCGACCGATTGGAGTTTACGGCCAAACCTCGACACAACCGATTAGAAATCTCGACGAAGTGCCCGAGAGTCAGATGGGAGCCGGGCAGCCCTATTTCAAAGCGCAGCCGGTCGCGAAATTTCTCACGACGCAATGGGACACGATCAAAATCAATCTCAAGGGTGGGTCTAATCAGGTGTGCGCAGGCGGTTTTATTTTCGATTGGTGCGACGAATTTTGGAAAGGCAACAACAACAATATCCAAATTGGTGGACCCGACGGCAGCTTCAACGGAGACGCGTTCGCGGGCGGCTATTGGGACGAGGCAGGGTTCGGAATCACAAGCGCGGTGAATCAATCCACCTATGGACAAGGTAAGCCAAACGTTTCCCGCAGCTCGTTCAAAGGCTACGACGGGGTGAAAGCATTTTATGGCGCGGCGTCGGACTTGGCCGGCGAACTTTACCTCACCGGTACGCAAATTGCGGCGGTCCAAAGCGATATTCAGAAAGAGATTCATATGGATCGGAAGGAGCTCAAGGGGCTGCGTGCAATCGATGTTCCCCGCGAAGCATCGATTCGCCGATATTTGCAGGTGCACCTTCAGGTGCTTCACGCCCGGCTGGTGTATCCCATCGACGACGTGCTTCAAGAGATTGACGAAAATATGAGCGATGATGGGGACACGTTCCTGAGTAAGGGCGAGAAGCGAAGCACCCTGGCAGAGCTGCATGCGCGACTGGCCCAACTGCAGGCCGGTGGCTAGTCGAATCGATTAGCGGGCAAATCGCCACAATTGCGTTGGGAACGCTTTAGAGCGGATCGTTAAGCAATTTTTGCATTCGCTTGGGCGCATGGAATTGGCATGATGTTCCAACATTCCTCGTCATTCGCTTGCCACGGCGAAGCGTTAGCCAAGGCGAATCACTCATGCTTTGTCATTCATATGCGTTTCCGTTTGCGCAATCTGAAGGAACGCGGCTAACTTAAGTTCCGTGTTCAGCTTGACCATGCTCGGCAGCGGAAGCGCGGGGAACAGCGCCTTGGTTGCAACGAATCATTGCAAAATTCTTGTCGATGGCGGGCTGAGCGCGCGGCAGTTGGTGTTGCGTCTGGAGCAGTGCGGCGTTCTGCCCGAGCGGCTCGATGGCATCCTTCTTACGCACGAACACGGCGATCACATCTGCGGTCTTGAAGTTCTTTGCCGGAAATTTGATGTGCCAATTTATTGCAACGCGTTGACGGCAGAAGCTGCGCGTTGCAACACCTCATTCGAGCGACACCGCAACTGGCGAATCTTTGCGACTGGTTCCGAGTTTTCGATTTGCGACATCACCGTGCAAACATTCCCCGTGCCGCATGATGCGGTCGATCCGCTCGGGTTCGCCTTTTACGCCGGTTCAGGGGCTCTCGGTTTTATCACCGATCTCGGTTACGTGACCAAGATGATCGTGGAACGGTTGCGGCAGGTGCAAACGCTCGTGATCGAGACTAATCACGACGAAAAACTTTTGCAGAACGACACGCATCGGCCGTGGCCGGTAAAACAGCGAATCCAATCGCGGCACGGTCATCTATCCAACACGGCTGCGGCAGGCGTGATTGAGGAATTGTTGCCGGGAAAAATCGAGCGCGTTGTGCTTGGCCATCTCAGCCGTGATTGCAACACACCCCAGCTGGCTTTGGACGCAGTGCGCGCGTCGCTGGCAAAGTGCGGCAGAATTGACGTGGAAGTCCATTGTGCCACTCAATTCGAAGTCACTCCGCAGTTTCAAATTGGCGAAACCGATTCTGGTGCGTTTCAGCCAACATTCGAGAACGCATTTTTTCAACGCGCTCTGTAACGGCTGTGCGCCGCGTTTATTGGGATCATTGGGGGTTAGATGTTGGACGTTGGATGTTCAGCGTTTCCCTTTGCTTTTTATTCGCGACGTTCTTT
>Ga0209470_1002849_pt1 | contig 12098 bp, 13 predicted proteins | sample GraSoiAngelo_125_FD_185882 | JGI IMG/M metagenome (GOLD analysis project Ga0209470, IMG submission 185882) | Grasslands soil microbial communities from the Angelo Coastal Reserve, California, USA - 14_0927_05_40cm (SPAdes) (version 2) | ecosystem: Environmental > Terrestrial > Soil > Grasslands ... | reverse complement strand
CATCAATGGCGACTGGGCGAAGAAACGCCCGGTGGCAAGCAAGACCGCGGTCATGCAGCAATTGCGCGCCTGGTGGGTGGCGCATTGAGTTAGCGGACGCGCGACGAGCTAGCGCTTGCGACTGCGCACGACCGTGGGAATCGCAGTCGCGCCGAGAACGAGGATCACCGTCAGAACGATCGCAAATTCGGCGACCGTAAGCGCGGCTGATCCCAATCTCGCCAAGCCATGAACCATCAATTGCTAAGACTGCCGTCCATGACCGGTGGTTACAAAATTCGTCGCGGTAGACATCTAGCCGCAGCGGTATCACGATTGGAGACGTGCTTGGAATCAAACGCCACAAGGTCGAGCGACTCGATTTTATTGTCGCCGGCGCACAAAAGTCCGGCACGACCGCACTTCATTACTTTTTAAAGAAGCATCCACAGATCGCGCTGCCGGACCGTCAGGAAATGCATTTCTTCGACGACGAGGAAATTTTCTCGGGCCCGGTGGACTACGAATTGTTGCACCGACATTTCCCGCCGGTCGCAAGATCGGCCCTCGCCGGCGAAGTCACGCCGAGTTATTTGTATTGGAAGCCGGCGATGGAACGGATTTGGAATTATAACCGACGAATCAAACTCGTTATCTTGCTGCGAAATCCGATCGATCGCGCGTTCGCACACTGGAACATGCAGCGCTTCAAGGACCGCGAGCCGCTCGGTTTCCTGGACGCGCTGAAAGAAGAACCGAGACGGATCGCGCAACCGTTGACGATTGAATCGCGGCGCTTTGCCTATGTCGATCGCGGTTTTTATTCCAGCCAACTCGACCGGGTCTTCAAATTTTTTCCGCGAGAACAAGTGCACATCGTAAAGTTCGAAGATTTTCGCGATCGAAAGCAGGAAACGCTGGATGGGATTTTCGAATTTCTTGGCGTAAAATCATTGCGTCGCATTCGTGACAAAGATCGAAACATTGTTCCGTACGAGCGCACGATGACGCCGGAAGAGCGAAAATATCTTTCCGAAGTTTTCTCAGCCGAGATAACGAAGCTCGAGCAAATGCTCGGGTGGGATTGCTCGGATTGGAAAGGTAGGGGCGGTTGAGGTCAATCGCCCCTACCTGTCTGCTTAAATCGCGGCCTTTGATTTGGATCCACGTCCAACAACGCTTTCGACCGAAAAATCCGTGCGCCTTGCGATAAAAAAAATTCGCGCAGCTGCGGAGTAAAAAAGGAGGAGCCGTCGGGGCGCGGATTAAAGTCGAGAAGCAACCGGCCATCTTCGTTCAAGAAACGCGTCCGAATGTCGTTGATGAAAAATTCCCAATCGGTGAACGACCATTCAACGCCATCGCGAACGCGGCCGATCCGGTGAAAACAGATGCGGTGCGCAGTCACGAGACCGGATTTCCCCCCGAGATCGGGCAAGGGCGTTTGTCGCTCGATCCGACCGATAACGCGCGGAACATCGAGGAGCGCAGTGGTGGCGCCGAAGAGCGGCTCGTTGTCGGTATCGAGGCCGAGAACCTGGTGGCCGAAGAATTTGCAGATGTAGAGAAAATAACCGGCGCCGCAGCCAAGATCGACAATCCGGATTGGTGGCGCGCGATCGATCCAAAGATCTTGGGCGCGCTCGATATTGATCTCGATCCAGTAAACAACATCTTCGAAGCGGTTGATCCGCGGCGAGCCTGGCCGATAGGGATATTGCTCCCGCAGCTTCTCGAACTGCGCGCGATCCAGTGTTTCCAAAATGCGCCGTTTGTTGACGGGATGCGTTCCGCGACTGAGATGTTCGAACGCGCTGGCGAAGAAATCGGTCGAAAGTAACTTCTGGAGCTTGCGTGACAATTTCATTGCGGCCAACTAATGCTGCGCACTAAATGACGACTTTGCTGATCAGCGGTAACAGATGCAACAAGTGAAACGAATTCCTCTGGCTGGGAAAAAGGATCGACATCTCCGAATGAGCCGGGGCGGAGCGAAATGAAAAAGGTCCCGCTTTCCCGCGTTTTCGTGAACGACGAAGTCCGTGAGGCGGGCATGCGCGCGATCAATTCGGGCTGGTACATCCTCGGAAAGGAGTGCGAAGCGTTCGAAGCCGAGCTGGCTGCCTACGTCGGGACGAAAGAAGCGGTCCTTTGTTCGTCGTGGACGACCGGCGCCTTGATGCTGCATCACGCCATGGGAGTTTGCCCCGGCGACGAAATTCTCGTTCCATCGCACACTGCGTTTCCATCAATTGAACCGATGATTCATCGGGGCGCGCGGCCGGTTTTCATCGACATCGACGAGACCTACTGCATCGATGTCGATCTTCTCGAGGCATCAATGAGTGAGCGCACGGTCGGGATCCTTCCAGTCCATCTTTACGGGCATCCCGCGAACATGGATGGAATTTTTCTGGCCGCGAAGAAACACGGGCTTTGGGTGGTCGAAGATTGCGCCCAGGCTTTTGGCGCGCAGTATCGCGGCCAACGCGTCGGTTCGATCGGGGGCGCAGGCGTGTTTTCGTTTTATCCGTCGAAAAATCTCACCGTCATGGGCGATGGCGGTTGCATCACCACGAATGATTCCGTTCTCGCAGGCAAACTGCGAATGCTGCGCAATCACGGCGAGAAATCAAAGTACGTGCACGACTTCGTTGGTTACAATTTTCGTTTCAACGAAATTCAGGCGGCGATCGGTCGGGTCGAGCTGCGTAACGTCGAGAACTTGAACGAGCATCGGCGAGACGTTGCGGCGCGTTACAACGATCGCTTGGAGGGCGTCGTGCAAGTTCCGCCGGAACGGCCATGGGCCCGCGCGGTTTATCATATGTACGTCATCCGGACCGAGCGGCGGGACGCACTGGCGGAATTCTTGAAGGACAAAGGGATCGGAACCGGAATTCATTATCCGGTGCCGAACCATCAGCAGCCAGCCATCATCAAGTCGTGTTCCGACCTGCCGCGCTTGCCGAAGACGGAAGAAGTCGTGACTCAAATTCTTTCGCTTCCGATTTACGGTGATCTGCCGATGGAAGATGTCGATTACGTTTGCGACGCTATCCTGGAATTTTTCGGCAAGTTCGCCACGGCGAATCCGTCCGGTGGCGGAAAATGATGATGCCGGAACTTGAGCAGCTAAATTACCTATGAATCTTCTATCCTTTATTGCCACGACTTGGTTCGGCCACGAACATCGTTTTCTTGGCCTCGACTGGAATTATCTCGTGATTCTCGGCTTGATTGGGACCGCCACCTTCTCGATGCGTTTTCTCGTCCAATGGTGGGCGTCGGAACGACAGGGCGAGAGCGTGATCCCGGTGTCGTTCTGGTACTGGAGTATCGCCGGTAGCATCATCATGTTCCTGTATTTTCTTTTCCGGCGCGATCCGGTTGGAATCCTGGCTTATCTGCCAAATTCTATCATTTACATCCGCAATCTGATGCTGATTCGGAAACGTCGGCTCGCTTATACCGCAGCCAGCTCGTCGCAAACGCCGCGCGAAAACAGCTAGAGATCGAATGGCTGGTAAAGATCGACGTGTTGACGCTTACATTAAGCGAGCCGCGCCGTTTGCCCGCCCGATTCTGAAACATTTGCGCAAAGTCGTTCACGCCGGTTGTCCGGATGTCGAAGAAACGATCAAGTGGAATTCACCGTTCTTCGAGCACAAGGGAATCATTTGTTTTATCGCCGCCTTCAAGCAGCATTGCGTTTTTGGTTTTTGGAAGGGTGCGTTGATCTTTGGCGCGAAACACAAAGGCGCGATGGGGCATTTCGGCCGGATCACTTCGATCAGCGATTTGCCAGATGGGAAAACATTGGCCGGCTACGTTCGGAAGGCCGCGGAACTAAATGAAGCCGGCGTTAGGAAATCGCGTCCCCGATCACCTGCTAAACAAAAGGTAAGCGTTCTGCCCGATCTGAAAGGGGCGCTGCAGAAAAATGTGAAAGCGCGGAAGACATTTGAAAATTTCAGTTACAGCCACAAAAAAGAATACGTGGACTGGATAGCTGACGCGAAGCGGGACGAAACGCGGAAACGGCGATTGCAAACTACGATTGAATGGCTGGCCGAAGGCAAACCGCAGAATTGGAAATATCTCTAAGAGAGCGGCGCAAACATTTCAGCCGGCGGTGAGCTCGTCCATTGCTGCCCATTCTCGATCGCGAGCTTGGACGAATGAAGAGCGTGACGCGGCAGGAGTAACTGGTGTTCGAGCTTCGCAGTCCAACCGGTCTCGATAAATTCGAGATAGAGCTTCTCATCAGGTCCGTAGATTTTGTCGCCGACGATCGGGCAGTCGAGCGAGGCGAGATGCACACGAATCTGGTGTGTGCGACCGGTTTTTGGAATTGCGCGAATCAGAGCAAAATGGTTTCCCGACGATGTCGATCCTGTGAATCGCTTTTCCACTCGAAACTCGGTCTGCGCGGGCGCTCCATCAGGATGAATCATTTGCTTCAGCCAAATCGCTGACGCTTGATGCTTGCCCTGTCGATCCAGAGGCGCATCGACAATTTCTGTTTCCCATTCCGGCCAGCCCCAAACAATCGCGAGATATTCTTTGTGCAAACGATGCTCTTGCATGAGCAATCCGAACCGTCGCGCGGCCGCAGCCGTTTTCGCGACGAGGACAAGTCCACTTGTTTCGCGATCCAATCGGTTGACGATTGAAACCTGCCCGCCATTCGCGATCTCGAACGCGAGGAGTTCGCGCAGTTCTTTCCAAAGGGTGGTGCATTGGTTGGGTTTGGTTGGATGCGTCAACAAAAACGCAGGCTTGTCGACCACGATGTACTCGTCGGTTTCGTCGATGATTTGAAAATCGCGAACGACATGTTGGAGCATACAAATTTCGATCCTGAAACTAGCCTAACTATTAAGCCGTTGGAGCGGCGATGTCGTATCGCTGAAAAAGCGCGACGGTCATCCACCTACGCGATGACTACGGCGCGCTAAATAGACCGCCACTCCAATTCGTTGACTTGACCTTGCTGGGAAAACCGCTTTACGTAAACGCCTTACTTTTCATCTCCCAAGAGAGCTGCGCCGTGGACCTAAAAGACATCAAAGCACTCATCGATTTGATGAAGAAGAACGATCTCTCCGTTTTCGAGATGGAGAAGGACGGCTTTCGTATCAAACTGCAAAAAGGTTTGGGCGATCAACCGATTATATCGTCGACAGCTGCGCCGACACTGATGGCGCCGGCGGTTACCAATGGTCCAGCAACTTCAGCCGAAAGCGCATCGCTCAAAGATATTGTTTCCCCAATGGTCGGCACGTTTTACCAGGCGGCCTCGCCGGACGCTTCACCGTTTGTCGATGTTGGAACAAAAGTGAACGAGGACACGGTCGTTTGCATTATCGAGGCGATGAAAGTGATGAACGAAATCAAGGCGGAAACCAGCGGCGTGATTGCCGAAGTCGTGGCCGAGAACAGCAAGCCAGTCCAATTCGGCCAGGTCCTTTTCCGCGTGCGATAATTGAGTGCGGCTCGCCGATTTGGCGGAAGCAACGGATGTTCGAAAAAGTCCTGATTGCCAATCGCGGTGAAATTGCGCTGCGCGTCATTCGCGCGTGCAAGGAGCTGGGCATTCGCACGCTTGCGGTTTATTCGGACGCGGACGTCGACTCGTTGCACGTGCAGCTCGCCGACGAAGCGATTTGCATCGGCGCGGCGCCGAGCTCGGAAAGTTATTTAAAGATCGACCGAATCATGAGCGCCGCGGAAGTGGGCGACGTCGACGCGATTCATCCCGGCTACGGTTTTCTGGCCGAGAACGCGCACTTCGCCGAAGTGGTTGAGAGCTGCAAGATCAAGTTCATCGGGCCGCCTTCGCACGTGATTCAAAAAATGGGCGATAAAGATTTGGCGCGCGCCCGCGCTCGGAGGTCCGGCGTGCCGGTCACGCCGGGAAGTGACGGCGTGGTCGAGACCGACAAAGATGCGGTGAAGGTCGCGAAAAAGATCGGCTATCCCGTGATGATCAAGGCCGTTGCGGGCGGCGGCGGCCGCGGAATGCGCGCGGCCCACAACGAAACCAGTTTAATTGCTGGATTTCACAGTGCGCGTCTCGAGGCAGACAAAGCGTTCGGCAACCCCTCTGTTTACATCGAGAAACTGATTTTGAATCCGCACCACATCGAATTTCAAATCGTGGCCGACCGTCACGGCCGCGTGGTGCATCTCGGCGAGCGCGATTGTTCGATTCAGCGCCGCAACCAAAAAGTGATTGAAGAATGTCCGTCACCGATCGTGACTCCGTCGCTGCGGAAGAAAATGGGAAATGCCGCGGTCAAGCTCGCCAAATCCGTCGGCTACGAAAACACTGGCACGATCGAGTTTCTGGTCGATGAAGATCGCCGTTTCTATTTCATGGAAATGAACACCCGACTTCAGGTCGAACATACGATCACCGAAGAAGTTTACGGCTGCGATTTGGTGAAGGAACAAATCCGCATCGCTGCGGGTGAACCTTTATCGCCGCACGTCGCTCACGCTGTGCCGCGCTCGCATGCGATTCAATGCCGGATCAACGCCGAAGATCCGGCCGGCAATTTTCAACCGTCGCCCGGCCGGATTACGTTTTACTACGCGCCCGGCGGCCGCGGCGTTCGGATCGATTCGCACGCTTACACCGGTTATGTGGTGCCGCCGTATTACGATTCCCTGATTGCAAAACTAATCACGATCGGAGCGACGCGGAATGCAGCCATTGATCGCATGCGCCGCGCGCTCGACGAGTATTACGTCGCCGGAATTAAGACGACGGTGCCTTTTCATGCCGCGATCATGCGCAGCGGCGCGTTCCGCGAGGGCAAATACGACACCGGTTTCGTCGAGCGGATGATGAGCTCGGAGGCTTTTGAGCTGAAGCCGCCGCCGGTGCGGCTCCACGAATAAAAGCTTTGCGAAATCTAACCGATTGCCGCCTCTACGGTATTATCGATCTCGGTTACGTTGGTATGGCCGATCTCGAACGTGTGGCGAAGGCGATGATTGACGGCGATGTCGATCTTGTCCAGCTGCGGGCGAAACGCCAGTTGCTCGAAGAAATTGTCGATCTTGCCGGTAAATTGCATGAGATCACGTCGGCGGCTGGAGTTCCCTTAATCGTGAACGATCACGCGGAAGTTGCGGCCAAGGTTGCGGTGGAAGGAGTTCATCTCGGCCAGGACGACGACTCGCTCGCGCACGCACGTAAAAAAGCTGGCCGCCATATTTTCATCGGAAAATCGACTCACAGTTTGGAGCAAGCGGTTGCGGCGGAACGCGAAGGCGCGGATTACATCGGGTTCGGTCCTATTTTCGCCACTCCAACGAAGCCGGATTACCAGCCGATCGGACAGACGGGTATCAAGCGGGTCCATCACGAAGTCACGATCCCGATTTTTTGCATCGGCGGAATAAAGATCGAAAATCTCGGCCAATTGATTGCCACCGGGGCGCGACGCGTTACGATTGTTTCCGGATTGCTTAAAGCGTCCGACATCGCGAAGTATGCGCGCGCATGTAAAGCTCTGTTAAGTCCCGAAGTCTGATGTCTCTGCTCGTTGTTGGTTCCATTGCGCTCGACACTGTCAAAACGCCGGTCGAAGAACATGGCGATTTGTTAGGCGGTTCGGCATCGTACGCGGCCTCAGCCGCGAGTTATTTTTCGCCGGTCCAATTGGTCGGCGTCGTCGGCAGCGATTTTCCGCAAGCCGAGTTCGATTTTTGGAAATCGCGAAAGATCGACAGCGCGGGCGTGCAGCGCGTGGAAGGTAAAACCTTTCGCTGGTCAGGCGAATACGCGTGGGACTTGAACACGCGCGAGACGCGTTCGGTCGCCCTCAATGTCTTCGAAAATTTTCAGCCGGAATTGCCCAAATCATATCGGCAAACCGATTTCGCTTTGCTGGCGAACATCGCGCCAGCTTTGCAATCGCATGTGCTCAAGCAAATGGAGAAGCCGCGCTTTGTCGTCGCCGACACGATGGATCTCTGGATTGAAACGACCCGGGCCGAGCTCGACGCGCTCCTTCCGCATGTCGATCTCTTGATCCTGAACGACAGCGAAGCACGCGAGATGACGAAGGAGACGAGTTTGATCAAAGCCGGCCGCGGGATTCGCAAAATGGGTCCGCGCTATGTCGCGATCAAAAAAGGCGAGCACGGCGCGCTGCTTTTCGGTGAAAACGAATTCTTCAGCTGCGGCGCGTATCCGCTCGAAGATATTCACGATCCGACCGGGGCGGGGGACACATTCGCCGGCGGGATGGCCGGATATTTGGCGGGGAACGTGAAGAAGGTGACCTTTACCGATCTTCGCAAAGCGATGATCTACGGCAGCGTGCTGGCGAGTTTTTGCGTGGAAGCATTCAGTCTGGAGCGCTTGCGAAATTTAACGATGGATGAGATCAACGAGCGCTACGAAACGTTCAAACTGATGAGCCAGTTCGAAGTGCCGGAGACTTAGAGCGAAGCAGAACTTGCTCGTTGGGTTTGATCTTGCCTTTGATTTTTCGAGCGCGTTAAATCTTTGCTGCGTTGCTGGAGATTGAGTTGAGAAGAAAAGAAGACTTGTGACCGCGCGATGTCTTTTCGTTTGCACTACGCTGCTGCTGTTTGCCAACGGCGCGGACGGTGGCGGCGTTTACCAGCATACCAGAGACAGGCGGACACTCATCTGGAACAATTATCCCACACGGGATGATGAGGCGACGTGGTCGGGCGAGCGGGACTCGAACGGATATGCCACGGGATATGGCACATTGACGTGGTATCGAGTTCAGCGAGCAATCGTGACCGGCTCCAATATTCCGGCCGCCAAAGGACGCACCGTCGGTGCCGTCGTCATCAATCGTTATTCCGGCAAAATGGTCCGCGGGAGATTTGATGGGCCCGTGGTTAATGTCGACGCGAGCGGGAAAATGTTTCACGGCAGGTTTGTCAATGGGACCAAAGCCAATGACTGGGTGGCTGGACCGCTGCCGCGCACTGATCAACCGTTGAATGAACGTGTTTCCAAAGGCGCAGTCAACGCACAGCCGCCAGCCGAAGGGCCACCGCGTTTTGCAGCAGCAGCATCAATTCGACCGTTCACACCTGCGCCTTCAGTACCTGCGACTTCAGCACCTGCGACTTCAGCACCTGCACCTTCAGCACCTGCGACTTCAGCACCTGCACCTTCAGCACCTGCGACTTCAATACCTGCGCCTTCAACTCCGCCAGCCGTCGAACCTGAGGTAAAGAGCCGCATGATCACGGACTTTAAGGAACAAACCCAAGCTGTTTTGTCTCGAGTAAGCGATGCGACGGGAAATTTTCCCGAGATCGACCGGCTCGATTCGGTGCAACAGTTGCCACCGCCGGTATCGGAAAGTGTGGCGTCGCTTGTCGATCGGGCGCGTGACTTTCGGGCGAAGGTCGGATACGAAACTGCGCTGAGCGAATGCCGAAGCGAGACTGAAACAGTTGACGCGCTGTCAGCGGTTGATCAGAGCACACGCAACATTGCCGGCAACAACGCTTCTGCGGCGAACTCGGGACTAACCGATTTTCTGAAAGATAATCCCGAACCAATGGTCGACACTCAGAGACCGCTGTGGCGTTATCTGACTTCAATGCGGTTGTTGTGCAGCCGATTAGAAAAGGAGGCTGAGACCCACCTGGAGCGAGCAGGAGCATTTGCTTCGGCAGGCAGAACGGGGGACGCCATCCGCGAATATAAGGAAGCTTATCGGACATTCCCGAATCCGGCTACCGCCGAAAAGATCCGTCAACTCCAGAGGAACAGTCTCGGGCTGTGAAGAAACAATATTTCTTCGCCCGTCTTTTTGTCAGAGTGGCAAAAGGACTTGCTCTGCTCGTGATACTGATCGGGGTCGGATTTTGCGTCCTGCGATATTACCAAGCCAGCATTGCGGCCGGCGCGGTCGCCTATCAGCCTTCGTCCCATCTACAACAGGCACTCGATAGGTTGAAAGCTGCCTTTTTGGCTACCGAACAGATTATCGACTCGTTTAATGCCCGCAATCAATCAAAGACACCGAATTTTCAGGCGCCACGTTTTCCACTGGTGATTGACTCAGACAACGATTTTGCCCGAATTAGCGCCGAGCTCTCCAGAGTCGACCATGAGCGCCAACAGTTGAAAGAGTCAATTGTGAGCCGGTTTGAGAATTTGGTTAAGAGCATCGAGGAGAAACTTCATGCCTACGCAGCCGTGTTGCAGTCGTCGCCGTCGCCAACACCCGCAACCGATCAAAATCTCATCTCTAACGCGACGCCGACGCCGTCGCCGACATCTCGGGAAGAATCTTTGTTTTTATCACAGCTCGGTAGTTCCGACGCGAATGAGCGGAGCGCAAATCTGAAGGAGCGAAAGGAATTTCTTAAGGTGCTCGCGATGAGAGCCGAGAACGCCGACAATCGGGTGACACTCGGCGAGGCTGCAGATCAACTTGAACGATTGGCCAAGCTGCTGCCGGAAAGATTTAACGCATCAACCGCGGCGCAACCGGATACGGCAACAGCCTCCTCGAAGGATCCACAAGCAGAGCAGCACGGCAAAGTCTTGCCCTCCGAGCGCGTTGCTCGCCAGCTAGAGCAGCTTCGCGGCGGAGTCCGCCAGATGTTGCTTACATCATGGACGCTTGATGATAGGTTCGAGCAGGTAGCCAACCTTGGTTCGGCCGAGCGCGATAAGTATCGCGCAGCGATTTTGGCACAAAAAAGCGTTTGGCTCTCAGCAGCTTCGCGGATCGTAATTGGATTGCTTGCTACAGGTCTTGTCAGTCTTCTGATAGTCGTCTTTGCCGACCTCGTTCAGACTCAACTTGATACCGCGACCAGCAGCGGCACCGTGGCTGACGCGGTTAATGCGCTGCGTGGACAGGTGGCACAGGTGTCCGACCCTGCGCAGATGACGATGGCCGGAGAGGATTGGCCAGCCGAAGGCGGTTCCTGAGAAAGCTCCGAGAATAGCAGCGGTATTCGGCGATCCGCGTTGCGAAGGACCGGGAAGCGCGCCCGAGAGGATTCGAACCACTAACCTTCTGATCCGTAGTCAGACGCTCTATCCAGTTGAGCTACGGGCGCCAAGAGAGCGTGTAATTTGCGAAGGAAGCGGGTGACGTCAACCAAGCGCTGGATCTTGCCCGCGATGTCGCGTTGGTTGTGCGGCGAAATCTGACAATCTCTTGGTTTGAATAGAACAGTCGAATTTTTCGCACACCAAAATTCCGCATCTAATGCGTTAAATAAGGAGGAAGGATCACCTATGACGTCGCATGAATCGGATAAATCATCAAAGATCGACAATCATCAAATCAGTCGAAGAAGTTTTCTCGGCACCACTGCCGCTGGCAGCGCGGCGCTGTTAACCGGCGGGCTTGCCGGGCTATTCAAAGAGCGCGCGCTTGGCGGAAGCAGTTTTCCATTTGTCGAAGCGACGATTCCACAACTGCAAGCGGCCATGACGAACGGCCAGCTCACGAGCCGGGATCTCGTGCTCGGCTATCTCAAGCGTATGCAATCACTTAACCCGACATTGCACGCGGTGATTGAAACTAATCCGAACGCGGTTTCGATCGCGGCTGGTCTCGATAATGAGCGCCGAGCCGGTCATGTGCGCGGTCCGCTACACGGCATTCCGTTGTTGGTCAAAGACAACATTGCCACCGCGGACAACATGCAAACGACTGCCGGCTCACTCGCAATTTATGGTAGCCAGGTTCCAGCCGACGCGCCGCTGATTCAGAAATTGCGCGCCGCGGGCGCAATCATTCTCGGTAAAGCCAATCTCGGCGAATGGGCAAACTTCCGGGACGATGAGGTTGAGACCTATCCTCTCGCAGTCGGTTGGAGCGCGCGCGGCGGAAGTACGAACAACGCCTACGACTTGAGTTACACGTCGTGGGGCTCGAGCTCCGGCTCCGGCGCAGGCGCGGCTGCCAATTTGTGCGCGGCGGCCGTTGGAACTGAAACCGATGGATCAATCACGGGCCCGTCGGCGGTCGAGAACATTTTCGGTTTGAAACCGACGCTCGGTTTGATTTCGCAGGACGGAATTGTTCCGATCAGTCATCAGCAGGACACCGCCGGCCCGATGGCGCGATCCGTGACGGACG
>Ga0209470_1002844_pt1 | contig 12112 bp, 9 predicted proteins | sample GraSoiAngelo_125_FD_185882 | JGI IMG/M metagenome (GOLD analysis project Ga0209470, IMG submission 185882) | Grasslands soil microbial communities from the Angelo Coastal Reserve, California, USA - 14_0927_05_40cm (SPAdes) (version 2) | ecosystem: Environmental > Terrestrial > Soil > Grasslands ... | reverse complement strand
GCCAGACCCGAATCCGCGATCAATTTTTTTCCTGCTTCGACATTCGTTCCCTCGAGGCGAACCACCAGCAGCACCGATAACTTTAGTGTTTTTGCTGCGTTGATGATTCCCTGCGCAATGATGTCGCATTTCATGATACCGCCAAAAATGTTGACCAGAATCGCTTTTACTTTTTTATCGGCGATCAGAATCTTGAAGGCTTCGGTCACCTGCTCTTCCGTCGCGCCACCGCCTACATCGAGGAAGTTGGCCGGCTCGCCGCCATAAAACTTGATGATGTCCATCGTGGCCATCGCCAGCCCGGCGCCGTTCACCAGGCAGGCGATATTTCCGTCGAGACCAATATAATTAAGACCATGCTTCGAAGCTTCGACTTCGCGCGGATCTTCCTCTGCGATATCACGCAGCGCCGCGATTTCTGGATGACGATAAAGCGCGTTATCATCGAAGTTAAACTTCGCGTCGAGCGCGAGGACCTCGCCTTTGGTTGTCACGACGAGCGGGTTCACTTCGACCATCGAACAATCGTAGGCAACAAACGTGCGGTAGAGGCCTTCGAATAATTTCGAAGCGCTTTTCAATTGTGGAGGCTCAAAGCTAAGTTGTTTCGCCAATTTCCGAGCCTGAAATGGCTGCAGACCTGCCAATGGATCGATTGGTTCACGAATGATTTTTTCCGGCGATTTAGCCGCGACGGCTTCGATTTCAACCCCGCCTTCGGTGCTGGCGACAATTACAGGTGCGGCTGTGGCTCGATCGAGCAAGACGGCAAAGTAAATCTCGCGCGCAATGTCGGCGGATTCCGCTACGAGCAGTTTGTTTACCTTGCGGCCGGCTGGTCCCGTCTGGTGCGTAACCAGGATTTGACCAAGCATCTTCAAGGCGACGTCGCGTACTTGGTCTGGCGTCCTGCGAATATGCACACCACCCTTGAATCCATTCTTGAAGGTGCCCTTGCCCCGTCCACCGGCGTGAATTTGCGCCTTAACAACGATATCGACATCGCCGAGTTCACGCGCGATTTGCTCAGCGTCGTCAAGACTCGATGCAACCCTCCCTCGCGTGGTCGCTACATCGAATTTTTGCAACAGCTCTTTGGCTTGGTATTCGTGAATGTTCATAACAAGGAGCGGCGGCCTGCTCGCGAAACCTTTCGGAGTCTCTAGTCCGCCGCCTTTGAATTCCAGAAGGCAACTGCAATAGCCTGCAGAAGACCAATCGGCAAAGATTTTTCTGTCCCCGAATTGGCTTGCCTCTTGAAAACCAAACCCACTACGGTTGCGCCATGAACACCTCGATCAAACTCCTTAGTCTGCTTTGCGCATTGCTTGTCACGATGACCTTGCTGATTTTCGCTGGCACGTCGCCGCAAGAGAAGGCCTTTACCGACAAATACAAAACCGCGTTCGAGGGGAAGGACAGCGCCACATTGGAATCGTTCCTTTACACGCAAGGGGCCGACCCGGCGATTCTCGGTTTCTACAAAATGATGCAGTCAGGAGAAGCCGGAGAGAAGATAGCCAACATCGAGCTTGTCGATCTTACGCCCGAGGACGCAAAGAAAGCCGCGACGCCAATGGATTCGCCGACGGGTGGCAAAGTTTGCCTGACACTTAAGCCGACCAAAAAGCTCATCATCAAGGTCGAGAAAAAAGACGCCAACGGCAGCTCAACCAGCACCAGCGAAAACTTCATAGCCGAGAAAGACGGCAAATTTGTTATTCCTGTGCCCGGGCCGTGTAAGTAACAACCCTGGGTAGGTTTGTAGTGCGCTAAAAAAAGCAATGCGGGGACGCATCGCACTCCAAAAGCACTTCATGCGACATCGACAGGAGATCTGCGCGCTGTTTCGCGAAAGCTTTGGGAGTGCGCACGCGTCCTCGCGCCAGTTTCAATGTATCGCAGCCACTAGTGTGTTATTTCTGAAACAAGGAAGCGGCCCATTATTTTCGTTCCTCACCAAAAAGAGTTCCCACGGTGCGTTGCTCTGTCGGGGGTTCGAGCGAGTTAACAAAATTTCGAAACCGCTCGGAGAAAACTTCAGGGCGAAGATTCCAGTACTGAGCCATCCCGGGCGCAGCAATGTAATGCCGAAGCAGTCCGTGCCAGCCTTCCCAAAGCTGCTTGTCCATCAATCCGTAAACGTAATGAAAATGAATTGTCTCGAACGCTTTTAAGAATTGATAGGCAGCGTGGAAAAAGCGAGCCCGCTCTTCAACAGAGAGCGAGCCGATATCTTCCAGGCCTATCCGCCAGATGCGTTCCAGTTCCGCGTTCTCCATCAAAGGTGCAGTCACCTCGCGCAAAGCGGTGGCCGCGGCGTCTTGGGTAGCGAGTCTGGCAACCCGTGTGCTTTGATGCACTTGCAACGCGAGGTATAACACCGACAAAACCACAGCGATCGAACCCACTAATTGTGAGATGGCACTAATCGCGTCCCAGTTCATCGCTTCTCCTATACCACGGGCAACTCGCAGGCTATGACAATCGACCTCATAATGTCATTCTGATCCCGCAGTCGCGGGAGAAGAATCTCTGATCATTGCCGGGGCCGACTCCAATACCACAGCTTTAGGTGTATCGCTTCACTCAACATGACAGCAGCATCTAGGAATGGGTTCTACTTCGGCTCGTCAGCAACTTTGAGAACAACCTTGCCGCGCGTGTGACCAGTCGCCACCTGTTCCTGGGCTTTCGTTGCTTCAGAAAGCGGAAACGTTTGCGACACAATCACTTTGATTTTCTTCTGGTCGATCAATTTGCCGATTTGCGCCAGCTCATCTGAATTTGGCTCCACACTGAGTGCTGCACCGCGGATACCGTGTTTGTCGAGCCCAGCCCGCTCTGGGCGCGCCACTAGCGACACAATAAATCCGCCTCTCTTTACTACCCCGTAGGAACGCGCCAGCGTATCTTCCCCGACTGAATCGAGCACTACATCGACATCTTTCGCGACGTCCTCGAACTTTTGCTTGGTATAATCGATCGCCACATCAGCCCCGAGTTCTTTGAGGAGATCCTGATTGGCGGTCGATGCAGTCGCGATTACCTTCGCCCCGCGCGCTTTGCCTATTTGGATCGCGAAACTTCCAACTCCGCCCGATCCACCATGAATAAGAACTGTCTGGCCTGCGGCGAGCTTGGCGGTGTCAACTAGCGCCTGCCAGGCAGTCAATGCCACGATCGGCACTGCTGCAGCCTCGACGTAACTGAGCGATTTGGGCTTGGCTGCCGTGTCACGTTCAGTACCCAACGCGTACTCTGCATAGCCGCCGCCTCCCTTTAGGCTCACGTACGCAAACACAGGATCGCCTGCTTCAAATTTCGTGATCTTGCTTCCAACCTTGTCAATGACTCCAGCAATGTCCGCGCCCGGAATGATTGGGAAAACGTCCTTTTCATATTTCGCAAACATTCCCGATCGGATCAGGGCATCGACAGGATTCACACCCGCCGCCATTACGCGCACGAGAATCTGATCTTCTTTTGGCTCGGGTCGCGGCACCTCTTCGTATTTCAATACCTCAGGACCACCGTACTCATGCACAACAACTGCCTTCATCGTTAGGTTGGATGATTGCGAAAACAAAGCGCCCACAAATATTGTCACAGAGACCGCGAGAGGGAGTCTTAAAGATTTCATCCGAGAGTCAGAACGAAATAGGATAGCCGCAAATAAGTAGAATAATGGTCTTTCCGACTGGTCATCTTACTGCGCTTTAACAAGAGTGTGCAAAACAGCTAGCCACTTTGCGCCACGTTTGTTCCACACTGTAGCCGCGTAATAGGTACCTGATGTGTCCCGCCCGGATGAGGTGGATTGGGTAGTGACTTTGTAGGTAGCTACCGCCATTTTGGGACTTAGAAGCGCCACTTTCATATCGGCGAACGAGTAGTTACTTAGATCAGTCTTCTGCATGTCCGCGATTTCGGCATCCGCATCTTTGACTCCTTCCGCGTCGATCGCGCTAAACTCGGGCGCCAAATAATCCCTAAACGCCTTCGCCTGTTTGTTCTTAAACGCGTCGGTGACCGACTTTTCCAACTTCGTAATTGTGGCCTCTTTGGTTGCTGATCTGATCGTCTTGAACGGAGTCGGACTTGGGCTTGGACTTGGACTCCGACTTTCCTGACCAAAGCAAATGGAAGCAGCTGCAACCAAGCTGAAACAACAAGGGATAAATTCTCTTTTCATAAGAGATTCTTAGGACAGTCGACTAATACGGTCGAATCTTTTTTGGACTTCAGACTTTGCCTGTCCTCTTTCACATGGCTGGAGGCAATGGTGGCTCAGGCGGCGGATTCGGCTCAGGGGTCGTTGGTGGTGGCGCAGGCAGCGGTCCTGACAAGATAGGCAGAAATTCCGGTGGCATGAAACTCGCCCAGACATCGTAATCCGGACCGAACTGGCGAAGAAACAGGAGCCCGAACGCGCGCAAGCATACGAATAATGGTAGCAATATAACTGTCCCGAGGTAGGGAAGCGCAGCCAGGCAACAGGTCGCGCATGTCACGATCGCGCCAATCATTAGCACAGCCAGAATCAAAACCATCCCAAACAAGCAAAGCAAAAAGAAAGAGCCCAGGTGATGCCATATCAGACGCGTTACATCGCGAAACGCCTCTACTGCTCGACATCGCCTCCGGTACATCACCGGCACCATGAAATAGGTGGCGATACTGACAAAAATGACAATCGAAACCCAAAACAGACCAAGGAAAACGAGAAGTCCAATGAGAGTAATCGATCCCGTTTCACCCGCGCCTTGTTTCAACCAGGCCAGCCCGATAAAGCTTGCCAGGATTAGCCCTGCCAATAGCAATACGGCAAACATGACTGCGAGCTGGAATAAAAAGTAACTGTTCCCTTCTTTCCGATATTCGCGCCATGGTTCCACGATTGCCGCCCGATTTCGAACAACACAGTCTGTAAAGATGAAATTACCGCGCGCTTTCAACCACGTCAGCGCGATTACCAACGCGAAAAAAAACAGCGCAAGCACAACGACGGCCACCACGAGCCACGGTTTCCATTGTTCAAAGTGAGGTGAAATCACTTCCGGAGTCGTCCGATGCGATTGAAAATTGCCGAATGGCGATGGGAAATTGAAGCCAACCCCTGCCAAATGTCCGGACAAGAACGCCGCGAAACCAATTACAAGCCATTTTTTCAGGTCGAACGGTTGAAATAGAATCTTGTTCGTCAGGTCGAACGCTTCGCCAAAAGGTCTGAAGATTTCGATCCTGGGTCTGACTCCATTCATGGCGCGTATTCTGAAACAGTTCGACCCAGGCGATCAACCCCGAAAGCATTTGGGATCCTTGGTTGCTTCGTACGCAAGCGCTCGCATCTTTGATGACCCATGCTTTACAGCACGCGAGAAACTCGCCGGGTGCGGCGTCGCTACCCAATTGGCGCAGAACTAATCGGGCCTGACCAAGCCCACTTCCGCGTCTGGGCGCCAAAGGCCCAGCGTGTGGACCTGATTCTGGAAGGCAGCGCAGCGAAAACTTCAGGGCAAACATTTCAAGGACTCGAAGCCGAAGAAAACGGATACTTTTTCGGAGCTGTCAAAGCTGGTGCAGGCGATCGCTATCGATTCCACGTAAACAAGAATTTTTACCCGGATCCTGCGTCGCGGTTTCAACCTGATGGACCTCACGGGTCGTCCTGCATTGTCGATCCGACGCGGTTTCAGTGGAACGATTCGCAGTGGCCCGGCGTCCCGGCCGCGGGGCTCAAAGGACAGGTCATTTATGAAATGCACGTCGGCACGTTTACAAAGGAGGGAACGTGGCCCGCAGCTTCGCAACAGTTGGAGGAGCTGGCGCGCATCGGAATCACCGTGATCGAAATGATGCCGGTCGCCGATTTCCCAGGGAAGTTCGGCTGGGGATACGATGGCGTTGATCTGTTCGCGCCTTCACATTTGTACGGAACGCCGGATGATTTGCGTGCATTCGTCGATCGCGCGCACTCGTTAGGCCTCGGTGTGATCCTCGACGTCGTCTATAACCACTTTGGACCTGACGGAAATTATCTCAGCGCTTTTTCCGACGATTATCTAATCCGCGGAAACGAAAATGAATGGGGCGACTCGATCAATTTCGATGACCGGAATTCGGGACCGGTCCGCGAGTTCTTCATCACCAATGGGCGTTACTGGGTTGAGGAATTTCATTTCGATGGGTTTCGCTTCGATGCGTTACACGCCATTCGCGATCGATCGACTGAGTACATTATTAGCGAAGTCGGGCGCGCGGCGCGCAAGGCGGCTGGCGCGCGCTCAATTCTTCTGATCGCCGAGAACGATTTGCAGGAAGCGAAAATGGTACGCCCGCGTACCGAAGGTGGTGACGATCTAGATGGAATGTGGAACGACGATTTTCATCATAGCGCAGTAGTCGCGTTGACCGGTCGCAAGCAAGCGTACTTTTGCGATTATCGCGGTACGCCACAGGAATTCATTTCCGCGGCGAAATACGGTTTCCTTTATCAAGGTCAGGCGCTCTCATGGCAAAAAGCATTGCGTGGATCGTCCGCGTTCGACATTCCCCCTGAGGCTTTCGTCTGTTTTATCGAAAACCACGATCAAATCGCGAATACCGGACCGGGCGAACGAGTGCGTCTTCAAACTTCACCCGCGCGTTATCGCGCGATGACGGCGCTTCTCTTGCTTGGACCCTGGACACCGCTGTTGTTTCAGGGAGAGGAGTTCGGCGCGTCGAGCCCGTTCATGTTTTTTGCCGACATAGGCGATGCATCCGTGCGCGACGCCATTCGAAAAGGCCGCGCCGAGTGGCTGGCGCCCTTCCTGTCACTTCCTGAGCAAGAAGCTTTAACAACTTTGCGGACGCCGGACGATCCGGAAGTATTCGTTCGCTGCAAACTCGATTTTTCCGAGCGCGAAAAAAATCGACAGCTTTACGATATGCATACCGACCTTTTGAAATTGCGACGGGAAGATCCGCGCTTTCGCCAGCAAATTCCTGGCGGCATCGATGGCGCAGTCTTGGGTACGACGAGTTTCGTCCTCAGATATTTTTCCAAGACCAATGACGATCGTCTGCTTTTAGTCAATTTCGGAGAGCGCCAGGTGTTGCATCCTGCTTCAGAGCCTCTCCTCGCGCCGCCATTGGGCTGCACTTGGGAAACACTTTGGACGAGCGAGTCTTCCCGCTACGGCGGCGCAGGTTCGCCCATAACCGCCAGTCCGGAGCAGTGGATGCTGCCAGGCGAAGCTACAGTGGCGCTGCGACCTGGGTTGGAAAAATAACGAAGTCAGAATTTAGGCGCAGCTGATGTTTCCTCATTCGATGATTGAGGCTTAGTTCGTTATTAGTCAGGGTTCGCAACGTTGAGGCAAGAGTTGACGTATAATCATATCTTGCGACCGAATTTTTTCTCCAATTCCGTCAGCGAAATCTGAATCATGGTAGGTCGTCCGTGGGGACAGCAATAAGGCAAATCACACTCAAGCAGATCACGAATCAGTTTCTCTATCTCGGGGTAACGCAGCGGATCATTGGCTTTGACGGCGTGCCGACAAACTGTCTTGGCAATCATCTCCTCACCTAACCGCATCGGTGAGGTGCTGCTGCCAGCGCTTTTTAAGTCGTCAATCACTTTGCGCATGAATTGGGCTGGATCCGAGACGCTCAAGAAACCAGGGAGACTATCGATCTTGAACGTGCCCGGCCCGAAACTCTCAATGCCGATCCCCATCTTTTGCAGGATCGATAGGTTGCGTTCAATCCAGTCGCCATCGCGCGGCGGCACATCAAATGTGTGAGGTAAGAGCAGCTTTTGCGTTGGGACCCCGTGTTCCTCCATTCTTCGCCGCAACTCTTCAAAGAGAATTCGCTCGTGCGCAGCATGCTGATCGACGAGGACGAGCCCATCGGCGTTTTCCATCAAGACGTAAAGCTTGTTTAACACACCGATGATCTGAAACTGCTGCTGGACAGTGAGCTGTTGCGATCGTTGTGCGGCAAGCGCATCGTCCGTCGAATCGACGCGGGGAGTTGGCAGGCGGCCGGATTCAACGACTCCGGCTACAGTCGCGATCCCGGCCACAGCCGGAGCTAGATGTGGCAATTCACGATGGGATTCTTCTGGAACTGGTATTTCGGGCCGTAACTTCAAGTCGGAGGTTCGTTTTTCTGGAACAGCTGCGGGTCTGGTCAAAGGCGAGCGAAATTTTTCCTGCCATCCGCCCCGGCCGCGTTCCAAAGTTTGCTGGATCGAGCGAACGACTGCTTCACGGACTGCGATCGGATCGCGAAAACGTACTTCGCGTTTTGCTGGGTGAACGTTTACGTCAACAGACCCGGGATCGATTTTGAGAAAGAGGAACGTTACCGGATACTGGCCTTTCATCAGAGCGGTATGATAACCCTCACGAAGTGCTGCCGTGAGAAGCCCGCTCTCAGTGGCGCGGCCATTTACAAAGACGAGCTGTTGCGACCTTGTCTGCCGGCTTAGTCCTGCCTGCCCGATAAATCCGGCTACGCGAATATTTCGCGAAGGTGTGCCGTTTACTTCAACAAGGCGCTGCAGTAACTCGATACCATATAAGTCTCGGATTCGATCGCCCAGTGTCGCCGCCGACGGCACCTGGAATAACATGCGGTCGTCTCGTAACAAAGAAAAACCGATCCGGGAATGACCGATCGCCTGCAAATGAATCTGGTGTTCAATGTTACGGCTTTCCGTGTTTTCAGAGCGAAGAAATTTTCGGCGCGCAGGCAAGTTATAAAAAAGCGAGCGCACCTCGACTTGAGTTCCTGGCGCTTCGCCGCCATCTCGCACGATGTCGATCTTACCACCGTTGACGACGATCTCGGTTCCTGCGACTGCGCCGGCCTCTCGCGTGGTCAGACGAAATCGCGACACGCTGGCGATACTCGGCAATGCTTCGCCGCGAAATCCCAATGTGGCCACCGCTTGCAGATCGGCAGCCGATCTAATCTTGCTCGTGGCATGCCGCTCCAGCGACAGTAACGCGTCATCGCGATCCATCCCGCAGCCGTCATCGACGACTCGGACCAGCGAGATTCCGCCACGACGAATGAGAATATCGATCTTACGGGCGCCGGCGTCGATGCTGTTTTCAATCAGCTCCTTTAATACTGACGCCGGACGTTCCACGACTTCGCCCGCGGCCACCTGACTAGCCACCGCCTCTGGTAACAATCGGATCCGGCTCATTTTGTATTCAAACTGTAGATTCCTGATCGCCGATTGCGAAGAAAAACGAGAAATAGAAAATTCTAAATCTGATCCGCCTAAAGCGAAGTTTGTGTTTCGCGCCAAAGGCGCCAGCATTCAATCTTGAGTCTGGGGCTACGCCCTAGGATTTATGGGGGCTTAAAATGCTGAAAGCGCGATTCATCACCAGCAGGAGTTCGATTGACTCGCCCAATTGAACCGCGCTTTCAGCGCTTGTTTACACGGCGATTCGAATTCCTGGGGCGATGCCCTCAAGCTAAAAGTGAAATAGCGCCGCTGGCGCTAGACACAGATGGACGCAGGCACACCGTCCGTACCGATGATTCGACGGTTTTTGACTTGGTTACGCTGCAGCCGTATTTTGTGGAGTTATGATTAACGTCACGGACAACGCTGTTCGACAGCTGCAAAGTCTGCTTCCGGCGCTAGGAGAGAATGCGCAAAAAGGTCTGCGCGTCCAGGTTGCGAAGGGCGGTTGTTCAGGTCTGCATTATGAAATGACTCTCGATGAAAAAAAAGACGGCGACGCTGTGTTGGAGCGCGATGGAATGCACTTTTTTGTCGACGCGGAAAGCGTTCCATACCTGCGTGGCGCAACCCTGGATTTCAGCGGTGGCTTGACTGGCGCCGGTTTTCGGGTCGTCAATCCAAACGCATCGCGCACCTGCGGATGTGGTTCGTCGTTTGAAACGACACAATCAGCTTGAAACCAGGTAATCTTCTCGCGCTGGCCTGATGGACTATGGTGTTTATCCATATGACGAGCCGTACGCTCGTCCGCGACGACGTATCAATTATTTTGCCTGGACGGTTGCCATTCTGCTTCTGATTGGGTTCGCGTTAGCCGCGTGGCTCGGTAGTTTTTATATCTTCAATCAACCGGAACGCCCTGACAGCTACCGGATTTTACAAAGGCTGCACAAGATCGAGCCGCCGAAGCGCTTTGAGCTGACCGCGGCACCGGCAGGTGAATTTCTAAACCCGAAGGACCTCTACGAGCGTTATTCGGAGATGGGCAACGCCGAGCTCGCTAGGACGAACGCCGAGCTGGCGCGTAATTATATTCGGAATTATCAGATGGTGCGCGGCTTGGTTCCGTACGTGGTAGGCAGGTACAAAATTGTTGCGGCGCGAGAGCTTGGACCCGGCGACGTGTTTACGTCTGGCATGGTGGCGCTGACCAATGCTGTCGATAACGGCGAGTTGCTCATGGAACATCTTTACCCGGCGAATCCGGAGGCATTGCCACTGATGAAACAGACGCTTAATGTCGGATTGGAAATCAAGCTGGAGCGCTCACATGACATTTCATCGGTGATCCACGCCGAGCGATTGGTCGATGGCCGCATGATGATTACTGCCGTGCCATTGCTTTATGGAAGCTATACGGTCACACGTGGTCTGGGAACATTTCGCCTTGAGCCACCGCTCAGTCTTAACCTCGCCGCGGGCTGGCCATTGTTTAAGGCGCCAGAACGCAATTCAATCGAACAGCGTTACGCAGAGTACCAGAAAAAAGCGGCAGTAGCGCAAGGAAGGCCGATATCCATACCAGGCATCAGCCCCAGTGCGACGCCTCCACCCGCTGCGAATGAATTGGTGCGCGTTGAACAAGCGATCCCTCTTGGAACACCGCCGACCGGCCGAGTCGTAGCTAAGAATGAAAAGCTGGCTAACCCCACGCCGCCACCAAAGGGCAGAAGATGGGGTAAGAAACAGAAGCTCGAATCTCCTCCTCCGGCAGTGACTCCGGCACCAGTGATTGCCCAGAAACCAAGTGCACCAAAAGCGACGCCGTTCACCGTTGCGTCTGCAGCGACGCCGCCAAACATTCCTGCGGCCACACCAGCGCCAGCCGCGACCGCCTCCAATGCTCAACCTGCGGCGGTCGCCCAAGCCCCGTCTGTTCCAACAGCGACGCCAGTGCCAGTTCTGCCCGCTCAGCCCGTTCCAGCGGACGCTTCCAACGTAGCTCTGGCCTCAAACGCGGGCGGTGGCAGTTGGAAGACATTTCCGCCAGGCAGAATGCCACTTGGCCGCCTCATAGGAACAGGCGATCTGCGTGACGTTGCTGAACACGGGCTTGCGGGCGAACGGGTCTATTTGAAGGGACAGTTCGTCGTGAATTTTTCCGATGCTAACAAGGCAGTGCTACGTCCCCGCACAAAGTTGACGGAGAAAATGCTGCACTTCGGTGGGGGTTCTTCTACGCGTATCATTGTCGAATTTCCAGCCGGTTACGTGCCACCGCGGCAAGGAGCGGAAGTGAGCCGCGATGAACAGCGGCCCTACGAGATCACCGAAGTGCGCAAACAGGCAGACGGACAGCTTAACGTCTTTGTGCGCGAAATCATGCAGTAGGAACGGCGCGCCCGGCGGTCGCGCCCTACCAAATCCTCGTGTCACTCGGTCCGCGATCGTAGAATCAACTTGCCATCTCTGATCTCAATTGTGCCTACGCCGGATTCGTTCCGGTAATCGGCGAGATAATCTCGCAATCGCTTCGAACGATATTTCCAATTCAATAGATCCGTCGGGACGGGCTCGCCGTTTACCGTGATTCCGGTTAGCTGCGGATTCTCGATTGATCCCGCATTCCTTAGTTCGACTGCGACGTCACCGTTAAAATAATAACCAGCTCTGCCGATAAACTCTCCAAGCGGCACGCTCGCCTGACAACGCAGTCGATCCTTGTCAATCGACACAAATACCTTGCCGCGCGCATCCTGGTTGGTGGCGACCAAAGTATTGATGTCATCCGGCGCCAGCTCCAGTTCGGCCGGCTGACCGGCGCGCGCTTTTTGCTCAAAATCCTCACACCGCTCGTGGACCGATTGAATTTGCGCGTCCGAAACGGTGAACTGAGGTACTGGCACGGGC
>Ga0209470_1002843_pt1 | contig 12115 bp, 14 predicted proteins | sample GraSoiAngelo_125_FD_185882 | JGI IMG/M metagenome (GOLD analysis project Ga0209470, IMG submission 185882) | Grasslands soil microbial communities from the Angelo Coastal Reserve, California, USA - 14_0927_05_40cm (SPAdes) (version 2) | ecosystem: Environmental > Terrestrial > Soil > Grasslands ... | reverse complement strand
AGAGTCTTCGAATGAGAGCACCTCGATCTGCAATCGTTTCAGTTGTTTAAACGGCACAAATAGCCAGAGGCATCCGGATGCCGAAATAAATTCGATCCATTTGTGTCTCAAATAAGAGAGGCGACCCATGATGAGGACGTTACTTTATTTGAATGATTTGGAGGGCATCTAATGAATGGAAAGTTTCTACTATTCGGAGAGGATGAGATTGAGAACAGTTTGATGCGTTTTGTCGATCGTAAGGTTGGCGAACAACGCCGAGACGAACGGCGACTTGCCGAGCAGCGCACCACAAAGCACCGATTCCAGGCACGAAAATCGTGCGTTGCGGATGCGCGCAGTTATCGCATTGCCAGGCGATTGCCCGCGCCAGGCGTCGCGCGATTCGACTGGAAAGCTCTAATCCCCACCCGCCGGACTTATCTAATCGGCATCGGTTGGCTCAAGAAACTTCGAAACGATCACCTCAAGCACTGGGTAAACGCGAAACAGGTCAGCTAACGATCTCTTATAGTCGCGGATAAGAGCCGCATCGGCGGCACGCAACTTCTCGACATCCTGTACGGCTTTGCAATGCGCGGTGCTTCGTGATTCAATGCCAATTATGAAACGGCTAGCACTATTGGGACTGATAATCTTAATGCCCGCGCTACTCGAAGCGGACGAGAAAGAAACGATGCTCCAAGCGTTAGGCCAATTCGAGCAGGCGCGACGCTCAACAACGCCTTGCGAAGTGAGCAACAACGCCTGTCAAACCCGTGAGATTTGGTTGGCGCAACAAGCAGCACAAACAGCGGATCAGTACTTAAACACGCCGGACGCCAAAGAGAGCCAATGGCGCTTAGTCGCGCAATCAATCATCAAATACAGCCAAGCGCGAAGCGAAGCGTACGCGGCATACGTACGCGCCCGTAATCAGGACCCGGATGTCGCCGAAAAGGCGTACCATTCAATCGTTGATCCGCTGGAGCAGGACTTCGTAGGGCAACTGAAAACCACCCTGCGAAGCGACGAAAATTCCCGCGAGATTGCACAGCGTTTCGGGCTGGTTGATTTTTGAAGTCCTCGATCCACGCTTACGAAATCCGCCCGCGCAAAGATAAACGCGGCTTTGATATGATCTCCGATGCGGAACCAACGTCGTTTTGGATTGCCGAATGGGAAATGATGCGGCCAGAATGTCCATCACCATGAAAAACCCGCGATTTCCTGCGCTATCATTCTTTTCTGCCCTTCTCATTGGGATTGGCTGGACTCTTATCGCAATCGGAATTTTGGTACTGGTTTTGTGCGCGATAAGTCTATTCAGTTCCTCGGCAACCGACTTTGGCGCCGTCTTGACGACTGCCATGACTTTCGGGTTAGCCAGCCTCGCGCTTGTTCTCATTGGATTGTTCACAGTGACTGGCGGCGAGTCGGTTCGCGTCTTTCTTGCGATTGAAGCAAACACGCATGCTTGGACAGCTGTGGTAAAGCGACCCGAATGACGCCATAGATTACACGAAGTTTCGCAGGCGATCATATGATGGCGCCATTCGCGTTTACGATGAATCGGGCAGCGTGGTTCGCAACGCATGAGTACGCGGGCGTTTTCAGAGAGTCGTGATGGCAAAATCCACCAAAAATACTCGTTTTTGGATGACAAAACAGCAAGATGCAATCAATAAAAGAACGAGGGAACGAGATCAAACTGCAGCGACGAAAGCGGCTATGGCAGAAGCGAAGGTCGTCGATTAACGGCATAGGACTGTTTGCTACTCTACCGATCAGAGCAGGCACGCCGATCATCGAGTTCAAAGGCCGCATTATTCCGTGGGAAGAAGGTGCAATCATGTTACTGCGCGGCGCGAACCATGTTATCAAGTTCGATGCCAGGCACGACATGGATGCCCGACCACAGTGGAGTCCGGCAGGCCACGTCAATCACGGTTGTTATCCCAATTGCGCCATAAAAAAGAAGCGCGGTGGCCTGTGGTTGACCTGTATCCGGCCAATTGAACAGGGCCAAGAACTCTTAATCGACTACGACTTCGAACTGGGCGAAGAATTTGAGCCGTGCAGGTGCGGACATCCCCGTTGTCGCGGACTGATGCTCAGAAGAAAGGACTGGCCGAAACTGCGCAAACTAATGTCTAGGGTTTTATGAGGCTGATCTTTAATTAATCACCGGATCCGAAACTAATGAATGCCCATCCCAAACAACACCGACAAAAATTCAAGTCACCTGTTGGAGAATTCTTATCGACATCCCGGCGCTAGAAATCATCTTTCTTGATGTGCTGTTCGCGGTTGTTGTGAATATTTAGCCCGGCTCGCGCGGCAAAAGGCGGAACGCAGCCGCTCGCGTGATGCAATGATTCGCGTTTATGGTGAAGCCGGCAATATGATCGAGACGCATAAGCACAAGGGCGATTCAAACAGCGGAGATAAGGCTTGACGCGGTCGCCGACGGGTCGCAAAACCAGCGAAGTTGTGAGAATCATTTTGTTAGCCGCTACCGCGCTTGCTGCCCTTAGCGGTTGTCAAAGTGCCGCGGAGAAGCAACGCCCAGAGGCGGAGGCACAGTCAGGTGACCTCGCCAATTGTGCAAAGATTCGCGTAGTGTCGGGTGGCTGTAGGGGAAACTCGCGTTTTACAGAGGTATACGTTGACAACATGCACAAGAACCAGGCGGTGCGGGCGACCGTTCGGAAGCATTCGCAGGAAGGCGACGACGACACAGATTATGCCATTGCCGAAGGTGGCCAGCTCTTTATTGGCTGCGGTGGAGGCGGCACCAGCTTTGTTGTTATCGGCTGCAAAGTGTTGAAGGGTGAAGCCGAAAAAGAGTAATGAACGACAGCTCGAATTACCGCTCGGTTCACTAATCACTTGCACGGCGGAACTCCCGCGCCATAGCTTCTTAACTCGCCGGAGCCTTGCCCGAAGGCTGGTTAGCACGCGCTAGATGCCATCCCAAGTTCCGTTTAATGACCTGGCAAGTGATGGGTATAGCTGTTGCGGCTTGTTCTTTGCAGTTCTTCACCGCTGACTCGTACGACGTCCAAGGTGCTAGCCTCCGCCGCCCAGCTTCCACTGTCATTAAGTTCGACCCAGCGACCAGGCAGACGACTTCCAGTAAACGCGGGTACCCAAACCCAATGGCGCCCTTTGTTCGCGGTTACAGATGCCCGCGACGCTGGCGCTGCCCTCAGATCAAAATTCAGCCGTGTCAGCTCACCCGACTCAATCGTTGTATTATTGATGGAAGTTTTGACAGCGCCGTGCACAACCAATGTGATTCGGTAATTGCCTGCCGGGAGACCATCTAAAATGTAACGGCCGTTTACATCCGTCTTAACGGTTGTGAGCAATCTTCCACCATTTTTCGTTTCGATCCGAATATCCGCCCCTTCTATCGGATGCCCTTTAGCATCCTTCACGATCCCTTCCAGCACCGAGCTCGCAGCCGATACGCTCGCGACAAGAAGAATCAACCCTGTGAAACCAACCATTATTTTCTTCATCATAATGCCTCCAATGTTTTACTGAACAAATGTCTGAAGCTGGTTTGGATTGAACAAGAGCCACTTGGTGTTTTTGCCATAGACCGGTTTTACCTCGCCCGCTGCGCGATGCGCCGCCCCGTCGCGTCGCCGATTCAAGTTCCATAAACGCAGTGAGTTTCTCAGCCGCACGCACAACGAAATGCTTTCCGTTGTCCCGATGTGCGTCCGAAATCCAGAGCGTACGCCCATTGTAGTCAATTGCTGAGACGCAGCAGTGCGACGATGTATCGAGAAGATTTCCGTCTTGCGGCCGTGACGTTGGAAGAAATGTCGCCTGCCGGTCACGGGAAATCGCCAGAACGGAGGGCTTGACTGATCACCGTTCCCTAATCACTTATCACGTTCCTTGAAAGGGGCGGTTAGCTCAGTGGTAGAGCATCTCGTTTACACCGAGAGGGTCGGGGGTTCGAAACCCTCACCGCCCATTCTTTTGAAGTGAGAAGTGACTCGTGAATAGTGAGGGGGTCATTTCAACCGCGAATGCACGCGAATCTTAAGAACTTCTGCTTCGTGAGGTACACGGATTTATTTGTGATAATTCGTGTCTATTCGTAGTCAATGATTTGAAAATTCCGCCGATTCCAGCAACGCGTTTCAAGTCGCGATACTTCTTATTTCAACGGGACGAGCAGGCGGCGGCGTTGGCCTGGGCGCGGGAGTCGGACTCCTCGACGGGGTTGGACTCACCTTGAAAATGGTTCCCAGGTTCTTAGTGCCGCCTTCCGTGGTCATACCATAGAGCCATCCATTAACGAGAATCACGTTGTCGATCGGTTTAGAGCCGTCCTCATTATTTGTCCTGCCACTGAAGCTGTAAAGCCGTTGGTAGTTGTTACCATTGGTGTTGATCACGAAAACAGAGCCCAGGTCATTGTCGCCGCCGTTAGCGGTCGTGCCGTAGAGATGGTCACCCGATTGCACAACGTAACCATGATCGCTCGTCGCGCCGTCTGAATCTCCGCCAGCAAAGTCGTGCAGTTCAGTGTAATTGTGGCCGCTGGTATCGATGCTGAACACGACACCGAAGTCGTGGTCGCCGCCCTTGCGTGTCATCCCATACAAGGTGGTCCCGTTGGGATCCAGTGTCAGGCGCCCATGCGGCTCCTTGCCTGTTGATGATGCACACTCCAAAGAGAATAATGTTTGGAAATTCGGCGGGGTAGGCGTGGGCGTCGTCGTCGGCGTCGGCGTGGGCGTTGGTTTGGTGTGCAGGTGGGTGGCGGCCCCGCCGGGTCAAAGGAAAAGATGACACCCTCGCCGTTGTCGCCTCCGGACGCCGTCACGCCGTAGAGGATGTTGTTGGCGACTACGAAACAGCTATGCGACTCGTCGCCGATACAATAGACCGTTAAACGGGGTCATCGCGTCGTGGCGGGAATTATCACCGTCGGGGCAGTCAGCGTCATGACCAGCGAACACGTGATCGATTGAATAACTCGACGCGACCATTGTTGGGATCGAAGTGGAAGATCACACCATAGCTGCCGATGGTCATGGGCGGGGGCCTGGCCGTGACGATGGTTGTAGTCGTGCGCCCGAAAAGCAAGCCGTTCACAGAAGTCAGCGACCCTTTTGGCACAGCTCCATCAAATTGGCTCTGTCGTGCCGAAGGAATAAATCGTACTACTGGAAGACGCCGCGACGCCGCGAGGAATCGCTACCACAGCCACCCCAAGCACAACCGCGACAATGTACTTCATCTTTCGCATATCCATGATAGGCAGCGTGTCCGAAGTGGCGGCGCTTTAGCAAGACTAAATTGACGTGAAATCTGCGCTTCGCAGTTAGTGTTGATTGGTGATTGTCGCAACTGGTTCTCGCTTGTTTAGAATACTACGGCAACACCATTTGAGACCAGAGCAGCCGGCGACTTCTAAAACCGGTGGTGTTCACTCCTTCTCATGGTGCCGGGCCCCTTGTTGGAGCTGTTTCCTTTGGCGCGAGCGAGGCGACGATTTTTTCAAAGCGCGGATCTTTCCGCAGTGGATCCCAAAACGGCAGGAGTTTCAGCTGGCCATAGCTGAGAGTGCTCGGGGAACGGACGGCGATTGCAAGCTGTTCGCAGGCGAGATTGTTCTCGCCAACCCATGCAGCGATCATCGCCAAATACGCTATCATAAGGGGCCCGTTGATTGCATCTTTTCTCGCCGGAAGAAGCTCGACCGCGCGTCGGCCTTCGCGTAGCGCTTCTTCTTTCCGACCGAGACCGGCGTCGATCAAACCAAGCACGCAGAGCGGCGGGCCGTAATTTGGTTGAGCTTTAACCGCTTTCTCCTGCTCCACACGTGCAACGGTGAATGCCGCCCGTGCCGTTTCGTCATCATTGATCATGCGAGCAATAACGCCTTCCATTAGCTGGCGATTTGAGTGAACCGCATAGTCGGTCAGAGGAATTTCGCCGAACGCGTTTAAAGCATCTTTTGCTGCAGAAACGTCGCGCTCGGCCAGTGCACAACTCAGCCAATCATTGGCGATGTTCGGCAAGGCAGTAGGATTTGTCACCCGAATTGAATCGATTGTTTGATGCAGGGATCGAGTATCGGCTTTCCAGTGAAATTCCACGGACGCGCGCGCTACTTTCGTATCGACATCGCCCGGCGCGATGGATAACGCCCGATTTAACACGGATTTTTCTTCGGCATAGCGCCGGAGCACGCCATAACTGATCGCAACCTGCTGGAGCATATAAAAGTCGCGCGGGTCGAGATCAATCGCACGCTCCAGGTTCCGGGTCGATTCCTCCCAACGCCCCTGACGCCTCTCGATGTAACCCTTCAGGGCGAATAGGCGGGGAGAATTGGGGAGGGTCTGGCTCGCCGCTGCGAGTTCAGCCAAGGCTCCCTCGTAGTCGAGGTATCCTCTATAAAGATTATCTGCGCGTGCCAGGTGTGCTTCGCCAGCCTCAGGGCGGATGCGAAACGCCGCCTGGATCGCCGCTTCCGCTAGCGCCAGGCGGGCAGGATTATGGTCGAAGCCAAGGAAGTAAAGCTGGTCATGGGTGTAGGCAAGCTGGCAATAGGCTTGGAAAAAAGAGGGATCGCGGGCGACGGCCTGGTTCAGCAGATCGGCGGCCTGGAGCAGGTCTGCCCTCGCCCTGCTGCTAAATACGGTCAAAAGAAGGTCTCTCGCTCGCAGGTAAAAATCGTAGGCCGCAAAATCCGAAGTCGGTGGCTCTTCAATGGCGGTTTTCTCGCCAGCCGAGACTTTGGCTTCAAGCTGATTTGCGACTTTTTTTGCGATCTCGCTTTGAGTTAAAAACACCTTAGCCAGATCCTGATCGTATTCCTCCGCCCAAACTTGATTGTCGGTGCGAGTGTCTATTAACTGGACGTTTAAATGAATTCTGCCCTCCTCCCAGCGGACGCTTCCCTTTAGCACATGAGAGACGTTCAGTGCCCGCCCGATTTGGCGGGTATTACGTGCGTCATGATATGCCATGACACTCGTGCGGCTGATCACTCTGAGCTCGGCCACCCGGCCCAGCTTGGTCAAGATGCCGTCTTGGATAGCATCGGCAAAAAAAGCGCTCTCTTTAGTTTGGCTCAGATTTTCAAAGGGCATTACTGCTATTGCAATATTTGTTGGACGGTGGAGTAGTCCGCTTTTCCAAGTCATTATCCCGACAGCCGTTCCGAGGGCCAACAAGAGCACAGCCATTCCCGCAACAGCGGGATTGCGTCGCGACCAGTGGCCTATGCGCACCGGGACCGAAACCGGTCGCGCGATGATGGGGCGATCTGCTAGCCAGCGTTCAAGGTCTTCGGCCAGATCCCCGGCCGAGCAATAACGCGCGTTCGGCTTGCGCTCCAGACATTTTGCGCAAATGATTTCCAGATCGCGGTCGAGCGCCGGCGCGAGAGATCGCAGTTTTGGCGCCGGCTTTTCAGCAGCCTGTTGAATAACAGCGAGCACGTTGTCACCCAGGAATGGTGGCCGGCCCGTCAAGAGATCGAACAAGATTGCCCCGAGGCTGTAAACATCTGTGCTCGGCCCCAAACTCCGTGTTGAGCCCTCGGCTTGTTCTGGTGCAACATAACCCAGTGTGCCAAAAATCGTTAGTGTGTGGGTAAGATCGCTTGCCGTATTGAGCCATTTGGCCAATCCGAAATCGCTCACCAATGGTTCGCCACGGCCATCAAGCAAAATGTTTCCCGGTTTTAGATCACGATGAAGAATTCCTTGAGCATGCGCGTACTGGAGAGCGCGTGCGACCTTTGCCATGAGCGCCACGCTGCGGGATGGTTCGCTGCGTAAAGCGGGTGCGACATCGCGCAAGCTTCCACCTGCGGCGAATTTCATGCTGAAGAACGGGAGTCCGTCCTCGTCCTCGCCAACTTCGTAAATAGGGAGGATGTTTGGATGATCCAGACTCGCCGCGGCTTGTGCTTCGCGCCGAAAGCGAATCAGCGCTTCCCGCGAATCAGCCTCGTACGGTAAAATCCGTTTCAACGCGACGACACGTCGCGAATGCCGTTGGCGGGCACGATAAATGACTCCCATCCCGCCATGCCCGATCTCGTCGAGAATTTGATAATTGCCGAGGCGCCGATCGGGATCGCGCACATCGATCTCAGCGAGCACGTCTTCCAGCGTTTCATTATTAGAAGTATCGGCTCCCAAACCCCGACAGAGCAGACAATTCAGACAAAGACCGCGTGCAACGCGCGATGTTGATCCACATTCTGCGCATGGGATCGGCTCCTCTGGGAGCGGTGCCCAAGCCAGAGTGCCCGCGGGGTTCATGGGACGTCGAAAAAAGTTAAACGGACTCGATGTATTCGGCATCGTTCCCCACGCTTCTCCATGTTCTTCTACGGAAGCCACCGAGCGAAGTTCAGTACAAAGTCGAAAATCGTCCGGAAACGCTCGTCGCGGATGTCGTGAAGAAGGCTCGTCTTCGCGCACCAGTTCCGCCCCAACGCTTTTGGCTCAGACACAGCCCCGATTCCGTTAGCAGCAATGAGAACCTATTACCTGTGATGAGTCTCGGACGTTGGTACTCGCATATTTACGCAGGACTTTTTGATGATGCGCTTTACGCGCCATCCTCTGGTGATCGCGCTTTTGACGTGTTACTCCTCAATCAGCAACGCCTACATGGGTAAGGTTTAGAATCGGGCGGTTAGCTCGATAATAGAACGGTCGCCGGGGCGACAGATCGTAGGTTCGAACTCACCGCCCAATTGACCGATCTTTACCAGGCGGTTACTGCGAACCAATTCGCGCTCGCGTCAACCTGACAAAGATCAAAACATGCGATGCGATAATAAGCGGCACCAGAAAAGTCGGGAGAAGACTCAGTGGAAGTTCCCGCAGCGCGTGCATCGACTGCCAGTCTTTTAAGCCAAATCGGAGCGCGCTGAAGACAACAAAAATGATATCGATAAGTCCAAGCATATTCCAGACGAGCAACAGCATTTTCGCAAATCGAGTGCGCGTCGCGTTAACCACAGCCAACGCCAGGACAGCAACGATGATGTCGCCCCAACCCGCGGGTCTTGCGAACCCGCACGGCAATTCGCCGCGCTGACAAAGGACCAGAAAATACGCGCCGGCAAATAACCGTGTCACATGAAATAACACCAACCAGCGAACGTCGACATTCAGCGCCCACACTCTGATTGGGGAGATTTTCCAACACGCGAGAAGGACAAGCGCGGTCAACGTCCACACTGTCGCGGCGACGGCTGGCGCGATGGCGTTGTAAAACCAGCCACCTAGCCCTACCGCAAAGCATAGCCAGCCAAGAAGAACAAGGGTAACAACCCTCTTCGAATTATCCTTCATCACGAGTTCGCCAGTGAGACTTCACCTAGGATAACATCTCGGTCACTGCTGCTTCACAGTGAATCTCCGTCGTGTCGAGAAGCGGAATCCCGTTGTGTTCTCCATCACGCAGAATCAGTGGCAGCTCCGTGCCAGCTAGGATAACACCGTCGACGTGGTGCTTTGCTTTCATGCGATCGACGATCGCCAGGAGCTCCGCGCACGTCTCCGGCAGAAACTTCCCTGAGACCAATTCATTCAGGTACTTGTCATGAATGTAAGTCTGATCCTCCGGGCCTGGCATGAGAAGCTCGATTCCTTCTCGCGAGAAAACCTTCGAATAGAAGGTTCCCTGCATGGTGTAGCGCGTTCCGAACAAGGCGAGCCGTTTCAACTTCTGCGCTTTGACCGCCGCACATGTTGCTTCCACGATACTGATCAACGGAACCGGCGACTTCGACGCGACCTGGTCGAACACAATATGGGGCGTGTTTGCCGAGATGAGGCCAAAGGTTGCACCAGCCCGCGCGAGCTTGCCGATTTCCTCAAGCAGATAATCAGCCATGCCCGCAAGGTTGTTTGCCTCCATGAAATCCAGTCCCTTTTTCAGACTAATACTGTTGATTATGAATTGCGGATAACTCCCATCGCCAGTGCGCTCCCGATAAAGCGCAATGATTCTCCCGTAATAATCGATCGTACTTTCAGGGCCGAGCCCGCCAATGATTCCAAGAGTCTTCATCTGCTAACCACGAATCCGCCTTCGCTGAAGCTACGGCCTGACATGTGGACACGAACTGTGAAATGCCGAAGCACGAATGTCGAATGTCGAATTAATGACGAAGCCAGAATGATAAACTGAAATGCGCCACGTGTTCGGCATTCGTCATTTGGTCATTCCTTCGGCATTCGTCATTCGGATTTCGTCATTGTCTGGATTCGTGTTTATTCCTGTTCATTCGTGGTTAAATGAAAAGTAGATCGGCCCTTCATTTTGTCCTCATCATCGGCATCGCCAACTTCTTTGCCGATTTCACCTATGAAGGCGCTCGCGGGATCATAGGTCCGTTTCTCGGTTCGTTAGGCGCGAGCGCGGCGATCGTCGGGTTTGTCGCGGGTCTCGGTGAACTCATGGGCTATGGGTTGCGGTCGGTCTCGGGATATTTTGCGGACAAATCGCATCGGCATTGGGCCTTCGCGTTCCTCGGCTATGCAATCAATATGTTCGCGGTTCCTGCACTTGCGCTTGCAGGGCGATGGCCGCTCGCCGCGAGTCTCGTGGTTTCCGAACGCGTTGGTCGCGGCATTCGCAAACCAACTGTAGAAGCGATGCTTTCGTACGCCGGCAGATCGATCGGCGCCGGCTGGGTGTTTGGACTGAACGAAGCGCTCGATCAGGCAGGCGCTACGATCGGGCCGTTACTCATGGCGCTGGTTCTTTATCTCAATGGCGGATATCGAACCGGTTTTGGCGTCCTGCTCATTCCAGCTTTGCTTTGTCTTGCGACTTTGGTCCTGGCACGGGTCCTTCATCCGCGCCCGCATGAGCTGGAAGAAGGCGCCGGGCACGCCTTTGCCACGGCTAACCTGAAGCAAACTTACTGGATCTATTTCGTGGCAGGCGCATTGCTTGCCGCCGGGTTCGCCGATTTCGCATTGATCGGTTTTCACTTTCAAAAAGCGAATGTCATGCGGGGAAACTTGATCCCCGTGTTTTACGCGGTTGCAATGGCAGCCAGCGCCCTTGCATCGATTCCTTTGGGCCGACTATTTGACATGCGTGGTCCGAATGTGTCGTTGTTCGCCTTTCTGATTTCTGCCGCTGCTGCTCCGTTCATTTTTCTGAGCACATCGACCTTTGCATTAATTGGAATGATCTTTTGGGGAATCGGGATGAGCGCTCAGGGCTCGCTGTTTCAAGCGATGCTTACCGGCGTTATTCCACCGCAGAAACGAAGCACGGCTTTTGGCTTGTTTGACACCGGCTACGGAATTGCGTGGTTTTTAGGAAGCGCAGTGATGGGACTGCTATACGACAGGTCGCTCCTGGCTGTGGTGCTGTTCTCAGTCGTTCTTCAACTTGCTGCGATTCCCGTCCTTTTTATCGCGAATAAGAAGCGTTAACGTTTCCTCCGTGGATCCCTATGCGAAACCGAAGGAGCGAAAGGTCGGTGCACGCCGTCCAAAAATCTCGCATTTAGCACAGTCCGTTAAGATAAGGACTCGAAAAGAACGCCAGGCGGAAAAAGAAGCAGTGGCTGCCGAGCGACGTGCGATTAAAAAGGCCGCGCGTCGTCATTTAAAGCAGCAATTGTTGCAAGAACTCGATGCTGCCGATTTGTAATAGCCGGGGATCATCCGCCTTCGCAATGCTGCGGCGTGCCAAGCCGTATCCCGGCTACAGAAGCATGGCTTTGCGTTTTGCGATTCTGCGGTCGGCATTAGAGTTCGCTTCATGCGTAAAGCCGATTTGTCAATCGTCGCTTCCATGTTACTCCTAATAACGTTCGCGGTTGGCCAGGCTCAGTCACCTCCCCAACGCAACCCGGATGTTTCAAACAAGGCACTGATCACAAAATCGACGCCCGGCATAAGCGCCGACGCTTTTAAGAATAAAAGCGCGAACACAACTGACGCGCTGCGCAAGATGGCGGACGAGTATTACGCCTGGCGGAACGAAAATTATCCAGTCCGTAGCAGCGACGCAGGACTGCATACATGGGACGACCGGCTGACTGATTATTCGCCTGCGAAAATCGCGGAGCGCGCCTAACACGTGCATTCGCTCCTGGAAAAGGTGC
>Ga0209470_1002842_pt1 | contig 12119 bp, 5 predicted proteins | sample GraSoiAngelo_125_FD_185882 | JGI IMG/M metagenome (GOLD analysis project Ga0209470, IMG submission 185882) | Grasslands soil microbial communities from the Angelo Coastal Reserve, California, USA - 14_0927_05_40cm (SPAdes) (version 2) | ecosystem: Environmental > Terrestrial > Soil > Grasslands ... | reverse complement strand
CGACATCACGCGACACGTCGTCGTCGCCCGCGCCTGCAGCACGGCCTGCTGCTCGGCCGGCATGAACGGTCCCGTCACCATGACCGCGTGCAGCTCGGGGACCTCGGCCCGCAGCCGCTCCACCGCCGCCTGCGCGGCTTCCAGCACGGGATACCCGTCGCTGCCGCTGCCCACGGTCGCCACGATCAACGGACCCTGGGTCGGCAAGCCGAGCTCCTGGCGCAGCCTGTCCGGCTCGAGTGCCGGTGGCTCGCGGACGACGTACCCGCAGTAGTGCAGCTTGGGCTGCACCGCGGCCGGGATGTCGTAGGCGTCCGCCACGTCGTACAGCGCCGGCGAGCCGTACACGGCGATGCCGTCGTACAAGTGCTCCAAGGCGTCGTACACTCCCAGCTCACGCCACTGCCCCTGAATCCGACCGACGTCGTCCATGATGTCGCGCAGGCCGAACACGAACTTCGTGCCGGGGCACTGCGCCTTGAGGGCATACAGGCCGTCGCGAAACTCACCCTTGGCGCCGAGCGGCTCGTGATCGACCAGGACCAGGTCCGGGGCCAATCCCAGGGCGGCGGCGCGCAGGATCTGACCGCGGATGGTCCGGAAGCGTTGCTTGGCCGCCTCCTCCTCGGCCGGGGACCGCTGCACGCCCTCCGCCGTCAGGAGCGTGGGCAACTTGATGTAGTCGCACCGCTCGGGGAGGGTGAAATTGGCGGCGACGGGCGACTTGGTCGCGATATAGGCGACGAAGGTGGGATAGGCCGCGAGCACGCGCCGCGCGATGGCCAGCGTTCGGGTGATGTGGCCCAGCCCCTGGTGATCCTGCGCGTACAGCAGGACGGTCGGTGTGTGTGGCGCCCCGGATCGCGTCACGGCAGCCCCACCTCCGCAGCCGCCGAGGCGGACAGCACGCCGGACTCGACCGCCTCCGTCGTGACGCCCAGCACGTCGGCCACGAGGCCGGGGATGCGGGTGAGACCCCCCAGGTCGACCCGGCTGCGGCTGGACGGCGGCGCACCCAGATCGCGCGCCAGCCAGGCGGTCAGCGCCGTGGAGGTAAGGGCCTCGGGGCGCAGCACGTCGACGAGACCCATTTCCTGGAGGCGCTGCGCCCGGATCCACTGCTCGGGCTCGGGATGCACCCGTGGCACGATGAGCGCGTGTTTCTCGAAGGAGAGGATCTCGCAGATGGTGTTATACCCGCCCATCGCAACAATGCGGTCTGCGCGCTCGACGAGCGGGGTGGGGTCAGAGACGAAGTCGAGCACGCGGAACCCCGGCCGTCGTCCCCCATCCGTACGCATGCGGTCGCGCTTCTCGCCCGGCATCAACGGCCCGGTCACGAGCAGGCCCGTCATGTCGGCCGGCAGGTCCGATTGCAGAAACGCTTCGGCCAATGCGGCGCCGTCGTGACCGCCGCCCACGAGGCAGAGCGCCAGCCTGCCCGGGGGCAGGTCCGCGAGCAGCGTCGCGGCTTGGGCGGCGAACGCGAGGCGGGGCCGCTGATCGAGGTATCCCGTGTAGCGCGCCCGCTCAAGGACGTGATCGGGAAGCTGGTACTCCCGCAGCGGGTCGTAGACCGCCGGATCCCCGTAGATCCAGACGGCGTCGTAGTAGTCCCGGATGGCGTCCATGTTCTCGCGATCCGCCCACGTCCGCTGCACGGTCTCCGGGTCGCACAACACTTCGCGCACGCCCAGCACGCAGCGGGTCCGGCCTCGCTGGCGCAGGCGCTGCAACGTGCCGCTGAGCTCGTGCGCGACGCCCAGCGGTAAGTGATCCACGATGAGGACGTCCGGCTCGAAGACCTCCATGGCGCTGCTCAGTACGCGCGACCGCATCTCGATGACGTCGCGGTCCGAGACATCGATCAGGAAGCGGGGATTGTAGGACCCGTCGGGCTCACGGCGGAGCGCCGGCAGGGTCACGAAGTCCACCCCGGGGGGCATGGGAAGGGCGCCCGCCTGCCACGCCTCCGCCATCATGACGATCGCGGGCTGGAGCGCGGACGCGCGCAGGGCCTGGGCGATCGACGCGTTGCGGCGAATGTGACCGAATCCCACCATGCCCTGCGAGTACATGGCGACGCGGGGTGGAGCGGCCTCGCGGGGGATCCGGGGCCGGCGCCGGTCGTGGCGCGCCTCGGCGCGGATCCTGATCTCGTCCACAAGCCGCTGGATCCGATCGAGCTCCTGTCGCGTGGCCGGCGTCGTGGACAGCGCATGGAGCACCAGATCGAGCGTCGACCCCCGAAACGCCTGGTGCCCCGCGACCGAGCGTGTGGCCAGCGAGTCGGCCGCTACGATCGGCTCCCCCCGCATCGCCCGGTCGGCCGCCGTGGCGATGTACGCCGCCAGGCGCTCGCACGCGTCCGGAACGCCCTTGAACGCGGGGAAGCTCGACATGTCGACAACGTAGGTGGAGCCGCCGCTCTCGACGATGGTCACGCTGAAGAGGTCGATGCCGAACGCCGCGCCGCAGCACCGCGCCAGGCTCTCCAGCGCGGCAGAGAGCGGGAACGGGGCAGTGTCCCTGTCGTCGTACGGTCGGGCGGGCCGAACCCGCAGCACGCCGAACCGCTCGTTCCCGATCGAATAGATCTTCTGGTCGACGGGCCGGTCCGGCTGGTGATACCGTTGCGCGAGCAGCGGCTCCGTCATGGGGCCCAGCGCCGCGAGCTCAGCGGCGTTGGTGACGATATGCTTCGAGCGCTTGCCCGTGCGACGCGGCGCCTTGAGGATGAGCGGACCGCCGTCGAGCGCCGGCAGCAGCTGGCTGGCGTCGGAGGCGACGAAGGTGTCCGGAACGAGGACGCCGGCGGCGCGCAGCATCCGGAGCGTCACGATCCGGTCGCGCAGCAACGCGGAGATCGGATAGGGATTGAGGAGCGCGGCACCGGCCTCGTGTAGGTCCGCCGCCACACTCATGGCAAGGTCGGTACGGTTCCGCAGGACATACAGATCGTAATCGAGACGTACGCGGGCGACGTCGATGAGGTCATCGCCCAGCCGCAGTGCTTTCGCTGTAACGCCGCGCTGCTCGAGCAGCCGCGCAAGCTGCGGCATGGTACGCTCATCGGTGAACGATCGACCCATCAGGAGTCCAATCCGCACAGCCCCCCCCCCGTGTTGGAGCGCCTCAGAACCGAAACAGGTAGCTCAGCTTGACGAACACCTGCCGCCCGACCGACACGGTCGGCGCTCCGGTGCGGTACAGCGTCGGCGGGTTGCCCTGCATGGCGAGGTTCTCGTAGCCGTCGCGATACCCCACGTACGCGGCCGTGCCCGGGTTCACGAGGCAGGTGAGCAGCAGGTCCACGGCCCAATGGCGCTCGGGGTCGACGCGCGACAGCGTCGAGTCTCGATCCACGGTCGAGTAGTCGACGATGACGCGCAGGGACAACGCACGACTGAACTGGTAGTTGACCTTTTCCCGTACGATCCCTTCGGTGAACACGCGCGCCCCCGTGAGCGCCGTGAGCCGACTGTAGAGGTAGGTGTGATCCCACCGCAGCCGCGCGGAAGGCCGGAAGGTCAGTAGGAGCTCCGCTTCGCCCGCGTTCGCTCGGAACGGGTCGGCGCCGGACGGTGGTTTGTGGTTCACATCCGTCCCCTGCTTCCACGTGGCCGCCCAGGCGAGCCACTTCAGCCATTGGCTCTCGAAGGCGAGCTTGGTCGCGTAGATGTCGAAGGGGATGTCCTTGAACAGCTCGAACGCGCTTTCGTAGGCTAGCTGGAACTTGGTTTCGCCCACGAGTTTCACCTCCCACGACGCCTTCAGCGACCGATCGAGCAGCGCACCGCCGCGGTCCCACGTAAACGCCGTCGTGAACGTGGGACCGATCTTCACGACCGGGCCGTCCGGCCGCTTGACGATCTCCAGCTGCTGCTCCACCTCCCGCACGCCGATCCGCGGCACGTAGCCGAGTGGGGCGTCGAAGGTGGAGCCCACGTCGGTGTACGTCGCCGAGTAATCCAGGTTGCGCCCGTCGCGCAGCAGCTCGGCGAACAGACCCGCCCCCGACGCCGCGACATCACCCGAGTCCCTCGAGTGCGTGCTGATCAGCTGGCTGGTGAAGATCCACGTCTTGCTGAGGGCGAGACGGGCGTCCGCTGACGCCACCCGATTCGCTGCCGCGCCGAGCTGCCGGTCGCTCACGAACAGGCCGATCGCGGACTCCCGCCCGATCCCCCGCTCGACCCGTACGACGCCGACCCCGGCGCGCGGCTCCCGCGCGAGGCCCGAGCCCACGAACTCCTCCGGCGCGCGGTCGTTGATGCCGATCGCCCCGACCGCCCAGCGGCCCGCCTTGCTCGTCAGCCGCAGCCCGGCGCCGGGATCGCTCACGCGGCGTGAGAAGAACAGATTCACCGGCGTCTGGAAATAGCCCGCGTTCTCAATGAAAAAGGGGCGCTTCTCGGGGTAGAAGACTTCGAACCGCTCGTTGATCGTCACTTGCGGCTCGTCCGATTCCACCTGGCTGAAGTCCGGGTTGACGGTGCCGTCCAGTGTGAGCGCATCCTTGACGACGGCCTTGACGTCGATCCCGACGCGGCGGTCGCTCGCCTGTCGGAACGCCGGCTGTTCGGTGTCGAGGAAGCGGGCACCAGTGTACGCGCCGTAGGGGATCGCCTGCAGGTTGCGCCCCGGAGAGATTTCGCGCAGCCCCTCGAGGGTGCCAAACTGCGGGACGAAGCCCGCGAGGCGCTTGGTCACGAGCGGCCAGGAGGCCTCCTCGTTGGTGCGGCGGATGTAGCGAACGAGCGCGATACCCCAGGTCTGAGTCGGTGTGCTCGGGAACCGCAGGCTGCGGAACGGAATCGCGATCCGCACGACGTAGCCGTTCGGGGTCAGCCGGCCGTCCGAGTCCCATACGGCGTCGAAGCTGTAGTCGTCATCCTGTCCTTCGGTCACGATCCCGTCGAGCTGGACGCCGTTGGGATTCGCTTGAAACAGGTATGCGCGCTTGCGGTCGTGGAACGTGTCGAGGTACAGGGCGACGCCGTCGTCCACGGTGATCTCTTCCCGCCGCGTCAGGCCGGCGCGGATTTTCGCCGGGTCGTCCTGACAGACGAAGACCACGTAGAGGTTGGCGTCGTCGTAGCTGAGATACGCCGTGGTGGGAGCGCTCACCGGCACCCCGTCACCCGGCTCGCGCTGCCGAAAGTCGGACGTCACCGCGGCGCCGGGGGCCGGACGCTCCCCGAGGAAATCGTCGAGCCGCGGCGGCTCCGGGACACGCTGCACGATGATGCTCGTGGCAGCGGGCGTGGCGGCCGCGGGCGTGGCGGCCGCGGTCGTGCCCGATGCGCGGTTCCCGCCCGGCGCCTGCGCGCTGAGCGGCGTCAGGCCGAGCAGCAGGGCGCTCGGCCCGACGATGCCAATGATCGTCGGCCGTGACACGTCCCCCCCCCTCCTTGGTGACGACTCGGCGGTCACTCGCCAGAGCGTGCCCACAGGCGGCAAGTGCCGTGCCACCTGTGCAGCGTGTGCACCGTCACTGCGCGACCGGTCACGGCGCGACCGGTGATCACGGACGTCACCGGACGGCGCGCGTGTCGCACGACCAGCGGTGGCAGCAATGCAACGCACGCCCGGTGACGTGTTGCGGTCTCTCACCGTAGCAACCGGCGATACCGGCGCTGCAGCGGCGCGCCAGCCACGCTCACGTGGTACTATTGAGGAATCCCAATGCGGCTTTCCCTCCGGTTCATCATCCCGCTGCTCCTGGCGGTGGGCGCGATCGCGTACGCCGTCGTGCCGCTCGTGGACGAGCTCACCCTGCGGTGGTTCATGCGCGACCTGGACATCCGCGCGACCCTGATCGCGAACACCGTGCAGGATCCGCTCCAGGACCTGGTGCGCACGCGAAATCGGGCGCGGATCCTCCAGCTCTTTTCGCGCATCACGCGGGACGAGCGCCTGTTCGCAATCGCCTTCTGCCCGGCGAGCGCGGAGCCCCCGATCGCGAGGCCGACGCTGCCGCCCGAGGTCGCGTGCACCAACCTGGAGCGGTTCTCGGGCTCATCGGTGGAGAGCCACCTGCTCAACAGTGCGCAGGGGCCGGTGCTCGTCTCGGTCCGCCCGCTGGACGTCGAGGGCACGGCGCTCGGGGACCTCGTGCTGGTGCACGACATGAGCTTCGTGGCGCGCCGCAGCGAGGAGACGCGGAAATACCTCTTCTTCTTCTTTGTCGGCCTGGGCGCGACGATCGCGCTCATCACCGTCGCGATCGCGCAGCTGAGCTGGCGGGGCTGGGTCCAGGGCCTGCAGGCCTTGCTGCGGGGCGAGGGACTGTGGCGTCCCTCGGACCGGCCGGACGCGCCGGAGCTGCGACCGATCGCCGGCGACTTGCGCGCCCTGATCCGCGATCTCGAGGCCGAGCACCGGTCGCGGGACGAGGAACAGCTGAACTGGACGCCCGAGACATTGCGCGGCATCCTGCGCGCCGACTTGCCCGGACACGAAGTGATGGTCGTGTCGAATCGCGAGCCTTACATCCATATCCGCCGGAACGAGGTGATCGCGCTGTGGCGGCCGGCGAGCGGCCTCGTGACGGCCATGGAGCCGATCATGCGCGCGTGCTCCGGCACGTGGATCGCGCACGGCGGCGGCTCCGCGGACCGGGAGGTGGTCGACGAACACGACCGCCTGGGCGTGCCCCCGGAGCGCCCCGCCTATCAGCTGCGGCGCGTCTGGCTCAGCCCGGAGGAAGAAGCGGGGTACTATTACGGCTTCTCGAACGAGGGGATTTGGCCGCTCTGCCACATCGCGCACGTGCGCCCGATCTTCCGCTCGTCCGACTGGGAGCAGTACGTCGCGGTGAACCGAACATTCGCGTCCGCCGTGGTCGAAGAGGCCAAGTCGCCCGACCCGATCGTGCTGGTCCAGGACTACCACTTCGCGCTGTTGCCGAGAATGATCCAGGAAGCGCTGCCCACCGCGACGATCGTCGCGTTCTGGCACATTCCCTGGCCCAACCCGGAGGCGTTCGGGATCTGCCCCTGGCGGGAGGAGCTGCTCGACGGGCTCCTCGGCTCGACCATTCTCGGCTTCCACACGCGGTTTCATTGCAACAACTTCGTCGACACGGTCGATCGCCTGCTCGAAGCCCGGGTGGACCGGGAGATGTTCACGGTCTCCTATCGGGGCAAGCTCACGGCGGTCAAGCGCTACCCGATCTCGATCGAGTGGCCGCCGTCGCCCAGTCTGGTCGAGAAGCCGGTCGAGCAGTGCCGGACGGCCGTACGGAACCGCCACGGTCTTCCGGCGGACCACGCGGTCGGCGTCGGCGTCGATCGCCTCGACTACACGAAAGGCATCGAGGAACGCCTCCGCGCCGTGGAGCGTCTCCTGGAACGGCAGCCGGAATGGGTGGGCCGGTTCACGTTCATTCAGATCGCGGCGCCAACGCGGGCCCGCATCGAGCAATATCAGGAGTACGAATCGCGGGTGCGCGCGATGGCCGCGCGAATCAACGATCGCTATGCGGGTGCACCCCAGCCGCCGATCGTGCTCCTCGTGGAACACCACCAACCGCTCGACATCTACGAGTACTACCGGGCCGCCGAGGTGTGCATGGTCACCAGCCTGCACGATGGGATGAACCTCGTGGCCAAGGAGTTCGTCTCGTCGCGCGACGACGAGCGCGGCGTCCTGATCCTCAGCCAGTTCACGGGGGCGGCGCGCGAGCTGCCCGAGGCGGTCATCGTCAACCCGTACGACACGGATCAGACCGCGGCGGCGCTCCACATGGCCCTGTGCATGCCGGCGGGCGAACAGCGCGCGCGGCTGCGGCTGATGCGCGGGCTGATTCAGGAGTTCAACGTGTACCGGTGGGCGGGGCGCATGCTGATCGATGCGGCGAGCATGCGGCGTCGCGGTCGCCTGCTGGACCGCGCGGCGACGCCGGAGCGCCTGTCACGCCGCCCCTCTTCCGGGGCCCGCGAGGGAGCCCGCGGCAAATGATGCGGGCATCGCTTCCGCCGCCACAGCCGGACTGGGCCTACTTCTTCGACATCGACGGGACGCTCGTCGATCTCGCCGATCTGCCGACGGGCACGCGCCCCGATTCCGTGTTCCAGCGGCTCATCGAGGCTTCGTATCGCTCCGCGGGCGGGGCGGTGGCTCTGATCAGCGGCCGGTCGATCGCCGATATCGATCGGATGTTTCCAGGACGCCCCTTCCCCGCCGCCGGCCAGCACGGCATGGAGCGGCGCGACGCCACCGGGCGGGTGTCGCGTCACGCGTTCCCGTCCCACGAGCTCGACGGCGTGCGCCGGCGCCTCGCCGATGCGGTCGCCCGCCACCCCGGGCTGTTCCTCGAGGACAAAGGCCTCTCCCTGGCCGTCCACTATCGCCGGGCGCCGCGCCTGGCGGCATACGTCCACCGCCTGGTCCACAAGCTGGTGACGCCCCTGGGGACGCGGTATTGCGTCCTCCCGGGCAAGCGCATCCTCGAGGTGAAGCCCGCGGGGAAGGACAAAGGCGTGGCCGTGCAGGAGTTCATGCAGGAGGCCCCGTTCCGCGGGCGTACGCCCGTTTTCGTCGGCGACGACGTCACCGACGAATTCGGCTTCAAGACGGTCAATCGCCTGGACGGTCATTCGATCAAGGTGGGACCGGGTCGCACGGTGGCCCGCTGGCGCCTCGGCGACGTCGAGGCGGTGCGCGCCTGGTTGGAGCAGGGTTTCGCGGCGGTCGCGGGATGACCACCCTCGATCTCGGCCTGGTCGGGAACGGCACGATTGGCGCCCTGATCAATCCCGGCGGCGAGATCGTGTGGGCCTGCTTCCCCCGCTTCGACGGCGATCCCGCGTTCTGTTCCCTGCTCCGAGAACGCACCCGCGACGAGGATTTCGGCTTTCTGTCGGTCGAGCTGATCGATTACGTCCGCGACGAGCAGGAGTACCTCGTCAATACGTCGATCCTGGTAACCCGCCTGTACGACCGGAGCGGCGGCTGCGTCGCCATCACGGACTTCGCGCCACGGTTCCGCCATCACGGACGGATGTTCTGTCCCATGATGCTGGTGCGACAGATCAGACGCGTCGCCGGGAATCCGCGCGTCCGGATCCGGGTGCGCCCGGCTCACGACTACGGCCGCCGGCGCGCCACTATCACCTGGGGCTCGAACCACATTCGATACGCCGGTGGGGAGGTCGTCTTACGCCTGACGACGGACGCCGCAGTCACGGCGATCACGGAGGAGAACCCGTTCTTCCTCGAGGATATGGTGACCCTGATCCTCGGACCGGACGAGACGGTCGAAGGCGCGGTCGGCGATTTGGGGAGCCGCTTCCTCGAAGACACCGCCGGCTACTGGCGGGACTGGGTGCGCTCGCTCGGCATCCCGTTCGAGTGGCAGGATGCGGTGATCCGAGCGGCCATCACACTCGAGCTCAACGTGTTCGAGGATAGCGGCGCGGTGGTCGCGGCCATGACGACCTCGATCCCCGAGGCTCCGGCCAGCACGCGCAACTGGGACTATCGCTACTGCTGGCTGCGCGATGCGTACTTCGTCGTGAACGCCCTCAACCGGCTCGGCGCCACGCGGACGATGGAGCGCTACCTGAGCTACGTCGTGAACATCGCGGCCGCCGCCCCCGACGGCGGGCGCCTGCAGCCGGTGTATGGATTGACCGGGCGGGCCGTGGCGGAGGAACGAGCGGTCGAGTCGTTACCCGGCTATCGCGGCATCGGCCCGGTGCGGGTCGGCAATCAGGCATACAGCCAGGTCCAGCACGACGTGTACGGAGCCGCCATTCTGACGGCCACCCACGTGTTCTTCGACCGGCGCCTGGTGCGGCGGGGAGATGGGGGTGACGAGGTGCTGTTCCGTCGCCTGGAGGCGTTGGGGGAGCAGGCGGCGAAGCTATACGACCAGCCGGACGCGGGACTCTGGGAGCTCCGCGGCAAGCCGCGCGTGCACACGTTCTCGAGCGTGATGTGCTGGGCGGGCTGCGACCGGTTAGCCCGGATCGCGGCGCACCTCGGCCTCGTCCAGCGCGCCGAGTACTGGACCGCGCACGCCAGGCGCATCCACCAATTCGTTTCGGAGCGCTGCTGGAATCCTGCGAAAAACAGCTTCGTGGCGACCGCCCACGGCGACGCGCTCGATGCGAGCCTGCTGCGGCTGGGCGAGCTGGGGTTCCTGTCCGAGGACGATCCGCGGTTCGCCGGAACGGTCGCCGCGATCGAACGGGAGCTGCGGCGGGGCGATTTCGTGTTCCGGTACGTGGAAGCCGACGATTTCGGGCCCCCCGAGAACGCCTTTCTGGTCTGCACCTTCTGGTACATCAACGCGCTCGCGGCCCTGGGCCGGCGCGACGAGGCTCGCGCCCTGTTCGAGAACGTGCTCGCGTGTCGCAATCGCCACGGCCTGCTCGCCGAGCACATCGATCCCCGGACGCGGGAGCAGTGGGGCAACTTCGTCCAGACCTACAGCATGGTCGGACTCATCGCCTCGGCGGTTCGGCTGTCAGTCCGGTGGGATCAGGCGTTCTAGCGCCAGCACCACCCCGTTGGTCCACCCGAAACCGTCCTGCGTGGGATATTCGCCACCCCCTGCCCGACGGTTCACGTCTACCACGTCGTACTTCTCCATCATCCGGCCCGTCTCGCGATAGGTGCGCCGGTTCAGGGCGAGCCAGCGATCGCGCGCGGCATTGGCCAGGTCCGCCCGGTTGTAGCGCCGCACGCCCTCGATCGTGAGCCATTCCAGGGGCGGCCAGCCGTTGGGAGCGTCCCATTGCTGCCCCGAGGCGATGAGCGTCGTGACGAACCCGCCGGGCTTCAGGAAGTCGCGCTCGAGCCGGGCGGCGACGGCGCGACCCTGCTCAGGGGTGGCGAGCCCGAAGTAGAGCGGCGCCGCGGCGGCGAGCGTGGGACGATCGGTCACACGCTCGCCGCTCCGCCACCGCACGTCGTAGAAGAATCCGCTGGCGGGATCATACGCGGCCGCGAGCAAGGCGCGTCGCCGGTCCTCCGCCGCCTGCGCGAACTGTCTGGCCACGTCCGCGTCTCCCGCCCGCCCGCGGAATGCCCGGAGCGCGGCGATCGTCCGCTCGGCGTGATACAGGAGACTGTTCAGATCCACCGGGATGAGCTCGGTCGTCTCCAGCGTGCGCAAGTCCTTCGAGTCGCGCATCCAGCGGCTCGAGAAATCCCAGCCGCTCTCGGCTGTGGCCTTGACGTTTCGATAAAACGACTCGCGACGGGCCTCGGGAAGCCTCCGAGCGATCTCGTAGTCCGGACGGTAGGCCTCGGGTCTGGGCTCGGTCAGGTCGTCCCAGTAGCGGTTGAGTAACGGCCCGCCGTCCGAGAGCCGCACGACGCGACGGTATGCCTGGCCGCCGCCCCGCGCCAGACGGTCCGCTCCATCCATCCAGAAGGAGTGCTCGGCCTCCAGCGCATCGAGGTACGGAAGGGCCTGCGCGGTATCCGTCGCCCGGGCGTACAGCCCGACCATGGCGGCGAAGAACGGCGGCTGGCTGCGGCTGAGGTAGTACGTCCGGTTGCCGTTCGGGATGTGCCCGACCGTCCGGATCAGGTAGGCGAAGTTGTCCAGCATGCTCTTCACGAGGTCGGTCCGCCCGCTCGCGATGAGCCCGAGCATCGTGAAGTACGAGTCCCAGTAGTAGACCTCGCGGAAGCGGCCGCCGGGGACCACGTAGGGATTCGGCAGTGCGATGAGCGATGACCGCGGGTCGGGTGTGTCGGCCTGGCGAGTGAGCACCGGCCAGAGCGCCCGGATGTGCTCCTCGATAGTCTGCGACGTGTCCGTATGGAAGTCGCCCCCCACGGGTCGCGGCAGCTCGAACTGGCGGCTCACGAACGCCTGCAGATCGAACGCGGCCGCGGTGCGTGCGGAGTCGTACGCCGCGACGATGTCGCGCGGAGCGCGGAGCGGGCGCGCGTCGGCGAAGGTCTTCGAGTCCTCGAAGATCCCCGAGAGCTGAACGTCGTGAAACAGCACTCCGAGGTCGTCCGCGGGATCATAAAAGGCAGGTCGGTTGAGGTCGGTAGAGGTCTGAGAGGTTGTAGAGGTAACCGCCGTGCAGGCGGCCGTCAGCGCGATGAGCCACCTCCACCAACCTCCCCAACCTCCCCCAACCTCCCCC
>Ga0209470_1002841_pt1 | contig 12121 bp, 9 predicted proteins | sample GraSoiAngelo_125_FD_185882 | JGI IMG/M metagenome (GOLD analysis project Ga0209470, IMG submission 185882) | Grasslands soil microbial communities from the Angelo Coastal Reserve, California, USA - 14_0927_05_40cm (SPAdes) (version 2) | ecosystem: Environmental > Terrestrial > Soil > Grasslands ... | reverse complement strand
ACGCGAAGCCCGGTGATGCGTGACAGGGCAGCGGTTACGCCCTGCGCCAGCCCCTCGGCCAGATACGTGAGCGTGGTATCCCGCGTGGCGTTGCTGAGGGGAAGCACCGCGACCGCGGTTGGGCGTTTTCCGGAGACGGCCATCCACCAGACCATCACCGTCGCGACTGCGCCGCCGACCACAGGCCACAACACCCGTCGCCAAGGGCGATGTCGGGCCGGAACCACGGGCCTCGCGATCGGTCCCGGCGCCGGCGCGGCCTCCGCAAACGGGGTCTGGCGCGCCCGAATCGCCCGCATGCGCGCGTCGGTTTCGGGCGATGGCGTCGCGTCATACTCCGTCAGCACGTGGCGCCGGAACGTCTCAAAGGCGCTCAGCGCACCAGCGCGATCCCCGGACCGGTCCAGCAGCGCGATGAGCCGCGCGAGCGCACTCTCGTCGTCTGGATCGAGGGCGACTCCTTGTCGAGCCGCCAGCACGGCCGTGGGCAGATCGCCTTCCCGCTCGGCGTGCTCCACAAAGTCAGCCGCCGCCCGAGCCGCCAGCTGCCCGAGACGCGTACGCTCGGCCGCAATCCAGCGTTCCAGCTCCTGGGACCCACTCGACACGAAACAGCCATCGAGGAACGCGCCGCGATACAGTTGGAGAGCTTGCGCGGCCTGCCCCCCCTTGCAGGCCTGTTCGAATGCCACCACGTCACACCACACCGTTGCGGGCTCGAACGCGATCGCTTCGTCACTATGGCCATTCAGGATTCCGTCCCCGAGCTCGCGGCGGAGAAAGCGCAGCGACTGCCGCAGGGCCCCCCGCGCGTGCGCCGTGTCGAGCTCGGGCCAAAACAGTGCAATTACGGAATCGCGGCGGGCACCGGCAGCGTGAACGGCGAGATAGGCGAGAAGGGCGAGGCGCTTCGGCTGAGCGAGGATGGAGTGGACCGCGCGTCCGTCGGTCCCCTTCAGGTCCAGCGTCCCCAGCATGCGCAACTCGATCATGCAGCCACCGCCGCGGCAGATGCGCCGACGGGGGGCGGCCAAGTCACGCTCCAATCACGGCTGGGTCACTGGCCGGCGCTAGTCTCGTCAATGTACGCCTGGCCAGGACACCCGCCAGTGCGTTTCCGCGTCCGGTCGGGCCGGCGCGTTCGCGGAGTATGTAACTGCCGTGCCCGATGGAGGTTCACATGTCCAGACTTGCACGCCTTTCCATCTTCCTGTCAGCGCTCGCCGTCGCATCGGCGTGCACCGACCGCACGCCCGGCCCAACGGGGCTCGGTATTACCGCATCACGTCACGGGGCTCCGTTCTCGGCGGGCCTCGCGAGTCCGGCCTGGCAGGCGTTGGCGGCAGCAAGTTTCATAGGCCCGACGCCTCCCACGGGCTCGTTGAACCCGCTTCAATCCGCGCACGCCTATGCACTGCTCGGCGTTGCGCAGTATCTCGCCGTACAAGGAGCGGATGCCGCAGCCGGGAGTAACGGGCGGAGTCACCTCGAGGCCGAGCGAGGCGCGGTGGCGGGAGCCTCCGCGGCTGTGTTGACCTATCTCTTCCCGGGTTCCACTCAGTCATTCGAGGATCTGGTTACCGCGCAAGCCAGCGCGGGTCCCGGGCAACCGCATCCGTGGTTCGCCCGCGGCGAGGCGATCGGTCGTGAGGTCGGCGCAGGCATTGTGGCAAGGGCGCGCAGCGACCATTTTGGCTTGCCACTCAACCCAGCTCCCCCGGTCGGGCCGCAATTCTGGACCAGTAACTCTCCGACGGCACCGGTGGCGGGCGGCGACATGCCGGGAGTCACATCGTGGTTCCTCACGTCAGCGAACCAGTTCCGGCCGGGTCCGCCGCCGGCGTTCGGCTCTGCCGAGTTTCTGGCCGCGCTTGCGGAGATCCGGACGATCTCCGACACCCGCACCGCGACACAGATTCAGACCGCCGTCTATTGGGCGCTGAACGCCGGGACAGTTACCGCGGCGGGCTTCTGGCTTCAAGTCGCGACGGATGACATCAACGCGCACGGGCTGTCCGAACGTGAGGCGACACACCTCTACGCACTGACCAGCGCTGTGATGTTCGACGCGGGAATCGGCTGCTGGGATGCAAAACTCTTCTACTGGTTGGTGCGGCCGTGGAAGGCGGACCCGCTCATCACCACCACCGCCGCCGTTGGGAAGCCCAACCATCCGTCCTATCCGTCCGGGTACAGCTGCCTCTCGTCGTCCGGCGCGGAAGTCATCAGTACCTTCTTCCCCGAGCAACGTGCGCAGTTGGCGGCGATGGTCGAAGAGGCGGGGCTGTCACGCATGTACGGCGGCATTCACTATCGGTTCGACATCGAGGCTGGACAGGCGCTGGGTCGCAACGTCGCGCAATTCAGTGCTGACGGCACACTAGAGTAGCGCTCCACGCAACGAGCCTACATCAATCCTCACGGAGGTAAGGTATGAACCGCACATGTGCTGCTCTCACGATTCTCGCCGCGCTACTCGCGGCCTGCTCGGTCGATCGAGCGGCGCCAACCTCACCTGTGGCGGCCGTCGGCGGCGCGACGGCCACGCCACCCATAAGCGCGAGCAGCTGGGGGCCGGAAACGCCACCATTCAACAACGAAATCATTTTGCGCGATGTCACCGGGGGAGGCGGGTTCGGACACGTGAAGTTTCGCCAACCTAACGACGACAACCTGACCGTCCTTTTGGACACTTGGGTGCGCGATCTCGCGCCCAACACGAGCTACCGGTTACAACGCGCGGTGGACACGGATATCAACGACGATTGCACGGGAACAGCGTGGCTGACGCTGGGCCAAGGAGCAACGCCGGCCGCAATCGTCACCGATGACCGGGGCACGGGCCGGGCAGCGCTCTACCGGACCCTGACCTCGCCGCTTGGGACGACGTTCGACATCCATTTTCGCGTGATCGACCAGTCGAATGCGGTGGTGCTCGAGAGCGCCTGCTATCAGTTCGTGGTGACGCAGTAAACCGTTAGGCGGCTGCCCCGTGGCACTTCTTGAACTTCTTGCCGCTGCCACAGGGGCAGGGGTCGTTGCGCCCGACCCCGGAGTAGGGGTTCGCGACCGGCACGGCTGCGCCGACAGGAATTGGCATGCCGGCGGGTGCGCTCACGAGACCGTCGGCCGTCGCCTTGGTCGCCACCATCGGCGTGGCGCGCCGAGCCGGCAGGCTCCCCGCCGGGCCGGTGACCGTGCGCGGAGCCCGGGCCGGCTGGCCCTGGCCGGGCGGCGGCCCGATCTCGATCTGCAGCTTGAGCCAGCGCTCGGCGAAGGTCCCGTGCACGTCGTGCATCAGCCCGACGAACATCTCGTAACCTTCCCGCTTGTACTCGATGAGTGGGTCCTTCTGGCCCCACTGCCGGTAATGGATGGCGGCCTTGAGCTGGTCGAGATCGTACAGGTGGTCCTTCCACTTCTCGTCGATCACGGTCAGCATGACGTGGGACAGAGCCTGGGCACCGATGTTGACGGCCCCGACCTTCGTCTCGATCTCCTTGAAGTGGTCGAGCTTGGCCTGAAACGCCTCGCGTCCCGCCTGCTGCGCCGCCTGCACGAGCTCGTCGCGGTTGCGGACGACCTTCGCGGGATCGGTGACGCCCGGGACCGAGATCAGGAACTTCAGCAGGAACTCGGTCTCGATCAGCTCGCGGTCCCACTGGTACGCATCCTTGGCGCCGATCAGCTCGTCCGCCAGCTCCGCGACGGCCTGCTCGACCATCCGCAGGGCCTCGGCCTTGAGCTCTTCCCCGCCCTCGAGCGCGAACAGCCGTAGCGAGTAGATGACCTCCCGCTGCTGGTTCATCACGTCGTCGTACTCGAGGAGCTTCTTGCGTGCCTGGAAGTTCTGCAATTCGACGCGCTTCTGGGCCTGCCCGATGGCGCCCGTCACCCACGGGTGCGTGATGACCTCGTTCTCCTCGGCGCCGGTCCGGTCCATCCAGCGCGCGATCCGGTCCGACCCGAAGAGGCGCATGAGGTCGTCTTCGAGCGACAGGAAGAACACGCTCCCACCCGGGTCGCCCTGGCGCCCGGAGCGGCCGCGCAGCTGGCGGTCGATGCGCCGGGCCTCGTGCCGCTCGGTGCCCACGATCACGAGGCCGCACGGTGGATCGTCGTTGCAGCCGAGTCGCTTGATCTCCTCAGCAGGCAGGTCGGGCCGCTCGATCTGCTGGCCGAACGGCGCCTGGTGCGCCGTGATCCCGCAGACCTGACATTTCTTCACTCCGGGGCCGAGTTTGATGTCGGTGCCCCGCCCCGCCATGTTGGTCGCGATGGTGATGGCGCCGGGCTGTCCCGCCTGCGCCACGATCTCGGCCTCCCGCTCGTGATACTTGGCGTTCAGCACCTCGTGACGGAAGCCGCGCCGCTTCAGCATGCGCGAGAGGGTCTCCGACACGTCGACGTTGACGGTGCCCACCAGGACCGGCAGTCCGCGCTTGTGTTGCCGCTCCACCTCGTCGAGGATCGCGTTGTACTTCTCGCGCCGCGTCTTGTAGATGAGGTCGTGCCTGTCTACGCGGCGCACCGGCCGGTTCGTGGGAATCACGACCACCTCGAGGCCGTAGATCTGGAAGAACTCCGTCTCTTCCGTCTCCGCGGTCCCGGTCATCCCCGCGAGCTTGTCGTACATCCGGAAGTAGTTCTGGATGGTGATGGTGGCGAGCGTCTGGCTCTCCTCCTGGACCGCGACGCCCTCCTTCGCCTCCACCGCCTGGTGCAGGCCCTCGGACCAGCGCCGTCCGTGCATCAAACGGCCGGTGAACTCGTCGACAATCAAGACCTTGCCTTCCTGCACGACGTAGTCCACCTCGCGCTCGTACAGGGCGTGGGCCTGGAGCAGCTTGTGGATGATGTGCAGGGTCTCGCTCTTCTTGGCGTAGTCCGCCTCGACGCCGCGGCGGCGCTCGATCTTCTCCTTGGGTGCGAGGCTCTCGTCGTGTTCGATCTCGTGCACCGCGTGCGAGATGTCGGGGACCACGAACAGATTCGGGTCTTCCGGCGACATCGTCTCCACGCCCTTGTCGGTGAGGTGCACGGAGTGCCCCCGCTCGTCGAGCACGAAGAACAGGTCCTCCTCCACGTGGCGCATCTTCTGGTCGCGCGCCGGGAGCTTGCGATCGGCCAGGACGTCGAGCTCGACCCGCTGGACCTGGGACTTCACGCCCGGCTCCTGAAGCAACTTGAGCAGCTTCTTGTTCTTGGGCATGCCGAGCTGCGCCTGGTACAACAGCACCGCGCCCTCGTGCATCGTCTTCTCGTTCGCGAGCGGCGGCTCGGCCCGCGCGATCAAATCGTTCACCACGGCCGTCTGCTTGCGGACGAGCTGGACGACCTGGGCGTTGAACTGCGCGTATTTCTCGTCCGACTCGCTGCCGACGGCGCCCGAAATGATCAGGGGCGTACGCGCTTCGTCGATCAGGATCGAGTCCACCTCGTCGATGATGGCGAAGGCGTGGCCGCGCTGGACGCGCTGCTCCAGCGTGAACACCATGTTGTCGCGCAGGTAGTCGAAGCCGAACTCGTTGTTCGTGCCGTACGTGATATCGCAGAGGTACGCGGCGCGGCGCGCGGGCGTCGACGGCTCCGTGTCGTCGATGCAGCCCACCGTCAAGCCGAGCCAGGTGAAGAGGTGGCCCATCCACTGCGAGTCGCGACGCGCGAGGTAATTATTAACCGTGACGAGGTGGGCGCCCCGGCCCGCGAGCGCGTTCAGGTACAGGGGCAACGTCGCCACGAGGGTCTTGCCCTCGCCCGTCGCCATCTCCGCGATCTTGCCCTGGTGCAGCACGATGCCGCCGATGAGCTGGACGTCGTACGGCACCATATCCCACTTGAGCGCGTGGCCGGTCACCATCACCTCGCTCCCCAGCAGCCGGCGGCACGCCTCGCGGACGGTCGCGAACGCCTCCGGCAGCATGTCGCTCAGCGCGGCCTGGAGCGCCTTGACATAGGTCGTCTCCGCGCGGGACAGCTGGTCGCTCAAGGTCGCGCGCTGGGCGGCGTCCGGGCAATCGTGCTTCTCCCGCTTGAGCCGCTCCACCTCGGCGCCGAGCGCGCCGGTGCGCTCGGCGATCAGACCCCGCAGCTTCGGCGTCTGGGCCTGGAGCTCGGCGTCGGAGAGCCCCTTGAGCCGGTCCTCGTGCCCGTGAATCGCATCCACCACCGGGCGGATGCGCTTCAGTTCACGCTGAAACCGCGTGCCGAAGATCTTGGTGAACAAGTCCTTGGGGGACATCAACCCTCTATTCGCGATACAACCCGCGCGCGGCGATGTAGTCCCGTACCGCGTCGGGCACCAGGTAGCGAATGGAGCGGGCCTGGCGCACTCGCTCCCGGATCAGCGTGGCCGAAACGTCGATCGCCGGCACCGTGACGACCCGACGGATCGCCCGGTGCCGCGGCGGTGCCGCGCCCGGTCGGGCGAACACGATGACGTCGGCAAGATCGGGGAGAGCATCGACCTGGTACCAAGCGGGCAGATCCGCCGCCGCATCCGCCCCCAACAATAACGAGAATCGGTTCCCGGGCTCGCGTTCGGCCAGGGCGCGCAGGGTGCGAACCGTGTAGGACGGCGTGGGCAACGTCAGCTCGATCCGCTCCACGGCGAGACGCGGGTTTCCGGCGATCGCGAGATCCAGCATTTCGGCCCGTTGCTCCGGTGTGGCCCCATGAGCCGCGCGCTTGAACGGTTGCTCCCGCGCGGGCAGGAACCGCACCCGGGCATCGAGCGCTTCGCCTGCCGCTTCCGCGGCTGCCAGGTGTCCCACGTGGACGGGATCGAACGAGCCGCCGAACAGAGCCTCCACTCGGGGGTCAGGACGGCGTGGCGGCGCTCGAGTCGGCCGGGCAGGACTTGTCGAGCCCTGGAGTCTGGGGGAAGAAACGCCGCAGGTGCGCGCAGGTTTCCTTGAGCTCGTCGGTGTACCCGATGATATGATAGCTCTCCACCAACCGCATCAGGGCGTCCGGCACGCGTTCGGTCCCCGGATAGTTTGCGATCACGTCCTTGAAGTAGATGATGCCCGAGTCGAAGGCGCGCCGCTTGAAGTAGAACATGCCGTTCTTGTACGTCTTCTGCGAAAACCACTCCTTCAGCTGCTGCGCGTGCAGCTGCGCCCGGGCTGCGGCACTGGTGCCCGGATAGCGCCCGACGAGCTCCTGGTAAGTCGCCAGCGCTGTCTCGCCGTACGACGGATCGAGCTCCGGATCCTTCCACAGGCGCACGTTGGCGTCGCCCGCGCGAAGCAGCGCCAGCGGCGCGAAATCGCTCGTCGGATATTGATCCGCGACCTGTCGGAACTCGTGCGCCGCCTCCACGCGGTCGCCCGTCTGGAAGTAGCACTCGGCCAGGTGAAACCGCACATCCGCCATCCCCGCCTCGGTGGGCCCGAGCTCGTAGGTGAGACGGCGGAACGTGGTGAGCGCGCCCTCGTAGTCGCCGCCGCGGAACTCGGCGCGCGCCTTCGCCAGCTCGGCGACGGGATCCGGGACGGGCGCGACGCGTCCGTGGTGACACGCCGCCAGGAGGGGAAGCACGATGCCGATGACGAGCAACGAACGACGCATGATCCTCACGGTTGTTTCGGCGGGGGCGTCGGTGATGGTGCATCCGCCTTCCCCAGCGCGTCGATTTTCTGCTGGGCGCGTTGCGCGATCGTGTCGCCCGGCGCGCCACCGGCGAGCGCCTGCTGGTAGCTCTCGAGGGCCGCCCCCACGTCGCCTTGCGCCCGCTTCACGTCTCCCAGCCCGAGAAAGGCGCCGCGCACCACGTCGGCGGGCGCCCCGGGCGCCGTCGCGCGCCGAAACCAGTCCTCCGCTTCGCCCAGCTTACCGCTGTCGAGCAGCCGCTGGCCCTCGACGAGCGAACACAGTCCCAACCCTTCCCGCGCGCGGTCCGCCACCGCGGGCTCCCGCTGCCGCCGGATCACGCCTTCGAACGCGGGGACTGCCGTCACGCAATCCCGGGCCCGCACCGCCGCCATGCCGTATACGAAGAGCAGCGAGTCGGCCATCCTTCCGTCCCCGGCCGCGACCACGGCCCCGGGGAGGAGAGCCATCGCGCTCGCGCTGTCGCCCCGGTCCGCCGCATCCAGCGCCGCCAGTCGCGCGTACCGGCCGAGCGGGCGGCCGGGTGCGACGGCGCGGAGTCCGGCCAGCCCTTTCGCGGCGTCCGTCCGGTCGTTCGCCGCGAGGGCCGCCCGAGCCACCCGCTCGAGTCCGTCCGCCGCCTCGCCCGCGCGAGACCCATCCCGCTGCCCCAGCGCCACGTAGGCATCGACGGCGGTGCCGTACTCCCCGACGTGCAACGCCGCCGCCGCCGCCTTGGCGTTCAGGTCCGGGCTGCCAGGGCTGGCCTTGAGCCCAAGCTGGTATTCGGCGAGCGCGTCGCGGTAGGCGCCCGCCGCGTATGCGCGGTCTCCCAGCGTCTCATGGTCGGCCGCGCTCGGCTGGCACGCGAGCCCGAGCGTCAGGCAGAAGATCGCCCAGCCTCTCACGGCTGCTTCCTGCGCCCCCGCCGTGCGGCACCTCGCCCCTCCCCCTCCCCCTCCCCCTCCCCGCCGCCCGAGGAATCGCCATCCGAGCCCGCAGACGCGGGAACGGCCATCGGCGCGGCCACCGCCGCGTCGTTGCGAGCCAGCATCGCGAGATAAGCCTCCACGCGTGGATCTTCCGGCCGGCGCTCGCGACAGTCCTCCCACACGGCCTTCGCCGCCAATCCATCCCCGGCCAGGTAGCACGCCAGGCCGAGCATCGCGGCTGCGTCGAGATACGTGGGGCGAGCGCGCACGATGATCTCGAAGTGCTCGCGCGCATCCAGGGCCCGGCCTGCCTCGAGCAGCATGCGTCCCAGCTTATACCGCAGGTCGTGAAACGCGGGTCCCAGGGCGAGGGCGTCCTGGTACTGCGCGATCGCCTGCCCCAGACCGCCAACTTCGAAGTAGGCGTCGCCCAATCGCGCATGCTGGTTCGCCAGCTTGGAGGCAACATGGGCGGGGAACCCCTCGCGCGGTTCGCCCCCGAGCTGTGCGGCGCGCCGGAACGCTGCATCCGCCTCCGCCTCTCGACCCAGCTCGTTCAGCACGATGGCCCGGTGGACGAGGGCTTCCACGTAGTGCGGGTTCAGCGTCAGCGCGCGGTCGAGGTGCGCGAGTGCCTGCTCCGGCTGAGCGACGAGGGAGTACGACAGACCGAGGAGGTGGTGGGCGTCGGCGAACGACCGGCCCGTCGCGACCACCTCCTCGAGGAGGTGAATCGCTCCGTAGTAGTCCTGCAGCTGGAATCGCTCGTGGGCCTGCGCGACGAGATGCTCAGGACTCACGTCCATGGGTTTCCTCATGCCAGCGGACGAACTGTCGAATGCCTGCCTCGATCCCGACCGCCGGCCGGTAAGCGAGCTCGCGTTCCGCGCGCCGCAGGTCCGCCGCGGTCAACCGCACGTCCCCGGGTTGGTCGGGGTAGCGCTCGATCCGGGCCTCGCGTCCGAGGGTGCGGGCGATCAGCTCAATCAGCCGGTCGAGCCGCACGCGGGCGCCGCCCCCGATATTGATCGGCTCGGCGACCCCCGTCCCGTTCGCGGCACCTCCCGGCCGGGCCGTCCATTCCATGGCCGCGAGGACGCCGTCCACGCAGTCCGTAATATAGGTATAGTCGCGCTCGCTCGACCCGTCCCCATGCATCCGCACGGGCTTGCCCCTGGCGATCAGGCTCGTGAACCGGTGGATCGCCAGGTCGGGGCGCTGACGGGGCCCGTAGACCGTGAAGAATCGCAAGCAGGCGATCCGCATCCCGTAGAGATGGGCGAAGGCCTCGGCCATCAGCTCGCCGGCGCGCTTGCTCGCGGCGTAGGGCGAGATCGGCCAGACGGCCGCGGCGTCCTCCGCGAACGGCGGGGGGGTGGTATCGCCGTACACCGACGAGGACGAGCCGAACACGATGCGAGCGATGCCGGCGCGTCGCGCCGCCTCGAGCACACGGACCGTTCCGGTCACGTTGGTCTCGCTGTAGGAGGCCGGGTCTTCGAGCGACGGACGGACACCGGGACGGGCGGCGAGGTGGAGCACGACCGAGACGCCGTCGAGGGGCATCGCGTGGCGGACGATGTCGGCCTCGACGAACTGGAACCCCGCCGCGCCCCGCAGAGCCGTGAGGTTGCGCTCCTTCACCGCCCGGGGGTAGAACGGGTCGAAGTTGTCGACGCCCACGACGCTCTGGCCCCGGGCGAGGAGCGCCTCGCAGACGTGCGAGCCAATGAACCCGGCCGCGCCCGTGACGAGCACGCGGTCGCTCACGCCATGTGCCCCCGGAAGTACTCGATGGTGCGGCGCAAACCGTCTTCGAGGGTCACCGTCGGCTCCCAGCCGAGCGTTTCGCGCGCGCGCCGGATGTCGGGTTGCCGGACCTTGGGGTCGTCGGTGGGGAGCGGTTGCTTCACGATGGCGCTCCGGCCGTTCGTGAGCCGCAACACCAGCTCCGCCAGCTGACGAACCGTGAATTCATGGGGATTCCCGATGTTGGTGGGCTCCGGTCCGCCGCGCTCGAACAGTCTCACGATGCCCTCGACGAGATCGTCCACGTAGCAGAACGACCGGGTTTGCGAGCCGTCGCCGTACACGGTGAGGGGCTCGCCGCGGAGCGCCTGCACGATGAAGTTCGACACCACGCGACCATCATGCGGTCGCATGCGCGGTCCGTACGTGTTGAAGATGCGTACGATGCGAGTATCGAGATTATGGTAGCGATGATACGCCATGGTCATCGCTTCCGCGAATCGCTTGGCCTCGTCGTACACCCCGCGCGGTCCGACAGGATTCACGTTGCCCCAGTAGCTCTCGGGCTGGGGATGCACCAGCGGATCACCGTACACCTCCGACGTCGAAGCCAGCAGGAACCGCGCGCCCTTCGCCTTCGAGAGACCGAGCGCCTTATGGGTGCCGAGGGATCCGACCTTGAGGGTCTGGATCGGGAGCTCCAGGTAGTCGACCGGGCTGGCGGGGCTGGCGAAATGGAACACGCCTTCGAGGGGCCCCTCCACTTCGATGAAGTTGGCGACGTCGTGCAGGATCAGCTGAAAGCTGGAATGGCTTTTCAGATGATCGAGGTTCGTGCGATTGCCGGTGACGAAGTTGTCCATCCCCACCACTCGGTGACCGAGGGAGAGGAGGCGGTCGCAGAGGTGGGAGCCGAGGAACCCCGCCGCACCGGTTACGAGGATGCGCATGCCACGGGGCGGCCGATGCTCTCATAGATGAACCCGAGCTTCGCCATGCGCGGCGGATCGTACAGATTCCGGGCATCGACGATTAACGGGCGCATCATCAACCCCTTCATGCGGTCGAAGTCGGGGTTGCGATACTCGAGCCATTCCGTGACGATCGCGAGGGCGGCGGCGCCCTGCACCGCGTCGTACGCATTCTTCGCGTACGTCACCCGATCCCCCAGTTGGCGGCGCGCCGACGCAACCGCCGCCGGGTCGTGCACGCGCACCTGTACGCGGGCGGCGAGCAGCTGCTCGATCAGGACGAGCGCCGGGCTCTCGCGCACGTCGTCGGTCTCGGCCTTGAATGCCAGGCCCCACACGCCGACGGTCGCGCCATGCAGCGCCGGCCCCAGGCGGCGCTCGAGCTTATCGAACAGCACGCGCTTCTGGCGCTCATTGGCCGCCTCCACCGCCTGCAGGACGTCGAGCGACACGCCGTGCGTGTCGCCGGTGTGGATCAGCGCCTTCACGTCTTTCGGGAAGCACGACCCGCCGTAGCCGGGCCCGGGGAAGAGAAACGCGGGCCCGATGCGACGATCCGACCCGATGCCCCTGCGCACCAGCGTCACGTCCGCTCCGACGGCATCGCACAAACGGGCAAACTGATTCATCAACGAGATCCGGGTGGCGAGCATGGCGTTGGCGGCGTATTTCGTCATCTCGGCGGACGCGAGGTCCATGAAGATGATGGGATTACCCGTGCGCACGAACGGCGCATACAACTGGCCCATCACCTCGGCCGCGTCGGGCGAATCCACGCCTATCACGACGCGATCCGGCTTCATGAAGTCCTCGACCGCCGCGCCTTCCTTCAGAAACTCGGGATTCGCCGCAACGTGAAACGCGGTCTTCGTGTGT
>Ga0209470_1002835_pt1 | contig 12131 bp, 9 predicted proteins | sample GraSoiAngelo_125_FD_185882 | JGI IMG/M metagenome (GOLD analysis project Ga0209470, IMG submission 185882) | Grasslands soil microbial communities from the Angelo Coastal Reserve, California, USA - 14_0927_05_40cm (SPAdes) (version 2) | ecosystem: Environmental > Terrestrial > Soil > Grasslands ... | reverse complement strand
AAGGACAACCTTTCTGCTCGCGTCCTCGACCTTCTCACACCGATCGGAAAAGGACAGCGCGGCCTGATCGTGGCCCCGCCACGGACAGGAAAAACCATGCTGCTCCAGACGATCGCCAATTCCATCACAGCCAATCATCCTGAGGTCATCCTGATCGTGCTTCTGATCGATGAGCGGCCGGAAGAAGTGACCGATATGCAGCGTTCGGTGAACGGCGAAGTCATCAGCTCGACCTTCGATGAACCGGCTTCGCGCCACGTCCAGGTTGCGGAAATGGTGATTGAAAAAGCCAAGCGCCTTGTGGAGCACAAGAGAGACGTCGTCATCCTGCTGGATTCCATCACCCGATTGGCGCGCGCTTATAACACAATTGTGCCCCCCTCCGGAAAGGTGCTGTCGGGCGGTGTGGATTCCAACGCGCTCCAACGCCCGAAACGGTTCTTCGGGGCCGCGAGGAATATCGAGGAAGGCGGCAGTATGACCATCATCGCCACCGCGTTAATCGACACGGGAAGCCGTATGGACGACGTGATCTTCGAGGAGTTCAAGGGCACCGGTAACATGGAAATCGGTCTCGACCGCAAACTCGTCGATAAGCGCGTGTTTCCAGCTATCGATATCAACCGGTCGGGAACCCGTAAGGAAGAACTGCTTGTTCCCAAGGATGAATTGAACCGGATCTGGATACTGAGAAAGGTTCTAAATCCCTTGTCTACTGTGGAAGCTATGGAGCTTCTGCTGGATAAGATGGGCAAGAACAAGAGCAACGCCGAATTCCTGGCTTCGATGAGCGGCGGCGGGAGATAAGAACAGCCACAAGAAACACAAGAAGAGATCTTGTGTTTCTTATGCCTTTTTGTGGCTTATGGCCTTCCTTTCGAAGCTGGTCTGACCTCCCAAAATCCCGGCGGCGGTACGCCGGGTCCACCCCCTACGGGCGATGGTCGCTGTTGAGGCTTCGCCCTTCTCTTGAGGCTGCGCGCTATCGCGCTTGCGCTTCGCGCGGGCTCGCGCTTCGCGCCCGGCGCGCCAGCTTCTATTAAGCCGTCGCGCCACCCCTCCTCTGCGAGGAGGGTAATGCGCTCCACCCATACGTCACCGTAATTACGAAAAGCAGTACTTAAGAGGGGAGTCGTGCATTTTATGTGCAAAGCCCTCCAAAGGTGTTAAAGCCAACTATTCCCGCTGACGATAAATAGGGAGGGATGGACCTTACGATCGTTATTCCTACTCGAGACCGAAACAACAGCGTCGTCGAGTGTGTGCTTGCCCTCGAACACAACGAGGCCGACATCGTCGTCGTGGATGATGGTTCGGCCCAGCCGGTTCTTTTACCATCGGACTGCGCGCGCGTCATCCGGCATGTACGGCCGCGCGGACGTGCAGCCGCTATCAACCGGGGACTCAAGGCGGCGCAACATGACATGGTGCTCATCATCAACGACGACATTTACGCGGCGCCGGACATGGTGGTACGCCTGGTAGCCGAATTTACCCTCCACAACAATCCGAAGCTTGGGCTTGCCGCTCGGGTCATGTGGGATCCAGATGTGCCTCTGACACTGACGATGAAATGGATGGAAGAGGCTAAAAAGTTTCTCGCACCAATTCTGCTATGGAAGCCCTTCGTGCTGGAGCAGGGGGGGTACGATGAAAATTTCACTCACGGTTTAGAGGATCTCGAACTGCAACTCCGCCTCAAGCAGCAGGGGCTCGAGTTGCGCACCGTTGAGTCTGCCATCGGTTTTCAACAACAGGCGGTCCAGATTCGTGATTTGATCAAACGTGAATTCATGGAGGGCATTTCTGCGGTCTTCCTGCATTCAAAATCTCCCGCATTCATGCCGGAGATTAACGACATAGACGCGCTCATTCGTAATGAAAAACAGGCAGCCGATGCGGAATCCGCGGTTGAAGACATTTCATTATTCGAGCAGTCGGGCTCAAACATGATTCCCGAGGGCGCTTCGGATCTGTTTACCCATGTATGCCGATACTATTTCTTGCACGGCGTTTTCGAAAGCCTCAAAGACATTGGAGGCATCAGCCCCCGGCGCAACGATCAAACGCCCCTGACGATTTACAAAGGGGCTTCGTATCTAGAAAGCATCAGGGATCTGGACGAAGCCCGGCGCCTCTTTAAACTTCTCCGCGAACAGCCGGATGAAAAGTACTGGGATCGCGCCGAATATCATCTGGGCTGCATCGAGAGCCAGCTTGGCAATCCAGCCGCTGCACAAGCGCATTTCGCAGAATGCCTTCGCCGGAATCCCCGGCATAACAAAGCACGGCGGATGCTCGATAATTCGACGTTATACCGTGAAACCGAAGCCAATGTGTTCGAAATCGTCGCGCCGGCAACTATTTCTAAAGTGTTGTTCGTGCTTTTCGGTGGCCTGAGAAATATCGTCAATGCGTTTCCCGTCGTGGAAGCAATACGCAAAAAATTTCAATGTCAAACCGTTTGGTTGACCTCGCCGCGATACGCGTCGCTGGCCAGCGCGAGTGCGGCCGATGCGATACTGGAAATCGAGCCGCAGCAGATTATCCCTTGGGATTGGATCCGGTCTGAGGGCTTCACTCGGATTTTCTTTGCGGACCCTGAAGGGAATCAAGAGGAATGGCAAGAAAGCGGCCTTCTTCCGATCGATTTCATGGCCCGCAAATGCGGCGTACAGCTCGAGTGCCGGCTCGCGCGGTTTGAACCGAATGACGACGCCTTCATTGAGGCGGAGGAATTCCTCCGTCGAAACGGATTGTTGAAAGGCGCGTTTGTCACCGCATCTCATGGGAATAGTGAGGAGCGGCACTGGCCGAATTCGAACCTCACGGATCTTGCTGCGCAGTTGAAAATGCCGATGGTTGTGTTCGGCAGAAAAGTGAATCCGGAAATTCTAGGGGCGATCCAATGCACCGATATGCCGTTCCAAGTGATTGCCGCCATGATCCGGTGGAGTTGCTTTTACCTCGGTTCGGAGTCGGGAATGTCGTGGCTTGCCACAACGACCGGCACCCCCATGGCTGTCTTCATCGATCCTGACTGCAGAAATCGATTAGATTCAGGATTGAGCGGTGTGCTGCGCGGCGAGAAATATGACATTCAGGAATGGGATATTTACACGGGCCTGCAAACCGTGTTGGCGCATCTTGAATCGAGATTACCGGCCGAAATAGCCTGTAGCGGAGGTCTATGACCGCCGACGATTTGCAATCGTGACATCGCCGGCGGTACGCGAAGCGCAAGCGCGATAGCGCGCAGCCTCAAGAAATAGACCGCGCTACAGTAAGGCGCTAAGATCGTCGAGTTCCCTCAAAACTTCACGACGCCGGTCGTCCGCCAAAAACGACGCTTCAAATGAATTGCGCGCCAGCGTTGCGAGTTCCCGTTTCGTTAAGTTGAATGCTTCCTGCACAGCAATGAAGTTCTCGTTGATGTAGCCGCCGAAGTAGGCAGGATCGTCCGAGTTTATCGTGACGATAAGATCCGCATCGAGCAGCTCGGGCAGGTTGTGTTTATGGATTGAATCAAAGACGTGAAGCTTGACGTTGGAGAGCGGACAAACCGTCAGCGGAACCTTTTCGGCTCGCAGCCGTTCAACCAGAGCGGCATCCTCGATGGCACGGACGCCGTGATCGATCCGCGAAACGCCAAGCGTATCCAAGGCCTGCCAGACGTATTCGGGAGGACCCTCTTCACCAGCATGCGCCACAACAAAGAAACCTTCATCCCGGGCTCGTCCAAATACTTTTGTGAACTTTTCGGGCGGATGCCCGCGTTCCGAAGAATCCAGGCCGACTCCAGCAACGTAATCCCGATAAGGAAGCGCTGACTCCAGCGTCTGCATCGCTTGTTCGGCGCTGAGATCTCTCAAGAAACACAAAATCAGTTTCGACGAAATTCCCAGTTCTCGCTCGCCATTCGCGAGAGCGTGATGGATTCCTTCGATCACCGCGCCAATCGGGACACCGCGCGCAGTATGCGCTTGTGGATCGAAAAAGACCTCGGTATGCCGGATGTTCTGTTCTTTGGCCTTTCGGAGGTAAGCCCACGTAAGGTCGAAGAAATCACGATCCTGAAGAAGCACGCGGCTTCCCTGGTAATAGACGTCGAGGAAGGATTGCAGATCGGAAAATGCATAGGCTCTCCTGACTTCGTCCGGAGAATCAAACGGAAGATCGACCCGGTTCCTCAACGCCAGCTTAAACATCAACTCCGGCTCGAGCGTGCCCTCAATATGCAAATGCAATTCGGCCTTGGGCATGCCTTCGATGAAGCTCTTCACAGGTTTCATTGTAACCCTCTGCCCCCAGGAGGGCCGCGCCAGCCGCACAGCCTGCCGCGCCCGATGAGGGTCGCAAGTCTTGTGCACTCCTGAGACCCCTACTGTGCCGACCCTCTCCCGGAGGAAACGTAGTTTGTTGCATTTTCCGCAACAAAAAGTCGCGAGATCTGCTTGGCGCCGTTGCGTACCCAATGTTTGTCAGCCTCTTATTTGTCAGCTTCTTGACGGTAGTCGACATTCATTTGTCGGGAAAATGGCAGCTCCGGGAACCCTGTGGGAACCAGATACTTAGGGTTGAGCCTGTGTCCTTCATGACCCTTTCTGGTGGGTTCGCGCATTGGAAAGCCAAATGCATGAAACGGGTCGAAAGGGAGGAGAGAGAATGATATTGACTGAGACTCCGACAGCCAACCCAGCTCGAACGAAGATGTTTATGGACATTCCCACCGCCGCCGAACTCGCAGGGTTTTCGATCCGGCATTTCCGCAGAATCATTGAAGAAGACCGTATTCCAATCGTTCAGATTGGCAGGAAATTCTTTATTCTTGGACGCGACTTTTCCACTTGGGAATCCAGCAAGAAGACAAGACGGGCCGCCGAGTGAGTGCACACACGTGGTAGACGCACCTGCGGGGTGGGTAACCCAGTTCTCCTTTGAGTTACCTTTCGACCCTAACGGCACATGCTATATTTGGCCGTCTTCCTTGATGTGCCGGAACCCATAGCATACAGTCGACGCCGGAAGAAAAGTTCGACTTCGCCCTTTTGCCGTTGGCGTCATCGCAATCGTTTTTATTGCGAACATCGTTGCCATCTCGGAAATCCTGATCTGGGGCGCGACTATATTTTCCTAGACTACCGGCGTGCGCACATACTTCGGCGATCCCGTGGCCATTGCCGGTACGACTGACGCAATCTCGTTCGCCGGTGCGATGGCGGCGCGCGCAGGCAGGCTCGTCGTAAATTGTGTTCTGGCGGCGATTCTGGGCGCCACCGGTTCGACGACGGCTATTCTCGGCAGAGAAAATTTAGCCACAAAGAGGCGCAAAGGAAACAAAAGCCCGTCTGAGTTTTGCGCCCTTTTTGTGGCTAAGAATTATTATTTCTTTGGGGCCCCTCCGAGGATGGCATCTTTCGCAGCTTTCGCGACGCGGAATTTCAGAACCGTCTTTGCTGGGATTTTGATCTCCTCTCCAGTAGCGGGATTGCGGCCGATGCGTGCCTTTCTCTTCTGCTTCACCATTTTTCCGAGGCCATGAAATGCGAACTCGCCTTTCTTTGCTTCCCGGTATGCGAGGTCAACGTACGCGGCCAAAAAGTCTTTGACCTGTTTCTTTGCGATGCCCGTCTTTGTCGACATCTCACTGATGATCTGCGTTTGGGTCATCTTTGCCATCAAATTCCTCCTTTAATGTATACAGCTTCCCAGATTCTCTCGTACCTTCGAAGTTCTAATTCCCGCACCGGATCATGTCGATCGACTCCACGCGACGGCTCCGTAGAGCCGAGGTTATCTGGAGCGGGACTTGAAAAGGCCGACTGAAGCCAGACCAGCTTTAGAACCTTAGAGTGACAGATCTGTTCTGTCAAGCTAAGCTCGCTTAAAAGCCTTCTGAATTTCTCTCAGATCGTAGCGCAAGATGATCGGCCGTCCATGCGGGCAAACCGTCGGGACATCGGTTTTCATCAACTCCGTAATCAGCCAGCGCATCTTAGTTTCCTCCAGAGGCGTGTTGATCTTGATTGCGGCATGACATGAAACCGTTGCGGCAATTTTTTTCTTCAATGCCTCGATGTTGATCACCTGGGTTTCACGCTCCAAACCATCGAGCAATTCGACCAGCAGTTTCTCCACCGCCATCGCCTTCAACATCGCAGGAGCCGTCTTGATTGCAATCGTTTTTGGACCAAACGGCTCCACTTCGAAACCATTCCGCGCCAGCTCGGGGATGATGCTGTCGAGAATCACAAGCTGCCGCGGAGGCAATTGAACAATGATGGGCATTAATAATCGCTGGATATCGAGCTTTCCTGCAAGCTTTTGTCGCAGGTACGTCTCGAACAGGACACGCTCATGCGCAACGTGCTGGTCGATGACGATGAGTCCGGAAGAGTCTACGGCCACAATGAAGCTGTCCCGGAGCTGTCCCAACGGTTGCACTTCCTGCCTGACGCGATCGAATTCCGGGTAAGCAGAAAATTCAGCCGGCTCCTCACAACCGTCTGTCTTGATCTCGCCGGCCCGGAAATTCAGACCCAACGGGATGGCTTGATCCATAACTGCACGCATCCCCGGTTCGAGCGCGAACGATTCTCTTGCGATTGGGTCATCGGACGCCCACGAATCGGGTATGCGCGGTTGCGGCGCCGGAGCAGTGAATGGCGACATTGGAACCGCATCGTTCTCCATGGGCACAATCGTTTTGTCTTGCGTCAAGCCGGACAGAATTGCATCCCGAATCGCGTCATGCACGAAGGACTGGTGCTTGAACCGCACTTCTGTTTTTGCAGGATGCACGTTCACGTCGACGTCTTCGTAGGGAATGCTCACGAACAAGATCACGACAGGAAAGGTCCCCGCCGGCAGGATATTCCGGTAAGCCTCGCTGATCGCGTGAAGAATAATCTTGTCGCGAACGAGACGCTGATTGATGAAGAAGAACATCGAGTTGCGGTTGTATTTTTGAACATGAGGCCGCGACGTGAACAGATGGACTTTCACACCCGATCTCCCGTAGTCCTTTTGGTACTCGACCAATTGGTCGAGAAGATCTTTGCCGAAGATCTGAAATATGCGGTCGCGAAAGCCCGCCGTCACCGGCGCCGCGAGAATTTCGAACCCGGCGCTCCTCAACACGAAGTGGATTTCGGGAAACGCCAGCGCGTAATGGGTGCAGTAGGTCGTGATCTGGCTCAACTCGTAAGATTCGGATCGCAGAAATTTGCGCCGCGCGGGAACATTGAAGAACAAATCGTCCACGGTAATCTGCGTTCCGCGCGGAAAAGCTTGCTCACGCTCGAAGACGATCCGGCCCCCGGCGATTTCGATAACCGTGCCGGCGGACGCTTCGGTTTGCGTTTCCAAAATCAGGTGAGAGATCGACGCAATCGAGGGAAGCGCCTCGCCGCGGAAACCAAGCGTCTTGATCGCAAACAGATCGTCGGGCTCGTACAATTTGCTCGTGGCGTGACGGCCAAAACATGCCCGAGCGTCTTGAGGCGCCATGCCCTCTCCATCGTCGGTGACCCGAATCCGTTTGCGGCCGCCTTCTTCAACGTCGACGGTAATCTTTCGAGCTCCGGCATCCAGCGCGTTTTCCACCAATTCTTTGACCACGGATGCCGGCCGCTCCACGACTTCTCCGGCTGCTATGCGGTTGGCGATGTCGTCGGGCAGAGTGCGAATCTTCATACAGGGATTTAGCCACAAAGAGGCAACAAATTCACAAAAGCTTTTTTGTGTCGTTCGTGCCTTTTCGTGGCTTAAATCTTTCTGACTTGAATTCCGATTTCCCGCAATTGCTGGCCGGAAACAGGAGAGGGTGATCCGCTCATCAAATCGACGGCCCGAGCCGTTTTGGGAAATGCAATGACGTCACGAATGGAAGAGTGCCCCGTCAGGATCATCACCAGTCGATCAAGTCCGAGCGCGATGCCTCCGTGAGGCGGCGTACCGAACTCGAGCGCTTCGAGAAAGAAGCCGAATTTGTCGCGAGCTTCCTGAGGGGTGAATCCGAGAACGTTGAAGACCCGCGATTGAATGTCGCTTCGATGGATTCGGATCGAGCCGCCGCCGATCTCGGTTCCATTCAGCACGAGATCATAAGCCTTAGCGCGTATCCGTCCGGGATGCGTCTCGAGCAGTTGAAGATCTTCGTCCACGGGCGAAGTGAACGGATGATGCCTCGAGACCCAGCGGTTTTCGGCCGGATCGAATTCCAAAAGCGGAAAATCGACGACCCATAACATGTTCCACTTCCCAGACGGAATCCAGTTCTCCTTCTTCGCCAATTCGAGACGGAGCGATCCAAGGAAATTCAAAGTGGCTTCTTCTGGGCCCGCCATCAGAAAGATCGTATCGCTCTTAGCTGCTCCCGCCTTCTTAATGACGGCCTCGACAGTGGCTGCGCCTGCATTCCTGACAATCGGAGCAGAGCTGATGCCGTCATCTCCCAACTTTATCCAAGCCACACCGGCCCCGCCCAGTTGTTTCACAAAAAGCGCGATATCATCGAGTACTTTTCGCGAATACGATGTTTTTGGCGCGACGAATCCGCGGACGATCTGGCCGGTATCTGCCATTTCTCGAAATACGCCGGCCTCAGCAGTTTTGAAGATATCCGTGAAGTCCTGGAGAAAGACCTCGAAACGCGTATCCGGTTTGTCGCTCCCGTAGCAGTTCATGGCTTCTTGGAAACTGAGGCGCGGAAGAGGCCGGGGAATAGTGATGCCGTTTAGTGAAAAGACCTCGGCCATCAAACCCTCGATCATGGTGAACAAGGATTCGCGCGAGGGAAACGACATCTCGATATCGATTTGCGTGAACTCCGGCTGCCGATCCGCCCGCAAATCTTCATCGCGGAAGCATTTCACAATCTGAAAATACTTTTCGAAGCCCGAGATCATCAGGATCTGTTTGAACAACTGCGGCGACTGCGGCAGTGCATAGAAATTGCCGTGATGGAGGCGGCTCGGCACCAGGTAATCTCTCGCGCCTTCCGGCGTGGATTTGGTCAGGATGGGTGTCTCGACCTCCCAGAATCCATGGCGGTCCATGTAATCACGCACGCTCATCGTGATGCGATGCCGCATACGAAACGTCTCCTGCATTTTGGGCCGGCGCAGGTCGAGGTAGCGGTACTTCAGGCGAAGGTCCTCGGAAGTCGTAATTTCGTCTTCGATTGGAAACGGGGTCGTTTTCGCTTCGCTCAAAATCCAGAGCTGGCTTGCCACCACCTCGATCTCACCCGTTTTCAGATTGGGATTCTCCAGACCCTTGTCGCGCACCCGGACTCTGCCGCGGCCGGCAATGACAAACTCGGATCGCAACGCTTTGGCGGCGCGATGCAGATCGGCGTCATTTTCGGCATTGAATACCATCTGAGTGACGCCCTCGCGGTCGCGGAGATCGACAAATAAAAGTTGCCCATGATCGCGCCAGCGGTTCACCCAACCCATCAGCAGGACCTCCTGACCCTGATTCGCTGACGTGAGTTCGCCGCAGGAATGTGTTCTTTGCAACTCTTCCATTACAGTTCTTCTTCCCGGATAGTTCGCTGCCCTTTGGTCGACATGTCGCGCACCAACAGGGTACCCGATTTCAACTCTTCCTCGCCGACGATGATCACCGACTTCGCTTGTAATTTGTCGGCGAGCCGCATCTGGCTCTTGAGGCTGCGTGCGTCGAAGTCCAGATACACCCGTTTGCCCGCCGAACGAAGTTTGCGAGCGAGCAAGGTGGCCCGCTTAAAAGCTTCATCACCTATGGGAGCAATAAAATATTCCGGCGTGTAATCCGGAATCACTTTGGCCGTGTCCGGGATCGAAAGGATCAATCGTTCCAGACCCATGCCGAAGCCGAATCCCTTCGTAGGCGGTCCATCCAGATCTTCCGATAAACCGTCGTAACGGCCGCCTCCGGCGACAGTATTCTGCGACCCGAGGCGTCCGGATGTGATCTCGAATGTCGTCCGTATGTAGTAATCGAGGCCGCGGACCAGCCGAGGGCTCACCTGAAACTGAATTCCGCGCGCGGCCAAATACGATTCGAATCGGCTGAAGTGTTCCCGGCAGCCTTGGCAGAGATGTTCCGTGATAGTTGGCAATTCGGCGATCACGGGCTGGCACGACGGCACTTTGCAATCGAAGACGCGCAAGGGGTTCCTTTCCCCCCGCCGGCGGCAGTCTTCGCAGAGGCGCTCCGGGCGCGCCAGGATCGCGGTCCTCAGGGACTGTATATAAGCGGGGCGGCATTCCCGATCGCCCACGGAATTGATGTTCACTTCTAAATCCGGAATACCGATGCCGTTGAGAAAATCAGTCAGCATCTCGAGGACCTCGGCTTCGATTCCCGGATTATCGGTGTTGGAAAGCACTTCGGCCCCGGCTTGCATGTGTTGCCGGTAGCGGCCCTTTTGAGGACGCTCTCGACGGAACATCGGAGCGATGTAATAGAGCTTCAGTAGTCTGGCTTCATTCTCGAGCTGGTGCTCGATGTACGCGCGGACAACGGGGGCCGTACCCTCGGGGCGCAGGGTGAGTGACTTTGTTTCATCCTTATCCGTGAACGTATACATTTCCTTCGAAACGATATCGGTCTCTTCGCCCACACTCCGAACGAAGAGGTCCGTGGCTTCAAATATAGGCGTACGGATTTCTCCGAAGCCGTAGCGGTGAAATGTCTGCCGCAAGCGGTCTTCAAGGGCGTGCCAGATCCCCACCTCGGACGGAAGCACATCGTAAGTGCCGCGTATTGCGTGAATCATCGTTTCATGGCCAGGTATGTTTCCTTGTACTCGTAATATCGCCGCGCGTACTCGTCGATACTGGCCACCTCTTGTTCCGTCAGTGGGCGTTCGACTCGCGCGGGAAGACCTAGAACGAGACTACGCGGAGGAATTACCGTTCGCTCCGTGATCAACGCACCGGCACCGACTATTGAATATTCGCCTACGACGACGTCGTTAAGTAGAGTAGCCCGCATTCCAATCAGGCAATGGGACTCGATCGTGCAGCCATGCATCGTCACACCATGGCCCACGGTCACATAATCTTTGAGAATCAGCGGGAATGTGCCTCTCATGACGTGGCCAATCGAACCATCCTGGATATTCGTATATTGGCCGATACGGACATAGTGAACATCGCCTCGAATGACGCAGTTGTACCATACGCTGGAATGGTCGCCGACTTCGACGTCTCCCACGATTTGAGCGCCCTCGGCGACATACACTCGCGCGCCGAGCTTTGGCCAGATCCCCTTGTACTCATGCAGCATCCACCGGTCTCCGGATAGCGCCCTCTCCCTGTGGGAGAGGATGGCGCGGCGTTTCTCCCACCTAGCTCACCCTACCCTCTCCCGGAGGGAGAGGGCCGCCACGATGGGTTTTATGGGAAAGCCAGATAAAAACTCAACGCTAACAGAATTACCTTTCTTTACGCAATCGGCGTCCCCTATTATTCACGGATGCTTCGCGTCGTCATTCTCAAGCCGAGTAAATATGGTTTAAGCGGTTATGTCGAGCGGTTCCGGCGCGGTTTCATGCCCAACAGCACGGTCCCCTACATTCGAAGCATGACGCCGACATCGATTGAGGGCGTGAAAATCGAGACTCACGCCGTTGACGAATACGTCCAGACCGATCTTGGTTATCTCGATCTCCTGCGCAAGCCGGAAGAACCGACACTGCTGGCCCTCGTCGGCGTGCAGTCGCATCAGTTCCGGCGAAGTCTGGATTTGGCTGCGTTCGCTCGAGCTAACGGCGTGCGTCATTGTGTGATCGGCGGGCCGCATCCCATGACCTGCGATACCAGCATGCTCCAAAATCGCGGTGTGAGCTTCGCCCTGGCTGAGGCCGAAACGATCTGGCTGCAAATTTTGAAAGACGCAATCCGGGGCGAGCTCGAACCGGTTTACGGAGCCGATCGGCGCTGGGCGCCCGAACTTCAGGCGCCGGTACTGATTCCGCCTTCGAAACGGGATCTCAAGCGATACATCGCTCCGTTGCTCGGCATCTATCCTGCCCGCGGCTGTCCCTTCACCTGCAATTTTTGTTCAGTTATCAAAATCGCAGGCCGTCAGATCCGGAGCCAGGCGATCGAAACGACAATGGAAAGTCTCAGGCGGGC
>Ga0209470_1002832_pt1 | contig 12134 bp, 13 predicted proteins | sample GraSoiAngelo_125_FD_185882 | JGI IMG/M metagenome (GOLD analysis project Ga0209470, IMG submission 185882) | Grasslands soil microbial communities from the Angelo Coastal Reserve, California, USA - 14_0927_05_40cm (SPAdes) (version 2) | ecosystem: Environmental > Terrestrial > Soil > Grasslands ... | reverse complement strand
ATCCAGCCGCGGACCTCGTCCTTGGTGCGGTACCGGGTGTCGTCGTCGTCGGACGTGTGCGGCTGGTAGCGGTAGCACTTGAGCTCGACCAGCGTCGGACCCGCGCCGGAGCGCGTGTGCATCACCGCCTGCCGCGTCTTGTCAAAGGAGTCGAGGACGTCCATGCCGTCGGCGATGAAGCCGCGCGCACCGTAACCCGCCGCCTTGTCGGCGACGTTCGGCACCGCCATCTGCTGTTCGAAGCGCGTCGAGATCGCGAGGAGGTTGTTCTCGATGACGAAGACGACCGGCAGCTTGTAGATCGCGGCGAAGTTGATCGCCTCGTGGAAGTCGCCGGGGCTCGTCGACGCGTCGCCGCCGAACGCGAAGACGATGTTGTCCTCTTTGAGGTTGCGGATCGCGAGCGCGAGGCCGACGGCGTGCGGGAACTCGGTGCCGACGCAGACGGAGCGTGTCACGATCCGGTCCTTCGGGCTCGAGAATTGATTGAGGACCTGACGTCCGGCGGAGTGCGTGTCCGTCGCCTTGGCGAGGACCATGCGGAATTCCTCCAGTGGCGACATTCCCAGCACGAACGCCACACCCATGTCGCGGTAGTAGGGGACCGTCCAGTCCTTGCCGCGGCTGATGTTCCACGCCGCGCCGATCTGCGCGGCCTCGTGACCGTCGGTCCCCGCGCCGAACGGCGTGCGACCCATGCGGTTGAGCTGGAGGATCCGCTCGCTCACCATGCGCGTCTCGAGCATCTTCCGGTACATGCTCTTGACCTCATCGAGGCTGAGTCCGAGCGTCTCATGTCGCGCGCGCGCTGTCACGGTCATCCTCGCGATGGTATCGCGCACGAGCGGCGCGACGGTCCGATCAGCGTTGGTCCATCGCGTGACGAAGCGAGTCCGCGGTCGCGTTGGCGCCGCTGACCCAACACGCCACGCGCTTGCCGGCGAGCCGCTCCGCCAGACGACGCGCGGCCGCGACCGCCGCGGCGCCCGCGCCCTCCGTCACGAGATGTCCTTCTATCAGCAGCAGCCGCATCGCGGCGTAGAGCTCGTCGTCGCTCACGAGCACGAAGTCATCGAGCAGGACCGCGAGCATCCGCTGCGGCAGCTCGAAGGAGGTGCGCGTCGCGAGGCCTTCGGCGAACGTGTCGGCGCGCTCGGTGGTCCGAGGCGCATGGTCGCGCCACGCGCGGTACGCCGCCGATGCGCCCTCGGCCTGGACCCCGATGACTGCCACCTCCGGTCGCAGCGTCTTCGCGACCAGCGCCGCGCCTGATGCGCCGCTCCCACCACCGACGGGCACGATCAGCACGTCGAGGTCCGGCTTCTCGAGGAGGACCTCGAGCGCCGCGGTCGCGACGCCGGCGATCAGATACGGCTCGTTCCCCGAGTGCACGTACCGCGTGCCGGTCGCAGCGGCGCGCCGTTCGCATTCTTCGCGCGCATCGTCGTAGTCATCGCCGTGCTCGACGATCGTCGCGCCGCTGACACGCATCGCCGCGACCTTCAGCGGGTTCGCGCCCTTCGGGACGAAGATCGTGACCGGCACGCCGAACACGCCGCCGGCGTACGCGAGCGACTGGCCGTGGTTGCCGGTCGACGCGCCCATGACGCCCGCCTTGGCCGTCGGATCACGGCCGATGAGGTTCAGGCCGCCGCGGACCTTGAACGCCGCCGTCGGAAGGAGGCTCTCGCACTTGAGCCAGACGTCGAGACCCAGTGCGGAGCTCACCGCGTCGCGCCGGATGAGCGGCGTCGGGGCGAGATACGCCCTGAGGAAGTCGCGCGCCGCGAGCACGTCGGCGAAGGACGGTGCGCCCGTCCACTCGGACCGCCGCGCCGTTACGCCTCCCTGCGACTGCGCCACAGCACCGCCGCGAGCGCGAGCATCCAGAGGCCGAGCGCGATGCGAAGCGGCAGCGCCAAGATCGTCATGTCGGCGCCGACCGGACCGAAGATGATCACCAATGCGAATTGGCCCACGGCAAGACCGAGGGTGACGGCGCCGAGCCAGCGGCTGACGACATCCGTCTCCCACCACAGCTTGCCCAGCGTCCACCACCACATGGCCCGCACGAAGAGCGCGGCGAGCGCGAGCTCGGGTGCTGCGCTCGTTCCCATACCGATCGCGACGACGACCGTGCCGATGATCGTGCCGAGCACCGCGCCGCTGTCGCGCACTCTGGCGTGACGCACATGCAACACCGCGATGACCGGGAGCATGAGACCGTACGCGAGAGCGGTCAGGAAGACGTACCAGTCGGGATAGAGGCCCGGTCCAATGGCGGTGCGGAGGAGATGGGTGATTCCCGCGAGCGCTGCCCACCCGGCGGCCTTCGAGAGCGCCTCACGCTCGTGTGCGTCGAGCGGAAATACCTCAGCTGCCAGGCTTGCGCTTTCCGCTCTCGTCGTACTCATAGAAACCCCTTCCCGTCTTCACGCCGAGACGACCCGCGAGGACCATCCGCTTGAGGAGCGGTGGCGGAGCCCACGCCGGGTCGCGGAACTCCTCGAAGAACGTGTTCGCCACGTGCAGGTTGATGTCGAGTCCGGTGTAGTCGATGAGCTCGAACGGTCCCATTGGATGGCGCAGCCCCAGCTTGACCGCCTTATCGATGTCCTCGGCGGTCGCGACGCCCTGCTCGAGCGCGCGGATCGCCTCGAGCATGATCGGGATCATCAGCCGGTTCACGATGAACCCGGGCGTGTCCTTGCAGAGGACCGGAGTGTGACCGAGGCGGGTCACGAACGCGCGCAGCGTCTCCACCGTCGCGTCGCTGGTCGTGATCGCCTTGACCACCTCGACCAGCTGCATGACGACGGGCGGGTTGAAGAAATGCAGTCCGGCGAACCGGTCGGGCCGCTTCGTCGCCGCAGCGATCTCGATGATCGTGAGGCTGGAGGTGTTCGACGCGAAGATGGTCGACGGGGGGCACACGCGGTCGAGCTGCTCGAAGACCTCTTTTTTCGCGTCCATCACCTCGATGACCGCTTCGATCACGAGGTCGCGGTCCTTGAAGTCCGCGAGCGCGGTCGTTCCGCGGATGCGGCCACGGGTCTTCTTCGCATCATCCTCTGACGTCTTGCCGGACTTCACGACACGAGCGAGCGATGAGTCGATGCGCGAGAAGCCCTTCTCGATGAACTTCTGATCGATCTCGCGCGCGACGACGTCGAGGCCGGCCATAGCGCACACCTGCGCGATGCCGGAGCCCATCTGTCCGAATCCCACGATCCCGACGCGCTCGATGGCCATGGCGTGCGTCCCTCCTGTTGGCGGCTCGAATGGGCGCGGACAGCATACCGAGATGCTCGATACCATCGAACGACATGCCTCCATTCCGCGGTCCCGACGCTGTCGACATATCCCTCACGGTCAACGGCCAGGGAGCGACCGCGCACCTGCGGCCGCAGCGCTCGCTGCTCGAGCTGCTGCGTGGCCCTTTGGGTCTCACCGGAACGAAGCTCGTGTGCAATGCGGGAAACTGCGGCGCGTGCACGGTGCTCGTCGATGACCGCCCGGTCTACTCCTGCATCACGCTCGCGGTCGCGTGCGAGGGCAAACGCGTGGAGACGATCGAGGGCCTCTCGAAAGATGGTGAGCTCCATCCGGTGCAGGAAGCCTTCATCGATCACGACGCATATCAATGCGGCTTCTGCACGCCGGGACAGGTCATGTCGATCGTCGCTCTCCTCCGGACGAAGGGGAAACCCACCGAGGACGACATGCGGCGCGCGGTGACCGGCAACCTCTGCCGCTGCGGCGCGTACGTGAACATCGTCAAGGCCGGTATGTCGGCGGCGCGGCGGGCCACCAAGTAGTGGCCGGCCTGCGAGTCGTCAAGAGCCGCGACGAATTCGAGGGTGAGATCTTCGAGTCGCTCGCGATCATTCAGGGCAGCGATCTTCCCCCACATGCCGCGGGCGCCGAGTTCGAGGAGATCGGCAAGGCGCGCAAGCGCATCGACGGCGTGCAGCGGGTGACGGGACGAGCGACGTACACGCAGGACGTAATGCTCCCCGGCATGCTCCACGCGCGCGTGCTCCGGAGCCCGTACCCCCGCGCGCGTGTGCGCGCGATCGACTCGAAGAAGGCCGAGGCGCTGCCCGGCGTGCGCGGCGTCCTGCACCGTTTCAACTCGCCGAAGGCGGCCTTCCGCGGGGAGGAGACCATCTTCCGCGATGAAGTCCGCTTCATCGGCGACGAGGTCGCTGCCGTCGCGGCCGATGATGTGGAGACCGCGGTCCGTGCGCTCGGGCTCATCGAGGTCGAGTACGAGCTGTTGCCGCACGTGACCGATCTCGAGGAGGCGATCACCGACGAGGCGCCGAGGCTCGAGGATGGCGGCAACGTGTTCGACGCGGGCTCGCTGAAGCGCGGCGAGGCGCGGCAGGCCTTCAAGGACGCCGATGCTGTCGTCGAGGGGACGTATCGCACGTCGACGCAGCTGCACAACTCGCTCGAGTCACACGGCGCGGTCGCCCAGTGGGACGGCCAGATCCTCACCGTCTGGGAATCGACGCAGCACGTCTTCGGCGTGCGCGAGGGCCTTCGCGCAGCGCTGCTGCTCCCGCTCTCGCAGATCCGCGTGATCTGCGACTACATGGGTGGCGGCTTCGGCTCGAAAGGCGGAGTGGGGAAGTACTCGATCATCGCGGCGCTCTTCGCGAAGCAGCTCAGCCGGCCCGTTCGTTGCGTGCTCACGCGTCATGAGGAGAACCTCGCCGCCGGCAACCGTTCCGCGACCCTGCAGAAGATCAAGATCGCAGCGAAGGACGGGCGCATCACGGCCATCGACCACACCTCGTGGTCGAACGCCGGGCAGGGACGCTGGGTCGCGAATCCGACCGGCCCGACGAACACGCTGTACGACTTCGCGAATCTCACAACGAAGTCGTATCGCGTCGTGACGAATGCGGGCTCGCTTTCGGCGTTCCGCGCGCCTGGCTACGTCGAGGGCACGTTCGCACTCGAATCGGCGATCGACGAGCTCGCGGAGCGCGTCGGCGTCGATCCGCTCACGCTGCGCCGCCGCCACGCGGCGTCGCAGACGGACCCGCGAACCACGAAGACGTATTCGCTGAAGCGGCTGCTCGAGTGCTACTCGATCGGCGCGCGCGAGATCGGCTGGAGCAAGCGCCGCGCGGGTGGCACGCGCGGTTCGGCGCCGCACCGCAGGCGCGGTATCGGCATGGGGACACAGATCTGGGGCGGCGGCGGTGGCCCGCCCGCATATGCCACCGTCCATTTCAACAGCGACGGCACGGTGATCCTGCGCGCGGGGACGCAGGACATCGGCACCGGAACGCGCACCGTGCTCGCGCAGATCTGCGCCGAGGAGCTCGGCGTCGACCTCGATCGGATCTCCGTCCGCATCGGGGATACCGAAGGTCCGTACGGTCCGATCTCGGCCGGATCGCTCACGCTCGCCTCGGTGGGGCCGGCGGTGCGGCTCGCCGCGCGCGACGCGCGCGAGCAGTTCCTCGGCGCGGCGGCCGGGGTGCTCGAGGTGCCGAGGACCGAGCTACGCATGGAGCGCGGTCACATCGTGAGCAAGGGCGCGCGCACGCCGATCTCCGAGGTGAGCAAGAAGCTCGAGAACAACACCGTGATCGGCACGGGCTCGCGCTGGCCGAACCCCGAGAGCCTCGCGATCAAGACCTTCGGCGCGCACTTCGCGCAGGTCGAGGTCGACACGCTCACCGGGGAGATCTTCGTCGAGAAGGTCGTCGCGGTGCACGACATCGGCCGCATCGTGAATCCGATGACCGCCGCTTCGCAGGTCCAGGGTGGCGTGATCCAGGCGCTCGGCTTCGCGCTCAGCGAGGAGCGCGTCGTAGACCGTTCGCTCGGACGGGTCATGAACGCGGATCTCGAGTGGTACAAGATCCCGACCGTGCTCGATGTCCCCGAGATCGTGGTTCGCTTCACGGACCGGCCCGACCGGCGCGCGAACAACCTCGGCGCCAAGGGCCTCGGGGAGCCGCCGATCATCCCGACCGCGGCTGCCGTCGCGAACGCTGTCGCGAACGCGACCGGCGTGCGGCTGCGTCACGCGCCGATGACGCCCGCGCGCGTGCTCGAGGCGCTGGCGGTGATCCAATGAGCCTGTTCTCGTACGCGAAGCCGCGCGCGCTCGGTGAGGCGCTGAGGCTCCTGAAGAACGGCACCATCGCGATCGCCGGTGGGACCGACCTCGTCGGACTCATCCGCAGCGGTCTCGCGAAACCGGATGGGCTCGTCGACCTCACCGGCATCGAAGGCCTACGCGGCTGGACCCGCGAGAAGGGGAAGGGTCTGCGGATCGGCGCGCTCACACCGCTCTCCGATCTCGAGACCTCGCCGCAGCTGCGAAAGCTGGCTCCGATGATCGCCGAGTCGTTGCGCGATGCCGCGACACCGCAGCTCCGCAACATGGGCACCGTCGGTGGCAACCTTCTGCAGCGCAACCGTTGCTGGTACTTCCGCGACGAGGCCGTGCCCTGCTGGCTCAAGGGCGGCACGCGCTGCTTCGCGGTCGAGGGCGAGAACCGCTACCACGCGATCCTCGGCGCGGCCGAATGCGTGATGGTCGCTCCGTCCGATCTGGCCCCGGCGCTCATTGCCTACGACGCGGAGATCGAGATCGCCTCCAGCATCGGCCGCCGCACGGTGAAGCTCGGCCAGTTCTACATCACGCCGAGCGGCCGGCAGCGCAAAGAGCACGCGATCAAGGCGGGCGAGCTCATCACCTCCGTGCGGATCGCCGATTCGGCGCTCGAGCGTCGCGGCGCGTTCCTCAAGGCGATGGACCGCAAGGCCTGGAGCTTCGCCCTCGTGTCTGTGGCGGCATCGGCGAAGATCCAGGGCGGCAAGGCGCACGACGTGCGGATCGTCCTCGGCGGTGTGGCGCCCTGTCCGTGGTGGGTCCCTGCCGCGAACAAGCAGCTCGAAGGAAGCGTGCTCGACGACAACGCCTGCCTCGCCGCGGCCGACGCGATCCTCGCGGATGCGCAGCCGCTGCGCGACAACGGCTACAAGGTGACCCTCGCTCGCGAGCTGATCCGCCGCGCGCTCCGCTCGCTCGTCGCGTGACCCCTTGACCGTCGCCGAAGACGCGCTGATCCTCGCGATCGAGTCGAGCCTTCAGGTCTACCCGCCCGTATCGGGTCTCTCGGAGGATCTCGGCGTCAAGGGCGTGCGTGGCCGCGTGACCGATCTTTCACATCCGCTCGCGAACCTCGTCGGCATGGCGGACATCGCACCTGACGCGGTCGAGGCGACGCTGAAGATGGTGCGCAACCGTTACTCGGGAGGTCGCAAGGCCTACGGCTGGGTCACCGGTCCGCTCACGCGACCGCATGACCTCGGTCAGCGGCTCGTCGCGAGTGGTCTCGTGAAGGAAGACGAGATGGCTGGCATGGTGCTCACGGACCTCGCCATTCCGATCGCGGTCGATTCCAAGATCGAGATCCGCGAAGCGACGCTGCACGAGGCGCAGGAAGCCAGCGCGATGATGGCGCGTGCGTACGGCATGCCCGAGGAGGTCGCGCGCTTCTTCAACGTGCTGCTCGCGATGACCGACAGCAAGGTCAAGAACCGTGGGTACTTCGCGTACGTCGACGGCGGGAGCGAGCCCGTCGCGTGGAGCTACCTCGTGTACCTCCCGGACTCGCCGATCGTCCTGCTCGGAGGAGCCGCGACGGTGCCCGAGCACCGCGGTCGCGGCATCTACAGCGCGCTCGTCGCGAAGCGTCTCGCCGACGCCCGCGCCGATGGACGTCGCGCCGCTGTGATCCAGGCCGTCCGCGCCACGTCCGCGCCGATCTGCGCCAAGCTCGGCTTCCGCGAGGTGTGCGGGCTCGAGTTCTACGCCTGGGAGGGCGCGCCACATCAGGACATCCCGATGCTGAAGCTCGCGGACTAGCGCGAAATCGCGGTCGCGATGCTCGAGCTCGCCTAGTCGATCGTCGCGGCGTGGACCGACGTCACGTACGGCAGGTACTGCGCGGCGCGCTCCCAGCTCTTGCCCTCGTCGCGGCTGGCCCACACGTCGCCGTTTGCCGTGCCGAAGTACACGCCGAGCGGGTCGAGCAGGTCCGTGTCCATTCCCTCGCGCACCGACTCGAGCGCCGCGCCGGGCGGTAGGCCCCGGTCGTTGCGGGTCCAGGTCGCGCCGCGGTCATTCGTCGAGTACACACCGATACCGGGCGGCGACGCGGTGCGCTTGGTGTCGTCGAGCGGGATGACGTAGGCGACCGATCGGTCGCGCGGATGCATCGCGGCGGCGAACCCGAAGGTCGACGGCAGGCCCTCGGTGCGGTTGCGCCAGGCGGTCTCGCCGGGTTCGCGCCAGAACACGTCGACGTGCACGCGCATGAAGCGCACGCCGCTGGTCTTCGGGTGCGCCAGCAGCTTGTGGATGCAGTAGAAGACGTCCGGCCGGTCCTCTTTGCCGCCGGTCTGCGCGTTGTCCTGCACCCAGCTCGCGCCGCCGTCGGTCGACGTGTACACGCCTCCGACGCTGATGCCGACCTGCAGCTTGTTTGGCTCGTCGGCATCGATGGCGATCGAGTGCAGTCCCATACCGCCGAAGCCCGGCACCCACTTCGCGCGTGACGGCTGATCGTCGAGCGCCTTGTTGAGCTGCCAGGTCTCACCGCGGTCCTCGCTCTTCCAGAGCGCGGCCGGCTCGGTGCCTGCCCAAAGGATGTTCGGCGTCTTCGCGTGTCCAGGCTCGATGTGCCAGGTCTGGAAGAACGTGCGGTCGGAGCCCTCGGGGAACGCGGGGTTCTTGGACGTCTGCCAGGTCTTTCCGAGGTCGCGGCTGTATTGGATCCGCGAACCGCCCCAGGTGGAGTTGATCGCGGCGTACATAGAGCCGTCGCGCGGGTCGTATGTCGCGTGGTGGATCGGCGCCGGCGCTTCGTGCGGACCGTCCACGGTCCACTTCTTTCGATCCGCGTCGCTGCGCACCTGATACAGGCCCTTCTTCGTCCCGACCAGCAACACGACCTGCTTCGCCATCTGACCCCTCCTGTTCATCCGCCCGATAGTGCGGGAATGACGTGAACGATGTCCCCGTCCGCGAGGGTAGCGTCCTCGCCGCCGACGAAGCGCGCGTCCTCTTGGTTGACGAAGAGGCTGAGGTGCGCGCGCAGGCGGCCGTGTTCGTCGCGCAGGCGCTCGGCCAGCGACGGATGCGCGCGGACCAGCGCCTCGAGCGCCTCGCGCAGCGTCGCGGCGTCGAGCGTGACGTCGCGTGCTCCACCCGCGAAGCCTCGGTAGGCGCCGTGGAGCAGTACTCGCACATGAGCACGACGAACGGGAGTGGCCAACATAGACAGGCTAGCGAGGACGGCGCTCCAGGCGCCGCTCGAGCAGCGCGCGCTCCGCGGGGTTCTCGGTCAGCTCGAGCGCACGCTCGTCGGCCGCGCGCGCGTCCGCTGCTCGGCCGAGGGCGCGGAGCAGCTCCGCGCGCGTCGCGTGGAACAGGTGATAGCTACCCAGCATCCCCGACAGCGCGTCGACCTCGGCGAGCGCGGTCTCGGGGCCTTCGACGTGCCAGAGCGCGATCGCGCGGTTGAGTCGCACGACCGGCGTATCGCTGAGCGCCAGCAGCGCATCGTACGAACGCAGGATCTCCGGCCAGCGCGTGGTCGCCCAGCTCTTTGCGTCCGCGTGCGCGCCGGCGATGAGCGCCTGGAGCTGGTACAGGCCGGGTTTGCGCATGCGCAGGAAGCGGCCGACCAGTAGGAACGTCGCTTCGATCAGCCGGCGATCCCACTTCGCGCGATCCTGGTCGCGCAGCAGCACCAGCTCCCCGTCCGCATCGAAACGAGCGTCGACGCGAGCGAGATTGAAGCGCATGAGCGCGAGCAGCCCGAGCACCTCCGGCTCGTCGGGCATGAGCTGCGCGAGAAGCGAGGTGAGCCACTCAGCCTCGGCCGCGAGGTCCCGGTCGCTCGCGCCTCGCGATCCCGTCGCGAGATAGCCCTCGTTGAACATCAGATAGAGGACCGCGAGCACCTCGCCGACACGATCCGGGAGCTCGTGGCCCTCCGGCACGCGGAAGGGGATCTTCGCGTCGACGATCTTTCGCTTCGCGCGGACCAGGCGCTGGGCGATGGTCGCCTCGGACTGGAGAAATGCGCGCGCGATCTCCGCGGTCGTCAGGCCGGCGACCGAACGAAGCGTGAGCGCGAGCTGCGCCTCACGAGCGAGCGCCGGATGGCAGCACGTGAAGATCAGCTCCAGACGTTCGTCCGGCATCGAGCTCGTCGGCTTCATCGGAGTGTCCTCCAGCTGCGCGACCTTCTCGCGATACCGTGTCTCGCGTCGCAACCGGTCGATGCCCTTGCGGCGCGCCGTGGTCATGAGCCAGGCGCCGGGATTCGCCGGTATCCCTTCGCGCGGCCAGTGCTCGAGCGCCGCGACCAGCGCGTCCTGCACCGACTCCTCCGCGACGTCGAAGTCTCCGAGGCTGCGGACGAGCGCGGCGGTCAGGCGGCCGGCCTCCTCGCGGAAGACCGCCGTGACCGCCTCGCTCGTGATCTGCTCGGTCGCGCTCAGTGCTCCACGACCGGACGCACTTCGACGTCGCCGCCGGGAAAGCTCTTCGCGATGGCGATCGCCTTGTCGAGGTCGTCGACCTCGATGAGCGCGAATCCGCCCACCGACTCCTTTGATTCGATGAACGGTCCGTCGGTGACCTTCATCGAGCCGTTCACGCGCCTCACGCTCGTCGCGGTGCGCTGCGGCTTGAGCTCCTGGCCGCCTTTGCCGACGCCGCTCTTCGCGAGCTCGTCCCACCACGACCTGATCGGCGCATAGATCTTCGTCAGGTCTTCCTCCGACTTGTTCGCCCGCCAGTCCCCCTGGTTTATGAAAATGAGCACGTACTTCGGCATTTCGCTCCTCCTCTCGCGCGGCTACTCGAGGACTTCGCGGATCTCGATGCCATAGCCCGGCCAGGTCTTGGCGAGGGCGATGGCCGCATCGCGATCCGGAGCCTCGATGATCGAGTAGCCGCCGACGGATTCCTTCGACTCGATGAACGGTCCATCGACCACGGTGACCTTCCCGGTGCCTTTCCGGATCGTCGTCGCCGTGCGCGTGGGCTGCAGCTCGGCGCCGCCGTCGACGAACTTTGAGCCGTTGACCTCGAACCACTTGAAGATGTCGGCGTAGACCTTCTGCTGCTCGGGCGTCGGGTCGCCCTGGTAGTCCACGCCGTCATCCATGAACAGGAACGCGTACTTGGACATCGCTCGTGCCTCCCTTTGCAGTTGTACCGATACGACGAACGGCTCCGCCTCGGATAGACGAGCGTAGCCGCGCTAACTGCGCGACAGATGCGCGGGTTGCCACCCGCCCGGAGGGACCGCGCCGCGCTCCAGCTGGAGCAGCCGGCGCTTCGCGTCCAGACCCCCGGCATAGCCGCCGAGCGTCCCATCGCTCGCGACCACACGGTGGCAGGGGACCACGATCGGGATCGGGTTGTCCCCGATCGCTCCAGCCGCGGCGCGGTAGGCGCGGTCGTTCCCGACGTTGTGCGCGACCTTCGCATACGTGATCAGCTCGCCGTAGGGCACGCGCGCCGTCGCCGCGAGCACCTTTCGCTGGAACGGCGTCAGCGGCGAGAGGTCGACCGTGATGTCGAAGTCGCGGCGCTTGCCGCTCCAGTACTGATCGAGCTCGCGCGCGACGTCGTCCACGCGCCGCGGATCGGGCAGGACGCCCGGCCCGTACGCACGGACGATGCGTCGCAGCTCGAGCGGCGAAGGCTCGGCGCCGTAGTGGATGTTGAGCAGTCCGCGCGGCCCGACCGCGATCCAGAGCGGTCCGAGCGGCGAATCGACGACGCGGTAGCCGACCGTTTCGAGCCCCTCGCGCCGCGCGCGCCGCACCAATCGTTCGCGGGCTTCCGCGACGACCACACCAAGCTCGCTCATCGCATCGCCTCCTTCACTTTCTTCATCGCCTCCGCCACGCGTGACCTCGCTGCGTTCTCGCTGCACTCGAGCGCGACCGACACCTCCGCGTATGACAGACCCTGCACCTTGCGCAGCACGAACGCGGCACGTTGCCCCGTCGGCAAGGCCTTCACGGCGGTAGCGAGATCGGCGAGCGATACGCCGTCGCGCTCCGGTGCCGCG
>Ga0209470_1002828_pt1 | contig 12142 bp, 5 predicted proteins | sample GraSoiAngelo_125_FD_185882 | JGI IMG/M metagenome (GOLD analysis project Ga0209470, IMG submission 185882) | Grasslands soil microbial communities from the Angelo Coastal Reserve, California, USA - 14_0927_05_40cm (SPAdes) (version 2) | ecosystem: Environmental > Terrestrial > Soil > Grasslands ... | reverse complement strand
TGAGGGCCTCAGATTTTTTACGAGGCGCCGGCTGGTATACGCCGCGCTGATTTCGATCGTGGCTATGATCGCTGTATATGCCTATCTGCCGTTTGCGGCGTCGCGCTCGCCGCTGATCAACTGGGGTAATCCGCGTTCACTGCAGGAAATCTGGTGGCACATCACCGGCCGGCAGTATCGCGTGTTCTTACACTTTACTCCGAGTATAATGGGAGTGCAGTTTGTTGAATTTTGCCGAATGCTCCTGCGCGAATTCGGGCCTGCGTGGCTGCCTTTGCCGCTGGTGCTTGCTTTTGCGGGTTTCGCCACTGCTTATAGGCAAGACCGCACAACCTTCTGGTTTCTATTGTTTATTGTCATCGCTAACTTGGCGTACGACCTCAGCTACGAAATCGCGGAGGACAAAGACGCGTACTACCTGCCGGTATTTATCTCCATCGCGATCGGTGCCGGATTCGGAATCCGTTGGTTGATCCAGATGACTGCTGTGAAGTCGATGTTCTTCGGAACATCGTGCGGTGTCGCCGCGATTGCAGTTCTGCTTACATCTGCGACAGCGTTCGCGGGGAACTGGCCGTTCAACAACCGCAGGCATTGCTTCATCGCGCATGATTACGTTGAAAATCTGCTCAGCGGGGTCCAGCGCAATGGTCTTTTACTTACACAAGACTGGCAGGTCGCGTCCCCGATGTTTTATGCGCAGCAGATAGAACAGCGCCGGCGCGATGTAAAAGTTGTTGACGTTAATCTGCTGCGGCGCTCGTGGTATTTCGATTATCTAAGACGCACTTATCCTGATTTGATCGAGCGGTCGCGCAAGAAGATTGAAATGTTTGTCGAGGACCTCAAAGCATGGGAACGCGATCCCGCCGAGTTTAAAAGCAACGCGCTGCTGACCCAAAAAATCAACACGGCATTTTTGGAAATGATTCAGTCGATTGTGACGAACGAGAGCGTAGTCGGGCCGGTTTACATGACGAGGGATTTGCTGTTGCCCGACACTACAAACGGCGCAGTGACACAGTGGCTTACTCAAAGCTATCAACTTATTCCGCATGGCCTCGTTTTTAACCTTACAAGAGATTCACGCTTCCACGATTCGCCTGACGTACAGCTCGAGACCCGTGGTTTGGCTGACGGGAGTGTACGGTTTGAGAAAGATGACGTGGTGAACCTCAAAATCTTGCCGGGCTACACCAGCATGCTGATCAACCGCGGGCGCTATCTCGCGGCATTCAATCAGCACGCGCGCGCCATTATTGCCTTCAAAGAGGCGCTCATACTCGATCCCAATCTCGCCGCGGCGCGAGAAGGCCTTGCGGAAAGCACAGCAAAACTACCAAGCCCTTAGTGGCGTATTAAGAATTACGCCGCCACCTTTTGGCGCATTCCTTCTTGCCAGTCTCGCGGATTGCTTCTAAACGGGCAGGATGAAAATCACGTCTCGTGTCCTTGTAACTCTCTTGTCTCTCGGCATCGCGACGCAGGCTGTCGATCAGCTAATCGTGCTGAAAGCGGCGCGACTCTTTGACGGTAAGTCGAACGCGCTCTTGCAAAACGCTGTGGTGATTGTGCAGGGCGATAAGATTGTCGATGCGGGAAGTAATCTGCCAATCCCGAGCGCAGCGCAGGTGATCGATCTGGGCGATGCGACGCTTGCGCCCGGTTTCATGGATGCGCACACGCATTTGACGGCCGATTTCTCTGGTAATTACAACGAGCGCCGCCTGCAGCAACTTGATCTGAACGTGTCCGAACAGGCGATCCGCGCGACGGCCTTTGCGCGCGCGACGGTCGAAGCGGGTTTCACCACGGTACGCGATATGGGCAGTCGTTTCGTCGCCAGCCACGAATTCGTCGATGTTGCGCTGCGCAATTCGATCAACAAAGGCGTAATCGTCGGGCCTCGTATGCTGGTTGCGACGAAGGGAATCGGCGCCACCGGCGGTCACTTTGATCCGACCGGCGGGTTTCGCGATTTCCTTTTCGGGCGCGAACCGGATTACACCGACGGCATCGCGAATAGCCCCGACGAAATCCGAAAGACGGTGCGGTTTGAGGTGAAAAATGGCGCGGACGTCATTAAGGCCGCGGTTTCCGGCGGCGTCCTTTCACTGGGGGACGAAGTCGATACGCCGCAATTAACACCGGCTGAAATGACAGCGCTGGTCGATGAATCGCACCGGTTGCGCAAGAGAGTGGCCGTGCATTGTCACGGCGATCAGGCCGCGCGCGAGGCGATTGAGGCGGGCGTCGATTCGATTGAGCACGGTTCGTTTATGAAACCGGAAACGCTTACGATGATGAAAAAGAAGGGAACCTTCCTCACACCGACGCTGATGGCCTCGGAGTGGATCATGAGCAAGCTCGACAACTATCCGCCAGCATTGCAGGCGAAGGCGAAAGCGGCGACAGCGGCTCGCTCGGAAATGTTTCGCAATGCGGTTAAGATGGGCATCAAGATTTCATTTGGAACGGACGCAGCGGTCTATCCACATGGGCAAAACGCGAAAGAATTCAAGTTAATGGTCGATCTCGGGATGAGTGCGATCGATGCACTGAAATCCGCGACGAGCAACGATGCCGAGCTTCTCGGCATCGGGCAAAAAGTCGGGACTCTGGAAAAAGGGAAACTGGCCGATGTCATTGCGATGCCGGGCGATCCGACCTCCGACATCACTGCAACCGAGCGCGTCTACTTCGTAATGAAAGAAGGCAAAATCATTCGGCAAGGCCCGCGCACGCCGCAGGGAACCGCCGAATCGACGACGTCGCCAGATGTCTCGGATCCGGTGGATTAACGTTGCGATTTGTTGACGCAACGCTTTGACAAGCCGGAGATAGCCGCTAGGTTCCCGTCCCCAGCTCGCTGGATTTGAGCGGGTACAACTTTTTAAGCAGGAGCCTGGTTTGCTATCGCAAGTGACTGGGCATTTGAACTGCACAGGAAATGCAAAGAAATCGAAGCAAACGATATCGCGCAGCCACACAGCACGTGGACCGGAGCAAGACTTACAATCTTGCCGACGCTGTCTCAACGCTGAAGAAGTTTCCGCCGACGAAGTTTGATCAGACCGTGACGGTTTCGTTCCGGCTGGGGGTCGATCCGAAACAATCCGATCAGATGGTGCGCGGGACCTGCCCGCTTCCGCATGGCAGCGGCAAACAGGTGCGGGTGCTTGTTTTCGCGGAGGGTGAGGCGGCGAAGGCTGCCAAGGAAGCTGGCGCGGAATTTGTTGGGATGAAAGACCTGATTCAGAAGTGCCAGGAAGGTTTTCAGGATTTTGATGTGGCGATCGCTACACCTGCGGCGATGGCAGAAGTTCGGAAGCTCGGAAAGGTGCTCGGACCGCGCGGATTAATGCCGAATCCCCGAACCGGAACGGTGACCGACGACCCCGCGAAAGCAGTGCAGGAGGTGAAGGCTGGCCGGGTAGAATTCAAGCTCGACAAGAACGGCAACGTGGCGGTGCCGGTTGGAAAATTTTCGTTTGAAGAAAAAGCCTTGGTGGAAAATGGAAAATGGAAATGCAGTGATCGAAGCCGTTTTGCGGGTCCGCCCGGCGACAGCCAAAGGTCGCTACCTTGAAGGCGTGACAATCAGTGCGACGATGTCCCCGGGCGTCCGCATCGATCCTGCGCCGTATTTGAACGTGTAAGGAATGACGAGGTCAACGCTCAACGTCCAACGCCCAATTTAAGAACAAATGAGACCGGAAAAAGCCAGCATCGTTTCAGATTTGGCCGAGAAATTGAAACAGTCGCCTTATGTACTAGTGACCGATTATCAGCACATGAAGGTGGCTGATTTCACCGAATTGCGGAACCGGCTGGAACCGGCAGGCGCGGAAATGCACGTGGTGAAAAATAATTTCCTTAAGCGTGCCATGGCGGATTCCGGTTTTCCGGATGTGGGTGACCAGTTGGTGGGCCAAACCGCGGTTGTCACAGGCGAGAGAGATGTGGCGCCAGTTGCCAAAATTTTTAAGACGTTCGCGACCGAATTTAAAATCGCGGCCCTCAAGCTTGGTTTTGTCGATCGCGCTGTTCTTTCCACTGCGGATTTGGAAACGTTGGCGGACTTGCCGCCGCGCGAAATTTTGCAGGCGCAATTGCTGGGACTGCTTCTGTCGCATGCCACAAAACTGGTGCGTTTATTGAATGAACCAGCCTCGGCATTGGCGCGGTTGCTCAATGCAAAGGCTCAAAAGGAAGGAAAACCAGCGGAGGCCAGCGCATAAAAGATTTCGCCCCGTCTTTTGGCGGGTCGAGGAACTAAACGAAAACTGTCCGGGTCGGTGGCTATCGGCTTTAATTCTTCGAAGGCTTTCGGAGGCGGCAATTGGAGGAAAATAAAATGGCAGACACAGAAAAATTGGTGGAGCAACTCAGCAACCTGTCGGTGCTGGAGATTGCTGGATTGGTTAAGCAGCTTGAGGAAAAATGGGGTGTGAGCGCCGCCGCGCCGGTCGCAGTTGCGGCGGGCCCAGCTGCAGCGGGCGCACCTGGCGGATCCGCAGCTCCGGCGGCCGAGGAAAAAACTACGTTTGACGTGATCCTGAAGGAAATGGGATCGAACAAGATCGCTGTGATCAAGGAGGTTCGCGGTGCAGTTCCGGGACTTGGTCTAGCAGAAGCGAAAGCACTGGTCGAGGGAGCGCCAAAAACAATCAAGGAAGGCGTGACGAAGCAGGAGGCGGACGAGATGAAGAAAAAGATCGAGGCCGCGGGTGCAAAAGTCGAAATTAAGTAGGTAAATCCGATTTTGAGCGGCCGTCGCAGCATGAAGTGCTTGCGTGCTGTCGTATGCGGAGTATGGTCAGATTTGGTTAAGCCCAGGCAGAAGTATTTTTAACCCAGCGCCACAAGGCAAAAACACACTACTGGCAACGAGATGGGGGTCGTCAATTTGACAGACCGCTATTTCGGTGGCAGTTTTGTGCGCTCGCTCGTCGCTGAACCGGTAAAATCTTGCCCGCGTCGGCCCTCATTTGTGTGGTCGCTGCGGGCTCTTAGGTCTTGATCTTAGTAAATATGTCTGAACGCATCTACTTTGGAAGCATTAAGGAAGGCATTGAACCGCCAAATCTGATTGAGGTTCAGGCCAACTCATACGTCGATTTCCTCCAGAAGGACGTCCCTTATTCCAAACGAAGAAACCAGGGACTCCAGGCTGTTTTCAAGGAGGTTTTCCCAATCGAAAGCTACGACGAGAAAGCGGTGCTCGATTTCAGTCATTATGACATCGGCGAGCCCAAATTGACCGCTCTGGAAGCGCAGCGAGAGGGACAGACCTACAGTGCGCCGTTGCACGTCACATTCCAGTTGCGAGAGGAGAAGGGCACCAAGGAGGAGAAGGTTTACATGGGCGAAATCCCTCTGATGACGCCGCAGGGTACCTTCGTCATTAATGGCGCGGAGCGCGTGGTGGTAAGCCAGTTGCATCGCTCTCCGGGAATCGCCTTTGAATCAACGGTCCACGTCAACGGCAAGGTGCTCTACAGTTTCCGGATCATTCCAGACCGCGGTTCATGGATTGAGGTGCAATTTGATACGGCTGATCTTCTTTACATTTATCTCGATCGGCGCAAGCGGCGCCGAAAGTTTCTCGCCACGACGTTCTTGCGTGCGCTGGGTTACGGGTCCGACGAAGAGGTCATCAAGCTCTTTTATAACATCGAGAACTTGAAGCTGAGCGAGAAACTCGATGAAGAGAAGCTGGCCACCAAGGTGCTTATTGCGGACGTCCGAGATGGTGAGGTGACGGTGGCGCGCGCGTTCGAACCGCTCACTTTGGCGACTGTTCGCCAAATCATGTCACTCAAGATTCACGAGGTGAAAGTAATCGACATCTCGAACGATGACACAATCGTGAAGGCGCTTAGAAAAGATCCGGCGCATGACCAGGAAGAGGCGCTGAAGGACATTTACCGGCGCCTTCGCCCGGGCGATCCCCCGACGGTGGCCAACGCCCGCGCTTTGCTGAAAAGGCTCTTTTTTGATCCCAAAAAATATGATCTCGGACGCGTCGGCCGTTACAAAATTAATCAAAAACTCGGAATCAACGTCGATCCTACCGAACGTATTTTGACTGACAAAGATTTTATCGCGGCAATCAAGTATTTGATCAATTTGCGTCGGGGCGAAGGCACGCTCGACGATATCGACCATCTGGGGAGTCGTCGCGTGCGTACAGTCGGAGAACTACTCGCCAATCAATGCCGCGTCGGGCTAGCTCGCACGGAGCGGTTGGTCAAAGAACGCATGACGCTGTTCGACATTAATGTCGATGGCATGACGCCGCAGAAGCTCATCAATCCAAAAGCGCTCAGCGCGGTGATCCGAGATTTCTTTGGCCGCTCACAGCTTTCGCAATTCATGGATCAAACAAATCCACTCGCGGAATTGACGCATAAGCGACGTTTGTCGGCTCTCGGTCCTGGGGGTCTCAGTCGGGAGCGTGCGGGATTTGAGGTACGCGACGTTCATCCTTCCCATTACGGGCGCATTTGTCCGATCGAGACGCCAGAGGGCCCAAACATTGGCTTGATTAGCTCAATGAGCACTTTTGCGCGCATCAATGAGTTTGGGTTTATCGAGACGCCGTATCGCAAAGTAGAAAAGGGCCGTGTAACGGACGAGATAGAATATCTTACCGCCGATCGCGAAGAGAATTTCCTCGTGGCGCAAGCCAATGCGCCTGTTGACGGACGCGGGCATTTTACCGGGGAAAAAGTCTCTGTGCGCTACCGTGGCGACTTTCTTGAAGTCGATCCCTCCAAGGTGAATTACATGGACGTGTCTCCGAAGCAGCTCGTTTCGGTGGCAGCGGGCCTAATTCCCTTCCTTGAGCACGATGATGCAAACCGAGCTCTGATGGGTTCGAACATGCAACGCCAAGGCGTGCCGCTGGTGGTTTCCGAGGCGCCGCTCGTGGGCACGGGGCTGGAGCAAAAAGTGGCGCGAGATTCCTATGCCGTCGTTCTGGCGTCCGAGAGCGGGAAGGTCGCTTCGGTTACGGCAGACCAAATCGTTGTCACGAAAGACGGCCATCTCCCCGAGAGCAAGAAGAAGCTCAAAACCGATGCTGAGGCAGGGATCCACGTTTATGAGCTCCGCAAATTCATGCGCTCAAACGCCGGCACGTGCGTGAACCAGAAGCCCATTGTTCGCAAAGGCCAGCACGTGAAACGCGGTCAAGTTATCGCTGATGGTCCGAACACTGATCACGGCGAGTTAGCGCTGGGACGCAACGTACTCGTCGCGTTCATGCCATGGAACGGGTACAACTTCGAAGATGCCATCATGATCTCCGAAAAGGTGGTGAAGGAGGATATTTACACTTCCATCCACATCGATGAGTTCGAGATCGGCGCGCGCGATACCAAGCTTGGACCCGAGGAAATTACGCGGGACATTCCCAACGTCAGCGAAGAAGCTTTGCGCAACCTGGGCCCGGACGGCGTAGTGCGGGTCGGAGCGGAAGTGAAGCCCGGCGATATTTTGGTTGGGAAAATTACGCCCAAGAGCGAGACGGAATTGGCCCCAGAAGAGCGCCTCCTTCGGGCGATCTTTGGCGAGAAAGCAGCGGACGTGAAGGATACCTCGCTTACCGTTCCCTCAGGCACTTACGGAATCGTAATGGATGTAAAGGTTTCCTCCCGTCGCGAGGTTTCGCGCGAAAAACTCACGCCGGCGGAAACCAGGCGGCAACTCAAAACGATCAGCGAGGAACATAAGCGTAAGAAAGAGGCGCTGATCGAACAATTGACCGATTCGCTTTCGAACGTCCTTCTCGGTGAAAAAGTCCCTCTCGACGTCGTTAATGCCAAGAATGGTGAGATCATCATTCCCGCTAATCGCAAAATCACAAAAACGCTGTTGCGAAAACTAGCTACGGCGCATGACCACATCGAGATCGATCCGAGTCCGATCCGGAATAGGATCCGCGAAATCATTGGCGCGTACGAGCACAAGTTCGCGGAGCTGGAGCTTGAACGCGATCGCGCGATGGACCGGGTCGAGAGCGGAGACGATATCGATCCGGGAATCATCAAGCAGGTCAAGGTTTATATCGCGAGCAAACGCAAGCTCAGCGTTGGCGACAAAATGGCTGGACGCCACGGCAACAAGGGCGTCGTCGCCCGAATTGTGCCTGAGGAAGACATGCCTTTCCTAGCGGACGGAACACCGGTTGAAATCGTGCTTAATCCGCTAGGTGTCCCCAGCCGCATGAATGTGGGGCAGGTTCTGGAAACGCACCTGGGCGTTGCTGCGAAGGCGCTCGGATTCAAGGTAGCGACCCCGGTGTTCGACGGAATCAAGGAAAAGCAGATCCGTGAATATTTGCATGATGCCAAAAAGAAAGATGGCTTCACGTGGGTGCAGGAAACCGGTAAAGCGCGCCTTTTCGATGGGCGCACCGGTGATCCGTTCGATCAGGAAGTCGTGGTTGGCTACATCTATATGATGAAACTCGGCCACTTGGTGGCGGACAAAATTCACGCGCGTGCTGTGGGACCGTACTCGCTCGTTACTCAACAGCCGCTCGGCGGCAAAGCCCAATACGGTGGTCAACGTTTTGGTGAAATGGAGGTGTGGGCTCTCGAGGCCTACGGGGCCGCCTACACTTTGCAGGAATTGCTGACCGTCAAATCTGACGACGTACAAGGCCGAACCCGCATCTATGAGTCGATCGTTAAAGGCGACAACTCGCTCGAAGCGGGGACGCCTGAGTCTTTCAATGTTCTGATTAAAGAAATGCAGAGCCTCGGTCTCGACGTGAAGGTCGGCGGGCAGGCACCCACCTTCATGGAGAGCGTCGCATAATTTTTAGATTCACAATTTATTTGGAGAAATCATGAACGAACATTCCTGGCGTGAGTTAGTGGGCGAAGAGCGCCCGGTGGGTTTTGATCAAGTCGCCATCGGCGTTGCCTCGAGCGATACCATGCGTTCGTGGAGCAAAGGCGAAGTCAAAAATCCCGAGACGATCAATTATCGCACATTTAAACCGGAGAAGGGCGGCCTTTTCTGTGAACGCATTTTTGGTCCGACCCGGGACTGGGAATGTTCGTGCGGAAAATACAAGCGCATCAAACACAAAGGAGTGATCTGCGACCGATGCGGCGTGGAAGTCACTCTGGCGCGCGTTCGCCGCGAACGCATGGGCCACATCGAATTGGCGGTGCCAGTTTCGCACATCTGGTTTTACAAATGCATGCCCTCGCGAATCGGGCTTATGCTAGATATGAGCGCGCGGCAGCTCGAGCGCGTTATCTATTACGAGGACTACATCGTCATCGATCCGGGCAAAACGCCGCTACAGAAAACACAACTGCTTAACGAAGTCGAATACCGCGAGGCGCAGGAGCAGTATGGCGAAGATTTCGTTGCCGGGATGGGCGCGGAAGCGATCAGGAAGCTTCTTGCCGAGATCGACCTTAACAAGCTCAACAAAGAGCTGGAGAAGGCGATGGCTACCACCAAGAGCAAACAAATCCGCAAGAAACTCGCCAAGCGTCTCAAGCTTGTCCAAGGATTCCAGAATTCACATGCGCGGCCTGAATGGATGATTCTCGATGTGTTGCCGGTAATTCCGCCGGATTTGCGCCCTTTAGTTCCCCTCGAAGGCGGGCGTTTTGCGACCTCGGACCTGAACGATCTTTATCGGCGGGTGATCAACCGCAACAACCGGCTCAAGAACCTGCTTCTGCTTAAGACGCCCGACGTGATCATTCGCAATGAAAAACGAATGCTCCAGGAAGCGGTGGACGCTTTGTTCGATAACGGCAGACATGGTCGCGCCGTGACGGGCGCTGGCAACCGGCCTCTCAAATCGCTTAGCGACATGCTCAAGGGCAAGGGCGGCCGTTTTCGCCAAAACCTCCTGGGTAAACGCGTCGATTACTCAGGCCGCTCGGTGATTGTCATTGGTCCGGAGCTGAAGCTGCACCAGTGCGGTTTGCCAAAGAAGATGGCGCTCGTGCTTTTCGAGCCATTCATTATCCGCCGGCTGAAAGACCTCGGTTACGTGCACACAGTGCGCAGCGCGAAAAAGATGATTGAGCGCCAGACGCCGGAGGTCTGGGACATTCTTGAAGAAGTGACCAAGGGGCATCCGGTGTTGCTGAACCGCGCGCCTACTTTGCATCGCTTGTCGATTCAGGCTTTCGAACCGCAACTAATCGAGGGCGAAGCCATTCGCATTCATCCGCTGGTTTGCACCGCGTACCATGCGGACTTCGACGGCGACCAGATGGCGGTGCACGTGCCACTCTCAGTGGAGGCTCAAATGGAAGCGCGCATACTTATGCTCGCTCCGAATAATATTTTCTCCCCCTCCAGCGGCAAGCCCATTACCACGCCTTCCCAGGACATCACGCTCGGTTGTTATTACCTTACCCAAAATCCGCGCGGTCCAAGTAAAGACGGCCAGCGGTTCCCGCTCTTTTCCGATGCAGCCGAAGTAGAATTTGCCATGGCCGATGGCAGCGTTCGCACACACGAGCGTATCCGGATTAAGAACCCGGATTTTGGGAGAAAAACCATCTACGGGAGTGCTGAAGCCAAAACTATCGAGACCACGCCAGGACGCGTCATTTTCAACGAGATTTGGCCCAGCCAGCTCGGATTTTTCAATAAACCTGCCGGCAAAAAGCAGCTCAGCGACATTATCTGGCGCTGCTACCAAATCGCTGGCCCGGCCGAGACCGTCGCGACGCTGGACAAATTAAAGGAGCTCGGTTTTACCGAAGCAACCAAAGCCGGTATCTCGATTGGAATTTCGGACATGATCATTCCGAAGGAGAAACAGACGGAGCTGGAAAACGCATACAAACAGATTCGGCAGGTGGAGCAGCAATATCGCAGAGGCATTATCACGGATGGCGAGCGCTACAACAAGATCATCGACATCTGGACGCACGCCGGAGATGAGATTTCCAATATCATGTTCCGTACCCTAGAGCATAACGAGGGTCGCAAGGAATTGAATCCAGTTTATTTGATGGTCGATTCCGGTGCGCGCGGCAACCGACAACAGGTGCGTCAGCTCGCTGGCATGCGCGGTTTGATGGCCAAGCCCAGCGGCGAAATCCTCGAGCATCCCATCACTTCCAACTTCCGTGAAGGTCTTAGCGTGCTTGAGTACTTTATTTCCACTCACGGCGCTCGCAAAGGCCTTGCTGACACCGCGCTCAAAACCGCGGACTCCGGTTATCTCACCCGCAAGTTGGTGGACGCCGCGCAGGACGTGATCATCAACGCGGAAGACTGCGGAACAGTAAATGGAATCGTGGTGCGCTCCATTTATGAGGGCGATGAAGAAGTGGTTGATCTTGGGCAGCGCATCATCGGCCGGGTCAGTTGCGAAACCATCCCCGACCCGGTGGACAAGAAGAAAAAGATCGTAAAGGTGAATCAGTACATCGACGAGAAGATCGCCGCGGAGTTACAGCGCATTGGCGTGGAGAGCTTGAAGATTCGTTCGGTGCTTACCTGCGAGTGTGGCCGCGGCGTTTGCGCGATGTGCTACGGACGCAACCTCGCTACTGGCCAGTTCGTGAAAATGGGCGAAGCAGTTGGCATTATCGCCGCGCAATCCATCGGCGAGCCGGGAACGCAATTGACGATGCGAACCTTCCACATCGGCGGCACGGCCAGCCAGACGTTCAAGCAACCGATCATCAAGGCGAAAAACGACGGCACAGTTCGATTCAATGACCTACGAACAGTCCAGGCGCTCGATGGCAGTTGGATTGTTTTGAACAAGAACGGTTCGATCAGCGTGCACAATGCTGAGGGACGCGAACTCGAGCGATATAACATGGTCATCGGCTCTATGATTTCCAAGGACGACGGCGCCACGGTGAAAAAAGGCGAGACGTTCGTGCAGTGGGATCCATACAACGTGCCGATTCTTACCGATAAGGGCGGCAAGATTGAGTTCCGCGACATGATTGCCGGCGTCACGATCAAGCGCGATGTCGATGAAGCAACCGGTCTCATGGGCACAGTCATTATCGAGCACAAAGAAGATTTGCACCCGCAGGTGGTTATCGTAGATGACAAAAAGGAAGTGATCGCCAGCTACTCTATCCCGGCCGGCGCGCACGTTGTAGTTGAAGAAGTACACAAAGTG
>Ga0209470_1002816_pt1 | contig 12175 bp, 11 predicted proteins | sample GraSoiAngelo_125_FD_185882 | JGI IMG/M metagenome (GOLD analysis project Ga0209470, IMG submission 185882) | Grasslands soil microbial communities from the Angelo Coastal Reserve, California, USA - 14_0927_05_40cm (SPAdes) (version 2) | ecosystem: Environmental > Terrestrial > Soil > Grasslands ... | reverse complement strand
CGCCGTGCACGGGGGCTTCGAGGTGAAGGCGCAGGGGGATGGCTTCATGATCGCCTTCCCGAGCGCGCGGCGCGCGCTGCGTTGCGCGGTCGCGATCCAGCGCGCCACGGCGGCGTACGACGAGCATGCGGAGGCGCCGGTGCGCCTGCGCATCGGCCTCCACACCGGCGAGGCGACGAAGGAGGGCTACGACTTCTTCGGCCGCAGCGTGATCGTGGCGGCGCGGATCGGGGCGGCGGCGCGGAGCGGGGAGATCCTGGTGTCGTCGCTGGTGCGGGAGCTCACCGGGGGCACGGAGGAGTTCGCCTTCGACGGCGAGCGGGAGGTGGAGCTGAAGGGGCTCTCCGGGTTGCAGCGGGTGTTCGGGGTGGAGTGGCGGGGAAGCGACCCGGCGCGCGCGTCGGCGCGGGCCGACGGCGCTGCACCGACCCCGTCCGGCCGCGTGCTTTCCCTGCCTCGCGGTGGGTCACCGTCGATCCGTCCCGCGTCGGTGGTCTAGGAGCGAGCATTTCCGCTAGCGCTGGGGCGCGCCCTTGGGGCGGCCTCGCCGCCATGATATGCGACCGCGGTGGATCTCCGCGGCGCGGTGGCGCTGGTGACGGGTGCGAGCCGCGGCGTCGGGCGCGCCATCGCGCTTGCGCTCGCCGAGGCCGGCGCGGACGTCGGATGCGCCGCGCGGGCGACCGACCACAACCCGCTCAAGCTCCCGGGCACCATCGACGCCACGGCGCGCGAGGTCGAGGCCCGCGGGCGGCGCGCCCTCGCCGTGCCGACCGACCTCTCCCAGCCGGCCGAGGTCGAGGCGATGGTGGCACGCACGATGCGGCACTTCGGCCGGCTCGACGTGCTGGTGAACAACGCGGCGATCACCTTCCCGGGCGACATCGACCTCGCCATGAAGCGCTGGGACCTGGTGATGGAGGTGAACCTGCGCGCGCCGGTGCTCGCCATCAAGGCCGCGCTCCCGGGCATGATCGCGCGCCGGCGGGGCGCGATCCTGAACGTCTCCTCGGCCGCCTCGCTGATGGCGGTCCCCGGCCTCCTCGTCTACGGCGTGTCGAAGGCGGGTCTCGAGCGCCTGACCACCGGGGTCTCCGAGAACGTCCGGGCGCACGGCATCGCCGTCAACTGCTTCCGCATCGACGTGCCGATCGCCTCCGAGGGCTTCGTCCACAACGCCCCCGAGCTCGACAAGTCGGACTGGGAGCCGACCGAGGTGGGCGCCGAGGGCGCGCTCTGGATGCTCGCCCAGCCGCCGGAGTTCACGGGGCAGGTGCTCGGCATCACCGACCTTCGCCGCCGCCACGGCGTCGCCGAGAGCCGTGTCCGCCGCTGAGCGTGCGGCGGGCATCCTCTGCCCGCTCTTCGCGCTGCGCGGCCGCCGCGACTGGGGCATCGGCGAGATCGGCCACCTGCCGGGCTTCTGCCGCTGGCTCGCCGCAGCGGGGCATCACGTCCTCCAGCTCCTCCCCATCTCCGAGACGTCCACCGGCGAGCGCAGCCCCTACGCCGGGTCGAGCGCCTTCGCACTCGACCCGATCCACCTCTCGCTGGACGCGGTCGAGGACTTCGTCGCCGCGGGCGGCGAGCCGGCGCTCGGCGCCGGGCTCGAGTCGGCCCGCTCCCGCGGCGACATCGACTACGACGCCGTGCGCGCGCTGAAGCGGCGCGCGCTCGCGCTCGCCTTCGGGCGCTTCCTGGCGACCGAGTGGGAAGGGGGATCGGCGCGCGCCGAAGCCTTCCGCCGCTTTCGCGCCGCAGAGTCGGCGTGGCTCGCCGACTACGCGCTCTTCCGGGCGCTCCGCGAGCGCCACCGGGGCCAGCCGTGGACGGCGTGGGAGCCGCCGCTCCGCGACCGTGTGCCGGCGGCGCTCCGCGAAGCGCGCGCCACGCTCGCGCGCGAGGGCCTCTTCCAGGAGTACGTGCAGTGGCTCGCTGCCGAGCAGTGGGCGGCGGCACGGCGCGAGGCGACGGCGCTCGGCGTTCGCCTCATGGGCGACCTCGCCTTCGTCGTCTCGGGCGACAGCGCCGACGTGTGGGCGCGTCAGGACGAGTTCGTGCGCGACGCCTCGCTGGGCGCGCCGCCCGACGTGTTCGACCTGGGCGGCCAGGACTGGGGCCTGCCCGTCTATCGCTGGGAGGCGATGGCGCGCAACGACCACGCCTGGCTGCGGGCGCGTGTGGCGCGGGCCGCGGCGCTCTTCGCCGCCGTCCGCCTCGACCACGTGGTCGGCTTCTATCGCCAGTTCGTGATCCCGTCCGCGGCGCCGCGCCGCTTCGTGCCGGCGGCGGAATCCGACCAGCTCGCGCTCGGCGAGCGCCTGCTCGGGATCGTGCGCGCGTCGGCCGGATCGGCCGTCGTGACCGGCGAAGATCTCGGGGTCGTGCCGGACTTCGTCCGCCGCTCGCTCGCGACGCTCGGCATCCCCGGCTACCGCGTGCTGCGCTGGGAGAGCGACCCCGGCGTCTTCCGCGACCCGGCCGGGTTCCCGCCGCTGTCGGTGGCGACCACCGGCACCCACGACACGTCCGCGCTCGCCGCGTGGTGGGAGGAGGAGCTCGGCGACGACGGCCGCCGCGCGCTCGCGGCCGTGCCGTCGTTCGCGCGGCTCGGCGGCGCGGGCCCCGCGTTCACGCCCGCGGTGCACGAGGCGCTGCTCGACGGCCTCTACGGTGCGGGCTCAACCCTGGTCGTCCTGCCGTTCCCGGATGCCTACGGCGGGCGGGAGCGGATCAACGTGCCGGGCACGGTCGGACCGCCCAACTGGGGCTATCGCCTGCCGTGGACCGTCGAGGAGCTCGGCGGCAGCGCCGGCGCTCCGGTCCAGGGCCGCCTGCGCGCGCTCGCCGCGCGCCACGGGCGGTAGCGGGTGGACCGGGTCCGCGCAGCGAGCGCGCGCTCAGGCGGGGCGTCTGCCCGTGCGGGTGGCGTGCAGGTGGCGCAGGCCGAGCAGCACGAGGCGCGCGGCCTCGAACGCCGCCGCGGTGCTGCCCCCGATCGCGAAGCGGCCGTCGGGCAGCGGCGAGGTGACCACGCCGACACGCTCCAGGTACACCCGCGCCTGCTCGACCTCGGATGGGCTCACCCACACGTCCCGCTCGACCGACCAGCGATACATGATCGTGGGGGCGATCGCCTCGAACCCCTGCATCGGCGGTGTGCTCGTGCCGCCCATAGCGCGCGGAGCTATAGCCGACGCGTGGAGCGCGATTCAAGATGTGCGGGAGAAACTTGGGGAGCACGCTACACCGAGAAGACGTGGCGCATGACGCGCAGCGACATGCCCGTGAGCGGCGGGCTCGCCATTCTTCTCCTCCTGACCCTGTCCCGCGCGGCCGCCGGCTGGGGCCTGGAAGGCCACGTCAGCGTGACGCGCGGCGCGCTCGCGGCGAGCGACGGCCTCCCCCCCTGGTTCCGCGCCGCGGGCGACGGGCTCGCCGAGCTCTCCAACGCCCCCGACCGCTGGCGCGAGGTGGAGAAGGGCGCGCCCGCGCTCGCGGCACGCCGCCCCGACCACTTCTTCGATCTCGACGTCTGGGGGGCCGAGCCGCTGCCCCCGGAGCGCTGGGCGTACGTCGCACGCGCGGCGCGGCGGCGGCTCAGCGCGCCGGCAGTCGGCTTCCTGCCCTTCGCCATCGGCGAGGAGTACGGCGTGCTGCTGAGCGCCTTCCGCGACGTGCGCACCGGGCGACCCGGGGCCCGCGAGGGCGCGCTCGCCGCGGCCGGCGTGCTCGCGCACCTGGCGGGGGACGCGGCAGTGCCGCTGCACGCGACCCGCCACCATCATGGCTGGGTGGGACCCAACCCGGAGGGGTTCACGCGCACGGGCGAGATCCACGCGTGGTTCGAGAGCACGCTCGTGGCGCGCGTCGAGCCGGCGGAGGTCCGCGCCGCCCCGGAGGCCGCGCGGGCGCTGGGGGACGTGGCGGACGCCGTGCAGGCACTCCTCGCCGACTCGCTGGCGCAGGTGCCGCGCCTTTACCGGCTCGAGCGCGAGAGCCGGCGCACGGGCGACGACGCCGGCGCGCGCGAGCTGGTGCGCGAACGGCTCGCCGCCGGCGCCACGCTCCTCGCCCGCCTCTGGCGGACGGCCTGGGTGCGGAGCCGTGGGTAGCGCACTGCGCACGGCCTCGCCGATGGTCAGCGCGCCGGTGGGCAGAGTAGTCTCGCGCGGCGTGACGCACGAGGAGCTCCGCCCGCTCCTGGCCGGCTACGCGGCCGGCACCCTGGACGAGGCCGGGTGCGAGGTCGTGCGCGCGCACCTCGCCGACGGCTGCGTCGCGTGCCTGCGCGACGTGTTCGATCGCCCGGTGGGCTTGCCTCGGACCCCTCCGGCGCCCGCGGCGAGTCCGCCGCCCGAGCCGGTGGCCGCCGACGGGGCCCGCCCGCGGCGGGGGCTGCGCAGGGTTGCCGTCGGGCTCGGCCTCATGCTCGCCGCGCTCGGGGTGTGGGCGATCGGCGAGCTGCGCGGGCGCGAGGCAGCCTACCGTGACCAGGCAAGGAGCGTTGCGGCGCGCGCGGCCGACCTCGAAGCGCGCGTCGCGGCGCTCGAGCGCGACCTGGAGGCCCGACGCCGAGAGCTCGGCGAGGCGCGGGCGGAGGCGTCGCGCCAGGCGCAGGCGGTGCGCGACGCGGCCGAGGTGAACGCCGAGCAGCGCCGCCAGCTCGAGGTGACCGACGCGCGCGCCGACGTGCTGACGCGTGCGCTCAGGGCGCGGCAGCGCCAGATCAACCGCCTGCGTGCGGCGGCGGACGCGCGGGGAACGCTCGCCGAGCTGCTCGGTGCGCCCGGGCTCGAGGTGCTCCCCCTCGCGGCGGTCGCGCCGTTCCGCGACGTGCGCGGGCACGTCCTCTGGCAACCCGCGCACGAGACCGCGCTCCTCTGCGCCTCGGGTCTGCCGCCGCTCCCGGCCGGCAGCACGTACCGGGTGCGTCTCGGCCTCGATGACGGCCGCGAGCAGGCCGGGCCGTCGTTCGGGCCGGACGCGCGCGGCACGCTCACGCTCCCGATCCGGGTCGGCCCGGCCGCCGAGCGGCTCCGTGCGGTCCGCGTCGTGCTCGAGCCGGCCGGCGAGCCCGTGCTCGCCGGCGAGCGCTCCCGCTAGGTGATTGCCGACGGTCCGCAGGCGGACGCTGCCGGTCGCGGTCGCCGCTTGTGCCGGTACGCACGCTGGCGGGGTAGCTGGGGGCGCAGACGGCGCTTGCCGCCTTGCGAGAGGGCGCGGCCGCGGCGTAGAACGCGCACGCATGCGCGAGACGCTGCGCGTCGGCAACGCGAGCGGCTACTGGGGGGACGACCCGGGCGCGCTCGCCCAGCAGGTCCGGGGCGGGGCGCTCGACTACGTCACGCTCGACTTCCTGGCCGAGATCACCATGGTGATCCTGCAGCGCCAGCGCGCCCGCGACCCGCGTCTCGGCTACGCCTACGACTTCGTCGGCATGCTCGATTCGGTGCTCCCGGACATCGTGCAGGGCGGAATCCGGGTGGTGGCGAACGCCGGCGGGGTGCACGTGGAGGCCTGCCGTGACCGCATCGCGGAGGCCTGCCGCGCCCGAGGCCTCACGCCGGCGATCGGCATGGTCGCGGGCGACGACCTCCTGCCGCGGCTCGATCAGCTCATCGGCGCCGGGGTGCCGCTCGCGAACCTGGACGACGGGCGGCCGCTCGCCGCCATCCGCGACCGCATCGTCGCCGCCAACGCGTACCTGGGCGCCTGGCCGATCGCCGAGGCGCTCGCTGCGGGCGGACAGATCGTGGTGACCGGCCGCACCACCGACGCGGCCCTCACGCTCGGGCCGCTCGTGCACGAGTTCGGCTGGGCGTGGAACGACTGGGACCGGCTCGCGGCGGGAACCGTCGCCGGGCACGTGCTCGAATGCGGGGCGCAGGCGACCGGCGGCAACCTGACCGACTGGCGGAAGGTGGCACCCCTGGACGTGGGCTATCCCATCGCGGAGGTGGCGGCCGACGGCCGCTTCGTCGTGACCAAGCACCCGGGCACGGGCGGCCGGGTCTCGCGCGCCACCGTGACCGAGCAGCTCCTCTACGAGATCGGCGATCCGGCGCGCTATCTGACCCCCGACGTGAGCGCCGACTTCCGCGGCCTCGAGGTGATCGACGCGGGGCGGGACCGAGTCGCCGTCGGAGGAGCCCGCGGCACGCCGCCGCCCGACTCGCTCAAGGTCGCCGTCGTCTACCGCGACGGCTGGCGCGCCGTCGGCCTGGCGCTCCTCTCGGGGCCCGACGTGGACGCGAAGGCGGAGCGCCTCGCGGAGATGCTCTGGCACCGCGTCGGCTCGGAGTTCGCCGACCGGCGCGCGGATCTCGTCGGCTACCGGAGCTGCTGGGGCGCGGCGGCACCCGAGGTCGAGCCGAACGAGGGCGTCTTCCGCGCCGCCGTGCGCGATCCCGACCGCGGCAAGGTCGAGCGCTTCGCGCACACGATGCTCGGCCTCGCGCTCCAGGCCCCGCCCGGGCTCGGCGTCTTCGGCGGCCGGCCGGAGGTGCAGGAAGCGTACGCGTACTGGCCGGCGCTCGTGCCGCGGGAGCTGGTGGCGCCGCGCTTCGAGGTGGTGCGCGGGGAGTCGCGGATCGCCCGCGAGCTCGTGCCGGCCCCGCCCGGCGCGGGCGGCACGCGGAGCGCGGTCGCGCCGCCGCCCTCGCTGATCGAGCTGCCGGAGGCGGGCGGGGCCTGCGTGCGCGTGCCGCTCAGGCGCATCGCCTACGCACGCTCGGGCGACAAGGGCGACCATGCCAACATCGGCGTCGCCGCCCGCTCGCCGCAGGCCTTCGCGTTCCTGCGCCGCGAGCTCGATGCCGAGCGCGTGGGCCGCTACTTCGGCGACCTCTGTGGTGGGCCGGTCGAATGCTTCGAGCTGCCCGGGCTGCGCGCGCTCAACTTCCTCCTCCGCCATGCCCTCGGTGGCGGCGGCACGCTCTCGCTGCGCGCCGACCACCAGGGGAAGACGCTCGCGCAGGCGCTGCTCGCGCTCGAGCTCGACGTGCCCGAGGCGGTCCTGGCGACCACGGCGGACGAGGGAGAGGGCTGAAGCCGTGCTGCGCGTCGACCGGCTGGACGGCGTCGCCACCCTCACCCTCGACCGCCCCGAGGTGGGGAACGCGCTCGACCACGCGCTGGTGGCGCGGCTCGGCGAGGCGCTCGCGGCGTGCGCCGCGGAGCCCGCCGTGCGCGTCGTGGTGGTGACGGGGGCAGGCAGGGTCTTCTCCGCGGGCGCGGACCTGAACTGGATGCGGCGCATGCGCGACGCGGGCCCGCAGGCGAACCTGGACGACGCGCGCCGCACGCAGGCGGTGTTCGCGGCCGTCGCCGAGCTGCCGCGACCCGTGGTCGCGCGCGTCAACGGACCGGCGCGGGGCGGCGGCGTCGGCCTGCTCGCGGCGGCCGACGTGGTGGTCGCCTCGAGCGAGGCGCACTTCGCCTTCTCCGAGGTGCGGCTCGGGATCGCGCCCGCGATGATCGCGCCCTTCGTGATCGCGCGTGTGGGTGCGGCCCGCGCGCGCCGCCTCTTCTGTACGGGCGAGACCTTCGGCGCCGCCGACGCGCTCGCCTGGGGCCTGGTCGACCGCGTCGTCGCGCCCGCGGAGCTCGACGCCGCGGTGGCGGGCGTCGCCGGCGATCTCAAGAAGGGCGGGCCGACCGCGATCGCCGCGGCGAAGAAGCTCGTGCGCGACGTGACGGCGGCCGACCCGGCGGCCGTGCCGGCGCTCACCTGCGAGCTGATCGCCCGCCTGCGCGCCAGCGAGGAAGGGGAGGAGGGCATGGCCGCGTTCCTGGAGAAGCGCCCGCCGCACTGGGCGCGCTGACCCGCATGACGCGGCTCGGCTCGCGGCTCCGCCGCGACGCGGCGTTCGAGGAGAACGCGCGCCACCACCGCGCCCTCGCCGGGGAGCTGCGCGCGCGCCTGGCGCGCATCCGCGAGGGTGGGCCGCCCGAGGCGCGGCGGCGGCACCAGGAGCGCGGCCGCCTCCTCGTGCGCGAGCGGATCGAGCGCCTGCTCGACCCCGGCTCGCCCTTCCTCGAGCTGATGGCGTTCGCGGCCGACGGCTGCTACGACGACCCGACGCCGGCCGGCGGCCTGGTGACCGGTATCGGCACGGTCGCCGGCCACCAGGCGATGGTGATCGGCAACGACGTGACGGTGAAGGGCGGGACGCTCTACCCTCTCACCGTCCAGAAGCAGCTCCGCGCGCAGCAGATCGCCCTCGAGAACCGGCTCCCGTGCGCCTACCTGGTGGACTCGGGCGGCGCCTTCCTGCCCTTGCAGGCGGAGATCTTCACCCCCGGCGGGCGCATCTTCTTCAACGAGGCGGTCATGTCCGCGGAGGGCATCCCGCAGGTGGCGGTGGTGCACGGGCCGTCGACCGCGGGCGGCGCGTACGTGCCGGCGATGTGCGACGAGAACATCATCGTGCGCGGGCAGGGCGCGATCTATCTCGGCGGCCCGCCGCTCGTGCGGGCCGCGACCGGCGAGCAGGTGACGGCCGAGGAGCTGGGCGGAGGCGAGGTCCACACCCGCATCTCGGGCGTGTCGGACCATCTCGCGAGCGACGATGCGCACGGTCTCGCGCTGGCGCGCGAGGCGCTGGCGCAGGTCCCGCCCGTCCGTCCGTCGGTCGAGCCCGAGCCCGTCGAGCCGCCCGCCGAGGATCCCGCCGACCTCTACGGCGTCCTGCCGCGCGACCCGCGCCGGCCCTACGAGGTGCGCGAGGTGATCGCGCGCCTGGTCGACGGGAGCCGCTTCCACGAGTTCAAGCCGCTCTACGGGACGACGCTGGTGACGGGGTTCGGGCGCGTCCACGGCTTCGAGGTCGGCGTCCTCGCCAACAACGGCGTCCTCTTCTCCGAGGCCGCACTCAAGGGCACGCACTTCATCCTGCTCGCCTGCCAGCGCCGCGTGCCGCTCGTCTTCCTCCAGAACATCACCGGCTTCATGGTCGGCAAACAGTACGAGCATGGCGGCATCACCAAGGACGGCGCCAAGATGGTGCACGCCGTCGCGACCGCGCAGGTGCCGAAGCTGACGGTCATGATCGGCGCCTCGCACGGCGCCGGGAATTACGCCATGTGCGGCCGCTCCTACGGGCCCCGCTTCCTCTTCAGCTGGCCGAACGCGCGCATCTCGGTGATGGGTGGCGAACAGGCGGCGATGACGCTGCTCGCCGTCAAGCGCGAGCAGCTCCGCGCGCAGGGGAAGACGCTCACGCCCGAGGAGGAGGCGGCGCTCACGGCCCCCATCCTCGCCAAGTACGAGGAGGAGTCGAGCGCGTACTACGGGAGCGCGCGCCTGTGGGACGACGGCATCATCGATCCGGTGGACACGCGCGACGTCCTCGGGCTCGCGCTGGCGGTGGTGCTGCGCGCGCCGGTGCCGGCGCCGCGGCACGGGGTGCTGCGGATGTGAACGGCGCGGCCGTCAGCGGCCGAGCAGCGCCAGCAGCTTCGCCGGGTTGAACCCGATCAGCACGTCGCCACCCACTTTGATGGTGGGCGTCGCGCGGCTGCCGAGCGCGATCAGCTCCGCGCGCGCCTCCATATCCGTGGACACGTCCTTGGCGACGAACAGGATGCCCCTCTGCGATAGAAACTCCATCGCCGTGCGGCAGGGCTGTCAGCCGGGCTGGTGATAGACGACCACCGATGGGATCATGGCCGCAGGCCTACACACTCCGACGCGCTGGAGCAAGGGAGGACGCCGCCTCTCCTCCTGCCGGGACGCGGGGAACCGGGATCGCCGCTGGACTCCACCGCCGCTGCCGGATAGGTGCGGTCCGCGAGGTGATCCATGAGCTTCGAGCTGTCGGCCGAGGAGCAGCTGATCGTCGAGGCGGTGCGTGAGCTGGCCGCCGGCCCCAACGGCCGCGTGCACTGGCGCGAGCGCGCGCTCGCCAACACCTTCCCCGAGCGGCTGTGGCAGGCGCTGGCCGAGGCGGGGTACCTGGGCCTCCTCGTGCCGCCGGAGCACGGCGGGGCGGGACTCGGTCTCAAGGAGATGGCGGTCCTCATGGAGGCGATGGCCTCCGAGGGCATGGCGCTTCTCCTCATGATCGTCAGCACCGTGATGGCGACCATCGCGCTCGCCAAGCACGGGAGCCCGGAGCAGAAGCGCCGCTACCTCCCGGGGCTCGCGTGCGGCACGACCCGGTTCTGCTTCGCGATCACCGAGCCGAACGCCGGCTCGAACAGCTTCCGCCTCGAGACGCTCGCCACCCGCGACGGCGACGGTTACCGCATCCGCGGGCAGAAGTACTTCATCTCGGGGGTCGAGCAGGCGCAGCACGTGCTCCTCGTGACCCGCAGCACCCCGGCACGCGAGGTGCGCGACAAGCGAGCGGGCCTCTCCCTCTTCATCGTCGACACGGACTCCCCCGGCTTCTCGAAGCAGGTGCAGGACACGGCGCTCAACGAGACCGAGCGGCAGTGGACGCTCTTCCTGGACGACGTGCGCGTGCCGCGCGCGAACCTGATCGGCGAGGAGGGCGCGGGACACCGCTACCTCTTCGACCTGCTCAACCCCGAGCGCGTCGCCGGGGCGGCCATCGCGGTCGGCCTCGGCCGCTACGTGCTCAGGCGCGCCGTCGCCTATGCCAAGGAGCGCAGGGTGTTCGACGCGCCGATCGGCACGCACCAGGGCCTCGCGCACCCGATGGCGCTCGCGGCCACGCATCTCGAGCTGGCCGGCGTGATGACCCGCAAGGCCGCCTGGCAGTTCGACCGCGGGGAGACCGCCGGTCCGGAGGCCAACATGGCGAAGATGGCGGCCGCCGACGCCGGGCTCGAGGCGTGTGACGTCGCCATCCAGGTCCACGGCGGCAACGGCTTCACCCGGGAGTTCGAGGTGATCACGTACTGGCCGCTCCTCCGCCTCATCAAGACCGCGCCGGTGTCGCGGGAGATGATCCTCAACTACATCGGCGAGCACGTGCTGGGGCTGCCGCGGAGCTACTGACGGCGCCCGGCGCCGGCGGGGAGCCGCGGGTGGGGGCGCCGCCGGCGCCCCGGCGTGCTCGGCCACGCACGCGTCCGCCGCAGCGTCCCCCCGAAAGGCCGTACGGGCGTGCGCGGGCCTGCGGCGGGTGGGCGTGCTCGCCGCTTCGTTCGTCCGAGGAGGTGACGCGCGCAGCTTGCCAAAAGAACCCGTCGAGCGTACAAGCGCGCGCGATGACCGGCACCATCAAGCGCATCGTGCGCGACAAGGGGTTCGGCTTCATAACCCCCGACGATGGGTCGGACGACGTGTTCTTCCACCGCTCGCGGCTCGCGCCGCGGGTCCCGTTCGAGGACCTGCGCGAGGGCGATCAGGTGGTGTTCCAGACGCGACCGGGCGAAAAGGGGCCGCAGGCGTTCGACGTGCGCCTCCGCTGACGCAACCCCAGATTCTTCAGCCCCGGTCACACCCTCCAGTGTCCGAATAGTGTCCGAGATGCGGGGCCGGGCCCCGTGCTCGAGGCCCTCCCGTCTTGCGCGGCGACAGCGGGAGCGGGCGTGCCGTCGGTCGGGTGACGGGTGCAAGCCCGCTGCTCTGGGGTTGCCGCCCGCTCTCTTTCAGTTCTCGGACAGTTGAATCTCAGACCAGTCGGGCATCGGCATGGACAGCGCCCGGCCCCCGCCGCCGCCTCCCGCCGCGAAGGCGGGAGTGCTACATAGACCCGTCGAAGTAGGAGTTAGGCAGGCAAGACATGCCCTTCGATCCGCCCGCCAAGAACGAGGTTCGCCGTCGTCTCCTTGAAACGACATCGTGGTGCTTGGCGAAGCATCCGATTCGGGATCCGCAAGGTGACCTGCGAACACCCCACTTGGAACCAGCGATTGAGGACTGGCCCACCTTCGCCGAACTCAATCAGGCCGTCAGCGTGCTCGCCACCACGCGGCGAACATTGCTCTCTGGACAGCCGAACGTAGAGGACCGAGAAGGGCGAGTCTTGATCTGCGAGTTCAATATGTCGATCACGAGCGGCGAATCTGAGGGAGACGAACGGGTTCTTTGACATCAGCGACCGAACCGCCGTGGGACACCTGGATGTTCTGTATGCAACGAAGCGCCACAACTCCTACGTCACCCCAACCATTCGACCTCGATCTGTTGATCAGCTGGGTTCCGGGCTCCCTTGTCGCCTGCGTCGATAGAGGAATTCGCGCCAACCCGTATGACTGC
>Ga0209470_1002814_pt1 | contig 12178 bp, 9 predicted proteins | sample GraSoiAngelo_125_FD_185882 | JGI IMG/M metagenome (GOLD analysis project Ga0209470, IMG submission 185882) | Grasslands soil microbial communities from the Angelo Coastal Reserve, California, USA - 14_0927_05_40cm (SPAdes) (version 2) | ecosystem: Environmental > Terrestrial > Soil > Grasslands ... | reverse complement strand
CGCGACCGCGCGCATCCTCCGCGAGGAGATGTCGGCGGCCTACACGCTCGACGTGCCGCTCATCGTCGACGTCCGCGTTGGTACGAACTGGGACGAGATGACGCGGATCCCACAGCCTGCCGCCGCACATGCCTGAGCTGCCCGAGGTCGAGACGATCGCGCGGCAGCTGCGCGAGCTCGTGATCGGGCGACGCATCGCGGGATTCGAGTCGTTCTGGCATCGCGTGACGGAGCCAGTCCCAGCGGCGCACTTCGCGACGCGCCTCGGCGGTCGCCAGATCACCGGCGTCGGCCGGCGCGGCAAGTTCGTCGTGCTCGAGCTCGACGGCGACGAGGCGGTCATCGTCTCCCTGCGCATGACCGGAAAGCTGCTCTTCCGCGAGCGCGGCGCGCCTGAGGACACGTTTGTCCGCGCCGTCATCGGGTTCACCGACGGCACCGCCCTCCGTTTCTCCGACACGCGGAAGTTCGGGCGTATGGCGATCGTCGACCGCACGGATCTCGCGGAGGACGGCGAGCGTCCTCGGGCTCGTGCGGGTGTGCCGCTCCACCGCGTGCTCGGCATCGAGCCGCTGACGCCGCGCTTTACCACGGGCTGGCTGCGCGATTTCCTGAAACTGCGCAGCCGGTCCGCCATCAAGCCGCTGCTGCTCGACCAACGCGGCATCGCCGGAGTGGGGAACATCTACGCCATCGAAGCGCTGTGGCGCGCGCGCATCCACCCGCTGCGCACGGCCGGATCGCTCCGCCCCGATGAGGTCGCGCGGCTGCGCGAGGCGCTGCGGTTCGTCCTCCGCAAAGGCATCCGTCTCGGCGGCGCGTCGCGCCGAGACTACGTCGACGCGCGTGGCGGCCAGGGTCGGATGCAGCGTGAATTCCAGATGTACGACCGCGCCGGCGAGCCGTGCCCGCGCTGCGGGCGCGCCGTCATGCGCACCGTCGTCGGCGGCCGCGGCACGTTCCACTGCCCGCGGTGCCAGAAGGCGCCTGCCAAGCGCAACGCGCGGCGCAGGGTGGTCGGATGAGTGTCCTCTCGGTCCAGGCTGTCGCACGCTGGTACGGCGAGCGCGAGGTACTGAAGGACGTCTCATTCCGGATCGGTCATGGAGACCGCGTTGGCCTCGTCGGCCCGAACGGGACGGGGAAGACCTCACTGTTGCGCATCGCGGCCGGTCTCGACGCGCCCGACCGCGGAGCGGTCGCGCTCGCGCGCGGCACCCGGATCGGCTTCCTGCGGCAGGAGCTCCTCGAGGACGCGACCGGCAGCGTGGTCGAGCACGCGCGTGGCGCGGCCGCCCATCTCCGGGAGCTCGAACGCGAGCTGCAGGGTCTCGAAGCCGACATCGCGACGGGCGATCCCGAGACGCTCGAGCGCTATGCCGACGCGCAGCATCACTTCGAGCACGCAGGTGGCTACGACTTCGAGGCGACGCTTCTACGTGTCCTCGGCGGGCTCGGCCTCGGCGGTCTGCTCGACCGCGAGGTCGCGACCCTCTCGGGTGGGGAACGAACGCGTCTCGGTCTCGCGCGCGTGTTGCTCGATGACCCCGACGTACTGCTCCTCGACGAGCCCACGAACCATCTCGATGTCGCGGCCTTGGAGTGGCTGGAGAACTTCCTCGTCGAGCAAGAGGCCACCGCCGTGATCGCGTCCCATGACCGATGGTTCCTCGACCGCGTCACGTCGCGCACGCTTTCGATCGAGGACCGCACCGTCGTCGAGTATCGCGGCGGCTACTCGCACTACGCTCGTCAGCGCCTTGACCGCGAGACGGCGCAGATGCGCGCGCACGCGCGGCAGGCTGAGGAGATCGCGCGCACGGAGGAGTTCATCCGGCGCTACGGCGCGGGTCAGCGCTCGAAGGAGGCGCGCGGCCGTGGGAAGAAGCTCGCGCGCGTCGAGCGCATCGAGGCTCCGACGCAGTCGACGCGACACAGCTGGGGGCTCGAGGCCGCGGACCTCGGGAGCGACACCGTGCTGGAGACGACGGCGCTCGCCGTTGGCTACTCCGATCCGGTGATGCGCACGGGACCGCTTCGCGTGGCGCGCGACGCGCGCGTGGCGCTTGTGGGAGCGAACGGCGCGGGAAAGACCACTTTGGTGCGGACCTTGGTCGGCGACCTCGGTCCGCTTGAGGGATACGTGAGCGCCGCGCCGGGCGCACGCGTCGCTTATCTGGAGCAGGCGCAGGCCGAGCTGACCGGCGACCAGACTGTCCTCGAGGCGATGCGCTCTGCTGGCGCAATGGATGACCAGGAGGCGCGGAATCTCCTCGCGCGCTTTCTGTTCCGCGGTGATGAGGTCAACCGCGCCGTTTCGGTCTTGTCTGGAGGCGAGCGCAGCCGTCTCGCGCTCGCTCGGCTCTCGCTGCGTCACGCCAACCTGCTCGTGCTCGACGAGCCGACGAATCATCTCGACCTCGCCGCGCGCGAACAGCTAGAGGCTGTTTTGGCGGCCTACGAGGGCACCCTGATCTTCGTGAGTCACGACCGCTACTTCATCGACAAGCTTGCCTCAGAGCTCTGGCTGATCTCAGGCGGCCTTCTTCGTCGCTGGGAGGGGAACTGGAGCAGCTATCAGCGCGAGCGCGCGGCGGGCCGGGACGCGCCCGTGATCGAGTTCGTCGGTAGCACGAGCGGCCGGCCGGGTGGCGGGGCGAGTCCGGGTCTTCGCGAGCGAGACTCGGGCCCCCGCCAACAAAAGGACGCGACAAGGAGAGGGGAGGGGGCCCGTTTCGAGCGAGCGAAGACCCCGAGCCCCGAGAGGACCCGGCCGGCCCTCAGACGCAACGCGAAAGCATCAGAACTGCGGCGCGTCAGCGGCACGCGCGCGCTGGAAGCACGGATAGCGGCGATGGAGCTGCAGCTGAGGCAGCTGACGGAGAAGGTCGCCCAGATCGCCCAGAGCGGCAACTACCTGGAGACGCGGCGGATCGGCGAAGAGCATGCCGCGCTCGAGCGGTCGCTCAAGGAGCTGTACGAGGAGTGGGCGCGCGCGGGCGAGGCCGAGAAGGAGTGAGCGCGCGCGTCATCGGGCTCACGGGTCCGATCGGAGCCGGCAAGTCGCTCGTCGCGAGCATGCTGCGCGAGCTCGGCGCCAAGGTCATCGACGCCGACGCGATCGTGCACGACGAGCAGTCGCGCGGAACGGTCGGTTACAGCGCGATCGTTCAGACCTTCGGCACCGGTGTGCTCGGCGAGGACAAGGAGATCGACCGCGCGAAGCTCGCGGCCGAGGTCTTCGCCGATCCGAAGAAGCTCGCGCGACTCGAACGGATCATGCACCCGCGTGTCATTGCACGGATCCTCGAGGCGCGCAAGATGCTGCGCGAGAACGACGTCATGATCGTCGAAGCCATCAAGCTGCTCGAGTCGGATCTACGGAACGTCTGCGATGAGATCTGGATCGTGCTTGCGCCGCGCGCGCTGTTGCTCGAGCGTCTGCGCGCGCGCGGCCTGCCGCAGCCTGAAGCCGAGATGCGTCTAGCGCGGCAGGCGAGTGAAGAGGAGTTCCGCGCCGCGGCCGACGTCGTCATCTCGAACGACGGCGACCGCGACGCGACGAAAGCTCGTGTTCGCGATGCCTGGGAGCGCTTGCGGTCCGCGCCCCGCGGCTAGTTCGGCTACTGGGTGATCTTCTCCGGGATCTTGATGTGGAAGTTCGTGTAGATGTCGCCGAACGTCGCGCCGGTCGAACCACTGGCACGCTCGTCCTTCGGCGCGCGCAGGAGGAATGCGAGCTGACCGCCCGCCGACTGCAGGTACGCGATCCGCTCGGCGGTGAGGGCATCGACGCGGATCGTGTACACGCTCGCGAGGCGCGCGAGGATGGGCAGACGCTCCAGGATGATCTTCGTGCTGAAGTCGGTGGTCTGGGTCGGCGTCGCCCGCTGGAACTTCGACGCTGGATCGAATTGGAAGGTGAACATGAGGTCGACCGAGTCGCCTACCGCGACCGCGCCACCGACCGCATTCGGGTCAGGGACCGTGATCGACATCGCGCGGTAGTTCGGCGAGTTCGGCGCGGGCGCACCGTCGGGCCCGATGAAGCTGGCGGGGATGACGACGAACGACGGGTTCTTGGGGTCGGCGAACTTCGTCGGCAGGATCGGCTCGCCGACGCTGATGCTCTGGATCGTGATCTTGCCGAGCGCCTGGTCGGCCGAGGTCATCGCGGCGGCCGGTTTCGCGTCGAGGTTGAACTCCTGCAGCTTGACGTCCGCTGGAGTGAGCGTCGTCTTGGCCGGGATCTCGCGTGCCGCGACGAGCACCGCCACGGTGGGCACCGCGACCGGCTGGTCGCTCTTGGCCCCCGAGGCGTAAACGAACGTGCCCACGCCCGCGACGAGCGCGAGCGCGACACCAACGATGAGAATGAGCCGCGCGCGGCGGCGTGAACCGTCCTGCACTTTGTCTTCCCTCTCCTCTGTGCTGCTGTGCTAGCGGACTCTAGCCAATGCTTCGTCCATTATTGACGACACTTTTCAGTTGATGACCACCGTGATGCGTCCCGGCAGCCGGATCCACGGTGCCCCCTTGACCGGGTCGTCGGGAAGGAACTGCTGGAGCAGCGGGATGAAGACCTGAAGGTGGTACCAGGTCTCGACGTCAAGGTAGTAGCCGCGGCGCGGGTCGCTCGTCGGCACGCTGGCGAGTTGCGCATAGCAGACCGTTACATCGGGGTTGGTGGCGTTCGCGCCGTAGTACCAGGCGGCCACCGCGGGCGCGGTGACGGTCTGGTTGGCGCACGACCCCGTGGGGTAGGGCCCGGTGGTCGCGGTGTTGAAGTTGCTGCCGGCGGTTCCGCGGACCGGGATGTTGAGGATGCCGCGCGAAAAGTACATGCGGTCGACCATTCCGTCGTTGCGAGCGGTGTCGTTGGCCGTGGCGCTCAGCGTGTTGTCGTAGACATAGATGGAGCCCCAGCGGGCGGCCTCGCGGACCGAGTTGTTGATCGTCACGTACACCGCGAAGATCAACCCGAACTGGATGATCCCCATGAGGATGTACAGGAGAATCGGCAGCAGCAGGGCGAACTCAACGAGGTTCTGCCCTTCCTCGCTATGTACCAGGCCGCGAAGCTTTTCCAGTGGTGTAGCCGTCCCTTCCTAGACACAGGTGACGCTAGGGAGCGGTCAGGGGTACCGCAATAGCGCTTTGGTGGGAAAAACGCGGCAGATAGTCGGCTGGTGCGCGACAATTGGGGGAGTCGGGGAGCTCCCAGTCACCGAACATCTGTTCTAGAATGAGGCGCCCGTGCCCAAGAGCGACATTCTTCAGGTTCCGATGGACCGTCCGAGCGGACGCGCTCCGTTCGAGCTCGTGCTGCCCTGGGATCTCGCCGGAGACCAGCCGAGGGCATCCGAGGCACTGACGCGCGGTCTCCGTGAGGGGATGAGATCGCAGACCCTGCGCGGCGTGACCGGTTCGGGCAAGACGGTGACGATGGCGAAGGTCATCGCCGACGCGGGCCGCCCGGCGCTGGTGCTGGCACACAACAAGACGCTTGCGGCGCAGCTGTACGGCGAGTTCAAGGAGTTCTTCCCCAAGAACGCCGTCCAGTACTTCGTCTCGTACTACGACTACTACCAGCCGGAGGCGTACATCGCCCGCAGCGACACCTACATCGAAAAGGACTCCTCGCGGAACGAGGAGATCGACCGCATGCGCCACGCGGCCACGCGCGCGCTCTTCGAGCGGCGGGACGTGCTCATCGTGGCGTCGGTCTCCTGCATCTACGGCCTCGGTGCGCCCGTCGATTACGGCGCGGTCACGGTGCGCCTGAACAAGGGCGAGCGCGTTCGGCGCGACACCGTCCTCCGCCACCTCGTCGACATCCAATACGAGCGCACGAACAGCGACCTCGTGCGCGGCAAGTTCCGCGTCATGGGTGACACCCTCGAGGTCCAGCCGTCGTATGAAGAGCTCGCGATCCGCGTTGAGTTCTTCGGTGACGACGTCGAGCGCATCACGGAGCTCGATCCGCTCACCGGCGAGGTGCTCGCGGAGCGGGACCGCATCGACATCTACCCGGCGCGCCACTTCGTCACGCCGCGCGAGAAGCTCATGGAGGCGATCCGCGACATCGAGGCCGAGCTCGTCGAGCGTGTCACCGAGCTCGAGGCGAATGGTCGACTCCTGGAAGCGCAGCGCCTTCGGCAGCGCACGAACTTCGACCTCGAAATGATGCGCGAGACCGGCTCCTGCGCGGGGATCGAGAACTACTCGCGGCACCTTGCGCGCCGTCCCGCCGGGAGCCGACCGTGGACGCTGCTCGACTACTTCCCGCCGGACTTCCTCATGTTCGTCGACGAGTCGCACATCAGCATCCCGCAGGTGCACGGCATGTGGGGCGGTGATCGGTCGCGCAAACAGATCCTCGTCGAGTACGGGTTCCGCCTGCCGAGCGCGCTCGATAACCGCCCGCTCACGTTCGAGGAGTTCGAGGCTCGGCTGGATCAGACGATCTTCGTGTCGGCGACGCCGAGCGCGTACGAGGTCCAGCGTTCCGGCCAGGTCGTCGACCAGATCATCCGGCCGACCGGGCTCATCGATCCCGAGATCGACGTGCGGAGGACGGACGGACAGATCGACGATCTGCTCGCCGAGCTCCGCGTGCGTGTGGATCGCGGCCAGCGCGCGCTCGTCACGACGCTCACGAAGAAGATGGCCGAGGACCTCGCGGACTACCTGCGTGAGATGGGCGTGAAGGTCCAGTACCTCCACTCGGAGATCGAGACGATCGAGCGCGTCGAGATCCTGCGCGATCTCCGTCTCGGCGTGTTCGACGTCGTCGTCGGCGTGAACCTCCTGCGCGAGGGCATCGACCTGCCCGAGGTGACGCTCGTCGCGATCCTCGACGCCGATAAGGAGGGCTACCTGCGGTCGGAGGGATCGTTGATCCAGGTCATCGGCCGCGCGGCGCGGCACGTCGAGGGCCGGGTGATCATGTACGCCGACCGCGTTACGGCCTCGATGCGCGCGGCCATCGACGAGACCGAGCGCCGGCGCGAAGTCCAGCTCGCCTTCAACAAGGAGCACGGCATCGACCCGCAGACGGTGGTCAAGGCGATCCGCGATGTCGGCATGCGACTACGCGAGGTCGCCGAGGTCGAGGGCGTCTATGAGAAGGGCGGCCGCCCGATCGCTGCCGGCGAGCTGCCCAAGGACGAATTGGCGCGGCTCATCAAGGACCTCGAGCTCCAGATGAAGACGGCGGCGAAGGAGCTCGCGTTCGAGAAGGCGGCCGCCCTGCGCGACGAGATCGTTGATCTGCGCGGACTGCTCGTGTTGCAGAGCGGACCGGAAGGGCTCGACGATTCCGCGATGCCGACCGGTCCGCGGACCACGCAGCGGGTCATGGGCCGCCGCCGGGGATCGTGATGCTGAGTTTGCTGCTCCCGGTCGCGATCGTGGCGATCGTCGTCATCATCGGCGTGCTCGCGTTCCAGCGCGGCCGCGAGGGCTTCGATCTGACAGGCAACAACCTCCTGCGCGCGTACCTCTACCTCGGCCTGTTCGCCGGGGTGCTCGCGATCGCGTTCGGCTTCTCGGCCCTGCTGAACGCGGCCCTCGCCACCGTGGTCGGGAACGAGTTCGTATACGGCGGCGTCCCCTCGATCCCACCGTGTCCGGTGGGCGTGGACTGTCCGCAGCCACCTATTCAGATCCTCGTACCCGCGGTCGAGGGGCTCGAGCGGCGACGTCTCGAGGACCTCGTGCGCGGCGTCACGTTCGCGTTCTTCGGCGTGCTCTTCTATCTCGCGCACCGCTGGGCGTTCGGCGCGATGTATGGGCGCGCCGCCACCGTGGGCCAGCACGACGGCCTGCGACGCGCGTACCTCTTGGTCGGCACGATCGTGTTCGGGATCGGTGCGATCGCGCTGCTCCCGATCGGGGTCTACCAGATCGTCGCGAACGTGGTGCTGCCACGATCGACGAACTTCTACCAGCCCGGCGTCGCCGAAAGCCTGAGCGGCGGTCTGGTGTCGCTCGTCTTCTGGCTCATCTTCCTTCGGGCGGTCGTGAGCGACGCGCGTGGTGGGTCGCCGCGGCTCTATCGCACCGGACCGAGCGGTCCGCCGGCTGAGCCCGCTCCGGTCGGTGCGCGCATCGGGCCGGGTCCCGGCGAGCGATCCGCGGGCGCTGAGGCGCAGCCGCCGCAGGAGTTCCGGCGGTGGCGCATCGTTCGTAGCCAGTCCACGTACAGAAAGCGCGACTGATGCCGATCACACATATCCACGTCAAGGGCGCGCGCGAGCACAACCTCAAGAACATCGACATCCAGATCCCGCGCGACAAGATGGTCGTCATCACCGGCCTATCCGGCTCGGGGAAGTCGTCGCTCGCGTTCGACACGATCTACGCCGAGGGCCAGCGCCGCTACGTCGAGTCGCTGTCGGCGTACGCGCGGCAGTTCCTCGGCCAGATGGAGAAGCCCGACGTCGACTTCATCGAGGGGCTCTCACCCGCGGTCTCGATCGATCAGAAGGGCACGACGCGCAACCCGCGGTCGACCGTCGGAACCGTGACCGAGATCTACGACCACCTCCGCCTGCTGTTCGCGCGTGTCGGCGTGCCGCACTGTCCGAATCACGGCGTGCCGATCGTCGCGCAGACGGTCCAGGAGATCGTCGACCAGATCCGCGACTACAAAGAGGGCTCGCGCCTCCTCATCCTCGGACCGCTCGTGCGAGACCGGAAGGGCGAACACCAGCAGCTTCTCGTGACGGCGCGACGCGGGGGCTTCGCGCGGGTGCGCGTGGACGGCACGGTTCGCGATCTGACGGAGGACATCACGCTCGACAAGATGAAGAAGCACTCGCTCGAAGTCGTGGTCGACCGCATCGTCATGAAGCGCGGTGAGGACGGTGACGCTGACCGCTCGAGGCTGACCGACTCGATCGAGACAGCGCTTCGACTCGGCGAGGGACTCGTGCTGGTGGCAGATGCGGATGGCAAGCAGCCGGAGCGTCTCTTCAGCCAGCGCCTGGCCTGTCCCGAAGGCGACTTCTCGATCGGCGAGATCGAGCCGCGGATGTTCTCGTTCAACTCGCCACACGGCGCGTGCCCCGCTTGCACCGGACTCGGCACCAAGCTGGAGCCGGACGCCGACCTCGTGCTCGCGAACCCCGACCTCTCGTTGAAGCAGGGCGCCGTGCTCCCGTGGCAGAAGACCGGCGGCACGGCGCAGTATCGGATGGCGATCATCGAAGGACTCGCGCGCCGGTTCAGGTTCTCGCTCGACACACCGGTGAAGGATCTGCCGAAGAAGGCGATCGACGCGCTGCTCCGCGGGACCGAGGAGCCGCTGAAGCTTTCGTACGAGAACCGCAGCGGGCAACGCCGATCGTATGAGTACGAGTGGGAGGGGATCATCCCCTGGCTCGAGCGTCAGCACCGCGACACGACTTCCGACTTCATTCGGGCCGACATCGAGAAGTACATGAGCGAGCGGCCGTGCCCGGTCTGCAAGGGCCGCCGGCTCAAGCCCGAGGCGCTCGCGGTCACGATCCTCGGCAAGGACATCGTCGACGTCACGAGCCTCACCGTGAGCGAGGCCCTTGACTGGGTGTCGGGCCTCGAGCGCGAGAAGGGCGGTCTTGGCGTCCGCGAACGTCAGATCGCGAAGCAGGTCCTCAAGGAGATCCGCACGCGTCTGGGATTCCTCGTCGACGTCGGCCTCGACTACCTCACCGTCGATCGCTCGGCCACGACGCTGTCAGGGGGTGAGGCGCAGCGCATCCGACTCGCAACGCAGATCGGTTCCGGCCTGATGGGTGTGCTCTACATCCTCGACGAGCCGTCGATCGGACTGCATCAGCGTGACAACGCGCAGCTCATCCGCACGCTCCTCGGAATGCGTGACCTCGGCAACACGATCATCGTCGTCGAGCACGATGAGGAGACCATCCGCACCGCTGACTGGGTGATCGATATCGGTCCGGGCGCGGGCGAGCACGGCGGCGAAGTCGTCGCAGAGGGTCCGCTCGAGGCGATCCTCCGGGAGCCGCGTTCGCTGACCGGCGCGTATCTTTCGGGCCGTCGCCGCATCCCGATGCCGGCGCACCGGCGCTCGGCGAAGGGCGACGCGCTCGTCGTTCGCGGCGCGCGCGAGCACAACCTGAAGAACATCGACGTCCGGATCCCTCTCGGAGTCTTCGTCTCGATCACCGGCGTGTCTGGATCGGGGAAGAGCACGCTGGTGAACGAGGTCCTGTACCGGCGTCTCGCGCAGGTCATCAACAGGGCCAAAGAGCGACCAGGAGCGCACGACAAGATCGAGGGCATCCAGCACATCGACAAGGTCATCGACATCGATCAGTCGCCGATCGGCCGCACGCCACGCTCGAACCCCGCGACGTACACCGGCCTGTTCACCCCGATACGCGATCTCTTCGCAGCGGTGCCCGAGGCGCGCCTGCGGGGCTACAGCGCCGGCCGGTTCTCATTCAACGTGAAAGGCGGGCGGTGCGAGGCATGCGCGGGCGACGGGATCATCAAGATCGAGATGCAGTTCCTGCCCGACGTCTACGTTCCCTGCGAGGTCTGCGGCGGGAAGCGATACAACCGCGAGGCGCTCGAGATCCGCTACAAAGGCAAGACGATCGCGGACGTCCTCGAAATGACGGTGGAGGAAGGTCTCGCGTTCTTTACCAACGTCCCAGCCTGCGAGGCCAAGCTGAGGACGCTCAACGACGTCGGCCTTGGGTACATCCATCTCGGTCAGCCGGCGACCACGCTCTCCGGTGGTGAGGCGCAGCGCATCAAGCTGTCGACGGAGCTGTCGCGACGCGCGACCGGCCGGACCCTTTACATCCTCGACGAGCCGACGACCGGCCTGCACTTCGCGGACGTGGAGCGTCTTTTGGACGTACTCCATCGTCTTGTCGACGCCGGGAACACCGTCGTGGTCATCGAGCACAACCTCGATGTGGTGAAGACCGCGGACTGGATCATCGACCTGGGTCCCGAGGGCGGGAAAGCAGGCGGAGAGGTGATCGCGGAAGGTACGCCGGAGGCGGTCGCTCGGTCGCGGCGCTCGTTCACAGGTAGATACCTGCGCGAGCTGCTCGCGACGGGCGAGGTGCGCGGCATCGCCTGACGCATGTCGGTCGAGCCAGGCGATGCCGCGGCCAGCGCCTACTTCACCGTGACGGTCAGGCAATCCGACTCGAGGATCGTGCCGTCGGTCCCGACGACTCGCCACATGACGTTGAAGCTCACACCGTCTACAAAGGGCGCGCCCCGTTGGATCTCGAAGTGAAGCGCGCCGGCTCCGCCGGCCGACGTCGTGAGGACCGGATTTCCCGGCAGCGTTAGCCAGGTGGTCCCGCTGCAAATGCCGTTCGGGTTGAGATCGACCCGGCGCAGCACGGTGAAGTCGGTGTTCGGTGTGGCACCGTGGATGTTGACGGTCCCCTGAACGTCGAAGGTAAGTCCCCCTTCGTCCTTCGATGTGGGCGAGACCTCGACGAAGCCGCTTCCGCTCCCGCTGAGCGGCGTGAGCTGGCTTTGCCTGCTGGTGTCGGCGCTGGCTGCGCTGCCGAAAAGAGCGAAGAGCGCTGCTGCGAGCACGAGAACACCGGGCGACGTGCGCATGTCTACCTCCAAATGTTTTAGCCGAGAACTGCGGCGTGCGATCCGCGGTGCTTAGCCCATGCCTTTCCACTTGCAGCGGGAATCGTGTCGCTAAAGCGGACGCCACTCGCGGTCGACCTGCGCCTCCGTCCCGGCTGGGTCGCAAACCACGATGAACAGCCTAGGACGAGCCGCGTCGCTAGCATCTAAACCTGGTGAATCTGCCCTTCAGTCCGATCGACGCGGGCCTGTTGCTGCTCCTCGCCGCGGCGATCTGGGGCGGTTATCGATCCGGATTCATCGCGACGACGTACGGACTCGCCACCTGGATCGTGTCGTTCGCCGCCGCAGTGGTGTTCCAGGTCGGGGCGGGGCAGCTGGTCGAGAAGCTCGGCGTGCTCCCCGCCACGGCGCGACCGATCGGCTTCATTCTCGTGCTCGTTCTCGTCGAAGGGCTCTTTTCGCTGGCCGGGTTCTTCGCGTTGACGCCGGTCGTTCGCGCGATACACCGTGTGCGAGCCATCGAGGTGACCGATCGCGTCCTCGGGATCTTCCCCGCGGCGGCCCGGGCGCTGTTCGTCATGGCGATCGTGCTCGC
>Ga0209470_1002812_pt1 | contig 12181 bp, 13 predicted proteins | sample GraSoiAngelo_125_FD_185882 | JGI IMG/M metagenome (GOLD analysis project Ga0209470, IMG submission 185882) | Grasslands soil microbial communities from the Angelo Coastal Reserve, California, USA - 14_0927_05_40cm (SPAdes) (version 2) | ecosystem: Environmental > Terrestrial > Soil > Grasslands ... | reverse complement strand
TTTGACAGCGCCGCCGTGCCCTCGCTATGCCGGCGCGCGATGGCCCTCGAGCACCATACCGTCGCGACCAACGGCGTGAATCTCCACTGCGTCGTCGACGGTGACGGCCCGCTCGTCGTCCTGCTGCACGGCTTTCCGGAGTGCTGGTACTCGTGGCGGTACCAGATCGCGGCGCTCGCACCGCGCTTCCGCGTCGTGGCGCCCGATCTCCGCGGCTACAACCTGAGCGACAAGCCGCCGGGCGTCGCGCCCTACGCGCTCCCCGAGCTGGTTGCGGACGTGCACGGGCTGGTCGAGGCCTTCGGCGAGCGCGAGGCGGTGATCGTCGGCCACGACTGGGGCGGCGCCGTCGCCTGGACGTTCGCCATGGACCACCCCGAGGCGACGCGGCGGCTGGTGGTCCTGAACTGCCCGCACCCGGCCATCTTCGGACAGCAGCTGAAGACGAACCGCCGCCAGCTGGCGCGCAGCTGGTACATGTTCTTCTTCCAGATCCCCTGGCTCCCGGAGACCCTCCTCGGCCTCGGGCACGCGCGCCCGATCGCCGCCGCCATCCGCCGCACGGCGGTGCGCCAGGACTCGCTCAACGAGGCGGACTTCCAGCAGCTGCGCGACGCGGCGAGCCGGCCCGGCGCGCTGCGCGCCGGCATCAACTACTACCGCGCCATCTTCCGGAGCCCCGACGCGCGCGCCATGTGGCCGCAGTGGCTGCGCCGTTTCGTGTACGGCGACCGGCCGATCAAGGGGTTCCGCGAGCGGCTCGAGGACTGGCCCCGGATCACCGCGCCCACGCTCCTCATCTGGGGCGAGCAGGACGTCGCGCTCGGCAAGGAGCTCTCGCTCGGCATGGAGCCGCTCATGGCCGGATCGTTCGACGTCAAGTACATCCCCTTGAGCGGCCATTGGGTGCAGCAGGAGCAGCCGCAGGTGGTGAACGGCTACCTGCTCGACTTCCTGGGCGACCTGGCGCCGGCGCCCGCCAGCGCGGCAACCTGACGGGCGGCGGCAAACGCCCGTGGGCGTGGGACCACCTACGCCTGGATCAGGCCCCTGCGGATGGCATAGCGGACCAGGCTCGCCGTCTCGTGGATGTCGAGCTTCTGCATCACACGGGTGCGGTGGGACTCCGCGGTCTTCACGCTCACTCCGAGGAGCGAGGCGATCTCCTTGGTCGTCTTCCCTTCGGCCACGAGCTGCAGGACCTCCCGCTCGCGGGAGGTCAGCAGATCGCGAGGGCCCTTCTTCGACTGGTACGCCTCCACCACGGCCGCGGACACGCCTGGGCTCAGGTAAACGTTGCCCCGGCAGACCTCCCGGATCGCCTGGACGAGGTCCATGACCGCCTGCTTCTTCAGCACGTACCCCTGCACGCCCCCCTGAAGGCCCTGGAGAACGTACTGATCCTCCGCGTGCATGGTCAGGAGGATCGTGCGCGTCCGCGGGCACGCTCTCTGGATCTCGCGGGCTGCGTCGATGCCGTTCAAGAGCGGCATGCTCACGTCGAGCACTGCCGCGTCCGGATGGAGCTCCCGGGCCAAACGCACCGCCTCCCGGCCGTCGGCGGCTTCGCCCACCACCCGAAATCCTTCGCGCTCCAGGACCGCTCTCAACGATTGAGCGAAGCTGAGGTGGTCGTCGGCGAGGAGAACCCTGATCGACATCATATCTCCAAAGGGATGGCGACGTGCACTCTCGTGCCCCGGCCGGGCGCTGAAATGATCTAGAAGCTCCCGCGGACGGCTTCGAGCCGCTCCTGCATGCTCACCAGCCCGAGCCCCGGACCGCCCCGGTGCGCCAGGACCGTGGGGGCGTCGAAGCCGACGCCGTCGTCCGCAATCGAGCAGCGGATCGCCTGGGGCTCACGTTGCAGCTGGATCCTCACGCACGCAGCGTCCGCGTGCCGGACGGCGTTCGTCAGGGCCTCCTGAACGATCCGGTACAGCGCGGTCTCCACCACCGGCGGCAGGCGACCGCGCGTCGAGCCCCCGACCTCGATCAGAAGCCCGGTTCGCTTCGCAATCCCTTCGGCCAGGAACTGCAGCGCGGGCAGGAGTCCGAGGTCGTCGAGAATCGTCGGGCGCAGCTCGTGCGACAGGCGCCGCAGGTCGTCTTCGATCCGGTCGAGCAGCCCCCGGACCTCCTCGAGTCGGCCCCGGGCGGACGGGGGCAGATCGCTGGACATCGCGGCCAGCGCCACATGGACCGATGCGAGCAGCTGCCCCGCTTCGTCATGCAGGGTGTGGGCGATGCGCTTGGCCTCCTCCTCGAGCCGCTCGTGGAGGCGGCGCAGTACGGTGTTCACTTCGCGGAACGCGCGATGCGTCATCTCGAACGGCGAGAGGCTCTCCATGAGGAACCGTTGCGCCGCCTCGGCCGCCTTCGCGCGATCCTCGAACGCGGCGAGCCGCAGCACGGAGGCCCGGAGCGCCTCATGGTGCAGCGCCGTCATCTCCAGGACGCCGAGGCCGTCGACGACGGCCTTGCGTCCGAGCTCGTACGCGCGCGCCAGGCCTGTCTCGCCTGCATCGTCCAGGTAGTCCTGGAGAGCGCGCCGGTACTGCTCCGCAAGCTCGTCTCGGGTCTCGCTCAAGGCGTGCCTCCCAGATACCGCGCTACCAGCACCAAGGCGTCGTCCGTACCACGGGCGTAGCGGGCGAGGATGCGGTCGGCCGCCCGTTGCGACGGGACGGCGCGGAGCAGGTCCTCGGCAAAACCGTGGCGAACGCCATCCGTGGCGAGGATCAGTGTATCCCCCGGATGTACCGTGAGAACCCAAGCCTCCAGTGGCGGCAGGTGGCCCCCTACGACGCCACGGCAGAGCACGAGCGTCTCGGCCGCCGGACGGCCGCGCAGACTCGCGCGCCGGAGCATGCCTTCCACGTTGCCCACCCCGAGCCAGGCCATCGTCCCCTCGCCCGCGTGGAACGAGGCCGCGCTCAGCACCACGCCGCGCGTCTGACGCAGCCTTTCGTGGCAGCGGTGGAACAGCTCGGGCAGCGGCGCGAAGGGGAATTGCCGGAGCGTGGCCACCGCGAGCCGCGCCGCCGCGGCCGCCTCGCGGCCGTGGCCGAGCCCGTCCACCACCGCCGCCAGGATGCCATCGGCGAAGGGCTCGACCACGTAGCCGTCGCCGTTCTCGGCCTGCCCGGCGAGCGCCGCGGCGGCGACGCCCCACTCGATGGGCCCCGTGGTCACGGCAGCCACTTCTTCACCGTCACGGTCGTCCCCCGGCCGACCGCGGACTCGATGTCGAACTCGTCGGTGAGCCGCCTGACGCCCGGCAGCCCCAGGCCGAGGCCGCCGGAGGTGGAGAAGCCACTCTGCAGCGCCCGGGCGACGTTGGGGATCCCCGGACCGCCGTCGCGGGCCACCACCATGATTCCGCGCCGGCTGTTCCGCTCGATGCCTTTCAGGACGATCCGCCCGCGCTTGGCGTACAGGACGATGTTGCGCGCCAGCTCGGAGATCGCCGTGGCGATCAGCGTCAGGTCCGTCGGTCCGAATCCCAGCGCCGCGGCGAGCTCTCGCCCCTTCTGGCGGGCGAGGACGATGTCCGCGTCCGAGCGGACCGGGATCGAGCTCTGGGCGGGCAAGTCCGCCGACGCCCGCCCCTTCGATCGAAGCGCCGGGAGACGGCCGTCGGGTTGCACCGCGCCGCGCCGCTCACCGCGCACGGGGCACTTCTCCTCTGCTCGCCCCCTTCGTTCGCTCGTCGAGGAAGGCCAGCCCTTCTTCCAGGTCGAGCGCCGCGTTGACGCCCTCCAGGGTGAGCCCCAGCTCCACCATCGAGAGCGCCACCTCCGGCTGGACGCCGACGATGACCGTCTCGGCCCCGCGGAGGCGCGCCATCTGGGCGATGTCCCGCAGGGTGCGGACGGCGAAGGAGTCCATCACGTCGAGCGCGGTGACGTCGATGATCACCCCGCGCGCGCGATACCTGCCGACCTGCGCGACCAAGTCGTCCCGGAGGCCTTGCAGATCCGTGTCGGTCAGCGCCGCTTGGATGGTTGCAATGAGGCAGTGACCCTGTCTGAGGATCGGCACCCCCATCGTCGCCTCCAGCCAAGCGGCCTCGCTAGCGCTTCGCCTCCGGGACCGGGACCACCTGGTACCCGAGCAGCCGCTCCGCTTCTTCGATGCCGCCCTGCAGGTCCCCAACGGTGTTCATCTTGCCGAGGTCGACGCCGATGGTGACGAGCGTCTGGGCGATCTCGGGCGACAGGCCGGTGACGATCACCTTGGCGCCCTGGAGCCGCGACGCATCAACGGTTCGCACCAGGTGGTTCGCGACGTCGGCGTCCATGGCCGGGACGCCCGTGATGTCGATGACGACGACCTTGGCGCGGTTGGCGCGGATGGCGCGCAGGAGCTGCTCGGTCAGCTGGCGGGCGCGCTGGGCGTCGATGAGCCCGATGATCGGCAGGATGAGCAGCCGCTCGCGCACCGGCAACACGGGCGTGGACAGCTCGCGGATGGCTTCCTGCTGCTCGCGGATCACGCGCTCGCGCTCCTGCACGAAGCCCACGGCCACGGTGGTCGCAATGCGATTTGCGGCGGGCTCGTAGGCGTCGAGGATCCGGTTCAACAGCTGGAAGTCGGCGCGGTACTTCGCGAACAGCGAGCGGGCCAGCACGTCGCGCAGGAGCAGCACGATGCCGACCACCTCGCGCGTCTCCACGCCGCGCGGCACGATGCGCTCGGACAGCTGTCCAGCGTAGGCCTGCACCGCCTCGAGGGTGCCGGTCTCCAAGGCATCGAGGTAGTTGTCGTAGACGGACGTCGCTTCCGCGAAGATCTCCTCCTGGCTCATCGCCCTGAGCAGCCCCGCTTCGCCGATCCGCCACACCCATTCGTCGCGAAGCTGGGTGCGACCCTGGCGCAGGTGCGCCACGATCTCAGCCAGCAGCACCGCCTCGGAGGCGCGAGCCGGTGGGGCTGCTTGCGGCTCCGCAGAGCGCCGGCCCGTCCTCGCGCGCGCCAGCCGCGAGCGGCCAGTCGGAGCCGGCGTGGGCGAACGGTACGCTCTCATGACTCCGCCCTCCTGGTGCCGACGGTGTATTTGTAGCTCTGACTTCGTCCGCCGACTCGCGCAATACCGGGTGCGGCTGGCGGCGTGCTCCCCCGCTACGCGGATCGCGCTTGGTCGAGAGCGTGCGGGCGTTCGGCGCCCCACATCCGCGTCACCCGGAGGAGATGTTTCTCTGGCCTCGGGGCAGTCGGTCGACCGTTGCAACGCCGCGCTGCGTCAGCTGCAACGGACCGCGCCGGGCGGGCCGGTGGCCGTCGTCAGCGACCGGTTGGGGTTCGCGGCGGAAGGCCCAGATCGGAGACCTCACGCCGACTGGCTCTCAGCCCAGCTCCGCGATCGTCACGCCCGCCCCGCCCGCTGCCGGCTCCGACTCCCGAAACGTCGCGCAGTACGGCGAGCTCGCGAGGAACTCGTGCACCGCGCTGCGCAGCGCGCCGCTCCCGATCCCGTGCACGACCCGTACCTCCGACAGACCCGCGCGCGCCGCGCGGTCGAGGAAGGGGCCGAGCGCGTCGATCGCGTCGCGTACCCGCTGGCCGATCAGGTTGATCTCGGCGGGGGCGTCGGTGGGGCGGTCGACCTCGATCGCGACACGCTCGCGCGCCGGGGCGTCGCCGACGATGCGGAGCTGGCCGGAGGGGACCTCGAAGCGGAGGCCGCCGCGCTGGATGCGCGCCCGCTCGCCCGCGACCTCGACCAGCTCGCCGCGGATGCCCCGGCCCACCACCTCGACCAGGTCGCCCGGGGCGGGGGGACGCGTGGGCGGCGCCTCGGGCTCGATGGCCCGGGCCTGGGCGGCGACCTCCTCGCCCGCCTCGCGCACGAAGGCGCGGAGCACGGCCGGCTCGGGGCGGCGGCGCAGCTCCTCGAGCAGCGTCCGCCCGCGCGCCTCGAGCTCGCGCAGGAAGCGGCGCGAGGCGTCCAGGTCCTCGGCCCAGCGGCGCCGCTGGCGCGCGCGCAGGTCCTCGGCGAGCGCCTCGGCCTCCGCGCGCGCGCCCGCCAGGCGGGCGCGCTCCCGCTCGACCTCCTCGCGGTCCGCCTCGTAGGCGCGGCGGCTCTCCTCCAGGCGGGCGACGGCGCGCGCGAGGTCGCGGCTCTCGCCGGTGAGCAGCCGCTCCGCCGTCTCGAGGGCGCGCGCCGGAAGCCCGTGGCGACGCGCGATCGGCAGCGCCAGGCTCTGGCCCACAGTGTGATAGGCGAGCTTGAAGCGCGGCGCGCCGGTCGCGGGATCGATGTCGAAGGCGGCGACGTCGAGCGCGGGCTCGGCGAGCGCGAAGGTCTTCACCTGGGGGAAGTGCGAGGTGAAGACGACGCGTGGCCCGCGCGCGAGGAGGTCGGTCAGCAAGCCGACCGCGAGCGCGGCGCCCTCGACAGGATCCGTCCCCGCGCCGGGCTCGTCGAGGAGGACGAGCGTGTCGGGGCCGGCCGCCGTCGCGATGCGGGCCAGGTTCTCGACGTGGCCGGTGAAGGTGGAGAGGTCGCGGTCGATCGACTGCTCGTCGCCGATGTCGACCAGCACGGCGCCGAGCAGCGGGAGGCGGCTTCCCGCCGCGGCCGGGACGAAGAGCCCCGCGTGCGCCATGAGCGCGCACAGGCCGAGGGTCTTCAAGGCCACCGTCTTCCCGCCCGCGTTGGGACCCGTGATGGCGAGCCCACGCCGCTCGGCCGGCACGCGCAGGTCGACCGGCTCGACCGGCCGGCCGGCTTCGAGGAGCAGCGGGTGGCGTGCGGCGGGGAGCACCACGTCGGACGCGCCGAGCGCGGGCCGCGTGCAGCCGTGCCGCGCGGCGAACCCGGCGGCGGCGCCGCGCGCGTCGGCGGCCGCGAGCGCCTGCTCCGCCGCCTCGAGACGGGCCGCGTGGGCGCGCACGAGCGCCGTCAGCTCGCTCCGCACCCGCCGCTCCTCGGCCTCCTCGTCCTTGGCGGCGAGGAGGAGGCGGTTGTTCAGCTCGACGGCGAAGAGCGGCTCCATGAAGACCGTCTCGCCCGAGGCGGAGCGGTCCTGCACAACGCCCGCGACCGTGCCGGCCGCGGCGGTACGGATGGGGACGACGAAGCGGCCGTTGCGCACCGTGACGTACTGCTCGGCGACGATGCTCGCCATCTCGGGGTCGCGCACCATGCCGAGGAGGCGTGCCTCCATCTGGGCGCGCAGCTCGCGCGTCACGGCGCGTGCCGCCGCGAGCGCCGGGCTCGCGTCGTCGCGCACCTGCCCGGTCTCGTCGAGCGTCGCGGCGAGGGGCTCGGCGACCTCCGGGACGGGGTCGATCGCCTCGCCCTCGGCGGCCAGGCGGGAGAAGCGCGCGGGGTCGCGGCGCAGATACGCGCGCACCTGGCGTGCCGCCGCGAGCAGGTCGCGCACCTCGACCAGGCGCCGCGGCTCGAGGGTGGCGCCCTCGGGCGCGGCGGCGGCGAGCGCGGGAGCGAGGAGCGGAACGTCCGCCGTGGGCGGTCGGCCCGCCTCCACCTCGAGCGCGACCAGCTCGGCGAGGAGGTCGAGCCGGCGCTCGGCCTCGGCCGTGTCGCTCGTCGGGCGCAACGCGAGGACGGCCTGGCGGCCCGCGGCGGACCGGGCGAGCGCCGCGATCGCGTCGAGCACGCGGGGAAACTCGAGCGTCTCCAGGTCGCGCAGCCGCACGAGCCCCGATCCTAGCAGGGCGCTCGAGAAGCGCCACGCGGAGACCCCGCCGGGCGCTGCTCCGCCCGGGCCCGGGGAACATCAATTGACACCTCGCGCGCGAGCGTCCTAGGACGGACTCCTAAAGTGCCCTTGCCGAGCAAGTACGTCACGGTTGACGGCACGGCCGTCCACTACCTCCACACCGGGCCGACCACGCTGCCCGACGCGCCGCCGGCGCTCGAGCGCGGGCGGCTCTTCCTCCTCGTGCACGCGGCGGGCAGCAACGCGGGTCTGTGGCGAAGGCAGCTCGAGGCGGCAGGCCGGGACCACAGCGCGCTCGCGCCCGACCTGCCCGGCCACGGGCGCTCGAGCGGCATCGAGGGACTGCCGACGGTCGAGGCCTACGCGGACTTCGTACTGGCCTTCGTGCGTACGCTCCGCCTCCGGCCGTTCGTGCTGGTCGGGCGCAGCATGGGCGGAGCAGTCGCGCTCGCGCTCGCGGCCGGCCACCCCGAGCTGGTGCAGGGCCTCGTGCTCGTCTGCACCGCCGCGCGCTTCGCGCTGGCGCCCGAGACGATCGCCGGCTGCCGCGACGTCATGCGCGGCCGCCTGCCGCAGCAGTTCACCACCGAGGCGTTCTCGCCCGCGACCGGCATGGAGATCCTGCGCGAGGCGTGGACCGAGCAGGTGAAGACCGACCCGCGCGTCCGCTACACGGACCTCCTCGTCTGCCAGGCGTTCGACGGCCGGCCGCTGCTCAGCCGCATTCGAACCCCGACGCTCGTCGTCGCCGGCACCGACGACCGGGTGACCCCGGTCGCGTGCGCCGAGGAGCTGGCGCGCGGCATCCCCGGCGCGCGGCTCGAGGTGCTCCCGCAGGCGGGGCATCAGGCGCCGCTCGAGCAGGCCGACGCGTTCAACCGGCTGGTCGTCGGCTTCGCGGAGACGGTGCCGTGACCGAGCTGCGCGCGCCGGCGGGCGGCATCTGGGGGAAGACGGCGGTCGTCGGCGCCTACGAGCACCCGACCCGCTTCGCGCCCGACAAGACCGCCTTCCAGCTCCACGCCGAGAGCGCCCGTGGGGCGCTCGAGGACGCCGGGCTCACCGTGCAGGACGTCGACGGGTTCTTCACCAGCGGTGTCGGGCCGATCGGCATCCTCTCGCTCGCCGGCCATCTGAACCTGCGGCCGTCCTACGTCGACTCGCAGGCGATCGGCGGCTCCTCGTTCGTGTCGCACTCTTTCCACGCGGCCGCGGCCATCGCGGCCGGGCTCTGCAACGTGGCGCTCGTCACCTACGGCTCGACCGCGGCCTCGGAACGCTTCGCCATCGGGACCGGCACGGGGGGGTTCGTGGTCGAGCCGCCGGACAGCTTCGAGGCACCCTTCGGCCCGACCATCGTCGGCTCGTACGCGCTGGTGGCGCGGCGCCACATGCACGAGTACGGCACGACCGGCGAGCAGCTCGCCGAGATCGCGGTCACGATGCGGCGCCACGCCGGGCTGAATCCGCGCGCCAAGTACCGCGAACCGATCACCGTGGAGGACGTGCTCGCCTCGCGCATGATCTCCTCGCCGCTCCACCTCCTCGACTGCTGCGTCATCTCGGACGGCGGCGGGGCGCTCGTCCTCACCTCGGTGGAGCGGGCGCGGGACCTGCGGAGGCCGCCCGTCGTCATCCTGGGCGCTGCCGAGGCGCTCCGCCACGCGGAGATCGGGACGCGCGACCTCCTCGACGTCGCCGCACGCCAGTCGGGGCCGCTCGCGCTCGCGCGCGCGGGCGTCCGGCACGCCGACATCGACCTCGCCCTGATCTACGACTCGTACACGATCACCGTGCTGGCGACGCTCGAGGCGCTCGGTTTCTGCGCGGCCGGTGAGGGCGGCGCCTTCTGTGCGGACGGGCGCATCGGCCTCGGCGGCGCGCTGCCCGTGAACCCCGACGGCGGCGGGCTCTCCTCCAACCACCCCGGCATGCGCGGCATCTTCCTCGTCGTCGAGGCGACGCGGCAGCTGCGCGACGAGTGCGGCCCGCGGCAGGTGAAGGATGCGACGCTTGCGCTCGTCCACGGCACAGGCGGCATGCTCGGCCAGCGCCACAGCGGCGTCACTCTGATCCTCGGGCGGGTGTGAATGGCGGAGACGAAGGGGTACAAGAAGCCGCTCCCGCGCGTCGACGAGGAGTCGCGCGGCTGGTGGGAGGCGCTCGCCCGCCACGAGCTCTATTTCCAGCGCTGCCGCGACTGCGGCACGAAGCGCTTCTACCCGCGCGCGCTCTGCCCGCGCTGCCTCTCGTCGGCGACCGAGTGGGTGCGGGCGAGCGGGCGCGCCACGGTCTACTCCTTCACGGTCACGTACCAGAACCAGGCGCCGGGCTTCCGCGAGGAGCTGCCCTACGTGCTGGCGATCGTCGAGCTGGACGAGGGCGTGCGCATGATGACCAACGTCGTCGGCTGCGCGCCCGACGCCGTCCGCGTCGGCATGCCGGTCGAGGTCGTGTTCGACGACGTCACGGCGGAGGTCACGCTGCCGAAGTTCCAGCCGCCGCGAGCGCCCGAGCGGCAAGGGTGAGCGCGCTCCGTCATGATCCTCGATCTGCACCTCCACTCCGAGCTCTCCGACGACAGCCGGGCTCCGGTCGAGGCGTACCTGAAGCTCCTCCAGCGCAAGCGCGCGGAGCGCCCGCTCGACGGCATCGTGCTCACCGAGCACCGCCAGTTCGACCCCGGCCGCGACTACCGCGCGCTGGAGGACCGTTACGGCTTCCTCGTCCTCACCGCCGCCGAGGTCGAGACCGACTACGGGCACGTGCTCGTCTACGGCGTGAACGAGGACATCCTCGCCCGCTTCGACTTCCGGAACGTCCGCCTGCCCGCGCAGGAGCTGATCGGCGAGGTCGCTCGCCTGGGCGGCATCGCGCTGCCCTGCCATCCCGGGCGGCCGACGGTCGGGCTCTGCGCACACTACGAGACAAAGCCGCCGCTCCACGGCGTGGTCGCCGTCGAGGCGATCAACGGCGGCAGCCGGAAGGGCGAGGACGAGCGGGTCGAGGAGCTGATCCGCCGCTACGGCTACCAGGCCTACGGCGGCAGCGACTCGCACCTGGTGAGCTTCGTCGGCATCTGCGCGACGGAATTCGAGGCTGAGATCCGCAGCATCGAGGACCTGGTGCGCGAGCTGAAGGGTGGTCGCTACCGCCCGGTCGACTTCCGGCCGCGGCGGCTGGCCGCGTAACCCCTTCCACCGTGCCTGACCTTGCGACGTCCAGGCCGATGGCCTAGCGTCCCTGCGTGCCGCTCGAGATCGACCCCGCCATCCTCGGCCAGGAGTTCGACCACACCCGCTACGGCCCGGTGACGGCCGAGGAGCTGATCGCCTTCGCCAGGGCGCTCGGCGAGACGCGGCCGGAGTACACCGAGCCCGGCCCGAGCCTCGTCGGCCACCCCACCTTCTGCGTCCGCTACAAGGGCGACCGCTTCTACCCCGAGAGCATCCCGAAGACGATCAACGTCCGCACCGGCTTCGACGCCGGCAAGGACATCCAGCTCGGCGTCCCGGTCCGGCCGGGCGACACGATCGACGTCCGCTCGACCCTCCACGAGGTCTACGAGAAGACGGGGCGGACGGGCAGCATGTACTTCGTGGTCATCCGCTTCACCATGACGAACCAGCGCGGCGAGATGGTGGCGGTGGTCGACAATCGGTTCATGCACCGCTGATGGCGCGGCGCTTCGAGGACGCCGAGGAGGGGGACGAGCTTCCCACCCGGGAGCTCTTCATCGCCAAGGACCAGGTGCGGGCCTACGCCCGGGCGGCCAATCAGTGGGCGCCCCGCTTCACCGACGACGAGGGGGCGCGGCGGGAGGGGCTCCCCGGCATGATCACGCCCGGCAACATGAGCATGGGGCTCCTGACGACGCTCATCGAGGCCTGGGCCGGCCCCGGGGTGCTCCGCCGCCTGGGGACGACCTTTCGCGGCCTCGTGCTCCCGGGGCGCACCATCCGGCTGTGCGGGACCGTGACGCAGAAGGACGAGCGCACCCGCACCGTCGAGCTCGACGTCTGGCTCGAGAGCGACGAGGGTGAGCGGCTCGTCATCGGCACCGCCACGGTCGCCCTCGCCTGACGGAGGGAACCTCGCCTGTGCCTTGTCCTCCCCGGCGCCGCTGGGATATAGAGCGGCGCCGGAGGGGAGAGCGTGCGCGGAGGGAGGGGTGTTCGCATGGCGGCTCGGGCGATCCCGCTCGATGTCGGTGCGGCACCGGTGCTGGAGGGGCGGGAGGCGGAGGCCCGGGACGTCCCGCGCCAGGATCCGTTCGGCCTCGATCCGGAGCTGCGCCAGCGTGTCCTCCCCGCCGCCCGCTTCCTGCACGATCGCTACTGGCGGATCGAGGTGACCGGCACCCGCCATGTGCCGACGAGCGGGCCGGCGCTCCTCGTCGCCAACCACTCGGGCGCGATCCCGTTCGACGGGGCGATGATCGCGACCGCGCTCGAGCTGCGCCGCCAGCGCATGGTGCGATTCCTCTACGA
>Ga0209470_1002811_pt1 | contig 12181 bp, 10 predicted proteins | sample GraSoiAngelo_125_FD_185882 | JGI IMG/M metagenome (GOLD analysis project Ga0209470, IMG submission 185882) | Grasslands soil microbial communities from the Angelo Coastal Reserve, California, USA - 14_0927_05_40cm (SPAdes) (version 2) | ecosystem: Environmental > Terrestrial > Soil > Grasslands ... | reverse complement strand
CTTGTGAAACATCTCTGCGCCACTCCGAAGATAAAAATCTCGCACCCCATCGGCGCTACATCCGAGCGCGATGAGTGTCGCGATAATCGCTCCCGTGCTGGTGCCGGCGACATAATCAAAATAATCCGCGAGGACGAGCTTTGGATTCCCACTACTCTTGCGCAGCTCCGATTCTATCCGCGCAAGGATTTCAATGCTGATGATTCCGCGAATCCCTCCGCCGTCGCATGCGAGCAGTTTCCGCGGACCGCTCTTCTCCAATTTGTCGCGGTAACTCATTGTGATCGATAATGGGCTTTCGCGTTGGATCGGCGCAAGTCCAATTGGTCGATTCATCTTGAATTGACATGCCCGCCCGTACCATCATAGACGGGGAAGAAACGATAAACGAAACAGAAGCCGCAACATGGCTCATGATGTCTTCGTAAGTCACTCGGTAAAAGACAAAGCTGTCGCCGATGCGATCGTGGCGCGCCTCGAGGGAGACTCAGTGACCTGCTGGATAGCACCGCGTGATGTTGTTCCAGGCGCCGATCGATGCGATCGAGTCCAGTCGCATCATGATCCTGATCTTTTCCCGGAACGCGGATGCCTCGCCTCAAATCAAACGCGAAGTAGAGCGCGCTGTTAACAAGGGCGTTTACATCATTCCATTTCGGGTTGATGACATCCCGCCCACAAAGTCGCTGGAATATTTCATCTCGACTTCGCAGTGGATGGACGCCTTTTCGCCTCCGTTGGAACGCCATTTGGATAATCTGGCGAAAACGGTCAAGGCAGTGCTGAAGACCCCCCCCTTCCCGCCGCAGACGTGCCGGCTCAACCGGAGAAACCATCGATCCCAGAGCCGCCAATTCGTCCGTCTCGGCGTAAATCAATTCTTATCGCTCTCGCAATTACGGCCTTGGTGATTGTGGGTGGCGCCGGATGGTATCTCGTCCAGAAGAAAACGGGTCCTGAAAAACCCGGCATGACTCCGATAGGAAGTTCAACGCCTGTCCCGATAACGCCGGCTGCAGTTACACCGGTCCCGACAGTTGCCGCGACCTCGGTTCCGATCCTAACGACGACATCACCACCAGCACCGACTCCATTTCCGGCTCTAACGACGACGACACCACCACCGATGGCCGCCAACGTGATCAACGATGACGAAGTGCGGGACTTTGTGACTAGTCATTTTCGCGCGGAAGAGCGGGGAGACATCGAATACATGCTTTCGCAATATATCGACTCGTTCAAGTGGGGGCCGGAGCGGAGCGATAAAGCATCCCACCGAAATGAGGTAAGCGAATTTTTCAAGCGGTGGCCTGTTGTCGCCTTCACTGTCGGCGACATTCGTCTTGAGCATTCCGCCGTTCCAGACAGGGTCACAGCTTATTTTGACTACCGATATCTCTACAGAAATCCCACGTCAGGCCAAAGCACTAGCGGGCGCATCAGCCAAGAATGGGGAATTTCCAAAACCTCTGGGGCGCTTAAGATTGTTTCATCTAAAAGTACCGTTCAGCGTGATTCGCCTGGCCCATCAATTACGCCTGGGCGCGGACCATGGCTCTTCCCGGACTCAAGCACTCGTTTTCTGAGTACGGCTGAGCTTTCAAGTCTTAGTGCTGATGATTTATGGCGCGCCCGAAACGAAATATTTGCCCGAGAGGGCTACAAATTCTCGAGTCAACGGGGAATGGATTTGGCCCGTAGGCTGGGCAATTATTATCGCGGTGTCGATGACAATCAGGATCGCGTTTTCAATAGCATGAATCAATATGAGAAGGCCAACGTAAAGCTGATCCAATCAATCGAGAGGGGCCGATAATCGTTGTGCATTACGTCGCCGGTCTTTTGCGCAGAGGGTTGGCTTTCTTCCTAATAAGCCTCCTGGCGTTTCTTGTGGGGAGCCTCTTTTCCACGGAACCGGCTTCTTCACCAAATCAGCGGTTTGAATTCCATGACGATATTCAAGCTCTCGTGCTGAGCTTGCCCGACTCGTTTCATTACGATCAAAAGCTGGTTCCAATCCTCGCCGCCCTTGCGGCAGCCTATCCCAAGGCATTGCAGGCGCTGGAAATTAGGTCGGATCAGCGACTGTTTATATGCCTTGCCGGTCAGAAATTCATTTATGACGACGGGATAACAAAGACATCCGAACAGCGACTCGATCATCCAGATATCAAGGACATGTTCCACGACACCTATCCGCTGGCGAATCCGACCGATCGGTTACCAAAGGACTTTGATCCGGGCCGCTACCGCGTTGATGCCCTTTTTATGGCGCTTTACGGTGATTCCGAATCGGCGGTCGCAAGTAATTGCGTTGTTGCAGAGTTCTGTGGCAACTCGGTAAAATTCAACGCGCGCTACGGCGCAGCCGATGCGCTGCGTGCCGTGTCCGCGGGTCTGACTCCATTGCTGGCACAGAAGCCCGAGATACGATCCTACGTCGACAAGCTCGCCGGCACGTTTAATTGGCGCAAGGTCGCCGGCACCGAGAGCCTAAGCAATCACTCCTTTGCTACTGCCATCGACCTTAACGTAAAGAAAGCGGCCTATTGGCGCTGGGTGCCGCCGAGCCAACTAGAAACCTTTTCGCGAAAAAATTGGCCGACTGAAATAATCGAGACGTTCGAGCGGCAGGGTTTCATCTGGGGCGGTAAATGGTGGCATTTTGATACGATGCATTTCGAGTATCGCCCCGAAATTATCGCTTACGCGAAATCTGCGATGACATCAGCTCCAAAGGACAAGTCAGGGCATTAGCGGCATAGCATTCGGCGCAGCTCGTCTCTTAATTTTTCAGCAGCATCATCGAGATGAAATAATGCGGTGCGGCCAGAGCGTGCGATCTCACTCACTTCGGCAGATTTCGCGCAGTGACGGTCACGTACAGCCGCACTCAGCTCATCGGCAAAGCGGCCGCTGCCTTCAAACACGAGCAGTTGCCATCCGTTGCGTACGCTTTGCAAAGCTTCATCAGCGGCAATCGCGCCACCGTTGACGAGGATTGCGACGATCGGCGCGTTGAACGCGCGCGCCAGTGCCAACATCGTCGTGGTCTCGCCGCCCCATTCGTTGCTCTCCACCAAAACGAAATGCGAATGATTCGGCTCAAGCGGAGCGCCATCCAAGACGGCAGACGCGCCTCCAATTTCCGGATGGGCGACTTTCCCTTTCGGCACGATTCCGAGCAACTGACATGTCCCGTGGTGCCGCGCGACCGCTTCGCCCATTATCGCCATGACGCCGGATTGTGTGCCGCCATCGATTATTAAGGCATCTAATTCGGCTGCCACGGGGATAACTGCATCGGCGAATAAAGTCGAAAGATGAGCTTTGCGTGAATCATCGAGGCCGGCCGCGCCGCCAAAAAGCAGAATGACAGCGCGCGGCGATGCGATTTCAAGATCGTCTAGAATCTCCTTCGCGCTTGCATCGATCGGTGCTGTGACAACAACGGCGCGATTTCCATTCGCGAAGATAATTGTATTTTTTCTCATGACTTCTTTATGCAGGATCGAGTCTTTTGCTCACCAAGCCTCAGATGTCGCACCTCAACACGTTCGCAGGGGTCCAGCAATTGCACAGATGTCGAAATGTGCAGGTAACATTAACTGGAGATCGGAAGAAGTTCACTGTTCGTTGAAATGGGGTCATAACAGTCTTGACAGTCGAAACGTGGCCGGGGCATCATGACTACCTCTCAAACGCAACTCCCGTGTTGAGAACATTTGTAGTATTGATTGAGCATGACGTGGGCCGCACGGTTGCCGCGAAGGAAGCGATGGTGTCCCACTTCGCAGGATGTCCTTTGCAGGCAGCCACAGGATAGCTCCGGACAAAAAATATGCCAGCACAGCCAGGCGTGACTACAGAATTTGGCACTTGTTTTGTCATAATGGGTTTTGGAAAGAAGACCGATTTCGAGACTGGCCGGGTGCTCGATCTCGACCAGTCGTATATCAATCTCATAAAGCCTGCAGTCGAAGCTGCCGGCCTCAAGTGCATACGCGCGGACGAGATTGTGCATTCGGGGCTCATCGACCTGCCGATGTACGAACAGTTGTTGAAGGCTGATGTCGTCGTCGCGGATCTTTCTACTTCAAACAGGAACGCGCTTTACGAACTCGGTGTGCGGCACGCACTTCGCCCTTACACGACGGTCATTATCGCCGAAGAAATGATGATGAAGTCGCCTACTTTCGATTTGAGCCACATCGTCATCCGGAAATATCGCCATTTAGGCGAAGACATCGGCGTGAGTGAAGCGAAACGTTTCACCAACGACCTGGCGGCCGCAATTCAAAGCATAATCGCGACGGAGCCCGAACTCAGGGGAGACAGCCCTGTCTACAAGTTTATTGAGCGTCTTACTCCACCTTCGGTTTCACCAGCAGCAAAAGCTGCCGCAGCAGCAGCAAGTGCAACCGAGAGGGTAGCTGGCGCTCCGACTCCGGTTCACAGCGAGTTGATGCAACGAGTGGATGAAGCTCAGACGAAATGCGACTGGGTAAAGGCCAGGATGCTCCTCGAGGAAATCCGGGAGATGCGAAGGGCTGGTGCTTCGGAAACATCCGTGGGCCAGCAAGCCGAGAACCCGGAGGATCCGGACGTTCTTCAGCGGCTCGCACTCGCCACGTATAAGAGCAAGTATCCTACTCCCGAAGAAGCGTTGAAAGCAGCACGCGATCTTTTGAAGCTGCTTGAACCGCAGACCACTAATGACACCGAGACCCTTGGCCTGTGGGGATCGGTGCACAAGCGCCTATGGGAACTGACTAAAGAGAGTAGCTATCTCGATGAAGCTGTGCGCGCCTACGAGCGCGGCTTTTACCTGCGCAACGACTACTACAACGGAATCAACTACGCCTACCTGCTCAACGAGCGCGCAGCACGTCCCGTCGATTTTGCGGAAGCTATCGCCGACTTCGTGCAGGCGCGTCGCGTACGAAGGGAAGTAGTCTCTATCTGCAACCAGTGGCTCGAGTCCAACGTACGTCCGGCTCCTTTGCTGCCCGGGAGCAGGTATCCGGAAAAGCGGTATTGGGTTTTAGCGACTCTTGCCGAAGCGGAGATTGGATTAGAGGAAGAAGCGCTGGGTCAGCGGCGACTGGAAGAAGCCTTATCCGCCGCTCCCGAAGAATGGATGAAGGAAACCACGCGGGAGCAAGTGAGCAAACTCAAGACTCTCCTGGCAGCATCTCCGCTCAAGAAGCTACCACTTGCGTGATTCTGATGCCGACCACGACAAAGAGGGTGATAGTTCATGGGTATTCCATATTAACTGACGTGCTTGCTTTGTATTTGCTTCGTACCTTGGTCTGTAAAGTATCGATCTTTCTTTTCCTATTAACTGGCACGCTGTAAAACCCTGTTTCAGCAGAGAATGCGTTTTGGATCGCGAGGGTAAATTTTTAAAGTATCGGAGCGAGCGCATGTAAAGAAGGAACCTGGTATCACGAGATGGCCGAATTTAAATATTGGGCGTTCCTCAGCTACAGCCATCAGGATGCAAAGTGGGGAGACTGGCTGCACAAGGCGCTCGAGACATACCGTGTGCCTCGCCGGCTGGTTGGCAAACAATCGCGTGACGGCAGAGTGCCAGACCGCCTTTATCCAATTTTTCGCGATCGTGAGGAGCTTTCGGTTTCAGCCGATCTCGCGGCGAACATTGACGAAGCCCTGCATGAATCGCGCTATCTGATTGTCATTTGCTCTCCGCACGCCGTGCAGTCACACTGGGTAGACCAGGAAATCATCGAGTTTAAAAAACTCGGACGCGAAGACCGGATTCTTGCGTTGATCGTTGCCGGCGAACCGAACGCGACTGAGGGCAAACCAGGCTTTGTTCCGCAGGACGAGTGTTTCCCAAAGGCGATGCGGTATAGACTCGCAGCAAATGGCGAATTGTCGACACAGCCTGCTGAGCCGCTCGCTGCCGACGTGCGGGAAGCGAAGGACGGAAAAGATAATGCAAAACTGAAACTCTTGGCCGGGCTGGTCGGGGTCAATTATGATGATCTGAGGCAACGCGAGCATGAAAGGCGACTGCGGCGCGCGCGTATTATCGGCGCTACCAGCTTGGCCCTGGCTGCGGTTCTTGCGGCACTGACTGGCTGGGCCGTCTTTGCTGAGAGGCAGACGGCCGCGCAAAAGAAGAAAACGCAACAGTTACTGGTCGCGTCCGATAGCGCTCGCGCTAAGGAATCGTTCGATCGAGCAGATGCAGCCAGCGCTCTCGTTTTTTTAGCGCGAGCGGCAGAAATTGATCCCGACACCCGAAGCGTTCCGGCTGAGCGACTCTGGTTCGCTCTAACTCAGCGATCATGGCCGTTACCGACTTCGACGATTATGAGGCACCACGACGCTATTCTCTCTACCACGATGAGTGTCGATGGAAAGCTGATCGCGACCGGCTCGAGGGATCTAACCGCTTGTGTGTGGGAAGCGGAGACTGGCAGGCTCATAGCAGCTACTCCTAAGTGTCGAAAACTGAATACTAACACCAATGGCGTACGCGTAGTCTGTTTCAAACCGGGCGACAATCGCGCGCTGCTTACTGGTTGTGTTGATGGCACTCTTACTTTATGGCGCTATGACGGAAAGGAAGCTACCGTGGTCTGGACTGCTGACCATGGGAATGAGATTACCTCAGCTGCATTTAGTGCGAACGGACAATTCGTGGCGACCGGTTGTCGGGACGGTAAAACACGCGTCTGGTCCGGCGAGAACGGCGAAAAAATATGGGAATTTCCCGGTAAAGAAAATGTAAATGTACATACGCTTCTGTTTCCGCCGGGTAGTGACGACACTTTCCTTACCCTGAGTGGCAACACCGCGCGGCTGCTTCAGATTTCTCAACGAAAAGAGCTTCACGTCTGGACACATAAAGGCGATATCAACACCTCCGCGTTTACCGCTGATGGTAAGTTGGTGGCCACCGCAGGTGACGCTCCTGGTGTGCAGATATGGAATGTTGATAGCGGCGAGGAAGTTGGAAAACCGATTCCTCACGATCGGGAAGTTACCGATCTGCGATTCGCCCCAGACGGCCACTCATTGGTTACAGTCTCGGGTGGTAAAGTCTATAATTGGAAACTTGACGGTTCGCCTGCCTTGGAGCGACCGCTTGCAATTACGGGATCGGCCTCGTCAGTTAGGTTCAGTCCAGATGGGCTCCGTATTTATACCGGAACTGACGATGGCCGCGTGCAGGCTTGGAGTTCATTGGATGGCGCATCCTTGGGCGAACCGGTTCGCGAGTCGGCACAGATCATCGCCATGCTACCTCAGCCAGATAATCTACATCTAGTTGTCGTAACGCAGGAAGGCACGGTCCGCAATTGGCTGATGCCGACTTTACTTCCTACGAGCGCTCAACTTCATCATCCTGGACCGGTAGAAATGATGAGCGCAACGGCGGATGGACATTGGATTGTTACCGCATGTCAGGACGGCAACGCCAGGATTTGGAACGGCAACGGCAAGCTCAACGAGCCAGTTGTAATCGATAATTCCGGCAAGGTTGTAAGCGTCGCAATCAGTGCAAAAGGCACCTATGTCGCAACGGGTGGCTGGGACGCATTCTTGCGTATTTGGAAAGTTAGTGACCGGACACTTGTCGGCGGACATGGAATTGAGTTCGATAGCACCGTAAGAAACGTGTCGTTTAGCCCTGGAGAAGATGTGATAGCCGCCGGCAGTGAAGGCGGGATGCTGCGTATTTATCGACTACCGGATCTTGTTAAGCCCTTATGGGAACAAACCGAACACAAAGACGGTGTCCGCGCCTTGCGGTTTGACCGCGAAGGACGACGACTGGCGAGCGGATGGAACCGCGGCACAATCGAAACGTTTGAAATTCGCGCGCGCCAATCCTGTGAACGGATCGGATCACCTATCGTCGTAGCAAAAGAACTTACCGCATTCGATCTTAGTCCGTCGGGAAAACTTCTCCTAAGCGGCGATAACGAAGGAGTGGTTCAGATCTGGAGCGCCGAGACCGGTGAGAAAAAAGGTCCATCAATTAAACATAAAGCGGCAGTCCAGGCAGTAACCTTTTCACCTAACGAACAGTTCTTCGTTTCTGGCTCTGACGACAATACGGCAGTGATCTGGAACACTGCTACAGGCGAACCAGTTTCGGCCGCTCTCGTGCACAGCAAACCAATTTGCTCCCTGGCTGTAAGTCCCGATTCAACCCGTGTAGCGACTGGCACAGAAGACGGAGCTGCCCAAGTGTGGGAGGTTGCGGTAGGAGAGTCCGTGTCAGAACCGCTACTGCACAACGATGCGATCCGCGGTCTGGCTTTTACATACGATGGCGCTAAGCTCGCCAGTGCCTCCAGCGATGGCACTGTTTATATCAGTGATGTCTCGACACCGTTGTCTGCTTCTGATTACAGGTTCCTCGCACAATTCGGCCGTAATTTGTCGTCCGCATCACTCGAACCTTCCAGCCGGTTGGCTTGGCGCGAAGTTCCGCCAGTTACCCAGCTAAAGAAGTTATGCACGGAAGCGGGAGGAATGGACGTCTTTTGTCGGTGGTTCTTTGCCAGCCGAACGCAGCGAAGCCTGACTCCATTTGCGATAACCACCGTCGCCGATCAGGTCTTAGAGACTGCGCGACACCGTCAGCCTGATTCACTGCCCTCTGCGTTGCTCACTGCGTCCGGCGACCCGGATCTGTCAAAACAGGTTTTGGCGAATCGACGCTAGCGCCTTTACGGGTAGCTATCTTTATCTAGATACGGCTCGGTCACCTGATCAAGCCACTCCGGCTCTTGCCTGTCGGACTCCGGCAACAATCCGATATAAAGCTTAAGCTTTGCATTCAAGTAGCCAACGGCGTTCTTGCTGCCACGCAATGCGTCGAGAAACGCCTGCGTCAAATAGCGCTGTTGCCGGTCGGACGAGTTTGACACTTCACGCACAACCGGCGCGCTCTGCTTGGGCAGCATGAGAAATAATCGCATTGCTTGCGACGCATTGTAACGGATCTCATCATTCTTCAATGCAGCGGCGGCGCGGCCAAGTACATCGCTCGTAAAAAGGCTGGCGTTTGCAGAAAGCACATTGTGCTTCTTGAACATCCATGCGATCCCCCATAACTCCCACATATCGGTCGTTTCACCGACTTCCGCCTTCAGTAAAGGTTCAAACAGGCCGTAATGATGGTCAATGAAAATCCACGCCAGGTGGTGCGCTCCACCGGTGAGACCGCTTAGGTCAGGGTTCTCTTCGGATCCTGGCAATCCAACAAAGACGTTCGATACTCGCCTATCCTCTTCCCTTAATCTTTGCATGACGAATCTGGCAAACCGCTGATCCGGATCAAAGCTTTCGGTCTGAAAAAGAACAATTAGGAGGGCATCGCGCGCTTGCGGATCATTAGTGCGATAAAGCTCGGTCTGCATCTGATCTCGCAAAACGTCGCGATGTTGCTGCAACCATAAGGTGGCTCGCGAACAGTTGTAACGTATGTGGTCCTGCCGAAGATCGATAAATGCCTGCCGCACCTCGGCACTAGTCTGTGCGGAAACGCGTGAAGCAACGGCGACGAAAACCACTGCTGCCAGCAGCGCAACTCGAATCTCTCGTCTCAAGGATACCTTTCCACTACGAAGTACTTCTCTGTGTATTCTTTTATCCATTCTAATTCCGGTGGCTCCTCCTCGTTCTCTTTCAAAAACTTCGTGGTTAGGCCGTTCGGCCCGAGAAAACTACCAAGATATCGGACGCGCGAATTCGCAGTGGAGCTGAGACATATCTCAAGCACGGTTCTCTCCTTTGGGTGGTGTCATCATGGATTGCGCCCAATCAGCGTTCTCCTTTGTCAACAGAGCTTCGACGCGTTGGACGAGAAGATGGAAGGCATCATCCTTGCCGTAGGGATCCGTCTGGGTGAGAAATAAAAATTTATCTTTTCTGAGAGACTCAGCTGTAGCTCGATACTCGATCCAGTGTTCGTGAAGTTGCAGCAATCCGAGGAGGGATGCGATCACGGCAACAAGAACGCCTAAAGCACCGATCACGATCTTGATCGAGAATGAGTTGCCTGCGAAGCCTGAGAACAATGGAATTGTGGCAGCAGCGGCGATTTCGGCAAAACGCAGCCGCTTGAACCAGCGCTGATTCGTAATGCTCTTGCGGTCATACCAGTCTATCTGATCGTTCAGACGCTGTTCGATGTACTCCTCGGGCGCCATCATTTTTCTTAGAACCTAACAAGTCTCTCCGACTTTCAGGTCAAATTCGAGCATGAGTTAGCGACTGGATTAAGTAAAGCAAAACCGTCGGGTGAGCCGCTCCCGATCCCTGCGACTCGGCTTATGCAATCGACGGAGAATTGGAAAAGAAATCTTGCGCTTCAGTTTCAAGTTCCCGTAAGAAATCTTAGCGCCTGGTTTTGAGAACCTTCGCGCGAGAAATCAATGACAGGGACAGGAATTGTGGACCGCGCCTATCTCACAGATAATCTTTCAGACTTTTTTTGGACGGATTCGCCTTCATGCATTAACTTCGCACCCACAGCCCGCTCACAAAGATGCCAAAGTATTGGATGATCAATGATCGCAGCCAGGGGGGCGTTGGACCGGACGTCAGTACCGATGGGATGACTTATTGGGTCAGCGATAAACAACCGCTGACTGATATTAAGAATTGGCGGCAAGTTACTCGTGCCAATTTCCAGAAGCTTCTGGTCGCAGCGGCCGACAAATTTCCAGCGCACGACCCGGCCGAGAACGAGAAACAAAGCCACGTCACCATTCTTGTGCATGGCTTTAACAACAGGTTTACGTCGGCCACCAGATTTTATCAGGATCTCTGTGGAAGACTTTTTGAAGGTCCAGACAGTCTCGGCCTGTGCATTCTGTACGACTGGCCGTCACGCGGAAGCATCCTGGGCTATGAGCCTGATCGTTCACATGCGCGCCTGTGTGCTCACGATCTAACGGACGTGTTGAGCGCACTATTCGATTGGTTGGTAGATAAACAGCAGGAAACCATTAATAACCCTGCAAAGGCCTGCAAAGCGAAGGTCTCCCTGATCTCCCACAGCATGGGAAACTATGTTGTGCAAAAGGCGATGGCGGCGGCGTGGACTCGGAAAAATCAACCTTTGCTCGTTAGTCTCATCAATCAGCTCGTAATGGTCGCCGGCGATGTCGACAGCGACTTATTCGATGCGGGTGCACCGGATAACAACGATGGCAACGCTGTAGCTAATCTCACCTATCGGATCACGGCGCTTTACAGCGGACGCGACTCTGTCCTTGGCGCGTCTGCCGGACTAAAACATTTCGGCATGCGACGCCTGGGCCGCACTGGGCTTTCGAATCGACCGCCCTTGGCAGATCCGTCCTCGCCAACAGACAATGTCTGGGACGTTGATTGTTCCAGCTTTTTCCCACCGGAAGTCGACGGCGCGGCAATTCACGGTGCCTATTTCGTCAATGAAGGAACACTCAACCTGATGCGCCACGTCCTGCGCGGCATCGACCGTGGCGTGCTCGATACCCTTGGATACACCAAAGGCGCGGCCTGGCCGTAAGCGCGATGAGGGCAAGCGGAAAGACCACGCACGAACTGATGAGACGCACAGTAACGCGTGGTCTTAAGTAGAGGAGCGAAATCTCTTATGGCGAAAAGCCGGAAGGCGAATGTCTGAGGTGATGTCGGAAAAGTCTGCTCCGCCGAAACAGCTGCGAAGACCCGATGGCAGTGCAAATTTCTTTTGGCATCTCCAGGACCTCTATCACGAGCTCAAGCCCTCCCGCTTCGTGTTCATCGTCGCGATCATTGGCGCGATTGTATTTGCCGGAGTCGAGCAAGGGCGGGAAGTCTTACGCGCGCTCGCTGAGGCGGGCGCAAGCACCAGTGTCACCGGCGCACTGCGACTGACGATGTTCGGTACCGGGCTGGCGATTTGGTCGCTGGCCAGTTGGTACTCCGCACGCGTCCTTTTGTATTTCGATTTTCCGAAATCGCATGAAGCCCACCCGCGACGGACAGGAATTTGGCAACGCCTGCATTCATGGCTGCAGAGAAACGTCCCGAGAATTCTCGGCGTGGCACCAATGGCAATCGTGGGCTGGAGCTTTCTGCGCGTGCGCGGCACTTACGAATCCGATCCTCCGCCGTCGCTGTTGTATCTCGGGCTGCTGATGCTTGGCGGTGGCGTCCT
>Ga0209470_1002810_pt1 | contig 12185 bp, 16 predicted proteins | sample GraSoiAngelo_125_FD_185882 | JGI IMG/M metagenome (GOLD analysis project Ga0209470, IMG submission 185882) | Grasslands soil microbial communities from the Angelo Coastal Reserve, California, USA - 14_0927_05_40cm (SPAdes) (version 2) | ecosystem: Environmental > Terrestrial > Soil > Grasslands ... | reverse complement strand
CTCCGCGACGTTGTAGTTGCGGATCACGTTGACCGTGGCCGTCGGCGCGATGAGCGCGATCTTATCGAGCTCCCGACCGCCGAGCTCGCGGTCTTCGACCTTCACGATATCTTTCCAACCCATCGCCTGACTCGGCACGTGCATCGCGACGGTCACCGTCGACGTCACGGCGTCCCCGATCCCGAGGATCTTGAGCACCTTCAGCGCGAGCCCCGCCGGGATATGGTCGATCACGGTCCCGTTCTTGATCGGGGTGACCCGGAGTTCCCTCATGCCCCTTCTCCGAGGATCAGGTCGAGGAGCGCCATCCGGACGGGGACGGCGTTGAAGGCCTGTTTGAAGTACACCGCGTGTTTCGTCCGGTCCACATCGGGGGCGATCTCCGTCACCCGCGGCAGCGGATGCATGATGATGAGTCCGCGTTTCGCGTCCCTCAGGATCTCCATATCGATGCGATAGGACCCAGCGACCTTCTCGTACTCCTGCGCGTCCGGGAATCGTTCTTTCTGGATTCGGGTGACGTAGAGGACATCGGCCTCGCGGATCACCTCTTCGAGGCGGTGTGCCGCGCGGAACGACAGTCCCTTCTCCTTGACCCGTTCGAGGATTTCCGGCGGCATCTCGAGCGTCGGAGGGCTCACGAAGGTGAGATGGGCTCCGAGCTCCGCCAGGGCGTACGCGAGCGAGTGGACCGTGCGACCGTACTTGAGGTCGCCGACCAGCGTGACGTTCTGTCCCTCGAACGCGCCCTTTTCGTCCCAGATCGTGTACAGGTCGAGGAGCGTCTGGGTCGGGTGCTGTCCCGCCCCGTCGCCGGCGTTGATCACGGGCTTCTCGGTGAACTCCGCCGCGAGCCGCGCGGCGCCCTCCTGCGGATGCCGGAGGACGATGGCGTCGCTGTACGCTTCGACCATCCGGATCGTGTCCGCGAGGGTCTCCCCCTTCTGGACCGACGTGCCTTCCGCGCTGCTGAAGCCCAGCGCACGCCCGCCGAGGCGCGCCATCGCGCTCTCGAACGACAGCCGGGTTCGCGTCGACGGTTCGTAGAAGAGCGTGGAAAGGATCTTGCCATCGAGCGACCGGGAACGCTTCTCTCCGACCGCGATCGGGACCATCTTGCGGGCGGTCCTCAAAACGAGCTGGATGTCCGCCGGGGTGAAGTCGCGAATCGAGAGGACGTCTCGCCCCCGGAAGCTCGACATCGAGTCCCTAATTCATGGGTTCGATTTAAAACAATCCCGGCACCCCGGTGGCCCGGAAGAAGAGTGCCGCGGACCGCCCCGGGGCGGGGCTACTTCTTCGGGTCACTCCGCCCCAACTGGGTGACGTTCGAGGGGAGGATCACGATCCCGCCCTCGGCGTCCATGTACCGCTTCCAGTCTTTCGTGTTCTGCTGCACTTGTTTCGCGCGCTCCACGGCGATCGTTGCGACGACTTTCCGCACGACGTCGTCCACGTCGACGCCGAGGACCTCGCGGAACAGGTACTTCATCCGCTCGCGGTCCATGGTGAGCCGGACCATTCGAGGCGGCCGTATAAGAGAAAATTGTCAATGGTCCCGATTCTGAGAGGACCCAGGGGACCGTCCGACGATGGGACGTTGGCGGGCTTTGTCAACCGGGCGGCGCTGCGCCGTTCGAGACGGCAGGTCCCCTCCGTCGATGGCAAGAATAAAAGAGGCAGGCCGAGGGTTCTCGGTCCTGCCTGTGGGTTGTGGAGGAGGGGTTATTGGGTTGGGTAGGGCGTTGGGAGGATCGGTTCGACGACGTCGACCGCCCTCCAGTCGCCGCCGAAGTCCTTCGTGATGCCCGTCGCGAGCTGGAATCGCACGCGAAGCCGGCCGTTCTCGAAGAAGATGTAGGCGTTCTTCAGTTGGGACATGTACAGCGAGATGCGCTTGCCCTTCTGCGTCAAGGCGCGCTCCGTGCACCGGATCAGGCCCGCCCGCTCGAGGGCGTGGATGCGGCGGTAGCAAGCCGCAATCGGGATGCCGTACTCCCGGCTCAGATCGATGGCGGATTTCGCCTTCTTGAACGTCGCCACGAGGATCTTTGCGGAATACTCATCCGTCACAAGTCGCGACGCTTCAAGGGGGTCCATCGTCACATCCTCCTCGTATGGAGGAATCGACGCGATGGAGGATATTAAAGCGAAAGGAGCCGGTTATCTGCACTGATTCTCAAAACTGAAAGCACTCGCGGAGCGACGCGGCTAGCCGCCGCAGCAGCCGCCTTCTTCCCCACGCCCGCAATCGCAGTTCGGCCCGCACGCGCCTTCGTGCTCCTTGTGCACGACCGGGAGCACGACGAGGGCTTCGGCCGGCGCCATCGGGGCCTTCTTCTTGCTCGCGAGCATCTCGATGAGGCTGCCCATCAAATCCCTCGAAGGATTCGGCCGGTATTTCTAACTGTCGTCACGCCAGATGCTTTTTGACGCGTTCCTCGAAGGGCGCGCGCGGCATCGCCCCGACGACTTGGTCCACGAGTTTCCCGCCCTTGAAGAACAGGAGCGTCGGGATGCCCATGACCATGTACCGCTGCGGGACCTCCGGATTCTCGTCCGTGTTCACCTTCGCGAACGTGACTTTGCCCGCATACTTCTTCGCGAGGTCCTCGACGATCGGGGCGATCGCCCGACACGGCGTACACCACTCCGCCCAGAAATCCACGACGACGTAGGGCTTGTCCTTGATGACCTGGTCGAAATCTGCATCGGTTACCTTGATGGGTTTGTCTTCCATGAGATTCACCCGTAGTTCGCCGTACGGGGCCGTGGAATTTAAAGTTCCGGGCATCAGGTGTGGGCCACCCGGCGCCGATTCACGCCTTCCGCGCCTCGACGATCAAGAAATTCGGCACCCGGAGCTGGTCCGCGAATAGCCGGTATCGGCGTTCGATCGCCTCCGGCCCGGGCCGAGGCTCCTCGAGTCGCACGATCACGAATCCGGCCTTCCGCAGGCCCTCTGCGAAGTCGCGGAGCGGTCGGTGGAAGCTGACGAGCTCGGGCTGGCCCCGCGGCGCCCAGTACAACGCGACGCGATCGAAATACCGGTCCACGGCCATGAACGGACGCTCCTCCGGTCGGTCGGAGTCCGGAGGCTCGCGCACCCAGCGGGCCGGAGGGAGGTCAAATGCGGGATGGGTGATGGAGAAGACGAGCCGGCCCGTCGGCCGCAGCACCCGATGCAGCTCCCGCAACGCGGCATCCAATCGACGCACGTCCTGGAGGACCACGTTCGAGATGACGAGATCGAATGTCCCGGCCCCGAGCGAGGAAAGCTCGGCGAGGTCGGCCTGAAGGAATCGGACCCCGAGCGGGGCCCGAGCCTCGTGCGAGTTCGCCATCGCCAGGAGACGGGGGGACAGGTCCACGCCGACGACGCGAGCCCCCTGCTTGGCCAGGATTCGCGAGAGGTACCCGTTTCCGCAACCGGCGTCAAGGACGTCCAGGTCCCGGACATCGCCTGCGATGGACAGAAGCACCGGGTCGATGACCCACTCGCGGTTGATGTCGCCCTTCTCGGTGTAGCGCTGGACCCACCATCGAGAGATGTCGTCCCACCCCTTTCGGACGGCGGCGTCCGAGACTCGGTTCATCGGGCCCACGTGACTCGTCCACCGCTCCGGGATCTCGTCCGACCGCACCATCCAGCGCCGTGCCCGGAAATCCGACGAACGAAGCTGCCACGGATGTCGGCCTTCGTACTCCAGTCGGTCCAGCGCCGGGTGGAGTCCCGCGTGCCAAGGACAGCGCAACGAGAAGTAGTACGACCATCCCCAAAAGCGCCGCCGGACCGCCCGTTGCTCGGGCGAACACTCGACGCACACGAGGGCATCGCGACGCGGACAGTAGGCGACGCCGTGAAAGATCCTCGATTGGCCGCATTCGTCGCAGACGAACCGCCAGTGAAAGTCGCACCTCGGGAAAGTGGACTCGCGGACGTGTGTCGCGCGCCGCGTCCGATACTCGGGATCGTGCTCCCGAATTCGGATGCAGTAGCGGCACCAGTTCGCCGTCACGGACCCACGCGGAATCCCGAGACCCCAAATTATGCTTTGGAGTCGGGCCTCCGGCTTGCACCGGCTTAGACCGAGCGATCGGTCCAAGGGTTCCACACGCTCGACCCATACCGCGAGATTGGCTCCGGGACCGGCGACAAATCTTTCCTCATCAAGGTCACCTTTGAGCCGGTGGGGAAGCAGACTCGCATGACGGTCACGGTGACGGGGCTCCCCGCCCAGTACCGGGAAATGGCGGCGAAAGGGTGGAACGCAGGGTTCGACAAGCTCGACAGGGTTCTCGAGTCCGGAGTGCTGCGATCGCGAGGCCGTCGGACCGGGGCAATCCATATGCGGGAGGCCGCGAATTCGCGCACGGCGCGGAAGGACGCCACGGCGCGCCATGTGACAACGGGAGGCGACCTTCAATGAGACTCGAAAAAGATGAACCTGAAGGACGGGATGAAGGTCCGCGTCGTCGCGAGGCCGCCCAGCGTGGATCTCGACGACGTTGAGGTCACCTCATCCGCAAAGGCCGACGCCATCCTCGTGTTCATCAAGACGCTCGCGGACGTGGACAAGCGATGCGCTCCGGCGGTGGAAGCGGCGAAGCAGGATCGCCTCGCGTGGATCGCGTACCCCAAGGCGACGCAATTGGGGACGGACCTGAATCGAGACATTCTCTGGCGGCACCTCCTGAAGGAGCACATCCGGGGCGTCCGTCAAATCCCGATCGACGACGTGTGGAGCGCGATGCGCTTCCGGCCGGAGAAGTGAGGCGAGGTCTCGCCTCAACGGACAGAATCGGCATGGCGCGGACCTCGATCAAACGGAATCGGAAGGTCGAGACAAACGGCCACTACCCTACGTGAACGGACGGAGACCCCCTGCGAGGGCAACACTCATATAGAAGTCCTATCATAGGCCCGACGGGAATTCTCATGATGGGCGGTCAGCAGATCATCATCCTGAAGGAAGGGACCGAACGCGAGAAGGGGAAAGGGGCGGTGTTCAACAACATCGCCGCGGCTCGCGCGGTGGCCGACGCGGTCAAGTCGACCCTCGGCCCGAAAGGCATGGACAAGATGCTCGTGGACTCCCTCGGCGACGTGACGATCACGAACGACGGGGTCACGATTCTGAAGGAAATCGAGATCGAACATCCGACGGCGAAGATGCTCGTCGAGGTCGCGAAGACCCAGGACGACGAGGTCGGCGACGGCACAACGAGCGCCGTGATCCTCGCTGGGGAGCTCCTGAAAGAGGCGGAGAGCCTCATCGAACAGGAGGTCCACCCGACGATTATCGTGAACGGGTACCGCATGGCCGCCGCGGAGGCGGTCCGACACCTTCGCGAACTCGCCTTTGCGGTGAAGCGAAATGACAAGGACACGCTCCGGTCGATCGCCCGGACCGCGATGTCCGGTCGCAGCGTGGGGACGAACGCGGACTTCCTGGCCCAGATTGCCGTCGACGCCGTCCAGGCCATCGTCGAGGAAGTCGCGGGCGAGACCCGCGCGGACGTCGACAACATCCTGGTGCAGAAGAAGCACGGCGGCAACCTCACGGACACGACCCTTATCGACGGGATCGTCCTCGACAAGGAGCGGGTCCACCCGCGGATGGCGAAGTTCGTCCGCGACGCGAAGATCGCGCTCATCAACCGAGCCCTCGAGGTCAAGAAGACCGAAGTGAACGAGGAAATCCGGATCCGCGATCCGGCGAAGCTCCAGATGTTCCTCGATGAAGAGGAGAAGACCCTGCGGACGATGGTCGAGAAGATCAAAGCGTCCGGCGCAAACGTGCTCCTGGGCCAGAAGGGGATCGACGACGTCGCCCAGCATTTCCTCGCGAAAGAAGGCATCTACGCGGTTCGTCGCGTGAAGGAGAGCGACATGAAGAAACTCGCGAAGGCGACCGGCGCCCGGATCGTCACGAACCTGGACGACCTGACGGCCAAAGAACTGGGCCGTGCGGAGCTCGTCGAAGAGCGAAAGGTCGGCACGGACGACATGACGTTCGTCACCGGTTGCAAGAACGCACGCGCGGTCTCGATCCTGATCCGTGGCGGCACCGAGCATGTGGTCGACGAGGTCGAGCGGATCCTCCACGATGCCCTCCGCGTCGTGTCCGCGGCGATCGAGGACGGCAAGGCGATCCCGGGCGGCGGATCGGCGGAGATCGAGCTTTCCCTCGCCCTCCAGAGCTACGCCGCATCGGTCGGCGGGCGGGAGCAGCTCGCCATCGAGGCATTCGCCGGGGCGCTCGAGGTCATCCCACGGGCCCTCGGCGAGAATGCGGGCCTCGATCCGATCGACGTCCTGATCAAACTTCGGGCCGCCCACGGGAAGAAGGGCGGAAAGGCGATGGGCGTCGACGTTACGAGCGGCGAACCGCTCGACATGCTGAAAGCCAACGTCGTCGAGCCGCTCCGCGTGAAGATCCAGGAGATCGACTCGGCCGCGGAGGTCGCGAGCATGATCCTTCGAATCGACGACGTCATCGCCTCGAAGAAGACACCGCCACCGCCCCCGGGAGCCGGTGAACACGGTCACGGCGGCGGGATGGGCGGAATGGGTGGCATGGGCGGGATGCCCGGCATGGGGATGTAGGGCCTCAGCCGTCCGGCGGCGATCCGCCCGCGAGGCGTTCGGTGACCATCTTGCGCAACGCCTGAGCCTCGGCGCCGTCCCGCGATGCCGACGACTCCACAATCTCGGTCCATTCCGAGCCGCCCTCGGCACCGGCCGGATGTCGAGTGACCTCGATCCGGAACCGAGCCTGGACTCCCTCCGCCGTCACGACCCGAGGGGGGTGGTCGGACCGAGACTTCACGATGTCCACGCGGGGCGTCCGCCCAGATGCCTCGAACGCCTCTCGCACGGCCTTCACGGCCTCATCGACCGATCGGCGCGAGTAGACGCTGAAGCTCGCGGCTCCGCGCCGTGCGAGACGCGGGAGGAACACGAGGACGGAGAAGACGAGCAGGAACGTGGCGATCGCGAGCAAGGCCACGCCGCCGTTGGCGGCGTCACTCCCGACGACCGTCACGGCGAGGACCCCGATCGCCAGCAAGACGATCGCCAGCGCGAGGAAGGCGAAGGCGATCCGGCCGTCGTTCGAATAGGCCCATTCCGTCTCTCGGACCGCCACCTACGCGCCCTCCACGAGGAGCGCACCGAACTTCCCGCGGGACACATCGAGCCCGAAGTTCGTACGCTTCACGTAGCAATCGAGGGCGCGGACCGTGGTCCCTACCGCGACCTTCCCCCGTTCGACGAGCCCGACGTCGTCGTCCCAGAGGGCAAACCGGCACGATCCGCTCTCGTCCCGTAGCTCGAGGTTCGTGACCCTCCCCTCGGTGCCGTCCTGGCGGGTGAACGTGCGGACCGGCGAAATCGCGACGACGGTCGCCCGGAGGTTTGCCTCCATGCCCTCTTCGAGGTCGGCGACCCGCGCGAACGACGCGACGCTCCGCCCGAGCCGCTCGACCACGACCATCGCGGCGGTGTCTCGGTCGAGCAGCCCTCCCCATTCCTCGATGACGGAATCGAGACGGGCCTCGAACGCCTCGGAGCTGAGCAGATCCCGCACTTTTTCGTAGTGGGACCGGCGCACGGCCGTTCAACGCGGGGTGCACACAAAAGGTTTGCTCCGCATACATTGTCCGGAGGACGTATGCCTAACATTCCTGACCCCCGGCGGACCTGTGTCGTCGCATGACGGTGTCCGAAATCTCCGCGCCGCGGTTGCCGTTCCTCGACGGGTTGGGCAAGACCCAAGGCTACAACGTCGTGACGGAAGGAGAGCGGGTGACGGTCTCGTTCGAGCCGTGGGCGCTCGAGCAAGTCGACCCGTTCGACATCCCGTGCCTCCGGCTCGAATTCCGGCAAGTCGACGGACGCATCGTCCTCGAGCGCTTCACGATCGAGAATGACGGGGAAGACCAGGTCGTCAACCTAGAGGCCGCCCGCGATGCTCTCCAGGCTTGGATGGACTCGATGGCGGACTAACGAATCCTGCTTTCAGATTCCCCCGCCCGTGGGCTGTCCCGCCAGTGGAACCGAGTTCACGCCTGAGGAACGAGCCGGGCCCCGATCGTCGTCCGAAGCCGATCGAGCGATACGCGGTCGGGCGATCGGGGTATCAGGAGAACGGTGGTCGACGCATCGACCGGCGACCGGAAGATGCCGATGAAACAGAGTGGCTCCGCGACACGGAAGATGGGATTGCACCCCCGAAAGAGTCCTCCGCGGCCAACATCGGCGGGGGATGCCGGCATCGGGTTCCGGTCGCGAATGGCTTCGCGCACGGCGTCGGCGACGCGCGTCGGCTCCTGCCGAACCTGAAGGGCCCACACCGGGCGAGTCCGCATTCCGACCGCGAGCCAGCCGAGGGGGAAGAACGCGGCGAGGGCGAGAAGGACCACGACGAATTCAGGTTGATCCAGCTGCCAGGAGAGAACGCTGCCCAACCAAAGTCCTCCGGACAGGACGAAGAACAGGAGCACGGAGCTCCCCGCCGCCCGCCGGGTCCATCCAGGCCGAGCGGCGCCCTGCCCCGCGGACATCCGTAGGCCTCACTTGAGTCGGATCGTCTCGAGGTTCATCGGCGCCCGCGTCTCGAGGCCGAACTTCTTGTACAGGCCGGACGCGAGGTCGGAGCACTTGAACTCCTCGCCGTGGTTCACGATGACCCGTTCCGGCCGAGGCTCCATCGTGCCGACGTAGTTCAGGAGTTGCAGCCGGTCCGAATGGCCCGAGAAGCCGTCGACCGTCTCGACGTCCATCTTGATCGGCAGGGTCAGTGGTTGCCCGCGGTCCGTCAACGTGACCTCCCGCGCCTCCCGCTGAATGCGCCTACCCAGCGACCCCTCCGATTGGAAGCCGACGAACACGAGGGCGTGGAGCGGGTTATCGGCCCAACCTTTGAAGTACTCGAGGATGGGCCCGCCGGACATCATGCCCGACGTCGCCAGGACGATGCACGGCTCGACGTCGTCGATGATGTTCGCCCGCATGTCCGCGGTCTCGACCCTCTTGAAGGTCGGAGAGAGAAACGGATTCTCGCCGGTCTGGAAAATCTGCGTCCGGAGCTGGCTGTTCAGGTATTCCGGGTACGCGGTGTGAATCGCGGTCGCCTCCCAGATCATGCCGTCCAGATAGATCGGCACCTCCGGGATCTGGTGGTTCCGGATCGCGTCCTCGAGGACGAGCATGACCTCTTGAGACCGGCCGACGGCGAAGACGGGCACCAGGATCTTTCCGCCGCGGGTCAGGACCCGACGTAAAATTTCCTTGAGTTGCTGCGCGGCCTCGTGCCGCGACGGCTGGATGTCGTGATATCCGCCGTACGTCGACTCGAGGACGAGCGTCTCCAGCCGCGGGAACTTGTTGACCGCCGGGTTGAAGAGCCACGTCTTCTCGAACTTGATGTCTCCCGACATCGCAACGTTGTACAGGCCGTCCCCGATGTGGAAGTGCGCGACCCCGGAGCCGAGGATGTGGCCCGCGTTCTGGAACGTGAGCCGGACGTCCGGGGCGATGTCCGTCGTCTCGCCGTACTTGAGCGGAATCGTGTTCGCAACGGCCTTCCGGATGTGGCTCGAGTCGTACGCGGACTTGCGGGCCTCGCCCATCGCGACCTTGATGAAATCGAGCTGGAGGAGTGACATCAGATCGCGCGTGGGCGCGGTCGTGTAAATCGGCCCTTCGTAGCCATACTTGAACAGAGCCGGAACGAGGCCGGAATGGTCCAGGTGAGCGTGTGTGATGACGACCGCATCGATCGAGCTCAGGGGCGTGACCTCTGGGGCGTTCAGGTACGGAGAGCCGTTGTCTTCCGAGATCAGGACGCCACAGTCAATGAGCACCTTCGATTCGCGGGTACTCAGCAAGGCCGCGGACCGCCCGACCTGACGGAATCCGCCGAGGGCGGTAATTCGAACGTAGTTCTCTCCGGCCGGCACCTCGCGTGCGAGGCGACGTCCGACCTGCTTGAGGAACGCCTGTCGCTCGTCGTTGATCGTCCGGAGATACTGGCGGATCTCTTCGACGGTCTTCGACGGAATGGGCGGCGTCCGGACGACCTTTGGGGCCCACCCGATCTTTTTCTTGACCTCGTTGAGAATCGAACCGTGGCGACCAATGACCATTCCCGGCGAGAGGGCCTCGATCGTCACCTCGCCCGTCTCCGTCTCGAAATAGATCCCGGTAATCTGCGCCTCCGGCGGGATGACCTCGCGGATGACCTTCTCCGCTTCCTCCGGCGTCGCGAGCAGTGACGGGTCGGGCCGGACGACGATCCGGCGCCGCAGCTGCTGGGCGATCTGTCGCACGAGGTCGTTGGACTCTGCGAAGACCTCCATGTTCTTCGTGTAGATCACGATCGTGGGGCCTTCGAAGTCGACCTGCGTGATTTCCACGTGGTCAGGGACCACTTTCTTCACGACGCTTCGCGCGTCGTTCAGAATGTCCTCGATGGTCATCGGACATCACTTTGGCCGGAGCCGCTTGCGGGACTCAGGCCAGTTTCATACTCGTCTTGCGCTTCTCGACTTCTTTGTCGTCGAGCATCTTGAAACCGTCTTTCGAGATGAGGGCCACATCGATTCCTTCGCCGGAGACCGCATCGCGTTTCATCGCGGCGGTCACGGCGCGGATCGCAAGGTTCGCGCCCTCGTCGAGCGTCATGTCGTCCTTGAAGTGGTCTTCGAGGACTCCGTACACATATGGACTCCCGGAACCGCTGGAGACGAACTTGTCAGGCAAGGATCCGCCCGCCGCATCGAGCGAGTAGACGTGCCCGCCGGCCCGGTCCCAGCCACCGATGACGAGTTGGACCCAGTACGGATAAAAGCGGCTGCCGCTGAGGATGTTCGCCGTCAGGGTGGCGCACGCCTCCACGGGCATCGCGATGCCTCGCTTCAGCTTGTACAGCTCGACTTCGGCGGTGATGTATCGAGCGAGGACCTGCAAATCCCCGACGAGACCTGCGGTCGTGAGCCCGATGTTGTCGTCGAGTCGATACACCTTCTTCGTTCGCTTGTGGGCGATCAGGGTCCCGGCGGTCGCGCGGCGGTCTGCCGCGAGGACGACGCCATCTTTGCAGACGAGGCCCAGCGTCGTGGTGCCGGTCTCGACTTCTCTGGAAACCGTTGCCATTCGTACACTCCCGTTCAAAAGGGTGTCAAAAACGACAGCCGAAGCATACGGCCGGCAGTATTTAAAAATTACTCTTTCTATCTCGAATCCGAGATAAAACGCGACCGGACTCGCTCGGTCTGGCGGAGTGTGATTCCTGAGACGCCGATCGGGGACGGAAGGAACCCTCAACGGCCTTACATCGGCCTGTAGAGGGCCCACCAGACCGCGACGATGACGATCACGATGACCACGACGGCGACTCCGACGTAGAGGTACATCTTCTTCTTGCCTTTCTTCTCGCCGCCGAGACCCAGACCCGCGACATCGTACGACATGTCGGACCTCGACCGCCGAAGCTGCGGACTCGTAATAAGGATTTCGTCATCCGGTAGACGACGAGCCGATGTTCAGCAGAAGGCGCTGCACGCCGGCGGCAGGTCTCAGCTGAACCGCATATGCAATCTTCTCTTTGGGAAGTGCGACATTCGCGGCACTCACGTACACGGTGACCCCATCGCCTTCGTTCTCCGTCCGCAAGATCTCATCCCTCGGAATCGAGATCATCTCCCGCCCTTCCTGGTCCTCGAAGAAGTAGCGGACGGCACTCGGCATCGCGCGCAGCTTCACGAGGAAGAAACCAGGATCGTCCGGGTCGCGGTGGGCCGGGGTCGCAAAGAAGAGCAATCCCGCCTCGTGGCGGAATAAGTGGCCCTCGACGGGGCGGAGCAGCGGCACTCGCTTCCCATCGTGATCCATCGACACTTCCGCGGTCGCGTCGGCTTCGTCGAGCACTCGATACGAGGCCGAGCCAGCACCCGCGACCTGGGAGAAGGTGACGCGGGATCCCTCTTGTGCCCCCGCCGCCTCGACCCTCACCCGCAGTCGCAACGTCGCGAAGTTTAGATCGTAGATGCGATCCTCCACGTCCACGTAGCCGAGGATCATCCGTCGCCTCAGACCCCGAAGCCCTTCCGGAACTGCTCCGCAATCTCCCCGAGCTCGACCTGCGAGAACGTCTCGAAATCCGAGACCGCGGAATATT
>Ga0209470_1002800_pt1 | contig 12204 bp, 10 predicted proteins | sample GraSoiAngelo_125_FD_185882 | JGI IMG/M metagenome (GOLD analysis project Ga0209470, IMG submission 185882) | Grasslands soil microbial communities from the Angelo Coastal Reserve, California, USA - 14_0927_05_40cm (SPAdes) (version 2) | ecosystem: Environmental > Terrestrial > Soil > Grasslands ... | reverse complement strand
CTGGGAACCATCGGCCCGCCGGCTTTTCCGCCATCTCGATCCCAATCTATGGAACCGGACCAATCATAATCCGGTGCGCATGCTTCAGCTCTCGCGGCAGGCGCGACTGGAAGAACTCGCTCAGGACAAAAGTTTTCTTCGCGAACTGAAGGAGGTCCACGATGCTTTCCGGAATTATCTCGCCCGCCAGGACACGTACGGGAAAACCGGAGCCGGCGCTGCGATCAAAAGACCGGTCGCGTATTTCTCGGCCGAGTTCGGATTTCACGAAGCGATCCCCAATTATTCCGGCGGCCTTGGCATTCTCGCCGGCGACCATTGCAAATCTGCGAGCGATCTCGATCTAAACTTCGTCGCCGTCGGCCTGCTTTATCGGCACGGCTATTTTCGGCAGGAAATCGACAAGGACGGAGCGCAACACGCGGTCAGTCTCAATCAAAATTTTCACCATTTGCCGATCCGCGAGGTCCAGCGCGATGGCGCAGGGCTTCTTATTTCAGTCCGAATTTTGGACCGCGAAGTGTTTGCCAAAGTCTGGCAACTGCCAGTCGGACGAATCGATTTGTTTCTGCTCGACACCGACATTCCAGAAAACAATGCCGAAGATCGGCTCATCACCGCCGAGCTTTATGGCGGTGACCAGGAAATGCGGATGCGGCAGGAAATCGTGCTCGGCATTGGCGGCGTAAAAGCGCTCAAAGCGCTCGAGATCGATCCGGAAGTTTTCCATATGAACGAAGGCCATTCGGCCTTTCTCGGGTTGGAGCGCATTCGCCGCAAAGTCGTGGAGAAAAAACTCGAATTTTATTCGGCGCTGCAAATCGTGGCGTCGGCGAATATTTTCACCACCCACACTCCCGTCCCCGCGGGCAATGATTCATTCCCGCGCGAGATGATGCGCGAATATTTCGGGGATTTTGCCAAAGAGCTGGGCATTCCATTCGACGAGCTTTTCTCATTCGGCCAGACCCGGGTCGACCGTTCCGATCCGTTCAGCATGACCATTCTCGCGCTGCGGATGAGCCGTCATTCCAATGGCGTCAGTAAATTACACGGCGAAGTCAGCCGTTCGCTTTGGAGAGATGTTTGGAACGGCGTGCCCGTGCACGAAGTGCCGATCACGAGTGTGACCAACGGTATCCACACAAAAACGTGGATGGCGCCCGAGTTTTCCGCGCTCTATCGAAAGTATCTTGGCGAATGGGACGAGCACATCACCGAGCCCGATTTCTGGCGGGGCGTGATTGACATTCCGGATGCGCAGCTCTGGGAGACCCATCAGCAATTGAAACATCGTCTGGTCGAGTTCGTGCGCGAGCGTGTCCGGATTCGCCGGGAACGCATCGGCGATTCGCCGGAAGCGATCCGCAATGTGAATCGGATTCTCGACCCGGAAGTTCTAACCATCGGTTTTGCGCGGCGGTTCGCGACCTACAAACGCGGCGCGCTTCTGTTTAGCGACAAAGAGAGATTGAAACGGTTGCTCAACGACACCACCCGGCCGGTCCAATTTATTTTTGCGGGCAAAGCGCATCCCCGCGATGAAGGCGGCCGCGCCCTCATCCAGGAAGTTTATCGATTCAGCCGAGAAGCCGGATTCGAAAATCGCGTTGTGTTCCTGGAGGATTACGACAGTTACATCGCCCGCCGCCTGGTGCAGGGTGTCGATCTTTGGTTGAACAATCCGCTGCGACCGATGGAAGCGAGCGGCACCAGTGGAATGAAATGCGCGCCGAATGGCGGAATTAATCTCAGCGTCCTCGACGGCTGGTGGCACGAAGGCTTCAACGGGAACAACGGCTGGGCGATCGCCGCTGAGATTTCCGATGGCACGGTCGAGTTCCAAAGCGCAGTGGACGCGAACAGTCTCTATCAACTGCTCGAGAACCAAATCATCCCGCTCTATTACGCGAAGCCTGACGGCAAACTTCCGCTCGCGTGGCTACAGTTGATGCGGGAATCGATTCGCAGCGTGACGCCGGTGTTCAACACCCACCGGATGGTCGAGGAATACACCGAGCGGCTTTATATTCCCGCGGCGCGCTCACACGAAAACTTTGCCCAAAACGGTTGCGAACCCGCAACGCAGTTGAGCCAATGGAAAACACGAATGCGTAAAGATTGGCCGCAAGTTCGGATCCATGACGTGCAGGTCGGCAACAAAGATCGACAAAACATTCTCGTCGGCGAATCGCTCCAGGTCAGCGCGCATGTCTACCTGGGAGATGTCGATCCAAACCACGTTCGGGTTGAAGCGTACCATGGCGAAGCCGACAACGGCGGAATCAAAAACCCGTCCGTCAGCGTTCTAAACGCAAGCGGGCGCAACGGCGACGGCAGTTATCTTTACCAGGGATCCGTGCCCGCTTCCGAGAGCGGCGCTTACGGGTTCAGTGTCCGCGTTGTCCCGACTCATCCGCACCTCATGCAATCGCACGAGCTGCGCTTGATCGCCTGGTCGTAAACTAATCGATCGCGCTGACGGCGCGCATGAATTCGGAAAAATCCTTGCCGTTACGCGCGGCGTGATTAAGCGCATCCAGCCGTGCATCACCGAACGCTTCAGGCAATGCAACGCGGCGTGAGAGCGCGCCGCTGGCAAATACGAGTTCGTCCCATTGAATCGACGCGATCTGGTCGTTGAAACGCGCGACCGAGCGGCCGCGGAAAAATGCGCGGGTTGTTTCGGGCGGCGTAAAGATCGCGGTCTTGATCTCTTCCTCTTTGGCGAGACGTCGAATCGATCCCTGACGCGCCAGCTCGTAATACAAACCAGATTCAAGATCGACATTGTGATATTCGAGATCGATCGATTGCAGCCACGGATCGCTCCAGGAAAGCTTCTCTTCTTCCTGCAAAGCGTTGAGCAAAAACTTCTTGGCCACCCAATCGACCCGGTTGCGCGTGGTCATGACATCGCGCTCCAGATCATTGAGAACATTTTCCCATTCCCGCAAAATCCATTGTCGATCTTCGTCGGCAGAGTCATGGTCAATCTTGGCAGCGGCCTGCAAATAGATTCGCTGCACTTCAATCGCGGAAATCTTGCGACCATCCTTCAACTCGATGATCCAATCGCAATTCTGGTCGCGGCTGATCGATTTGTTGGCGTCGACCGGTTGAGCGATTTCGAGCTGCGGCGCTTCTCCGCGTTCGATCAAGCCGAGCACGAGCGCAGTCGTCCCGATTTTTAACGCAGTCGCCCATTCGCTCATGTTCGAATCGCCCAGAATAACGTGAAAGCGGCGATAACGGCTGGCATCGACGTGCGGCTCGTCGCGAGTGTTGATGAGCGGACGCCGATTCATGGTGTCGATGCTGACCACAACGCTGAAGAAATCCGCGCGCTGCGAAATTTGATAAAGTCCCGGCTGGCTCGAAGCGCTTTCTCCTTCCACGCCCATCTTGCCTGCGCCAGCGAAAATCTGGCGCGTGATCAAAAATGGCAGAATCGAGCTGACGATCCGGTCCCAGGGCACATCGCGCTGCATGAGATAATTATCGTGGCAGCCGTAGCTGTGACCGAAGAAGTCGGTGTTGTTCTTGTAGAGACGAACTTCCTGGCCGTTCGGCAATTTCAAATTTCTACGCCGCGCACATTCCGCCAAAATGCGCTCGCCGGCTTTGTCTTGAGTTACGATCTGGCGAAGCGTCGTGCATTCCGGGGTGGAATATTCCGGATGCGCGTGATCGTTGTAAAAGCGCGCGCCGTTCGACAGGACGAGGTCGCTCTTGATTTCCTCGAAACTGAGTGGGCGGTTCTTATCGATCTCGTAATAAGCTGACTCGTCAGTGTCCTGCATCAGCGCCTTGGCGCGAAAGCCGCGCGCATCGAGATGCGGGTCCTCCAGCTCGTAATCCCATTTCATATGCGCACCGTGATCGGTGTAGCGCCGGACGAGCTCGATCGATTCGGCCACAACATCGACAGTCTCCGCGCCGTTGACGGTGATGCCGTATTCCGTCTCGAGACCAAAGACGCGGTTCATGTGTCGCGCCAAAGATTAGATGACACCGGAACTCGGGCGATCCGCCGAATCCGCGACTGGCCTGACCGGCGCAATCTTGACCACGTTTTCCGGATCATAATCGATCAGTTTAAGCCAATCTTCGGTGATATCGGTCGTCGGAAAGATGTCGTTCTCGGTGTACTCCGCGTCAAAGGCGAGGTGCAAATCCATTTCCCGAATCCCCTCCTCCTGCTGAGTGGCGATCGCACGCTTAATTGCGATCGCTTTCGCCCGCTCAACAATCGAGGCGATAATTGCGCCGCTGATGAGATCGCTCCGGTAAAGAATTTCTTTGCGTCCGCTGCGGAGCGTGACTTCGAGAAACTTGTTTTCTTCCCGGCGGGTAAATTGCCAATCGACGAAGCGCTCGATCAGTTTGTCCACCGCGGCTCCAATGTTTTCGGCTTCTTTGCCAAGCGCGCCGTCATATGGAAGATCAGGCGTAAGATAAATCCGATAAACCTCCCGGGCGCCCTCCCGATTCGGCCGATTCACTTTAATTTTACGGTCGATCCGGCCGGGCCGCAGAATCGCAGGATCGATCAAGTCAGCGCGATTGGACGCGAGAATGATCACGACATCGTTTAACGAATCGATCCCGTCCATCTCCGAGCAGAACATCGGCACGAGCGTGGAAAGGATATTCGAATGGCGCGAGGCGCGGCGCGTCCCGAGAATTGATTCCGCTTCATCGATAAACAGAAACGGCATGAATCCGTCGCGCCGTTTCTCGCGCGCGGTTGCGAAAATCTCGCGAACCATCCGTTCGGATTCGCCCACCCACATGTTTAAAATCTCGGGGCCTTTGACGTGCATGAAGTATTCCGTCATCTGCGCGCCGGTCTGTTCGCCAAGCTGTTTGGTCAAGTTGTAGGCGGTCGCTTTGCCGATGAGGGTCTTGCCACAACCAGGCGGGCCGTAGAGCAGGAATCCCTTGGGCGTGGCGTGTTGAAATTTTTTGAAAAGATCGACATGCAACAACGGAAGCTCGATCGCGTCCTTGATCGCCTGGAGCGCTTCTTCCTGGCCGCCGACTTTTTCCCAGGGCAACTCCGGCACAACGTCGAGATAATGTTCGTGCGATTTCGTGCTCGAAAGCATCTCGAGCGCCATCCGGTAATTCGAATCGACGCGCACTTCGTCGCCCGATTTCAAGGTCGATGATGCGAGATCGGCCGAGCGTTGCAAAACGAGAGATTGTGTTCCGTGCTCGGAACCGACGCGCAATCGGTCTTTGCCGATCACTTCGGTGATTTTCGTGACCGGTCCGGCTGTTTCAAAACCGAGATCGCCGACGATGACGAAAGCTTCGTTGACCAGAACGCGCGTTCCTTTTTTCAATTTCGCCAGCGGAATGCGCGGATCGACATTGCAATAGTAATCAGCGCCGCCAACGACGATGTGGGCGGTGTCTTTAGATGTTGCGCCAAGGAAAGTGCCGATCCGGTTCGCTGGTGAAGTGACCTTTTTGATCACCTCTTCGAGTTTCTCGATCATCTGCCGCGCCTCGCCAATCATTTGCGATTGGTCCGACACGTGCGGCCGCAGGTCGAGTAGATCGCGGCGGACTGGATCGCCTGGCGGAAGCGAAGCGATCACGCGGTCGAGCTTGTCGAGCAAAGGGAGATTCGACGCGGGCTCGTCGAAGCTTTCCAACTCTCTGCTACGCTCTTCGCTCATCGTAAAACCCAGTCCATGCCCGAATCGAGTGCGATTATAACTTCCTCGTCCAATCTTCGCAATGCCTGCTCGCGAATCCTTTCGGAGTTCGACGCCGCCCGACTCAAAATGTTCAACCAGCGCCGTTGTGGCGCAGTTGCGAAAAATTGCCGCAAGAGCTTTGCCAAAGTTGCGGGTATCGGCAGCCGCCGCTACAATTCGCGTCTCACGAGGAGCCTTAGCTCAATTGGTTAGAGCGCCGCCCTGTCACGGCGGAGGTTGCGGGTTCGAGCCCCGTAGGCTCCGAGGTTTTTGTAATACATTTAATGCGCATTTCTCATCGCACATGGCCGCCGTGGCCATGGACTATCGACTCAAACCTCAGCCGGAAATGACATGAATGGCTATGCCGACGACCTCGCAGCCGTCATCGAAGCACTCGTCGCCGCAGATTGTCCCGAGAACTTCGATGCGTCGCAGCGCACGAATGGCATCTCCATCAAAGTAGTAACCGTGATCAGTCGTTGCCGTCACGGGCGCGAGCAGCTGATGTTTGCAATAAACCAAATCGTCCGGCGCGGCACGTTCAGCAGCTGTGACGTCGCTTCAATCGTGTAGACGGTATCCTGAGGCGGTTCGGACAATTGAATCGCGCGCGATTTGGTTGGTGAAATCGCCATCGTGGCCTTTACCTACCTGATCGGCGTGGTTCGATGCGCGCGCGTCCCAATGTGGACGCACGCGCTCGATAACCCCCGTCGCAATTCTTACTTAGGCGACGTAGACTTCGATTTGGTTGGTCTTGGCGTGTTCGCTCTTCGGTAGATGTACCGTGAGCAAGCCATTCTTGAATTCTGCCTTTACCTTCTTGCCATCGGCATCATCGGGCAGGGTGAAGCTGCGCATAAATGTGCCGTAGCCGCGTTCGACGCGGTGGAACTTCCTTTTCTTCTCTTCTTTCTCGAACTTGCGTTCGCCGGAGATGGTGAGGACACCGTTTTCGACTGTGACTTTTACGTCCTCTTTTTTGAGCTCGGGCAACTCGGCCTTGATCAGATATTCTTTCTCATCTTCGGTGATGTCAGCCAATGGCATCCAATCGGCGAGCGTGATTTCTTCCCGACCGTGGCCGTTGGTGCGGCGTTGTGGGCGGCCGAAAAGAGTGGAGAGACGGTTCTGAAAGTCTTCCATTTCTCGGAGAGGCTCCCAGCGAGTTAATGTATTAATCATGATTTGCTTCCTTTCGTCTTGGTTTGAACGTGTCCTTCAAACCTAGGAAGCGGTTCGACCATGTCGCGGTAACTTAAGTTGCCTTTTTTCCAGGTTGTTGTTTGTCGGGCGCAGGCTGATGCAAAACGCGTCGCGATTAAGTCGATTAGAGATTTATGGATCTGTTCCAGAGATAAGCGCGGCTGCGAAGGACGCCCCAACGGAATTGCGCGATTTTGTCGCTCGGTGATTGGTTCCTTAGCAGCCGTTGTCGTTGGCTACTACGATATTAGGAAGCCAGCATGTTCCCAATTAAAGACTCCGTTCCGAGCCATTCCGTGCCGGTAGTGACGCGCGCGTTGATTCTGCGCCAACGCTAACCCGCAGGATTGGGAGCGGAATGGTTAGCTCTTCCCAAGACGTTCCAGGTCCTGCATTGTCGAATCATCGAGCTCAATCAGAGCCGCGGCCGTGTTTTCCTCCAAGTGCTTGACCTTCGAAGTTCCGGGAATCGGAAGCATTACCGGAGATTTCCGAAGCAGCCACGCAAGCGCGATCTGCGCTGGCTGGGCGTTGAGGCGTTTCGCCGCCCGCGTCAGTGGACCCTCATGTTTCGCGAGTTTGCCGGTAGCGAGCGGAAACCAGGGGATAAAGCCGAGGTTTTCCCGGGTGCAATATTCCAGCACGTCCTCGGAATTTCTATCGACCAGGTTGTACCGGTTCTGGACCGAAACAATCGGCGTGATGCGCCGGACTGCTTCGATCTGCTTTACGCTGACTTCAGACAATCCGATGTGGCGAATCTTGCCCTCGCGCTGAAGATCGACGAGTGCGCCGATCTGATCTTCCATCGCGACTTTCGGGTCGATCCGGTGCAGCTGTAAGAGATCAATTCGCCGAAGATGCAGCCGCTGAAGACTGCCCTCGACCGCCGCCCGTAGATGCTTTGGGCGGCCGTCCTCAACCCATTTGTGAGGTCCGGGCCGTTGAAAGCCGGCTTTGGTCGCAATCAAAAGATCGGCAGGATAGGGATGCAGCGCCTCGGCGATCAAACATTCACTAACTATGGGACCGTAGGAGTCGGCGGTGTCGATGAGATTGATTCCCAACTCGACCGCGCGTCGCAGGACTGCGATTGCCTCGGAATGATCGGGCGGTTCTCCCCAGACGCCATCGCCGGTGAGTTGCATTGCGCCGAACCCGAGCCGGCGAACTGGAATATCGCCACCAGCCAAAAATGTTCCGCTTGCTTCAGCGGGGCGAGAATGTGCTTTTGCTGTATCGGTCTGTTTCATAATTTTGGTCACCTACCGCACGGCCGAAAGGACTATACCTCCATGGTTAGGACGAAACCAATCAATGCGGTCAGCCCCAGAACCACCATCGCGAGGATCGTGGGATCGCTAAAAAATGCCGCTATTTGAAGTGATGATCCTTTAAACTTCGTCGTGCTGGTATCCGTGCCTAGCGTCGACGCATTTGCGGTAGCAGGCAGCCCTACGTGAATCGTTCTGACAACTCGCACAACGCGTGGAGCAGGGATTTCAACGTCACGCGTCAATTCGTTAGGCCGGGAATAGTTCGTATTCATATTTCCAAAGCGTGCGCCTCCATTGGCCCGTCGGCCCTGTGAGTTTTCCATTTCCACCATCTCACGCTATGAGAGCACGAGTGATTTCATGCGCTTCTTCACCCTCGATCATAGCGCCTGGATGGCGCGCGTCGGATTGAACGCCAGGGCCAGAATGTACATAATCGGCAATCCGTTGATCGCTCGGACCATGCTCGAACACGACCTTGCCGCGGGATTAAACGTTCCGGTGCCGGTTGATGATCTATGAAGAGCCGGCGAGCCGGTCAACTCGATTGACATACGATCTTCCTTCTTCCCTTATGAGTGAATTGAAGAATAAGCAGGTCACCGCAGCCGCGGAAGAACTCGACGCCAAGTTGATAGCTCTTGCCGTTCACGCTACCCGTGCGCAAGCCTAACGAGTTACAAGACATTCAATATGGCTATGCGGATTCTTATCGTCGGGGCCGGTGCGGTGGGTGGTTACTTTGGTGGCCGGTTGGCCCAGGCTGGGCGCGATGTGACTTTTCTCGTTCGTCCGTCGCGCGCGAAACAGCTCAGCCGAGATGGCCTCCGAATCATCAGCCCACATGGTGATGCGGTCCTGACTCCGAAGCTGGTAAGCGCCGATAAGATCGACACACCTTATGACCTTGTCTTCCTCAGTGTGAAAGCCTACGCGCTCGAGGCAGCGATGAACGATTTCGCCGCGGCCGTTGGCCCGGAGACGATGATCTTTCCAGCGCTCAACGGGGTGCGCCACATCGACCTCCTGACGAAACGGTTCGGAGAACATGCGGTCATCGGGGGCGTCTGTTTCGTCGCGGCCGAGATCGACGACCAGGGTCGCATCGTCCAACTCGCCGACTTTCAGTATCTTCTTTATGGCGAGAGAAACGGCGAGACCACGCCACGCCTAAAAACGCTCGACGCAACGCTGCAGGGAGCCGGATTCGACGCCCGTCTGTCGCCGGACATCATGCAAGCGATGTGGGACAAATGGGTCCAGCTCGCCAGCTTGGGCGCCGTGACCTGCCTGATGCGCGGAACGATTGGCGAGATTGTGGCTGCGCCTGGTGGGGCCGAGCTGTCGATCGACGTGGTGAACGAGTCCGCCGCGGTTGCCGCGGCCTGCGGCCACAAGCCGTCGGAAAAAGTGCTTTCAAGACACACGACCGCCATGACGGCGCCGGGATCTTCGTTGACGTCTTCGATGTATCGCGATTTGCGAAAGGGCGCGCCGGTCGAGGCCGATCATATCCTGGGCGACTTCGTCGAACGCGGCAGCGCCCACGGAGTCAGCACGCCGTTATTGAAAGCCGCTTTCGTCAATCTCCGCGTTTATCAGGACGGACTCCCGAAGCGTTGAGGGAGCAGTTCATTTCCGAGCAAGCGCATTTCAGGCAGCTGCATGTGAATCCATTAGCAAAGGCGACGCCCAAAGTTGCGACCACGTCGGAATCGATCGCGGCAAATTCCCGGACGTTGCTGGTGGAGCTTCACCTCGAGAATCCTAACAACGACATTCAACCGGGCAGCTACGCACAGGCGCGCCTGACTTCGGGTTCGTTAGGCCAAATTGTTACCTTGCCGAACAATACTCTCTTGTTTCGCGCTCAAGGATTGCAAGTTGGAGTCGTCAAACCGGATGGCATGGTCGAGCTTCGCGACATCAAAGTGGGACGCGACTTCGGAACCACGATCGAAATTGTCGAGGGCGTTACACCTTCGGACAAAGTGATCCTCAATCCCGCTGACTCACTTGTGACCGGCGATGTTGTTCGTATCGCGGCGGCGTCGATCCCGGCGCCTTCACCAGGTCCCGAGGTGGCGAAGAAATAATATTCCCATCCTTGACTCATCACGGTAGGAAAAGCCGTGGCTAAAAATTTCAGGGACCTTTCGGAACAGGAAATCCTCGCGCTTGCAATTTCGTCCGAGGAAACCGATGCGCGCATTTACGCCGACTTCGCCGCCGGATTGAAAACCGATTACCCCGCGACCGCCCAAATCTTTAAGGAAATGGAGGCGGAAGAGGATGAGCATCGCCGCAAACTGATTGAGGATTACCGTCGCCGCTTTGGAGAACACATCCCGCTAATCCGTCGCGAAGAGGTGAAGGGGTTCGTGCACCGTAAACCGGTGTGGATGATCAGGCCGCTCGGAATCCAAACCGTTCGGAATCAGGCGGAGGTGATGGAGACAGAGACCCGACGCTTTTACGAGTGTGCTGCTAGTAAAGTCAGCGACGCGTCCACGCGAAAGCTACTCGGAGATTTGGCCGAGGCAGAGCGCAAGCATGTGACCCTGGCCGACAATCTCCAAAAGGAATACCTGACTCCCGAAGTTAAGGCTCAAGAAGAGAAGGCGCATCGCCGTTTGTTCGTTCTGCAAATCGTGCAGCCGGGACTGGCGGGACTCATGGATGGTTCGGTCTCAACCCTCGCGCCGGTTTTTGCGGCAGCCTTTGCGACCCACAACAGCCACGCCGCATTCCTGGTCGGCCTCGCCGCCAGCGTCGGAGCGGGAATTTCAATGGGTTTCGCTGAGGCAGCTTCTGATGACGGCAGCCTGACCGGCCGCGGCAAACCTCTACTTCGTGGTTTCGTCTGCGGATTGATGACCACGGCCGGAGGAATCGGCCATACGTTGCCCTATTTGATTCCAAACTTCCGAACCGCTACGGCCATCGCCGTTGTGATCGTGGCAATTGAACTTCTGGCCATCAGCTGGATTCGAAACCGTTATATGGACACACCGTTTCTCCGCGCCGCGTTTCAAGTAATTGTCGGAGGGGTATTGGTGTTTCTCGTCGGGATTTGGATCGGAAGCTCTTAATCGCTTCGCGCTCAAAACTGCAACGAGATTCCAGCCCGCAGACGGTAATCGGGAACAACTTGAAGCGCGGTGTTGTCAATCAACACCGGAAGATCGACACCTAGCTCTGCGCTCCATCTTCGCCACGAGGCGACCGCTCGCGGGCCGACAAAGACCGAAGTGATGCCAGTGTCCTCGGCCGGTTTGCCGCGAAAGCGATCGACATCCTTGTGTTCGCCGGAAATAACAAACTGGAGCCCGGCAATTGTCTGAGGGTTGCGGATGAAGTAGTAGCCCGGGCCACCATCCCAAGACAGATCGTTGGCAAAATGATATTGGTGCAACCCGTCGCCGCGCAATGTGAATTGAATCGTCTCGTCGACGAAGAAGTTTCTGTAACGCAGAGATATTTGTTGTCCAAAAATGCCATCGTACGAGCCAGTGCCGAGAGTCAGATCGTGCCCGTGAATGCCGCTTTCGGGCGCCCCAGGCACATTGACCTCGTGAAATTCTTCTTTGATCCGGCTGCTATCGCCGGTGGGGAATTTTAACCCAGTGAGCAATACCAGCGACGCGGTAAAATCGGGCTCCTGATCAACCGCAACTGGATTTTTACCGTCTCGAAACTCAAATGTCCTGCGCCCGGGAGACGCATAACGAAACGCAACTGCTTTTAGTAAGATCGACATATCGCCAAGCCCTCCCACGGTGCCGCGATCAATGGCGAAACCTTCCGGCCGTTTGAACTCGCGATAGATCAGCGGCGCGTTGAGCTGGAGCGCGAAACGGTCATTGATGGTGTAACCGGCGACCAATTGGGTGATGGAGCTGTTCTCGTACTGGCCGGTCGGATTCGGAACTTCGTGTCCATCCACCAACACGGTCCCAAAGTGGGTGAACTGCTCCGCGACCGCGCCGTAAATCCGTTCCACCATT
>Ga0209470_1002791_pt1 | contig 12235 bp, 8 predicted proteins | sample GraSoiAngelo_125_FD_185882 | JGI IMG/M metagenome (GOLD analysis project Ga0209470, IMG submission 185882) | Grasslands soil microbial communities from the Angelo Coastal Reserve, California, USA - 14_0927_05_40cm (SPAdes) (version 2) | ecosystem: Environmental > Terrestrial > Soil > Grasslands ... | reverse complement strand
GAGGTGGTCAGAATGGCGGTCACAATCCCCCACCCTCCCCGCGCCCGCCAGCCTGGGAGGGTGATAAGGCCACGGGTTCGAGGCCGAGGCGCTCGAAGGTCACATCGAGATGGCGCAGGTAATAGGCCGGATCGAACAGCTCGGCCAGTTCCTCGGCGGTCAGTCGCTCGCGAACCTCCGGCACCTGTCCGACGATGGTCTTGAAATCCTGTCCATCATCGAGCGCAGTCAGGGCCGCCCGCTGCACCACCCGGTAGGCATCCTGGCGCGACATCCCCTTTTGCACCAGAGCCAGCAGGACCCGCTGGGAGAAAACCACGCCGCCGCTGCGGTACAGGTTGGCCCGCATGCGCGCGCGGTCGATGGTCAACCCTTCCAGGATGTCGGCCATCAAGCGAAGCATGTAATCGAGAAGGATGCAGGCATCGGGAAAGATGATCCGCTCCGCGGAGGAGTGGCTGATATCGCGCTCGTGCCAGAGTGCCTGGTTCTCCAGCGCCGTCTGGGCGTAGCCGCGGATCACCCGGGCCAGGCCACAGACTCGCTCGCTGAGAATGGGGTTGCGTTTGTGCGGCATCGCGGAGGAGCCCTTCTGCTGGTCGCCGAACGGCTCGCGGACCTCGGAGACCTCACTCCGCTGCAGATGACGGATGTCGGTCGCGAATTTCTCCAGGCTGCCGCCAAGCACCGCGAGCGTTGAGAGATAGGCGGCGTGCCGGTCGCGCGCGATCACCTGGGTCGTCACCGGCGCGACCTTCAGGCTCAGCTTCGCCAGGGCGGCTTCTTCGACGCGCGGGTCGACGGTGGCGTGGGTGCCCACTGCGCCGGACAGCTTGCCCACGCGGACGTCTTCGCGCACGGTGAGCAGCCGCTGGCGGTCGCGGTCCAGCTCGTCCAGCCAGCCCGCGAGCACGAAGCCGAAGCTGAGTGGTTCCGCATGGATCCCATGGGTCCGGCCGGCCATCAAGGTGCCGCGCTCCTCGATCGCCCGGCGCCGGATCACGGACGAGAGCCGATCGACGTCCTTGAGAAGGATGTCGGCGGCGCGCACCAGCTGCAGCGCGAGCGCCGTATCGAGGATGTCGGAGGAGGTCAGACCGCGGTGCAGGTAGCGGGCATCGTCGCCGACCGATTCCGCCAGCGAGTCCAGGAAGGCGACCACGTCATGGCCGACTCGCTCCTCGAGGCGTGCAATGTGTTCGGCATCGACGGTCGCGTGCCGGAGGCGGTCGATCGCCGATTTCGGGATCTCCCCGATCTCGGCCCACCCGTCGGTCACGATGAGTTCGATCCGCAGCCACAGTTCGTAGCGCTGCGTTGGAGAGAAGATCTCGCTCATCTCCGGGTGAGCGTACCGGGGGATCAAACGGCGGCTGGTCTCCTTTTGGGTGGCGGGCCGTCGGTGACCGGCTGATTATACTGGCGATTCCCCGCCCAAAACCGGTGGACCAGGCGCGACGCAAACCGTAACCTCCCTCCCTTTGGGCGACTTTTTCTGATACGGGAGTTGCTGGTAAATTGGCCGAACACGTAACCAAGAGGGGGCGTCTCCCGTTCAGTCTGCAGCGGGCGCCCCGTGGGGTGCCTTGATGCCGGACAGATTTGAAGAGCGGGAACTTGTCGAGCGTGCGAAGCTGGACCCGGACGCGTTCGGGGCGCTTTACGATCGCTATTTCCCGCAGATCTATCGCTTTGCGTATTCACGAGTGCGAGACCAGTCGCTGGCAGAGGATGTGACGTCGGAGGTGTTCTTTAAAGCGCTGAAAAACATCAAACGGTACACCTACTCGGGCCACCCCTTCTCCTCCTGGCTCTACCAGATCACGCTGAACGCCGTCGCCGACCACTATCGCGGGGCGGCGGCAAAAGAGGTAGAGCTCGAGGAGGGTGCCAGCCTGCCCAGCTCCGAGCCGACGGTGGTCGACGAGGTGGTGCGGCGCGATCGCAGCCGCCGGGTCTGGTCCGCGATTGACCAGCTGCCAAAGCACCAGCGGGCCGCCATGGTGCTGAAGTTCGGCGAGGACCGGAAGATCGAGGAGATCGCCCAGATCCTGGGCAAGAGCTCGGGCGCGGTCAAGCTGCTGCTCCACCGCGGGGTCGAGCGGCTGCGCCGGGAACTCCCGCCGGAATTCGAACTGGGGACGCCCTGATGGACGACAGAGAGCTCGACGAACTCTTCACCGATCCGGCCCACCACGAAGTGGTGGACCTCCTCAAGGCGTCGCGGCCCGCGACGCCTCCGCTCGACCCCAACTTCCGACTACACCTGCGCGCCCAGCTGATGGCCGAGGCGAGGAAGACGCTCACTCCACGAGCGTCGCGGTCATGGTTCCCATTCAACTTGACGCCTTCGGTGCTCGCGCCGGCGATGGCGGCGGTGGCCGCCGGCTTCATCGTTGTGCTTGGCATCGAGATCTACCTGGCGAACCGGCCGACGGGCTCGCCAGTCGCCGTTGTCAGCCCGATCAATAACAAGACGAACGTCGCGACCGCCGAGCCCATCGAGATCAAGTTCAGCGGTCCGGTCGACAAGGCAGCGGTCGAGGAGACGGTGCAAATCGAGCCGGCGACATCGGTTACCAAGCAGTGGGTAGGGAACACGCTCGTGATCGTCCCGAATCATCCGCTGGCCCCCAACACGACGTATACCGTGACCCTCAAGCCAAAGGCTGCGGCGGCGAGCGCGAACCCTGGCAACCCCACCAGCACGCCGAAGCCCGCGGTAGCACCCACCCCGGTCGTGGTGCATTTCACCACCGTCCGGGCGCCGGCCCCGCCGGTGGTGCCGCCGTCGTTTCGGAGCGCCGGCGTGACCTATGGGTTCGACAGCCGGCTGGCGGACTCGGGCAAGATCCTGGCCGCGACCTGGACTCCCGCGGGCCAGCTGCTGGTCACCCGCCCGGGTGGCCTGCCGGGGCCCGCCACGCTGCCCAGCCAGTCGCCGACGGCGACGGCTTTCGGTTCTGCCCCAACCACCGACGTCTGGCTGATGAGCCCGATCGGCACGCCGGTCCGGCTGGTGGCCCCCGGCGGCAACTTCCCGGCGGCGGCACCCTCGGGTGGGCTCTTCAGCGTTTGGCGTCAGTTGCAGGGGAACCAGGCCACCCTCGAGGTCCGTGACCTGCAGGGCAACCTGGTATCGACGGTCGCCACCGTTGACGGCGTCCCCGATCGTCCGGCGGTTTGGATTGGCCCGGACCGGCTCGCCTATGTGGATCAGGGCGTGCTCCGCCTCGTCGGGCTGCACAGCCCGGTTGTGGCAGCGACACTGAAAGTCGACCACGACGGCAGCCTGGCCGCTTCGCCGAACGGACAGTTCCTGGCAGTGCAGTCGACCACCGGCTCGGTCGTGTTGGACCTGACCCCATCCACCACCCGGCGCCTGCCCGACGGTGCCACCGGCTTTGCCTGGTCGAGCAAGGGCGACCTTGCGTTCACGATCCAGCGGGACAAGGGCACGGATCTGTACGTGGTGGCGGACGGCAAGACGTCCAGGATTGCCAGCGGCCCCAGCGGTCAGGCCTGGTCCGACCTGAACTGGGCGCCCGACGCGGCTTCGCTCCTCTTCGCCGCCAGGCCAACCGAGGGGATCAACACAATGTCCGTCCTGATGCTGGTCAATCGCGATGGCAGCAATCCAATCAGGTTCGGTCCCGAGCGGGAGTACAGCGCCCCGCAATGGTCACCGAGCGGCGACCTCGTGCTCTTCACCCGCAGGGACGAAGCCGGCGGGAACGCGTTCTGGACCGCCACCTCGGCCCCGTCCGGAAACGATGCGGCGGAACAGGAGGCGCTGGCTGAAGTCGAGAAATTCATGCAAGCCCGCATTCACGGTGATACCAGCACCGCGCAGGACGCACTGGACGATGCCGGTCGAGCGGCCTACCAGGCGGGCGCATCCTCGCTGTTTAGTCCCGCGGGGACGCAATTCAACCGCTACTACCCCGTCACCGTGCAGCTGACCGGCTCCAACCCGAACAAGTTCCTGGTGGGCGTCCGCATCTTCATCGCGAAATCAGGCGTTGAGACCAGCTTTTTCGAAGAGCAGCTCAGTCTGACCCTGCAGGCTCAGCGTTACCTGGTCGATGGCGTCAAGGCCTCCGACACCATGGCTCTCGGCCACGGTCCGACGGTCGTCTCGGTGCAAATCCTCCAGGCCCCGCCGGGCCAGCAGGTGCGGGTACGGTTTGACGCCGACCTTAAACCGGATAGCGTCAGCGGCGACACGATCCAGGTCAAGGATGCGAGTGGCCAGCTGATGGCCGCGCGGGTGAGCTTCGATCCCGACAAGCATCTGGCCATAGTCAACGTCCGGCTGCGGCCGGGCACCTATCAGCTCGTGGTCACCAGGGGCGTCACGGACATCAATGGCGCACCGCTGGCCCAGGAATACAGCGCCCCTCTGGTTATCAGTCGGTAACCGCGGCCGCGATGGCCGCCGCAACCTCGGCGCCGCCGTAGAGTGACTCGAGCGGCGACCCCTGGGCATCGAACTCCCTGGTTTTCTCCAGCAGGCGTGGGTGCTCCTGGATGAAACTCGTCGAGATCCGGCCGTTGAGGAAATCGGCTTCCTCAAGCAGGGCGCGATGGAATGGGACGGTGGTCTTCGGCCCGGTGAGCACCAGCTCCTGAAGGGCGCGGCGCCCCCGGCCGATAGCGGCATCCCGATCGTCCGCCCAGACGATCAACTTGAGCAGGAGCGAATCGAAGTGTGGGGAGATCTCCTGGTGCGGCCGGATGCCGCTATCGACTCGAACGCCCGGTCCGGCGGGCGGCGCGTACCGCTGAATCCGGCGGGGCGTGGGCATGAAGTTACGCAGGGCATCCTCGGCGTTGATCCGGAATTCGATGGCGTGGCCGCGCGGCGAGGAATAGCCCTGGGCCGGGATCCGCTCGCCACGCGAGATCCGGACCTGCTCGCGCACCAGGTCGATGCCGAGCACCAACTCGGTAACCGGATGCTCGACCTGCAGCCGGGTGTTCATTTCGAGGAAGTAGAAATCCTCACCCGACACGATGAACTCAATGGTCCCAGCGTTCTGATAACCGACCGCCGCGGCGGCCTTGACGGCCGCCTCTGCCATGGCACGGCGGCGCGCGTCGGTCAGGCCGACGGCCGGCGTTTCCTCCAGGAGTTTCTGATGCCGCCGTTGGATGGAGCACTCTCGCTCACCGAGCGCAAGCGTTGTGCCGTGGCCATCGGCGAGCACCTGGATCTCGATGTGGCGAGGGTGCGAGAGATAACGCTCGAGATAGACATCGGGGCTGCCGAAGGATGCCTGCGCCGCGCGGCGGCAGGCCTCAAAGGCGGCGGGGAGCTCCCCAGCCTGCTGGGCCACCCGCATTCCGATGCCGCCACCGCCGGCCGCGGCTTTGACCAGCACCGGGTAACCGATCCGCGCCGCCTCGGTGACCGCCGCCTGTTCGTCGCGCAACGCGGTGGTCCCTGGCACGACGGGGACGCCGGCCTCGATCATTCGGCGACGAGCCTCGACCTTGTCGCCCATCGCCCGCATGCTGGACGCCGAGGGTCCGATAAAGGTCAGGCCGTTGTTGACGCAGGCCTCCGCGAAGCTGGGATTCTCGGAAAGGAACCCATAGCCGGGATGAACCGCGTCAGCCCCCCGCTCCCGGGCGACCCGAACCAGTTGATCGATGTCGAGATAGGCCTGGCGCGGCGACGGCCCAGCCAGCGGCACCCGCTCGTCGGCGAAGTAGGCGTGGGGAGCACGGGCATCCGGCTCGGCATAAACCGCGACGGTAGGCACCCCCATCTCGCGGCAGGTGCGCATCACGCGAAGGGCGATCTCCCCGCGGTTCGCGATCAGGACTTTGGTGACGCTAGCCAATCGTCATCAGCACTTCGTTGGGCGCCACGATGCTCCCCTCTTTGGCGAAGACCTCGCGAACCGTTCCGCCGAGGGTGGCGACGATGTCGTTCTGCATTTTCATGGCTTCGAGCACGACGACCACGTCACCGAGGCGAACCTTGTCGCCGGGCGCGACCTTGACCTTGACGACCATGCCCTGCATCGGGGCCTGGATGGCCCCATTGCCACCGGTGGGCCTGCCAGCGGACGGCGCTGCGACCGCGGCCCGCGGGGCGTCTGCAGCCGCGCCGGGGACAGCGTCGGCAAGAATCCGGACGCGGTACGGCTCGCCGTCGACCTCGACCGTGAATTCGCGCGCGGCCGGCGGCGGCGCGGCCGGCGGGTCCGGCGCCGTGACGAGGGCAGGTGCCGGCGCGGGCTCCGACGTTTGGCTCGGACTTGCAGTTGGGACCGGCTCGACCCGGCGCGCCGAGGGACGGAGGATGCCGGGCGCCTCGTCCGGGAACAAGATATAGGTCAACACCTGGTCGATCCCGGTTGGCGTCAGCCCTTGCTTGCGCATCGCACGCCGAGCCCGGTCGAGGCCGGGTTGCAGCAGGTCGGCCGGCCGCAACGTGATCGCCTCTGACGAGCCGAGCGCGCGCTTGCGCACGTCCGCATCGATCGCGGCGGGCGGAGCACCGTACAGGCCCTTGACGTAGTCTCGAAATGGCTGATCGATGTGCTGGTAGCGCTTATCACTGAGCGTGTTGGCCAGCGCCTGGTTCGCCGCAATCCGGTTGATGGGCGCGGCCATCGGCGGGTAACCCATCTCCTGGCGAACCTGGACCAGCTCATGCATCAACCGGTCATAGCGATCGATGGCCTTGCGCTCGCGGAGATTGCGGATCATCACAGCCAGCACGGGGGCCGGCAGTTGGTGCTCGAGCACAAAGACGTCGTTGCGAAACGCGATCGGATCCTGGAACTCGAGATACTCGTCGTGGATCTCGTCGAAATACCGGCTGGCCTGGCTGATCAGCGTCAGATCGAGGCCGGTGTCGTAGGGCCCGTCGTGCAGGCTGGCGACCATCGTCTCGGTAGCCGGTTGGGAGGCGCCCCACGCCAGCGCTGAAAGCGCCGTATCCACCCCGGCCGCGCCGGCTTCGATGGCGGCGAAGTAGGTGATCGGCGCCAGGGCTGTCGTTGAATGCGAATGGATACTGACGGGCAGCTTGGTCCCGGTCACGAGCGCGCTGACCAGCGTCCGTGCAGTGGCCGGCGCCAGGATACCCGCCACATCTTCGATGCCGATCCAATCGGCCCCGAGCGCCTTCAGGCGGTTCGCCGACCGCACCAGCCAGGCCTCATCTTCGACCGGGCTCGGGCTGTAGACCAGTGCCCCGATGACGCGGGCACCCGCCTTGTGGGCTGCCTCGATCGGGACCTCGAGGTTGCGTAGATCATTGAGCGGGTCGAACATGCGGACCACGCGGATCCCGTCTTCCACCGCCTGCCCGATGAAGGCGCGAACCACATCGTCGGGCTGATGCGACTGGGCGATCAGCGTCTGACCGCGGATCAACATCTGCAGTGGCGTTTTTTCGATGGCGCCGCGCAGGGCGCGCAGCCGCTGCCACGGATCCTCCTGGAGGGCGCGCACCGAGGCCGCGAAGGTCCAGCCGCCCCAGGCATCGAGCGCGTGATAACCGATATCGTCGAGGTTCTTGGCGATGGGCAGCACATGCTGCAGCTTGAGGCGGCCCTGCACCAGGCTCTGCTGCGCGTCGCGCAGCACGGTCTCGGTGATCAAGACCCTGGGCACGCCGCTATTCTAGGTCGCCGAATTCAAGGCCAAAGTTATTGTTAAGCCATGCCTGCCGCGAGGATCCTGGCGGATGAGTCCCCATGTCTCCCGTCGTACTGGCGCTCGACGACGGCGCTCACCAGCACCCTTGGGGCGCGATTGAGCCAAACCCTGGCCTGGCTCGCGCGGCTTATGGCTTAGGTTTCCGGCCAGCCTCCCGTCGCTTGACCAGTTTTTCTCGTGCGGCCGGGTCGGCCAGCGCCAGGATGCCCATCGCCAGGTGGCCGGCGTTGCGGGCCCCGGCCTCCCCGATGGCGACGGTGGCGACCGGGATCCTGACCGGCAGCACGCTCCAGGCCGCGACCACGCCGGGTAAATGGGCGGCCCCGCCGGCGGCGGCGATCAACACCTTGAGCCCTCGACCTTCTGCCTCGGTCGCCCACTGCCGGCAGCCCTCGGGATCACGGTGCGCCGAGCGAACCACCACCTCGTACGAAACGCCGTAGCCGTCGAGCACCTCGCAGCAGCGCTGGATCGTCGGCCGATCCGACTCGCTGCCCATCACGATGCCGACGAGCGGCGCGTCGCTCACGGCAGAGCCGGGGCTTCGACCTCGCGCTCCGCGAGGTCGTTGCGATAGGTCATGCCCTGAAAACGAATGCGCTCGACGTTCCGATAGGCGCGCTCTCGAGCCTCGGCCATCGAATCGCCCAGCGCGACCAGGGTCAAGACCCGGCCGCCGGCCGTCACATAGCCTGACGGATCAGCCGCGGCGCCGGCATGGAAGACAAGAACGTCGCGCTCGATCGTGCCTAACCCTTCGATCGGGAACCCGGTGGTATAGGTCCCGGGATACCCGCGGGACGCAAGGACGACTCCGACACTCGACCTGGCGGTCCATGACCCGCTCGCTCCCGCGAGCTCGCCGCCCGCCGCTGCCTCCAGCAGGGCGATCAGGTCATTCTCGAGCCGTGGCAAAACCACCTGGGCCTCGGGGTCGCCGAAGCGGGCGTTGAATTCCAGTGCCTGGATGCCTCCCGGCCCCAGCATCAAGCCGGCGTAGAGGCAGCCGCGGTAGGGTGTACCAGCGTCCCGCAATCCATCAACGATGGGTGTCAATACGGTGGTCACAGCCTTTTCGACGGCGTCCGGCCCAAAGAAGGAGACCGGCGAGTATCCGCCCATCCCGCCCGTGTTGGGTCCTTTGTCGCCGTCGAAGGCGCGTTTGTAGTCACACGCCGGCGCCAGCGGCAGGATGCGTTCGCCATCGACGAACGCCATCAGCGAGACCTCCCGCCCGGCGATCTTCTCTTCCAGCACGATGCGATCGGCCGCGGCACCGACGGTCCGGCGCAGCATCAGCGTGTCGATGCATTCCAGCGTTTCCTCCGCATCGCGCGCCACCAGGGTCCCCTTGCCTTTCGCCAGGCCGTCGGCCTTGACGACGAAGGCGCGGCGTTCGCCACGCACGAAGTCCTTCGCGCTGCCCGGGTCGGAGAAGACCCGATAGGCCGGCGTTGGCACCCCGGCGCGTTCCATGAGCGATTTCGCGAACGCCTTACTGCTCTCGATGCGGCCCGCCGCCTGAGTGGGCCCAAAGACGAGCCTTCCGGCCGCGGTCAGGCGGTCGGCCAATCCGGCGGCGACCGCCACCTCCGGCCCGATGACGGTCAGCCCGACGTCGCGCTCGTTCACAAACCTCGCGATATTCTCGGCGTCGGTCGGCTGAAGCCCGGTATTGATGGCGATCGCCCCGGTTGCGGCATTACCGGGCGCACAGAACACCGTATCGGTCAGCGGGCTCTGCAGCGCCTTCCACGTCAGCGCGTGCTCGCGCGCGCCGCCGCCCACGATGAGGACGTTCATCGCTTAGAACCCCCAAGGGAACCTATTCCCATTCGATCGTCGACGGCGGCTTCGACGAGATGTCGTACACCACGCGATTCACGCCGGGAACCTCGTTGACGACGCGACTCGAGATCTTCGCCAGGACGTCGTATGGCAGTCGCGCCCAGTCGGCGGTCATGCCGTCCTCACTCTGCACGGCTCGGACGGCGACCACGTTGCCGTAGGTGCGGTAGTCGCCCATCACGCCCACGCTGTGCAACGGCGTCAGGATCGCGAAGGCTTGCCAGAGCGAGCGATAGAGCCCGGCGGCTTTGATCTCGTCGATAACGATCCAGTCGGCCGCCCGTAGCGTCTCGAGCCGGTCCCGGGTGACCTCGCCGATGATGCGGACCGCGAGCCCCGGACCGGGGAAGGGTTGCCGCAGCACCATGTCATCGGGAAGCCCCAACGCGGAGCCGATCGCGCGGACTTCGTCCTTGAAGAGGTATCGAAGCGGCTCGACCAGCTCGAAGCGAAGGTCTGGAGGCAAGCCACCGACGTTGTGGTGGGTCTTGATGCGGTGCGCATTGACCGTGTCATGACTCGTGCTTTCGATCACGTCCGGATAGAGCGTGCCCTGCGCCAGGAAATCGACGTTCCGCAAGGCCCCGGCCTCACGCTCGAAGACCGCGATGAACGTCGCACCGATGCGCCGGCGCTTTTCTTCTGGATCGATAACCCCCTGCAGGGCGGCCAGGAACTGGTCGCCGGCGTCGACAGTCTTCACCTCGATGCCCAGATGCCGCTGCATCACGTCCTCGACCCTGCGCCGCTCGTCGCGCCGGAGCAGCCCATTATCAACCAGCAAACAGGTCAGTTGACCCGGGAGTGCGCGATGCACCAGGGTCGCGCATACCGCCGAGTCGACGCCGCCGGAGAGCGCGCAGAGGACCCGCCCCTCGCCCACCTGTTCGCGAATCGCGCTGGTCGCCTGCTCGATGAACGCGGCCGGCTTCCAGCTGCCGCGACAGGCGGACACCTCATAAAGGAAGTTCCGGATGATCTCACGCCCCTGGGGGGTATGGATGACCTCCGGATGGAAGGCGATGCCGAAACGCCCGGCGTCATCGGCCATCGCCGCGATCAGTGAATTGTCGGATTGCGCGAGCCGCCGAAAGCCGGCGGGCGCCTCCAGGATGGTGTCGCCGTGGCTCATCCACACCGACAGGGTCGACGGCAGGTCCTTGAACAATCGCGAGGGTTCATCGACCCGGACGCTGGCCGGACCGTACTCCCGCTTGCCGGCGCCGGCCACCCGCCCACCCAGCTGGTGGGCGAGAAGCTGCATGCCGTAGCAGATGCCGAGCAGCGGGATGCCGGCCGTCAACACCGCCGGATCGGCAAGCGGTGCCCCGTCCCCGTACACGCTGGCCGGCCCGCCCGACAGGATGAGCGCCCTGGGGGCGCGAGCCCGGATCGCGGCCCATGGTGTCGATCCGGGAATCAATTCACAGTAAACGCCGGCCTCACGCACCCGGCGAGCGATCAACTGGCTGTATTGCGACCCGAAATCGAGAACCAGCACCAGCTCCTCCCCCACGCTGCGCTCCGCCGGAGGGTGATGCTGGGCGGCGACGGCCCCGCCTGCACTGGCGGCGGCTATGTGCCCATCCCGACTTGCTGCGCCTGCTGAAAGAGCTTGCCTTCGTTCTGGATCGCCGGGGCGATCACGAGCTCGGTCTGCTGGAACTCGCGCAGCGTGCGCGCCCCGCAGACCCCCATCGCGGAGCGCAGGGCGCCGACCAGGTTCTGGGTACCATCGTCGACGCGAGCCGGGCCCAGCAGCACCTGGCGGAGCGTCCCACGCTGGCCGACCTTGATTCGGGTGCCGCGCGGCAGGTTGGGGTCGGGCGTGGCCATACCCCAGTGATAGCCGCCGCCAGCCGCGTCGGTCGTGCCGGCGAAGATCGAGCCGATCATCACCGCGTCGGCGCCGGAGGCGAAGGCCTTGGCGATGTCGCCGCCCACCCGCATCCCGCCATCCGTGATGACCTGGACCCGCCGACCGGTTTCTCGAAGGTACGTCTCGCGGGCGGCCGCGACGTCGCTGGTCGCGGTGACCTGCGGGACGCCGACGCCCAACACCCCCCTGGTTGTGCAGGCCGCTCCCGGGCCAACGCCCACCAGGATGCCGGTGATGCCGGTCTGCATCAATTCCAGCGCCGTCTCGTACTCGACACAGTTGCCGGCAACCACGGGGATCCTGAGACTGGCGCAGAGCTTTTCGAACGAGAGCTGATCGTAGGAGCGCGAGATGTGGCGGGCGGTCAGCACCGTACCCTGGACGACCAGGCAATCCGCTCCCGCCTCCTGCACGACGCCCGAACGCCGGCTGGCCTGGGCGGGCACCGTCGACACCGCGACCGGGACCCCGGCCCGCTTGACGGCAGTGATCCGCTCCCCGATCAAGTGTTCCCGGATCGGGGCTTGATAGACCTTCTGCAGCAACTGATTGATGCGGTCGCGGGGAGCCTCGGCAATCTCGTGCAGGACGTTGCTGGGGTCGACATAACGGGTCTGCAGTCCGTCGAGGTTGATGACGGCCATCCCGCCCAGGCGGCCCATCTCAACGGCGAAACGGACGTCGACGACGCCGTCCATGGCGGCCGCCAGGATGGGGACGGCGAGGCGCAAGGCGCCCAGCTCGAAGGTGCTGTCGACCTCTTGTGGGTTGATCGTGATCCGCCCCGGCACCAGCGCCACCTCGTCGAAGCCGTACGCCCGACGGGCT